>Ga0209573_1000466_pt1 | contig 86046 bp, 85 predicted proteins | sample TNRBio252014_DNA_FD_185870 | JGI IMG/M metagenome (GOLD analysis project Ga0209573, IMG submission 185870) | Wastewater treatment Type I Accumulibacter community from EBPR Bioreactor in Madison, WI, USA - TNR Reactor_6/25/2014_ DNA (SPAdes)... | ecosystem: Engineered > Bioreactor > EBPR >... | reverse complement strand
CGCCCCAGCGGCCCAGGTCCAGGCAGGTGACGTACCAGGCGATGTCGAGTGCCAGCGGTGGCCGGCCCAGCAGGTCGGCAGCGGCATTGTGGCCAGCGAAGCGACCCATCGGCCGGCTGTGCTGGCAGGACATGACCGAGGGGTGCTCGCCGTCGATCAGCGCAGCCGCCACGTCGCCCGCAGCAAAAATGCCGTCCAGGCCCGAAACGCGCAGGAATCGATCGACCGGCACGCGGTCCAGCCGGTCCCGCTGCACCGGCAGCAGCAGCGCCAACGGGCTCGCCCGCATGCCGGTGCACCAGACCACCGTGCGGGTCGCCAGTCGCTGGCCGCCCTCGAACACCACGCCGTCGCACTCGACGGCGGCGACACGCACACCCGCGCGCGTCTCGATGCCGAGCTCCGCCAGCGCGCGCGCGATCACGTCGGCCCCCTCCTCGCCCATCGTGGCGCCAATGCGCGGTGCGGCGTCGGCCAGCACCACCCGGCCTTGGGGGATCCCGCCCGCTCGCAGCTTCTCCGGCATCTCGGCCGCGGCCTCGATGCCGGTCAGGCCGCCTCCCACCACGAGTACCGTATCCCGGGCGGCGCATGCAGGTGCCTCGCCCAGGGTCGCCACGTGAGCGTTCAGGGCTGCGGCGGCATCCCAGGTGTCCACGTCGAAGCCGTCGGCGCCGGCTGCGGGCGGGCGGACCATCCGGCTGCCGGCGGCGAGGATCAGCCGGTCGTAGGCGACCGATCGCGCGCCCTCCGGCCCGTCGAGCCGCACGCGGCGGCCGGCGACGTCGATCCCGCTCGCCTCGCCGACGACGAGGCCGATCTCCGCCGGCCGCAGGATTTCCGCCAACGGCAGGCGGACGTCGCTCAGGTCCTGCTCGTAGTTGCGCACCCGGATGTTGTGCCAGCCGTCCCGGTCGATCAGCGTGATCGGCAGGGCTTCGGCGGCGACGCCGGCGGCATCCCGCTCCCGGGCAGCGGCGAGCGCCGCCCACAGGCCGGCGAACCCGCCGCCGACGACGACCACACCGTGCCGCTCGCCTGAGTTCCGGGCATTCATCGCCGCCTCTCCGTTTCCGCCATTGCCGAAGTCCGCTCCCATCGTCGATGATCCACGCCAACGTCCAGGGTAGAAAGGCTTTTTCCGTGGGAGTTGCCGACGAGCGAAGCGACAACCGCCGACCGATCGCCAGCCGTGACGCCGGCTGGGCCCGCTGGCTGGCCGGCCGGTTGGCCGCCTCGGCGATCACGCCCAACCAGATCTCAGTGCTCTCGATCGTCTTCGCCACGATCGGCGGAGCGCTGATCGCCTTCGGCAGCGGTGCCACCGCCTGGCTGCCGGCGGCGGTGTGCGTTCAGTTGCGGCTTCTCTGCAACCTCCTGGACGGCATGGTGGCGATCGAGGGCGGCAAGGGCTCGCCCGTGGGCGCGCTGTACAACGAGTTTCCCGACCGCATCGCCGACAGCCTGCTGCTGGTCCCGATCGGCTACGGCTGCGGCTGGCCCTGGCTGGGATGGGCGGCGGCACTGCTGGCCGCTCTCACCGCCCACGTCCGGGTGTTCGGCGGCTCGCTCGGCCTGGCGCAGAGCTTCGCCGGCATCATGGCGAAGCAGCGGCGGATGGCGGTCCTGACCCTGGGCCTCCTGGCCCAGTGTATCGAAGCGCCGCTGGCCGGCACCCGGGTGAGCCTGCTGGTCACCGGCCTGCTCATCACCGCCGGCAGCCTCGTCACCTGCGGCACGCGGACGGCGGCGATCGCTCGGCAGCTGCCGGCACGATGACGGCACCCCGGCCCGCACCGTGACCGAGCACGATACGAAGCCCGATACGAAGCCGGTGACGAAGGTCGTGTGCTGGCTGCTGTTGGGCCTGGTCCGCCTGCTGGTGGGTGCGCACGCCCGCTGGCTGGGCTGCGCGCCCGAGCCGGTGCAGCGCCTCTACTTCGCCAACCACACCAGCCACCTGGACGCGCTGGTGATCATGGCGGCGCTGCCGCCGCCGCTGCGTCGCGTGACGCACCCGGTGGCCGCGCTGGACTACTGGGGCCGCTCGCGCCTGCACCGGTTCCTCGCCGCCGACTGCCTGGGTGCGGTGCTCGTGGATCGCTCCCTTCGGCCGGCGGGAGATCCGCTGCGGCCGCTGGCCCACATCCTGGCCGACGGCCGGTCGCTGTTGATCTTCCCCGAGGGAACGCGCGGCTCCGGCGAGATCGGCCCGTTCCGGGCGGGCCTGTTCCACCTCGCCCGGCGCTTCCCGACAGTGGAACTGGTGCCGGTCTATCTGGAGAACCTGCAGCGCGTCCTGCCGAAGGGCTCGCCGCTGATCGTGCCGCTGATCTGCACGCTGCGCTTCGGCGCACCGCTGGCCCTGGAGCCGGACGAGAGCAAGCCCGCATTCCTCGCCCGGGCGCGCGCGGCGCTGGCCGGGCTCACGACGGCCGCAGAAGCAGGGGAGGATCGAGCGCGATGATGGGCGAGCCGTGGTTCCTGGGGCTGGTGGCGGGCGTCGTGGCGCTGCTCAGCGTGTTCAGCGTGCTGGGCCGGGTGCTGGCGCGCCGGACGCGCACGCCCGAACAGCGGGAGGTGGCGCTCAACCTGAATGCGCGGGTCCGCTCCTGGTGGCTGATGATCGCGCTGTTCGCGGCAGCGGTGATCCTGGGGCCGATCGTCACGCTGCTGCTGTTCGGCCTGCTGTCGCTGATGGCGCTGCGTGAATTCCTGACGCTGACGCCCACCCGCCTCGGCGATCATCGGGCGCTGTTCTGGTGCTTCTTCGTCTTCCTGCCGCTGCAGTACGTGCTGATCGGCATCGCCTGGTACGGCCTGTTCGCCATCCTGATCCCGGTCTACGCGTTCCTGATCCTGCCGTCGCTGGCAGCCGTCGCGGGCGATACCCGGGATTTCCTGGCCCGCTGCGCCAAGGTGCAGTGGGCGCTGATGCTGGCGGTCTATGCGCTCAGTCACGCCCCCGCGCTGCTGATGCTTGAGCTTCCCGGGTACGCCCTGCCGCCGGCGATGCTGCTGCTCTACCTGATGGTGGTGGTGCAGATCAGCGACGTCTTCCAGTACGTGTTCGGCAAGCTGTTCGGCCGCACCCGCCTCGCCCCGTCCGTCAGCCCGTCGAAGACGGTGGAGGGGCTGGTGGGCGGCGGGCTGACCGCGATCGCGGTCGGCACCGGGCTCTGTGTGATCACGCCGTTCTCGGCCCTACAGGCCGCCGGCATGAGCACGGTGATCGTCGTCCTCGGCTTCCTGGGCGGGTTCACCCTGTCGGCGATCAAGCGCGACCTGGGGGTGAAGGACTGGGGCCGAGCGATCGAGGGGCACGGCGGCGTTCTCGACCGGCTGGATTCCGTCAGCTTCGCAGCCCCGGTGTTCTTTCACTTCACCCGCTACTGGTTCGCGGCGTGACGCCCCGGCCCGCGTAATTCCGCCCCCGGACGGAAGCCTCAGCAGCCGGCCTCGAGCGGCACCCGGCCCGTCCACAGCTGCCGCGCTTCCGCCACCGGCGCGCCGGCGGCATCGCCTGTGATCCGGGTGTGCACCGAAGCGGCCAAGTCCACGGCGCGCAGGGCGCCGGCGACGAAGTCCGCGATCCGGTCCACCGGCTGGCGCGCAGCGGCACTCTCCGGCAGCACGACCTCCAGTTCCAGGGTATCGCCGGGGGCGAGCGCGCGGCGGGCGAGGCCGCCGTGGGCCAGCACGCGCACCGGCATGGCTTCCGTCTCCCCGGCCGCGAGGCGGCCGAAGGCCAGATCCAGCAGGCCCACCACCACGTCTTCGGCCAACTGCGCCAGCGCCCGGTGATAGCCCTCCAGGGAATGATCGACGATGAAGCGCTTGCGCAGCGACTTCTGCTCGGCGGTGATCTTCGGGCGGACGCTCGCCAGCGCCACCGCAATGTCGGCCGTGGTGCCGATTGCGGGCCCGCCGCCGTCTCCACCGGACAGGGCTCCGGTCACGCCGTCGCCGGCCGCGAGCCTACGGAACATCTCCGCCACCGGTCCCCGGGCGACCGCCTCGCCTCCCCGAAGTCCGCCCCCATCGACCCTGCCCGCTTCGCCGACCCCGCCGACCCCGCCGACCGCGGGCACGGCTGCCACCGGCTGATCGGCCGGGCTGAATGTCTGCAATCCCCCCATGTTTCCCTCCGCTGCGTCCGACCGGCGCGCCGACCTGCCGAAGAACATCCGACCCCTCCGCTGTCCAACGCTTCGGCCCACCGGCCCTGCGTCCTGTCCCGAATGTTAGGGTCGTCCTGTTTTGGCTCGATGTCTGTGACGCCTTTCACACGTTTCGATTGTTTCGGATGCGCGCAGCCGGCGGCCGACAACGCGAGAAGGAAGCGCCGCCCACCCGCGCTGCCCAATCGCAAATACGACGCATTCGCTTCATGCGCGCGCACTTGCCCCGTTCGTGGCATTGAAAAGCCGGCGTGTCCGCAGTGCGGCGGGCATGAGGTGGCCGCCCTGCCGACGCCGTTCCCGGCGGTGACCTCGCGCAAGAACTGCGCGGCTCCCTCGGGGTCTTCGCGACCGACCCGCGCAACCCACCCGCGCAACCCACCGGCGCAGTCCGCCGGCGCCACCCGTCCGCCGGAATCCCCGACGCAGCGCCCTGCTCCGCGCGGCGGAGCAGGGACGCGAAGGTCGGCGGGCGGAGGGGCGGAGGCTACAGCGCGGTTTGATCAGATCGAACCGATCTGATCAAACGATCGCGCTCCAACTGTTTGATTCTTGGAGCAAGTCAATCCGACCAAGCGATTCCGCCTGATCGAATATCGCTCTAGAACAGCTGTCCACGGATCGCGCCGGAGGGAAAGGCGCCCGTGTGGATGTTGACGTAGTAGCTGGCGGCGTTCGTCCGGATGTCGGTCAGCAGCGCCGGATCGAGACCGCGGATGCAGCGGCTCGACGTGCCGGGGCTTCCCGACGGCGGCGCGATCAGCGGGACCACGATGCCGCCGTTGACGCCGGCCGGCCCACGGTGGATGTGCGCGGCGGTGGGCGCGTCGATCTGATCGACGATCAGCGCGAAGCACAGGACGGTGCCGCGGATCTTCACCGTCGCCGAGCCGTGCCCGTCGGGATCGCCGACATTGGCCACACCCGCGGCGGAGACTTCGTTGCCGCCCACCATCACCGAAAACAGTGGCGGGACGGCGGCCTGTGCCCGCGCTTCCTTTTGGCCGATAAACAGAGCGCCGACAGCGAGCACCGCCAGCGCAAGTCCCTTTGCAATCGTCATGTCACGTACTCCCCGGCTTCCATAAAATTGTTTACACATCGAGAGTCTATGGTCGCACCGATGTGTGCGGGTTCGGGATGAATTCGCCCGCAATTTCTTATTGATTTATTCTAATGTTCCCCGAACAAGGAATCGTAACACTTCCCTCGTCCGCGGTCCAGGGTTGCCTTTCTTCCCACCATGTCCACACGGTACACACGGTCATTACCGGCCGAAAGCCGGCGCAGGGCGGGATTTCGCGCTCCCGGCTCCGGGCGGAGCGGGGTGCCGCACGCCTTTGTGCGGACGTCGATGCAGGGTGCCTACCGGAGAAGCCTGATCAGGCTGGTGTAGTCCCAGCGGCCGCCGCCGCGGCGCTGCACTTCGCCCAAGAACTGGTCGACCAGCGCCGTCGCCGGCAGAACGGCGCCGTTGCGCCGTGCCTCGCCGATGGCGATGCCCAGGTCCTTGCGCATCCAGTCGACCGCGAAACCGAAGTCGAACGCGTCCGAGAGCATCGTCTGCGCCCGATTGTCCATCATCCACGACTGGGCCGCCCCCTTGGAGATGGTGCCCAGCACCTTCTCCGCGTCCAGCCCGGCGCGATCGGCGAAGTTGAGCGCCTCCGCCAGGGCCTGGGTCAGACCGGCGAGGCAGATCTGGTTGACCATCTTGGTGAGTTGCCCCGAGCCGGCAGGACCGATCAGGGTGATCGCCTTGGCGTACGACCACATCACCGGCTCGGCGCGGGCGAAGACCGCCTCGTCGCCGCCGACCATGATCGCCAGCTGGCCGTTCTCCGCCCCGGACTGGCCGCCGGAGACGGGTGCGTCGAGGAAGCCGAGGCCCCGATCGGCGGCGATCCCGGCCAGCGAGCGCGCCGCCTGCGCCGACGCCGTGGTGTGATCGACCAGGGTCGCTCCCGGCTGCATGCCGGCGAACACCCCCTCGTGACCGAGCACCACGCCCATCAGGTCGTCGTCGTTACCGACGCAAGTGAACACGATCGTGGCCCCCTCCACCGCCGCGGCGGGCGTGGGCGCCGCCTGGCCGCCGAACCGGGCGACCCACGCGTCCGCCTTGCTGCGGGTGCGGTTGTAGACGGTGACGGAATGGCCTTCCCGCTGCAGGTGGCCCGCCATCGGAAAGCCCATCACGCCGAGACCGATGAATGCCGCACGCACGCCCATGACGCCGTCTCCTCCGCAATCCGTTGCCGCTGGCCCGTCGAACCCAGGCCCCGTCAGCCCAGGCCCCGTCAGCCCAGGCCGGAGCGACCCAGCAGCCGGTCGAGTGTTTCCCACGTCGCCACGTCCGGCGCCAGCAGCAGCGTGTCCTCGACGATCCCCGGCTCCGGCCGGTAGGGGGTGCGCGCCCGGCGCAGCGCGCTGACGCCACCCGCCTCCCGGTGGATGAGCACCCCCGCCGCGTGATCCCAGGGTTTGAGGCGCGTGTATTGGGCGAACTGCAGGACGCCGCGGCACAGGTCCATGTATTCCCTGCCGGCGCAGCCGTAGCGCAGAGAGACCGGCGTCGCTCCGCCGGCCTCGGCCGCAAGGGCCGCCCGCAGCCGGTCGCCGGCGCGGGGGCTGAGCGAGCCGCGCATCGCCGCCAGGTCCCCCCCCGCCAGCGGTTCCAGGCGTCGCCGCCGCCCGTCGGCATCGTCGATCCAGGCTCCTTCGCCGGCCACCGACCACAGGGTTTCGCCCGCGAGCGGATCGCAGATCCAGCCGGCGCGGGTCTCGCCGCCCACGCACAGGCCGACGATGACGGCGAAGCACGGCTTGCCGTTGGCGAAGTTCACCGTGCCGTCCACCGGATCCAGCAGCCAGACCGGTGGCGCTTCGCCGAGTGCCGCCAGCACGCCCGGGTCCGCCTCCGCGCCTTCCTCGCCGACGACGGCGCTGCCCGGCAGCAGCGCCCGCAGGCGCTGGCTCAGGTGGCGTTCTGATTCGGTATCGGCGACGGTGACCAGGTCACCCGGATGGCGCTTGTGGGCGATGTCGCCCGCCGCCAGGTTGCGGAAGCGGGGCAGGATCTCGCTCGCCGCCACGTCGCGGATGATGCGGATCACGGCCGCGGGGTCGGGTATGGTGGGCATCTCGTTTCGTCGCAGCACGCACATCGAGCGGCCCTGGCCTCGGCGCCCGCACCCCGGCGCCGCAGCCGAGCCACGGAAATCGTCAGGCCGAGTGCAGGTCCCGGTCCCGGTGGTAGCCGAGCGCGAAGTCGTCCAGCATCTGCGCCGCGTCCGGGCTGTACTCGGCGCGCTGCATCAGCGCCCGGGTGACGAAACAGGCGAACGCCACCGCCTCGCCCTTGCCGCGCAGGCGGAAGCGCTCCGCGAACTGGGTCAGCGCCGCGTGCGTCTGGGTGCGCGCCATGACGTTCAGCTGGCTCTTGACGAACCGGTGCTTGCGGCGCCACCGGTGCTGGACGTTCGGATCGGCCATGCACCGATACCTACGCCCGCCCGTTCCGGCGCACAAGCGGTGATGCAGCGGGTGCCGCTCCCGGGGCATCGAGCCGAGTTTCCTGCCGGTCTATGCCCCGCCCGCCACCCCACCCGCCGCCGTACCCGAGCCGGCTTCGCCCTGACGCTGGGCGAAGCGGGCGGCGTTGTCCGGCGACAGGCGGACCTGCAGGCGGACGGCCGCCTCCTCCTCGTGTCGCGCCAACACCTCGCCGTGGCGGTAGAGCCAGGCGAGCGTCGCCCCGTCCTCCGCCGCAACCCGGACGTCGATGATCCGCATCGCCTCGGCCAGCCGCCCGTCGATCGCCTCGATCAGCGCCCCGCAGCCGTCGCCGGTGCGCGCCGACAGCGGCACGGACAGCGCCTTTCCGCGCGCTGCCCGGTTGGCGAGCGTCGCCCGGTCCTCGTCGGTCATCAGGTCGATCTTGTTCAGCACCTCGATCACCCCGCCACCGTCGAGGCGATCCCCCAGCCCCAGGCTGCGCAGCACCGCGTCCACGTCCTCGCTCTGGGCGCGGCTGTCCGGATGCGCCGCGTCGCGCACGTGCACGATCAGGTCGGCGGCGACCACCTCCTCCAGCGTCGCCCGGAACGCCTCCACCAGCTCGATCGGCAGGTCGGAGATGAAGCCCACCGTATCCGACAGGATCGCCCGCCGGACGGACGGCAGGTCGAGACCGCGCATGGTCGGATCGAGCGTGGCGAACAGCAGGTCCTGGGCGAAGACGTCCGCCCGGGTCAGTCGGTTGAACAGGGTGGACTTGCCGGCGTTGGTGTAACCCACCAGCGCCACGATCGGATAGGGAACCCGCCGGCGCGCCTGGCGGTGCAGCTCGCGGGTGCGGCGCACCTGCTGCAGCTCCCGCTTCAGCCGGGCGATGCGCTCCCGGATCAGCCGCCGGTCGGTCTCGATCTGCGACTCGCCCGGGCCGCCGACGAAGCCGAAGCCGCCGCGCTGGCGTTCCAGGTGGGTCCAGCTGCGCACCAGCCGGCTCTTCTGGTAGGTAAGCGCAGCCAGCTCCACCTGCAGCTCGCCCTCCTTGGTGCGCGCCCGCTCGCCGAAGATCTCCAGGATCAGCCCCGTGCGGTCGACGACCTTCGCCTTCCACGCCTTTTCCAGGTTTCGCTGCTGAACCGGCGTGAGCGCCGCGTCGACGATGACCACCTCGACCGGTGGCAGGAGCGCCTCGACCCGCTCACGAATCAGCCCCGCAAAGCGCTCGACCGTGCCGGCGCCGAACAGTGTCGAAGGGTGCGCTGCGTGCAGGCTCACCACTTCGGCCAGCACCACGTCGAGCGCGATCGCCCGCGCCAGCCCGACCGCCTCGTCGAGCCGAACGGCAGGGTCGCGGTCGCCACGTGCCGTCCGGGGAACCGCCCGAAAGGCCGGATGAACGACGATACAGGCCTTGCCCGGCACTGAGCCGCTTGCGGTATCGCTCCCGCCCGGGCGCAGCATCCGGCCTATCCGGCCGCGGCTTCCTTGTCCGGATCAAACAGCTGAATCTGCACCGACGGCATCACGGTGGAGATCGCGTGCTTGTACACCAGCTGCGTATGACCGTCGCGGCGCAGCAGCACCGAGAACTGGTCGAACCAGGTGATGATCCCCTGCAGCTTGACGCCGTTCACGAGGAAAATGGTCACCGGTGTCTTGTTCTTCCGGATGTGGTTGAGAAAGACGTCTTGGACATTTTGTGATTTTTCAGCGGACATTGGTCCATTCCCTGTTATCGTTTTGTGGCTCGGAGCGATCGTAGCCCCCCTGGCCACGTGGGGGCTGCCGTCGGAATCGCACCCTCACCCGTTCGGCGTGGACCTGAACTACCGTTCCCGACCCCCTAGGGACAGATCACAGGCTCCGAAACAGGTTTGAAAGCATCCTACACCCGTCGACGTGCACTACCGGCGGGTGCGGATCGAATTCACCCGGTTGCGGCGGGTTTTCCCGCACGAGGACCGGCACGCAACCGGCGTTGACGGCGCATTCCAGATCCACGTCGGCATCGCCCGCGAACCAGACCGAAGGCCCGGCGCCGATGCCGCTGCCGTCCAGCGCCAGCAGCACCGGATCGGGAGACGGCTTGTCTCGGGCCGCATCGAAGGCACCGACGATTCGCCCGAACAACCCGCTCCACCCGAGGTGCTCGGCTTCCTTACGTAGATAGTCCCCCTTCTTGTTGCTGACCACCGCCAGATACGTCCCCTCCGCATGCAGCTCGTGCAGCAGCTCATGGGCCCCCGGCAGCGGCTGCAGCGTCTGCATGTGACGCTCGGTGAAGCGCTTGTAGAAGACCTCGCCCGCCTCCCGCCAGCGGTCACCGAACAGCGCCGGGAAGGTATCGCGCATCGAGCCGCGCGTTCGCCGGCGCGTTTCCTCCAGCGACCATTGCGGCATCCCGAATGCGGCGAGCGTATGATTCTGCGCGTCGTGGATGGAATGCCAGCTGTCGATCAGGGTGTTGTCCCAGTCGAAGATCACGGCGCGCGGCCGGGCCACCCGGGCCGCCGAGACCGGATCGAGCGGCTGCGGCTGCAGAGGTTCGGCCGGTGTCATCCCAGCCCCCCGGCTCCGGCTGCGCCGATCGCCGCCACCCGGTCCGCGTAGTATGCCAGCAGCCGCTCGCTCACCGGGCCGATCCGGCCCTCGCCGACCAGCGCATCGTCGATGCGCACCACCGGTTTCACCCAGGAGGTGGTGCTGGTGAGGAACGCTTCCGACGCCGTCTTCGCTTCCTCCACGCCGAAGGCGCGCTCGACGAAGCGGACGCCGTGCGCGGCCGCCAGTTCGAGCACCGCGCAGCGGGTGATGCCGTTGAGGATCGCCCGGTCGGCACTGTGGGTGAGAAGCTCGCCTGCTCCGGTGACGATCCAGGCGTTGGACGCCGTGCCCTCGGTGATCAGACCGCGGTCGTCCACCAGCCAGGCCTCGAAGGCGCCCGCCTCGATCGCCCGCTGCTTGGCGAGCACGTTCGGCAGCAGCGAGACGGACTTGATGTCCGGCCGCCGCCAGCGGTCGTCGTGCAGCGTGATCACGCGCACGCCGCGGCGCGCCGCGGTCATGTCGAACGGCGGCAGGGACTTCGCCGTCATCACCAGGACCGGATCCACCCCCTTCGGAAAGGCATGGTTGCGGGGGGCGACGCCGCGCGTGATCTGCAGGTAGACGGCACCGAACCCGGTCAGCCGATTGCGGCGGATGAACTCGCGCAGCACCGCACGCAGCGCCGTTCGCGACATCGGCCAGCGCATTTGCAGCGCCGCCAGTGAGCGGTCGAGGCGATCCAGGTGCGCTTCCTCGTCCACCAGCCGGCCGCGAACGGTGGCGATCACCTCGTAGACGCCGTCGGAGAACTGGTATCCCCGGTCCTCGACGTGCACCGACGCCGAGCGATGGGGCAGATACTGGCCATTGACGTAGGCAAAGCGACTCATCGGCGAGGTCCGTTCCGACTCAGAAGTATTCCAGGCGCACCGAAAACATCTTCTCGACCTTGCGGACCGCATCGGATGTCGCAAACAGGACGACCCGGTCCTTGCTCTGGATGACGGTGGTGCCGCGCGGGCTGATCACCTGCTTGCCGCGCACGATGGCGCCGATCATCACGCCGGCCGGCAGGTCGATGTCGCGCAGCGGCGCGCCCACCAGGCTCGAGGTTTCCAGCGCTTCCGCCTCGATCAGCTCGCCGAACCCCTCGCGCAGGGTGTGCACCGCGTGGATGCGGCCGCGGCGGACGTGCTGCAGGATGGTGGAGGCGGTGATGTTGCGCGGACTGACAACCACGTCGATCCCGAGCGTCGTCGTCAGCGGCTCGTAGGTGCTCTTGTTGAGCAGCGTGATGGCACGACGCGCACCGTGCCTCTTCGCCAGCAGCGAGGCGAGGATGTTGGTTTCGTCGTCGTCGGTGACGGCGAGGATGGTATCCGTGGCCGCGACCCCCGCCTCGTTGAGGATATCCGGGTCGAGTACGTCGCCGTGCAGCACGATGGTGCCGCTGAGCTGGCTCGCCACCGCAGCGGCGCGATCGGCGTCGCCTTCGATGATCTTGACGGTGATGCCCGATTCGCCGGCCTCGATTTCCTGCGCGAGCAGGAGTGCGATGTTGCCGCCGCCGCAGATCAGCAGCCGGCGCGCTTCCGGCTCCTCGTAACCGAACGCGGCCATGGCACGCGGCAGCTGCGTCGTCTCGACGACGAAATAGACGTCGTCGCCGATCCTGAGCTCATCCTCGCCGGTCAGACGCACTGGCTGGTCCTGCCGCAGCAACCCGACGATGACGATGTTGAGGTCGGGGAACAGCTGGGTGAGCTGCTTGATCGGCGTGTTGATCAGCGGGCAGTGGCGGTCGCAGCGAACGCCGATCAGGCGGACCTTGTCGTCGGCGAGCGGGATCATCTCGAACGAGCCCGGCACCTTCAGCCGCCGGCTGATGGCGCGCGCCACCTCCACTTCCGGGGAGATGATGACGTCGATGGGCAGGTTCTCTCGGGCGAACAGATTCGACCACGCAGGGTCCAGATAGCTCTGCTCGCGGACGCGGGCGATCTTGATCGGCACATCGAACAGCGAGTGCGCCACCTGGCAGGCGACCATGTTCACCTCGTCGGTGTGCGTTACCGCAATGATCATGTCGGCGTCGCCGATGCCGGCGCGCTCGAGGACGTCCGGGCGCGAGGCGTGCCCGACCAGCCCCTGGGCGTCGATGTTGTCGTTGACCCGGCGGATCAGGTCGGCGGACGTGTCGATGACGATCACGTCGTTGCCTTCCATCACCAGATGCCGGGCGATGTTGAACCCGACCTGGCCGGCACCGCAGATGACGATCTTCATGCCCTCTCCGCCGTTGCGACGGCCTTGGGAACGGAACGGTTACGCTCCGGCGATCATTCCCCCGTCGGGCGCGGCTTGTCCTCGCCCTGGATGCCGAGTGACTTGAGCTTGCGATGCAGCGCCGAACGCTCCATGCCGACAAAGGCGGCGGTGCGCGAGATGTTGCCGCCGAACCGGCTGACCTGCGCCAGCAGGTACTCGCGTTCGAAGATCTCGCGCGCGTTCTTCAGCGGCAGTCCCATGATTTCGGTGGACCGGTCGGAGCGCCGCGACGCGGCGAACTTGGCGTCGAACTCGGCCGGCAGCATGTCGGCGCGAATCGGCTCCTCCACCCCGCCCGGCGCCATGATCAGCAGGCGCTCGATGATGTTGCGCAGCTCGCGGACGTTGCCGGGCCAGTCGTAGGTCTGCAGCGACGCCATCGCGTCCTCGCTGATTTCCCGCGGCCGCTGGCCGGAACTGTCCGCCGCCCGCTCCATGAAGTGGCGGGCGAGCAGCGGGATGTCGTCGCGCCGCTCGCGCAGTGCCGGCACCCGCACCGGCACGACGCTGAGGCGGTAGAACAGGTCTTCGCGGAAGCGCCCCTGCCGGATCTCCTCGTTCAGGTCCCGCGTGGTGGTGGCGATGACGCGCACGTTCACCTCCACCCGGGTCTCGCCGCCGACCCGCTGGAAGGTCTGCTCCTGCAGCACCCGGACGATCTTGCCCTGCGTCTCCGGCGGCATGTCGGCCACCTCGTCCAGCAGCAAGGTGCCGTTGTGCGCCGCTTCGAACGTGCCGACCTTGCGCACCGTCGTCATGTCCGTCGATTCGACACCGAACAGCTCCATCTCCATCCGCTCGGGCGACATGGAGGCGCAATTCAGCACCTCGAACGGGCCGGGGGCGCGGCGCGAGCGGGCGTGGATCAGGCGCGCCACCACCTCCTTGCCGGAGCCGGCGGCCCCGGAGATCAGCACCCGACTGTTGGTCGGCGCCACCCGCTCGATTGCCTGGCGAAGCTGGTTGATCAGGGTGGACTGGCCGATCAGGTCGGGAGCCGCGCCGGTGCGCTGGCGCAGTTCCTCGTTCTCCCGCTTCAGCCGCGCCGCCTCGATTGCCCGCCTGATCACCAGGATCATCCGGTCGGACTTGAACGGCTTCTCGATGAAGTCATAGGCGCCCAGCTTGATCGCGTGCACCGCCGTCTCGATGTTGCCATGGCCGCTCATGATCACCACCGGCATGCCGGGATGCTCCTGCTTCAGCAGCTCCAGCATCTGCATGCCGTCCAGCCGGCTGCCCTGCAGCCAGATGTCCAGCAGGATCAGACTCGGCCGGCGCGCCGCCACGGCGGCGAACGCGGAATCGCTGTCGCCGGCCTCGCGCGCCTCGTAACCCTCGTCGTCGAGGATCCCGGAAACCAGCGCACGGATGTCGGCTTCGTCGTCGACGATCAGGATGTCTTCGGTCATCGTGGGGGGGTGGCTAACCATTGGCCTGCAGCTTGGGTGCGAACGCCGGTGCGGCCGGTTGTGCCGCTTCGGCGGTGCGGAGCGCCATTGGACGCACCTCCTCGAAGACCAGCGTTACCCGGGCGCCGCCGCCGTCCCGATCCTCGAGCAGCAAATCACCGTTGTGGTCCTCCATGATCTTTTTCACGATTGCCAGTCCGAGCCCAGTGCCCTTGACCCGGGTGGTGACGTAGGGCTCGGTCAACCGGTCGCGGTTCTCCTGCGGCAGTCCGCGGCCGTTGTCCTCGACCACGATCATCACCCGCCGGTGCCGGTCGCTGGCGTCGAGCCGCAGGCTGACGCCGATCCAGCCCTCGGGCAGCGGCGGGGCCGCACTCGCGCCGCCGTCCTCGCCGCCCCTGGCATCCGCCGCCGGCTCGCGGCCGGCCACCGGCTCGCGGCCGACCACCGCCTCGGCGGCGTTCTTGAGAACGTTGATCAGCGCCTGAGACACCTGGCGGCTGTCGCACTGCAGGATCACCGGCTGGTCGGGCATGTTCAGCTGCATACGGATCTCTGGGAAGCGATTGCGCTCCAGGAATACCGCCTGACGCACCAGTTCAGCCAGATTTTCGCTCTTCAGCTCAGGACGGGGCATCCTGGCAAACGCGGAGAATTCGTCGACCATGCGGCCGATGTCCTCGACCTGTCGAATGATGGTTTCGGTACAAGCGACGAAGGTATCCGGGTCCGACTTGATCTCCCGTGAGTATTTTCGCTTCAGGCGCTCCGACGCAAGCTGAATGGGGGTAAGAGGGTTCTTGATCTCGTGCGCGATGCGCCGCGCCACGTCGGCCCAGGCCGCCTTGCGCTCCGCCTGCACCAGTGCGGTGATGTCGTCGAAGGTGACCACGTAGCCGAGCACTTCGCCGGCGAGACGCTCGGCTGCGATCCGCACGATCAGCGTGCGCGGCTTGCCGCCGCGAATCAGCCGAATCTCCGCCTCCCACGATCGCTCCGGCTGCGCCACCGCGTCGGCGATCAGCGCCGCCATTTCCGGCACGACTTCGACCAGCGGCGTGCCGCGTACCGCTTCCAGGTTGAGCGCCAGGAGTTCCGAGGCGGACCGGTTCGGCAGGTTGATCGTCGCTCGCGCGTCCAGGCCGATGACGCCGGCGGAGACGCCGCTCAGCACCGCTTCGGTGAAGCGGCGCCGCTCGTCCAGGTCCCGGTTTGCCAGCAGCAGCCCCGCCTGCTGGGTCTGCAGCTGGCTGGTCATCCGGTTGAAGGCACGGCCCAGCATGCCGAACTCGGCGATCGCCGTCGTCGGCTTGACCCGGATGGAGAGGTCGCCGTCGCGCACCCGCTCGGCCGCGGCGATCAGGCCGCTGATCGGCCGCGACAGGTGCGTCGCCAGCGTCAGCCCCATCCACACCGCCGCCAGCAGCAGCAGCAGCGCCACGATGACGAAGATCATCACGAAGGTGATCAGGATGCCCTCGCGGCTCTGCTCCAGCCGGCGGTACTGGTTGACCGCCATCTCGGTGCGCGCGATCTCGCTCAGCACCTGCGGATCGATGAAGCGGCCGATCACCAGGTAGGCATCGACGAACCGGTTCAGTTTCACCGCTGCGCGCACCCGGTCGTCCCGCTCGGTCGGCAGCACCACGACCTGCCCCATCGCCGCCTGCTCGATCGCTTCCCACGGCACCAGATCGAGCTCGAGCGTCAGGCTGAGCGGTGCACGGGCGACGACGCGGCCGCTGCCGTCCAACACCACCGCCTCGGACAGGGCGCGCACCGTCGCCTGGGTGTCCAGCAGGTGGTCGAACAGCATCCGGTTGTTCATCAGCGCCGACGCTTCGCGGTTGATGTCGTTGGCCATGGCGAAGGCTTCGGCGCGGATGCTCTGCCGGTGCTCGTTCAGGTAGGCCTGCGCCACCGCGCTCGACGATTCGACGGCGGTCCTCACCCGTTCGCTGAACCAGGCCTGGATGCCGAAATTGAGGAACAGAGCCGAGAACACCGCCACCAGGATCGCCGGCGTTACCGCCACCAGGCTGAACAGGATGACGATGCGCACATGCAGCGCCGAGCCGGCCAGGCCGCGGCGCCGCTCCCCCCACACCCGGACCAGCTGGCGGACGACGATCGCACCCAGCAGCAGCAGCAGGATGGTGTCGATGTAGAGCAGGACGACGACGATGTCCGGATCGGGTCCGAACTCGGCCGCGCCGGTCCAGGAGACGACGGTGACGATGCCCGAGACCACCGCCGCGAGGACGACCGCGAACGCCAGCTTGCGCTCGAAGCCGTAGCGGCGGTCCAGCAGCTTCCACAGGACGAGCGCCCGGCGGAAGACGTTCCGGCGGCGCCGCGCCGTCCTCCCAACCGCATCTCCCCGTGCCCCCCCGGTGGCCGCATCCGTCAACGGCCGCCCCCGCGCACCACCGGGATGCTCAGTTCACGGATCTTCTTGCGCAACGTGTTGCGGTTCAAGCCCAGCACCTCGGCTGCCCGTATCTGGTTGCCGCGAGTCGCGTCCAGCGTCAGCATGATGAGCGGTTTTTCCACTTCGCGCATCACCCGATCGAAAAGCCCCGGTGCCGGCAGGGTGTCGCCGTGCGCCGAGAAGTAGGTCCTGAGGTGCCGTTCCACCGATTGACCGAGTCCGTCCCCGTCCGGTTCCGGCGTCGGCGGCGATGCGTCCGCCAGTTCCGCCTCGACCACCTCGACGCCGATTACTTCCTCAGAATACAGCGCCGCGAGCCGGCGGACGAGATTCTCCAGTTCGCGGACGTTGCCGGGCCAGCGATAGGCCTTCAGGCGCTCCATCGCCGGTGCGTCGAGAAGCTTCGGGGGCAGGCCCTCGTTCGCCGCCCTCGCCATGAAGTGGCGGGCCAGCTCGGGGATGTCGACGGTGCGTTCGCGCAGCGGCGGCAGGCGGATCGGCACGACGTTGAGGCGGAAGTACAGGTCCTCGCGGAACAGCCCCTGCGTAATCAGCTGGCGCAGGTCGTGATGGGTGGCGGCGACGATGCGCACGTTCGCCCGAATGGCGGTGCGCCCGCCGACGGTGGTGTACTCGCCTTCCTGCAGCACGCGCAGCAGACGCGTCTGCGCCTCGGGCGGCATGTCGCCGATCTCGTCGAGGAACAGGGTGCCACCCTCCGACTGCTCGAAGCGGCCGGCGCTGCGGTGGGTGGCGCCGGTGAATGCGCCCTTCTCGTGGCCGAACAGCTCGCTCTCGATCAGCTCGCGGGGGATCGCCGCCATGTTGATGGCGACGAAGGGACCCGAGCGGCGCTTGCCGTAGTCGTGCAGGGCCCGCGCCACCAGCTCCTTGCCGGTGCCGGATTCGCCGGTGATCAGCACCGTCAGGTCGGTGACCATCAGCCGGGCGAGCGTCCGGTAGATTTCCTGCATCGCCGGCGACCGGCCGATCAGCGGCAGCTTTTCTTCCTCGTCACCGGTTTCGGAGCGGGAGTGAACCGGCATCTGCCGCGGTACTTCCAGGGCGCGGCGGACGACGGCGATCAGCTCGTTCAGGTCGAACGGCTTCGGCAGGTACTCGAACGCGCCGCGTTCGGTCGCCTTCACCGCCGTCAGCAGCGTGTTCTGCGCGCTCATCACGATCACCCGCAGTTCGGGGCGGATCTTGCGGATGCGCGGGATCAGGTCGAGGCCGTTCTCGTCCGGCATGACCACGTCGGTGATCACGACGTCCCCCTGGCCGTCGGAGATCCATCGCCAGAGCGTGGCGGCGTTGCTGGTGACCCGCACCTGGTAGCCGGCACGCTCCAGCGCTTGGCCGATCACAGTGCGGATTCCGGCGTCGTCGTCGGCGACGAGCACGGTCGACGTGGTCAAGAGGCGTCCTCCATGGGCGAGTGCATGGGCAGCATCACTCGGAACACCGTCCGCTTCGGCTCGCTTTCGAATTCGATCACTCCTCCGTGGTCGTCGATGATCTTGGCGACCAGCGCCAGGCCCAGCCCACTGCCCTTCGGCTTGGAGGTCACGAACGGTTCGAACAGATGCGGCTTCAGGTCCTCCGGAATGCCCTCCCCGTTGTCCTGGATCGAGACCATCAGCGGAAGTTGCATCCGCGCATGGTTTCCGGAAACTGCAAAGCGAACGCCGTGCCAGAAAGCGGTCGAGATCACCAGTTCGCCACCGTCGGTCGGTGCGGCCTCGGCGGCGTTCTTGACCAGATTAAGAAACACCTGCACCAGCTGGTCCCGGTTGCCGTGAACCGGCGGCAGCGATGGATCGAAGTACTCGTGCACGCGCAGGTGGCGGCCGAAGCTGTTCTCCGCCAATGCCCGGACCCGAACCAGCACCTCGTGGATGTTCACCGCCTCGCGCTGCAGCGGGCCGCCGTCGGAGAACACCTCCATCCGGTCGACCAGCGAGCATACCCGATCGGTCTCGTCGCGGATCAGCCGGGTCAGCGCCCGGTCCTCCGGGCGTGCGCTCTGCTCCAGCAGTTGCGCCGCGCCGCGGATGCCCGCCAGCGGGTTCTTGACTTCGTGCGCCAGCATCGCCGCCATGGCGCCCACCGAGCGCGCTGCACCGCGATGCGTGAGCTGCCGGTCGATCTTGGCGGCGAGTGAGCGTTCCTGCATGGACACCACCACCGCGCCCGCGATCTCGGGCAACGGCGACGCCTGGGCGTTGACCACGTGGTGGCCGATGCGCGGGCTCGCCAGCGTGATCTGGTATTCCACCACCGGCCCGCCGGCCGCCAGCGCCTGGCGGATCAGCGAGAACAGCGGACTGTCGGTCGGCACCAGATGGTCGAGCCGCTGGCCGCGCAGGTGGCCGGCGCTGTTCTGGAAGAACTGCTCGCCGGCGTTGTTGACGTAGAGGATGGTAAACGTTTCGTCGACGGCCACCACCACGGCCGCCAGCGCGCCGAGAATGAAGTCGGGGTCGATGTCGACTCGTCGCGGCTGCCTGCGCAGTCTCAATACTCCTCCCTTTTCGCCGGCCGCGAAGTGCCGACGAATCGATCACATGTGCCTCGTGTCGCCCGCTGTAGAAGGCCTGCTGCTTGCAGCGCCGGAAACGAACCCGGCGTTACCCCGCTTGAGCGTGCGATCCGTGCTCATTAGATAGGCAACGGCGCCGAGAATCAAGGCCCTGCCCGCAGAGCAGGCATGCGTTGCACGCGAAGGCGCCAACCGCCATTCAGCCGATCAGGACCTCGGTGACGAACTTGACACCCGGATAACCCAGGGTCAGCAGCAGGTAGGCCAGCAGTGCCAGGCGGGCGGCACGGCGGCCGCGCAGCCCGGCACGCCAGTGAGCCACCAGCAGCGCGCCGATCACGGCGAAGGCTGCCAGCGTCAGCACCGTCTTGTGGTCGAGTGTCAGCAGCCGGCCGGTCTCCCGGTACTGCAGCGCCATGCCGGTGGCGAGGCCGATGGCGAGCACCCCCCAGCCGAACTGCAGCAGCGTCCGCTGCAGCCCGTCGCAGTCGCGGATCGACGGCAGGTGGCGGGACAGCGCCGAGGTGCGCTTGCGCTTCAGCGTCCAGTCCTGCAGCGCCGCTGCGGCGGCGGCGACGGCGGCGATGGTCACGAGGCCGTAAGTGACGACGGCGGTCGCGATGTGCACCCCGATCCAGACCCGCTCGCCCGCCCCCGCCTGCAGCGGGTATCCGCCCGCGTCCCGCCAGACGACGGCGCCCACCCCCAGCAGCAGCATGTAGGCGGCGAGCACCGGTGCAAGGCGCCAGGCGTGCGGGAACAGGGCGGCAACGACCCCGTACAGCGCCAGGGTGGCGGCGATCGTCACCCACAACGTGGCCGCCAGCCCGGTCTGCCAGGAGTGCGCGGTATGCAGCCCGATCCAGGCCATCGGGCCGGAGAGCGCGATGGCGAGCGCCGCCCAGAACAGGGCGTCCCGCTCCGGCCGGCGGCGAAACGCCTGCGCCACCGTCGGCACGATCGTCGAGAGCGCAATCAGACTCAGCCACATGGTGTCCCGTCCTCGTCCGGCGCGACGACCGGCGCGTCCGCCACCGCATCGGCCCGCACCCCGAGGGGTGGGTGCATCGCCCACGCGAGTATAGCCGCCGGGAGGCCGGCCCATGTGTGGAGATTTCCCGACCGGATCTTCCGCCGCGCCGGGCGAGCGGCTACAACGGCGATCCCTGAAGCTTGGCATGGGCGCCCGATGTCCGCGTGTATCGCTCTCCTGGTCGCCGCCGGGCGCGGCAGCCGCCTCGGCCCGGGCACGCCGAAACAGTATCGCAGGCTGGCCGGTGAGCCGATCCTGCGCCGGGCCGCGGCCGTCTTCCTGGCGCATCCGGGCATCGACGGCGTGCGGGTGGTGATCCACGCCGACGACGGCGAAGCCTACCGGGAGGCGGTCGGCGACCTGCCGCTGCTGGCGCCGGTTCCGGGCGGGGCGACCCGGCAGGATTCGGTGCGGCTGGGGCTGGAAAGCCTGGAGGCGGAAGCGCCGGACCGGGTGCTGATCCACGACGCCGCCCGGCCCTTCGTCGCCGCTGCCGTGCTCGACCAAGTGATCGGCGCGCTCGACGAATGGGATGGCGCCATCCCCGCGCTGCCGGTGGTCGATACGCTGAAGCGCGAGGCCACACCGACGAAGGGCGGGCGGCCCCCTGCGAGCGCAGGAACGGTCGAGCGCGCCGGGCTGTGGCGGGCGCAGACGCCGCAGGGGTTCCGGTACGGGCCGATCCTGGCAGCGCATCGGGCCATGGTCGGCCGGGCGCTGACCGACGACGCGGCGGTGGCCGAGGCAGCGGGACTGCAGGTGGCGATGGTGGCGGGCGACGAGGACAATCTGAAGGTGACGACGGAAGACGACCTGCGGCGCGGCGAGCGGCTGCTCGCCGATGCCTTCGAGATCCGTACCGGCATGGGCTTCGACGTGCATCGCTTCTGCGACGGCGACCACGCCATGCTGTGCGGCATCCCGGTGCCGCACACCCACGGCCTGCTGGGGCATTCGGATGCGGACGTGGGCCTGCACGCACTCACCGACGCGCTGCTGGGCGCGATCGGCGCGGGCGACATCGGCAGCCACTTCCCGCCCAGCGATCCCCGCTGGCGGGGCGCGCCGTCCGAGGTGTTCCTGCGGCATGCCGCATCGCTGGTGACCGAGGCGGGCGGACGGATCGTCAACGCCGACGTCACCCTGATCTGCGAGCGCCCGAAGATTGGCCCGCACCGGGACGCGATGCGGGCAAGGATCGCCGAGCTGCTCGGGTGCGCGCCTTCCCGGGTGAGCGTCAAGGCGACCACCACCGAGGAGCTGGGCTTTACGGGACGGCGCGAGGGTATCGCCGCCCAGGCGGTGGCCGCGGTGCGGATGCCAGAGTCCCTCTAGCTCATCGCCCGAGCTGCGCAGCCCAGGCCCGCAGGGATCCCGGCGTTGCGCCTATTTGTGGGGCCAGATCTTGACCGCCGAGATCATTAGAATCGCGGCAAGCAGGGGCAGAAGAAACTCACTCGGCAAGACGCCGAGCAGTTGCCCACCGATAAACGTTCCAACGATCGAGCCGGCCGCCATCACCAGCACGAACGAGCGGCTTCGGCCCAGGACGGCGAAGCTCTGATCGCGGCTGTAGCGGGCGAATGCGGTGATCATCGTCGGCAGGCTGACGGCGAGGGAAAGACTGCCCGCCAGCTTGACGTCGGCGCCGAAGAGCAGCACAAGCGTCGGGATGAGCAGTTCACCGCCGGCGACGCCGAGCAGGGCTGCGACGACGCCGATGACGAAGCCCGCGATCGCCCCGACGACCGCCAGCAGAAAGCCGCCGAACGGCGGCTGCCCGCCCACCGTCTGATCGTGCCCGAACAGCAGGACGGCTGCGATCGCCACCAGCAGGATCGCGATGACCTTGAACAGCGTCTGTGCCCTGAGCCGGGTGGCCCAGGCCGCGCCCAGCCAAGCGCCGATCAGGCTTCCGACGAGCAGGTTGGCAATGACCGTCCAGTGGTCGGCGATCGCTCCCCAGGAGACCGTTCCTGCCCGGAATGGCAGGGCGGATGCCACCACCACGAGGCTCATCGCCTTGTTGAGGATGACCGCTTCCAGGGCGACAAAGCGGAAGAATCCGATCAGGATCGGCAGGCGAAACTCCGCACCGCCGAGGCCGATCAGCCCGCCTAGCGTGCCGACCACGGCGCCGGACGCAAATGCCGCCAGAAGTCGATGGGCCGATAGGACTTTGCCCGAAGGGTGAGTCATGACCTCCCTGCAATGGTCCTGAAGGAAGCATCCTCCGGACTCGGTACGCAACGAACGGGCCATTGCGAACGTGAGAAGCAGAAGCCGCAGCGACTGAAACACCCCCCGTTCCGCAGCGCGACCAGACGCTCGGAAGGGCTGTCGATCAGGGATTTTCAACCACCTCCGCCGCCGTCTCCGCTTCGATCCAGGCGAGGAAGTCTGCATTGCCGCCCGCGATCGGCAGCGCCACCACACACGGGCAGTCGTAACTGTGCAATTCCTTGATCCGGGCGGTCAGGCGCGGCACCAGATCGGCGCGGGTCTTCAGGATCATCGCCACCTCGGCGTCGTCGTTCACCCCGCCCTGCCACCAGTAGACCGAGCGGATGCTGCCCAGGATGTTGGCACACGCCGCCAGCCGTTCTTCCACCACCGTGCGCGCGATGGCCATCGCCTCCTCCTCGGAAGCCGCGGTGACGTAGATGATGCACCCGTCCATGGAGGTCTTTCCCCCGGCAACGCCGACAATCCGATAGACTGGACATAGGCGTTTGCGCGGCGGGCAAACAAACGGAAAAGTGAGGGTCCGCTTTTTGAGCGGACCCTCGGAGTTTTCCGGGTCTCTGAGGGGGCAACGCGGCGGCCCGTCACCAAGATGGGCGATCAGGCGGAGGGTAGGGAAACACCCTGGTTGCCGATTTTTTATATGCATGCAGCGTGCCAATCCCTGCGCAACTGCGGTCTTCCGGCCGGTGTCGGCACCGCAGACTGGCTGCTGCGCTGCTGGCGGCAGCGATGGGGAGCGGACACGGGCCCGCCGGAGCCTCCGCAAACACGCCTGAAGCGACTTTCGCCGCCGCGCGGGCGGAAATGGTGACGGCGATCGAAGCACATGCCGAGGAAGTGGGCATGATCGACGGCCGCATCGGGATCTCGCCTGCCGTGCTGGCGGTTATGGGCACCATCCCCCGCCATCCGTTCGTCCCGGAGGAGCTGCGGGCGTCGGCATATGAAGACCGGCCGCTGCCGATCGGCTCCGGCCAGACCATCTCGCAGCCCTACATCGTCGCCCTGATGACCGACCTGCTGCGGTTGCCGGCGAATGCGGTGGTACTCGAAGTCGGCACCGGCTCGGGCTACCAGGCGGCGGTGCTGGCGAAGTTGGCGGCGCGTGTCTACAGCATCGAAATCGTCCCGGAGCTTGCAGCCTCCGCCGAGCAGCGCCTGTCCCGGCTTGGCTATGACAATGTCCAGGTGCGCGCGGGTGACGGCTACGCGGGCTGGCCGGAAGCCGCACCCTTCGACGGCATCCTGGTCACCGCCGGCGCGCCGCACGTGCCGCCGCCGCTAATCGAGCAGCTGAAGCCTGGCGGCCGCATGGTCATCCCCGAGGGCGAGGCGTTCGCCGTGCAGCAGCTGGTGCTGGTGGAGAAGCGGGCGGACGGGACGGTCTCGACACGCCGCCTGCTGCCGGTGCGCTTCGTGCCGCTGACCCGCGAACGCTGAAGAGGCATCGGCCAGGGCCGGCGGACAAAAGCCGCGGAAGGAAGTGGCAGGAGGTCTGGGAACTGGTCGGAGCGGCCGGATTCGAACCGGCGACCCCTAGACCCCCAGTCTAGTGCGCTGCCAGACTGCGCCACGCTCCGTCCAGGGGCCGGACTATACAGGCGCCCGTGAACCGGGCGCAACCGAAGCGCACGCACGGGGCACCACGGCCGGCTACTTCCGTTCCGCCACGTCCTTGAAGGGTCGAATTCGCTCCGCTCCCTCCAACCTACGCACCCGGCTGCCGCCGCCCATCACCGGCCGAGACGGGCGTCGAAGAAGCGGGCGAGCAGGTGCCACGCTTCGGCGGACTCCGGCACGCCGTAGGCGAGCGGGAAGTCGTGCCACAGGGCCTCGAAGACGTGCAGGTCGGACTCCACGCCGGCGTTCACCAGCTTGCGGTGCAGGCGGACCGTGCCGCTGAGCAACAGATCCCGGGTCCCTGCGATCAGAATCGCGGGCGGGAATCCCGCCGGCACCGGGCCGTAGACCGGCGAGACGCGCGGATCGTCGAGCGGCACGCCGCCCGCGTAGAGCTTCCCGGCGGCGGACAGGATGCCCTCATAGCGGACCAGCGTCGGGTCGATGACGGCATTGGTGCGGTAGCTGTCGCCCACCGGACCGATGTCCGACCAGGGTGCCACCAGCCCGACCGCCGCCGGCGCCGCCAAGCCCTGCCCCAGGGCTTCGACCAACGCCGTCGTCGCGAGGCCGCCGCCGGCGGACGTACCGAAGATGCCCACAGTGCGCGGATCGCGGTCCGCGACGACCGCCCGGTAGACGGCGAGCGCGTCGTCGAGCGCCGCCGGAAACGGATGGTCGGGCGGCATCCGGTAGTCGGGAGCGATCACCTCGACCTGCAGAATGTGAGCCATCGGAATGGCTTCGAGCACGGCGTTGCGACCGGAGTTTACGATGTACGCACCGCCGTGCAGGTTGATCAGCAGCCGGTTGCGATTGGCCGGCGGAACACCGCCCTCCGGCGTCACCCGGAACGACGGCACACCACCCACGACGACGGGCTCGATGCGCACCGGATAGAGCGTCCGCGCCGGCTCGGTGATGCCGGTCCAGGTCCCGGCATCGATCTCGGCGATCACCCGCTTCCAGTCTTCGGGGGTGGCGGGCTGCAGATCGGCGAACGGGCTCAGCGGACCCGCCAGAACCGCCTGCGCTTCGGTGCTGACGGTCGTCGGCACCGGCACCCAGCGGGTGACTTCGCGCCCCGGCTGGGTTGCCCGGGCCTCGTGTGCGGTGCCGGATGCCACGGCCATGGACAGTACCGCCGTCGCCAGCGTCATGGTCCGACCGGCTGCCGATCCTCTCGCACCCGTCGCCATCGGCACTTCCCCGCCCTCGCCGGTCGGGCCGGCTGCTTCAGTAGCCGTGCTCGCGCAGCAGGGCGCGAATCGCCTCCAGGTCGGCGAGCACCTGACGCAGCACGTCCCGACCGCCGCCGGGCGCAGGCGATCGCGCATCCTCCGGCGCGGATCCGGCCGCTTCCGCCGGCGCTTCCCCGTGCTCCGGTTCGCCGTGCTCCGGTTCGCCGGGCTCCCCTCCCTCTTCGACGAGGTCCGCCTCGGCCTCGTCCACGTCGGAATCCGACGGCGCCGCGCCGCCGCGGCTGCCCTCGCGCAGCAGGCGCTGCACGCCCTTGATGGTGTAACCGTCGGTGTACAGCAGGCTGCGGATGCGGCGCAGCAGCGCCACGTCCTCCGGCCGGTAGTAGCGCCGCCCGCCGCGGCGCTTCAGCGGCTTGATCTGCGGGAACTTGCTCTCCCAGAAGCGCAGCACGTGCGCCGGCAGGTCGAGGTCGGTCGCCACCTCGGCGATGGTGCGAAACGCGGCCGGCGACTTGACGATGGCGCGACCCGACGCCGCTTCGGAGACACTTGCGGTCACTTGCCGCCGTTGTCCTGCCGGCCTTCGTTGATCCGGGTCTTCAGCACCTGCGACGGTCGAAACACCAGGACGCGTCGCGGCAGGATCGGCACTTCCTCCCCGGTCTTGGGATTGCGGCCGACCCGCTGACCCTTCTGCCGGATGGAAAAGCTGCCGAACGACGACAGCTTGACGGTCTCCCCCTCGGCGAGCGCGCGCGTGATCTCGCTCAGCACCGCCTCCAGCAGGTCGGCGGAATCGCTCCGCGACAAGCCGACTTCCTGGTACACCGCTTCGCTCAGGTAAGCGCGGGTGATGGTCTTTCCGGTCATGCCGCCTGGACCTCTGTTCGGAACCCCCCTCAATCGCAACCATTCTAGCGGCAGAAGGGTCCGGTTTTCAATGGGATGTGGGCACTGCCTCAGAAATCGCCGCGCCTTGCCGAAGACGTCCCCGCCCGCCTACCAGCGAGCCAGCGCCGCTCCCCAGGTCAGCCCGCCGCCGATCGCCTCCATCAGCACCAGGTTGCCCGGCTTCAACCGCCCGTCCCGGGATGCCACGTCGAGCGCCAGCGGGATGGAGGCGGCCGAGGTGTTCGCGTGCTGGTCGACGGTGGTGATCACCCGCTCCGCCGGCAGGCCGAGCTTGCGGGCAACGCCTTCCAGGATGCGGATGTTGGCCTGGTGCGGCACCAGCCAGTCGATGTCGCCCAGCGTCAGCCCGTTGGCGGCCACCGCCTCCTCGGCAACCGCGGCGAGGCTCGCGACCGCGTGCCGGAACACCTCCTTGCCGGACATCCGCAGGAAGCCCACGGTGCGCGTCGCCGACGGGCCGCCATCCACATAGAGGATGTCGCGGAAGCGGCCGTCCGAGTGCAGGTGGGTGGAGAGGATGCCGCGCGGCAGGTTGGCGCCCATACCTCCGCCGGGAACCGGCTCGGCGCCGCCGTTGGCGCCACGAGGCGTTCCAGCCGCGCCGGCGTCGTCGGCCGCCCGCAGCAGTAACGCACCGGCGCCGTCGCCGAACAGCACACAGGTTCCCCGGTCGGTCCAGTCCAGGATGCGCGAGTAGGTCTCGGCACCGATCACCAGCGCCGTCCGCGCCTGCCCCATCCGGATGAAGTTGTCGGCCACCGCCGTCGCGTAGACGAAGCCGGAGCACACCGCCTGCAGGTCGAACGCGAAGCCGCGGGTCATTCCCAGCTTCGCCTGCACCCGGGTCGCCGTCGCCGGAAAGGTGTCGTCCGGCGTCGACGTGCCGACGACGATCAGGTCGACGGCATCGGCACCGATCCCCGCAGACTCCAGCGCCCGCCGGGCTGCGTGGGTGGCCAGGTCCGACGTCAATTCTCCGTCGGCGGCGATGTGCCGCTGGCGGATGCCGGTGCGCCCGACGATCCAGTCGTTGGAGGTGTCCAGCCGGTGGGCCAGTTCGGCATTGTCGAGGATCCGCTCGGGCAGGTACGAGCCGCAGCCGAGTATTGTCGACCTGATGGTGTGCATTATCCCGCCGCGAGTTTCGTATCGGTGCCGGAGCCGACGTAGAGGTAGGCGAAGTCCTGTTTGATGCCCTCGTTGACGCGGTCGGTGATCAGCTTCACCGCCACGCCCACCGCCTGCGAGAAGCCGAAGGCGTCGGTCCCCCCGTGGCTCTTGACGCAAATTCCGTTCAGCCCGAGGAACATGGCCCCGTCGTGCACGCGCGGATCGACCCGCGCGCGCATCGCCCGCAGCGCCTGGCCGGCGAGCAGCGCCCCAAGCCGCGCCAGCGGCGAGCTGGTCAGTGCGCGCTTCAGAAAGTGGGTGTAGAGGCGCGCCGTGCCTTCCGCGGTCTTGAGCGCGATGTTGCCGGTGAATCCATCGGTGACGATGACGTCGACCGTCCCCATGGCGATGTCGTCGCCCTCGACGAAACCGTCGAAGCGGATGGCGAGCCGGCTGTCCTGGAGAATCGCCGCCGCCTTCTTGACCGCGTCGTTGCCCTTCAGGTCCTCCTCGCCCACGTTCAGCAGCGCCACCGACGGCTTCTCCAGGCCGAGGACGTTGCGGGCGAAGACCTCCCCCATCACCGCGAACTGCACCAGGTTGTCGGCGCTGCAGGTGACGTTGGCGCCCAGGTCGAGCAACACCGTCCGGCCGCGCAAGGTGGGGAACACCGAGGCGATCGCCGGCCGGTCCACACCCGGCAGCGTCTTGAACACGAACTTCGCCATCGCCATCAGGGCGCCGGTATTGCCGGCGGAGACGACGGCATCGGCCTCGCCGGCCGCCACCGCGTCGATCGCCCGGCGCATGCTGGAGTTCCGCCCGGCGCGCAGCGCGATCGACGGCTTTTCGCCACCGGCGATCACGTCCGTCGCGTCCCGCACTTCCACCCGGCCGCGCAGGCGGCGGAAGCGGGCAACCATCGGCTCGATCTCGTCGGAGCGGCCGAATGCCAGGAAGCGGACATTCTTCAGGCGCTCCAGCGCCCGGTTCATTCCCTCGATCACCACCTGCGGCGCATGATCGCCGCCCATCGCGTCGATCGCGATGGTGAGCGGGCGGGACCCGGCTGTCGTCATGGCGCCGTCACCCGGCCTGGCGACGCAGCGGGATCTCCAGCCGGCCGAAACTCCGCGATCGGACCGGAAAAGCAACTGAGCGTTGGGCCATGGCAATGCGAATTCCGGTCTTGACCCTATTGCGGCGGCCCGCAGCGAACCGTCGCAGGGCGCCTCGAAGAGTTTTCGGTCGATGTACAGAACGTCCGCTTCGGCCGGACGGTGGGTTCGGCGAGCGCAACCAGCCGCCTACTTATACAAATTCGCAGTTGCGGGCAAGCGCTTAACCCGTCTCGCCGGAGCCCTTTCGCCAACCGGCCAGCTGCGCCAGCCCGCTCGCGGAGGCCGTCGGTGCCGCATCGTCGAGGCCGCCGAATTCCGCACCCGGTGCGCGTGGATAGGGATCGAGTTCAAGCGCCAGCTGCTCCGCCGCCGCCGCACCCAGATCCAGCGTGTCCCCGTCCAGCGGCTCGGTGAGAAGGTCGCACGACAGGTCGAGGAACACCTCGGCGCCCGCGCCCTCCTCCCATTCCTCGCCCGCCTCGGCACCATACAGCCTCTGCAGTGGCGCGTCGATCCGGCTGGTAATCGGCTCCAGGGTGACGACGCAGGTCTGCACCACTTCCGCCTGCAGCCGCCCGTCGAGCCGGATGCGCTCGCCGCCCGCCTGTGGCCGGACGGTGCCGCTCGCCTGCAGCCGGAGCAGGTCGCGAATCTGGTACAGGCGGGCGAGCGCCGCCCGTTCGTCGGCGTTCGCCTCGATCGCGAACGGCCGGCCGGCCACCGGCAGGTCGTGGATCGCCATCGGCCGGCTGAATTCGGCGACGCTCTCAGCCATCGAGGTTGACCGGCAGGCGGTTGGGCGGCGGACCGAAGCGCACCTCCCCGGCCATCAGCCGCTGCAGCGGTGCTTCGTCGAGCTGCGCCGCCTCCCGCTGGAGGTAGCCGGCAAAGGCCATCACCGCATCCGGCGGCGGCTCCGCCTTGCGGTAGAGATTGCGGCGCAGCGCGGCCGCGAGCGCCTCGGTGTCTCCCTCGCCGAGCGCCTTGTCGTAGGCCGCCAGCCGGCCATAGAAGCCCTTGGCCATCGCCTTGATGCGCTTGCCGACCGCCAGGTCCCCCACCCCCATCTCGCGCAGGTTCTGGTCCATGTCGGCGAACATCAGGTCGAACAGCGCCTGCGCCAGGTCCCGGGTCGCCTCCGGGTCGCGGTGCAGCCGGCGCAGCACCAGCACGGCGTGCGCGACGATCAGGTCGAACCGCCCATCCGGCGTATCCGGCACCGCCGCAGCCGAATAGAAGCGGGGCTGACGGGACTGAGCGACGATCGCCCGATACAGCGCATCGGCGGCCTGGGCCTCCGGCCGCTTGCGGAAGACTGCGAACAGACTCATCGAGGCTCCAATGCGTTCGCGGGGACGTCACCGACGGCCGAGACCGTCCGTGCCGTTTGTCGTCGGGGTCGCGAGCCCGCTATACTGCCACACCGGACGTCGAAAGGCCTCCGGGTCCCTGGTGATTTCGGAGCGAAGATAAAGAATGGCAAGTGTTCCTCTCCGCCGACCCGCCGGTCGTCCGCGCACGGCGCGTCTCGCCGCCGCCGTTCTGACCGCCGTCGCCTCGCTGCCGCTCGCCGTCGGGTGCTCGCCGGAGATGGCGACACACGGCGACCTGATCGAGAGCGACCGGCTCGCCCGACTTCAGCCCGGCGTACAGAAGAAGGACGACGTGGCGCAGATTCTCGGCTCCCCGTCCAGCACCGGCGTCTTCGGCGACGAGACCTGGTACTATATCGCCGACGTGGAGGAGCGCTACTCCGTCTTCGATCGGGAGACCATCGAGCGGCAGGTGGTGACGCTGCGCTTCGATCAGGAAGGTGTGCTCCGCGAGATGGACCTGCACGGACTCGACCGAGGCAGGGAGGTCGATCTCGTCGAGCGGGAGACCCCCAGCTACGGCGAATCGCCGGATTTCCTGCAGCAGGTGATCGGCAATCTCGGTCGCTTCAACAAGGGCGCCCAGCCGGAACGACGCTGAGCCGGAACGACGCTGAGCCGGAATGGCGCCGGGCAGCAACGGCGCCGGGCCGGAACGGATTTTGGTCAGGGGGTCAGTCGCGGGCGGTGCGCAGCAACCGCGACTTCTGCCGCTGCCAGTCCCGCTCCTTGATCGCCTGGCGCTGATCCGCCTTCCTGCGGCCCTTGGCGAGGCCGAGGACCACCTTGGCGATGCCGCGCGCATTGAAAAAGATCGAGAGCGGGACGATCGTCATGCCTTCGCGGCGGATGGCGCCCGTCAGCTTCTCCACCTCGCGCCGGTGCAGCAGCAGCTTGCGCGGCCGCCGGGGCTCGTGCCCGAACGTCTTGCCCGCCTCGTAGGGGGCGATGTGGGCGTTCAGCAGCCACAGCTCGCCGCGCTGGTCGGTGGCGTAGGCCTCGGTGATCGACGCCTGGCCGCGGCGCAGCGACTTCACCTCGCTGCCCATCAGCACGATGCCGGCCTCGATCGTGTCCTCGATGCCGTAGTCGAACCGGGCCCGGCGATTCTGCGCGACCGTCTTCGTCTCGGGCTTCGACTTCTCTGCCATCCGTCAGGCCGCTGCCGGTTTCCGCCGCCCGCTCAGGGCAGCAGGCCGACCTGCGCCATCGCCTTGCGCACCGTCTCCCGGCTCGCCTCGGAGAGCGGCGCGATCGGCAGCCGGCAGTCCGGCGCACTCTTGCCCAGCAGGCTCGCGGCGTACTTCACCGGCGCCGGGTTGGTCTCGCAGAACAGGGCCCCGTGCAGCGGCATCAGCCGGTCCTGCAGCGCCGTCGCGGTGGCCACGTCGCCGTCCCGCCACGCCCGCTGCATCCGGGCGCACAGGCCGGGAGCGACATTGGCGGTGACCGAGATGCAGCCGTGGCCGCCGGCGGCCAGGAACGGCAGCGCCGTCCCGTCCTCGCCGGAGAGCTGGCAGAACTGCGGCCCGATGGCGAGCCGGGTGCGGATCGGCCGGGTGAGATCGGCGGTCGCGTCCTTCACGCCCACGATCCGTGGCAGCTTCGCCAGCCGCGCCATGGTGTCCACCGTCATGTCGATCACCGACCGCGCCGGAATGTTGTAGATGACGACCGGCAGGTCGACCGCGTCGACGATCGCCTGATAGTGGCGGAACAGTCCGTCCTGGGTCGGCTTGTTGTAATAGGGAGTGACGATCAGCGCGGCAGCGGCGCCCGCCTGCTTCGCGTGCCGGGTCAGCTCGATCGCCTCGGCGGTCGAGTTCGAGCCGGTGCCGGCGATCACTGGCACCCGGCCGGCAGCCTGGGCGATGCACACCTCGACGACGCGCTTGTGCTCGGCATGGTCCAGTGTCGGCGATTCGCCCGTGGTGCCGCACGGCACGAGGGCTTCCGTCCCTTCGGCGATCTGCCAGTCGATCAGCGCCCGGTAGGCCGATTCGTCGAAGGCACCGTCGCGAAACGGGGTGACCAGGGCGACGATGGAGCCTCTGAACATGCTCTTACTCCCTTGCGAAGCGCAACCGGCCGGCGATTCCCTCGTCCGCCCGGCGCGCGAGCCGGCGACCTTAGCTGCGGAACGGGCTTTTGCAAAGCCGCCGTCACCCGGCACGCGGGTTATCCGTCACATTGGGCGCCGCTCGGTGCTTTCGGGGCGCGGCGCTTGCTGACGCAGACCCCAACGCATAGAGTCGCGCCCATCGCAGGGGCAGCGTCCATCCTCGTTTGCGGCAGTTCGGAGGCGATCCGGTGGCAATCTCACGTCTTGTACGGTCCTTGGCGACCGGGGCCGTGCTCCTGCTGCCGCTGGCAGCGCCGTTCCCGGCAGCGGCGGATGTCGCCGCCGCAACGGTTTCCACCGCCGCCACGGCATTTGCGCTGGGCCGCGGCGGCGACTGGGCGGAAGCACGCAGCGTCGCGGCCGGCGCCGGCGACGCGCAGGTCCAGGCACTGGTGGTGTGGATGGACGCCACCCGCAAGCCGGAAGGCGGCGGCGGCTTCGCAGAGATCGCCGGCGTCGTCATCGATCATCCCGACTGGCCGCAGCAGCGCACCGTACGCCAGACCGCCGAGCAGGCGCTCGACGGGTCGGAATCGGACGCGGCAATCCTCGGCTGGTTCGACCGCTACCCGCCCGTCACCCTCCCCGGCGCGCGCCGCTACGTCCAGGCGCTGCAGGCGGCCGGCCAGAACGGCCGGGCGGTGGAGGTGGCGCGCACCGCCTGGGTATCCGCCGACGCGCAGACCCTGGAGGAAGAGGACAGCTTCTATCTCGCCTACGCCGATCAGCTGACCAGCGACGATCACGCCCGCCGGCTCGACCGGCTGATCTGGGCCGGCCGCACCTCCGCCGCCCAGCGGCTGCTGCCGCGGGTGGACGACACCACCCGGGCGGTAGCCGAGGCGCGCATCGCCATGCGACAGCAGAGCGGCAGCGCATCCGCGCTGCTGGCGGCAGTGCCCGAGTCCGCCCGCTCCGATCCTGGCCTCGTCTACGAACAGGCACGCTGGCTGCGCCGCACCGGCAGCGATGCGGCGGCGCGCCGCGTGCTCACCGCCAATCCGGTGGACGCGGCGCGACCGGAGCCGTTCTGGCAGGAGCGCTCGCAGCTGGCCCGCTCGGCACTGGCCGAGGTCGGCGCCGACGAGGCCTACCGGGTAGCGAGCTCGCACGGCTTCACGTCGGGCAGCGAGTTCGGCGACGCCGAGTGGCTCGCCGGCTGGATCGCGCTGCGCTTCCTGCAGCAGCCGGAGCTTGCGGCCCGTCACTTCCTGACCATGTTCGAGAACGTCAGCCACCCGGTCAGCCGGGCGCGCGGTGCCTACTGGTCGGCGCGCGCCGCGGCCCAGATGGGGGAGACCGAGGCAGCGGCGCTCTGGCACCGGGCGGCGGCACAGCACGGCGTCGCCTTCTACGGTCAGCTCAGTGCCGCCGAGATCCGCCCGGGTGCGCCTCTGTCGCTGCCGCCGGATCCGCCCACCACCGCCGCCGACGTGCTGCGCTTCCAGACCCACGACGTTACCCAGGCCGTCCGCCTGCTGGCGGCGACCGGCGAGACCGACGCGCAGCGGTCCTTCGTGCTGCGGCTGGCCGAGATCGGCGACAGCGCCGGCTGGAAGGACATGACGGCGACGCTCGCCCACCAGATCGACCGGCCCGACCTGGCAGTGGCGGTCGCCCGGCAGTCGATCCGTGCCGGCACACCGCTGGTGCGCAACGGCTATCCGATCGTCGCCGTCCCCGAGGGCGGCAGCTTGGCGCAGCCGGTGGAGACGCCGCTGACCCTCGCCGTCATCCGCCAGGAGAGCTCCTTCGACGCCCGGGCGCTGAGCCCCGCCGGCGCGCAGGGGCTGATGCAGCTGATGCCGGCCACCGCGCGCAGCGTCGCCGCCGACCTGGGCCTGGGATATTCGCCCGCGTCGCTCACCGCCAGCCCCGACTACAACATCAGCCTCGGCCGTGCCTATCTCGCCTCGCTGCTCGGCCGTTTCGACGGTTCCTACGTGCTCAGCCTCGCCGCCTACAACGCCGGTCCCGGCCGGGTGAACCAGTGGCTGCGCAGCAACGGTGACCCGCGCCTGGGCGACGAGGCGGCGGTGGACTGGATCGAACTGATCCCGTTCAACGAAACCCGCAACTACGTGCAACGGTGTCTGGAGAACCTGCAGGTCTACCGGGCGCGCACCGGCACCCTGCAGCTGGCGCAGACCGGCGGCGGCCTGCTGCGCTAGAGCACGGTTTGATCGGATTGATCCGATCTGATCAGACGGTCGTGCTCCAACTGTCTGATTTTTGAGCAAGTAAATCCGATCAAGCGATTCCGCCCGATCGGATATTGCTCTAGACAGACGCAGAACGGATATGGACGCGACGATGACCGACCCCACTCCCCGTGAGTCCGCCCCGCTCGCCGGCGTGCGCGCCTGCGTCTTCGATGCCTACGGCACGCTGTTCGACGTGGCCGCCGCCGCCGCCCGGTGCAGTGATGCGCTCGCCGGCCGGCATCGGGAGCTCAGTGCGCTCTGGCGCAGCAAGCAGCTCGAGTACACCTGGCTGCGCAGCCTGCGCGGCGACTACGAGGATTTCTGGCACGTCACCGGCCAGGCGCTGGACTTCGCGCTGGCCAGCTTCGGCGTGTCCGATCCGGCGCTGCGCACCCGTCTGATGGAGCTGTATTTCGCGCTCGATGCCTACCCGGAGGCGCCGGCGGCGCTGCGCAGTCTGCGCGCCGGAGGCTTCCGCTGCGCCATCCTGTCCAACGGCTCGCCCAGCATGCTGACCGCGGCCGTGCAGCAGTCGGGTCTGGACGATTGCCTGGACGCGGTGCTCTCGGTCGATCCGATCGGCATCTACAAGCCGCACCCGAGCGCCTACCAGCTGGCGGTGGACCGGCTGCGGGTGGCCGCGGGGGAAATCTGCTTCCTCTCCTCCAACTACTGGGACGTCTCGGGGGCGGCCCGCTTCGGCTTCCGGGTCGTCTGGATCAACCGCACCGGCGCCCTGCGCGACCCCACCCCCGGCGAACCGGAGCATGAGATCATGTCGCTGGCGGCACTGCCGGCTCTGCTGGGCATCACCTGCGAAGGCTGAAACCATGTTCGACGCCGAACACCTGGCGCTGGCGGAAGCGCTGCTGGCCCGCTGCCGGGCGGAACGCCTGAAGCTGGTCACCGCCGAATCGTGCACCGGCGGGTTGATCGGCGGCTGCCTGACGGCGATCGCCGGCTCGTCGGACGTCTTCGACCGCGGCTACGTCACCTACTCCAACACCGCCAAGACCGCCGTGCTCGGGGTGCCGGCGGACCTGCTGCGCCGCCTGGGGGCGGTCAGTGAGCCGGTGGCGATCGCGATGGCGGAAGGCGCGCTGTCCGCCTCGGGGGCCGATGCGGGCGTGGCGGTCACCGGCATCTCCGGGCCCGGCGGCGGCTCGGCGGACCGGCCCGTGGGCCTTGTGCACTTCGCCGCCGCCCGCCGGGGCGCAGAGACGCTGCACGAACGCCACGTCTTCGCCGGCGACCGTCACCAGGTGCGGATGCAGACGGTGACGGCAGCGCTGCGACTACTGGCCCGGCGGATCGGCTGAGGCGGCGGCTTCGATCCGCACCTCGGGACGCGGGCGCGGCGGCAGCGGTGCGTAGATCTGGGCCGCCCGCTTCTCGAAGGCATTGACCATCCGCTGCACCGCCTCGTTGAACAGGGCGCCGATCAGCTTCTGCAGCGTCTTCGAACGGAACTCGAAGTCGATGTAGAAGTCGATGACGCAGTGGCCGTTCTGGTTGGTCGAGAACGTCCAGTGGTTGTTCAGGTAGTGGAACGGACCGTCCTGGTAGGAAACGTCGATGTGGTCCGGCCGGCTGAGCGTCACCTGCGAGGTGAACTGCTCGCGGAACACCTTGAAGCCGATCATCAGGTCGGCGACGAACCGGTCGGGGCCGGGGCGGCGGCGGATGCGGCAGGCGAGGCACCACGGCAGGAACTGCGGATAGCGTTCCACATCGGCGACCAGATTGAAAATCTGCTCCTGCGTGTGCGGGACGACGCGCTTTTCCGCGTGCGTGGGCATGGCGCTGACCACCACCTCGCCCGCTAGACGCGGGCCAACAATTCCTGCCGAATTCGGCGAAGCTCCGCGAAATCCCGGTCGGCGTGGTACGACGACCGGGTCAGCGGCGACGAGGCGATCACCAGGAAACCCTTCGCCCGGCCGATCTCCCTGTACTCTTCGAACTCCTCCGGCGTGACGAAGCGGTCGACGGCGGCATGCTTCCGGGTCGGCTGCAGGTACTGGCCGATGGTGAGGAAATCCACGTCCGCCGAGCGAAGGTCGTCCATCACCTGCAGCACCTCGACGCGGCTCTCCCCCAGCCCCACCATGATGCCGGACTTGGTGAACAGGGACGGATCGATCTCCTTCGCCCGGTCGAGCAGGCGCAGCGAGTGGTAGTAGCGGGCGCCGGGACGGATGCCCGGATAAAGGCGCGGCACGGTTTCCAAGTTGTGGTTGAACACGTCCGGCCGGGCCGCCACCACCCGCTCCAGCGCGCCGTCCTTATGGCGGAAGTCGGGCGTCAGGATCTCGATGGTGGTCGCAGCCGAGGTGGCTCGGATGCGTGCGATGCAGCGGACGAACTGATCCGCTCCGCCGTCGTCCAGGTCGTCCCGGTCGACGGACGTGATTACCACGTGCCGCAGCCCCAGCTTCTGCACCGTCTCCGCCAGATTGTCCGGCTCGTGCGGGTTGACCGCGCCGGGCTTGCCGGTGGCGACGTTGCAGAACGCGCACGCCCGGGTGCAGATGTCGCCCAGGATCATCACCGTCGCGTGCCTGTGGGTCCAGCACTCGCCGATGTTCGGGCAGCCGGCCTCCTCGCAGACGGTGTGCAGGCCGTGCTCGCGGATGATCCGGTGCGTCTCGCCGTAGCCCGCCGACGTGGGTGCCTTTACGCGGATCCACGCCGGCTTGCGCGGCGACGGATTGTCGGCGCGATGGACCTTTTCGGGGTGGCGGGGACCGGTGTCGATGGCCATGACCTTGCATATGGACGGCACCGGGAAAACCGTCAAGCACGGTGTTTCCCGGCCGCGAACGGCATTTGCCAGCACGGCGGCACGGTCGCCAGAGCCCGCCCTGCACGACCGCCGGCCGAAGCCCGCCCGACCGTCGCGGCAAAAAATTTCACGACGCAGAGTTGAGCTGTGATGGCCGTCATAGCGCATATGGAAAACTCGTGATATAACCGCGCAATTAGCCTGAACGGGTAAAAACGCGATGTGATCCTCGATACTTTTCGAGGAATTCACATCGAATAGGATACCAACCCGCAGAACGCGCGCCCTTCGACAATAGACCCTTGCGGGTCGCCAACGGATACTGGAGCGGGACCTATGGCAAGGTTGCGGCGTGCGGCGCTGTTGTCCACCGTCTGTTTCGCGATTGCGACGCATGTACAGGCTGGGACTTCCGAAACGACGACTGCGGCGACGAGCGCCGATCAGGATCTGCTGCCGCCGAGCAGCCAGCCGCTGATCGAGCGGGATCGCGCCGCGCCCATCGACTACGGCTTCGGGCCCGGCGTGGCGCGCAAGCCCGCGACACGCACGGCATCACGCGCAGCCTTCAGCGCCATGTCCGCACCCGCCGGCAGCTTCGTGCCGCCCGGAGGGGCCACCGCTCACGTACAGGGCGTGTTCGGACCGCCGATCACCTGGCCGCTGATCGGCATCCATCTGGCCCTGCTGCCGGATGGCCGGGTGATCAGCTACGGCACCAACGAGCGGGGCCTGCAGGGTGCCCAGCTCGTCTATTCGGTCTGGGATCCGTCGCTGGGTACCGAGGCCTCGGCGCACATGGTGCTGCCGAACACGACCGCGACCGACATCTTCTGCAGTGGCCAGACGGTGATCTCGACCACCGGCCAGCTGCTGATCACCGGCGGTGACCGCACCATCGACGGCAAGCGCAACTACTCCAACGAACAGACGCAGCTGTTCGATCCGCAGACCAACACCATCCAGCCGAACGGCGCCATGGTTTACGCCCGCTGGTATCCGACGCTGGTTCACATGCCCAATGACGACGTCCTGATCCTGGGCGGCCGGCAGGATCCCCAGACGGCGGCGTCGGTGCCGGAAGTGTTCAACGCCACCACCGGCTGGCGGACCCTGACCAACGCGGCGAGCCTGCCGGCCTTCGGCTTCAAGGCGAAGAACTGGTTCTATCCGAAAGCCTTCGTCATGCCTTCGGGGCGGGTGTTCGTCCTCGGCAATGACGGGGTGATGTTCTCGGTGAACACGGCGGGCGCCGGCGGGTTCACCCGCTACGCCGTGACGACGCTGCCCGGCGACTACACCCTGCCGAGCGTGATGTACGCTCCCGGCCGCGTCCTGTCCCTGCGCGCCCAGAGCCGGGCGATCGTCGTCAACCTGGAGACCACCCGGCCGCAGGCGACCGAGACCGCCAGCATCGACCAGGTGCGGTACTGGTCGAACGCCACGGTGATGGCCGACGGCCAGGTGATGGTGAACGGAGGCTCGACCGCGTACAACCAGCTCGCCGATGTGGCGGTCACCGCCCAGATCTGGAATCCCGCCACCGGCGCCTGGACGACCGGCGCCACGGCCGGCAAGCCGCGCCTCTATCACTCGAGCGCGCTGCTGCTGCCGGACGGCACCGTGCTGACCGGCGCCGGCGGCGCACCGGGCCCGGTGAAGAACCTGAACATGGAAATCTTCTACCCGCCCTACCTCTACAAGACCGACGGATCGGGTGAGCCGGCGGAGCGGCCGGTGATCGACAGCGCCCCCGCCATCGCGCATCTCGGCCAGCCACTGACCGCAACGCTGGGTGGCGAGGAGGGAATCGAGCGGGTGACGATGGTTCGCTCCGGCTCGGTGACGCATTCCTTCAACCCCGACCAGCGGTTCATCCCGCTCACCTTCACCCAGGAAGGCACGCAGGTGACCGCGACCCTGCCGGCCGACGCCAGGACGATGGTGCCCGGCTACTACCTGCTGTTCGTGTTCCGCAACGGTACGCCGTCGGTGGCGAAGATCGTGCACGTGATCATCTGAGGCAGGCGTGGGGATCGGGGCCGGCGGCCGCTTGCGGCGGCCGGCCGACGCCTCACGCGCCCTTGCGGCCGGGTCGCCGCTACGCGCCCTTGCGGCTTTGCCGCCCTTACACGCCCTTGCGGCTTTGCCGCCCTTACACGCCCTTGCGGCTGGGTCGCCCTTACGCGCTCTTGCGGCGCAGGCGCCGGGCGTTGGCGGTGACCCGGCGGTGGAACGGATCGACGGCGGCGCGCAGGGCGCGGGTGTCCCGGGCCGAAGCCAGCACCACGGCCGACTCCTGCATCGCGTCGATCTTCTCCTGCAGCATGCGGCGATACTCCGCCCGCGAGCAGGTCCCGCCCGCGATCAGCCGCGTTCGCCGCGCGATCGTCTCGACGGACGCCACCGCCATCTGGCCGAACATCAGCGGCAGCGACAGGACCGCGGTGGCCGCCCCCCCTTTTCCGGAGCCACGTCGCTTCTTCATCGCTAAACCGCCACCGGGTGCGCCTTGGCGAACCGGTCCAGCTCGAGCAGAACATCAAGAACCGCCGGTAACTGCTTCATCGGGATCATATTCGGCCCGTCGCTGGGCGCCTTGTCCGGATCCGGGTGGGTCTCGATGAACACGGCGGCCACGCCGACGGCGACCGCGGCGCGGGCGAGCACCGGCGCGAATTCCCGCTGACCGCCGGACGACGTCCCCTGCCCGCCCGGCTGCTGCACCGAGTGCGTCGCATCGAACACCACCGGGCAGCCGGTGCGCGCCAGGATCGGCAGGGCACGGATATCCGTGACCAGCGTGTTGTAGCCGAAGCTGGCACCCCGCTCGCAGACCATCACCCGGTCGTTGCCGGCAGCCCGGATCTTGTCGACCACGTTCGCCATGTCCCAGGGCGCCAGGAACTGCCCCTTCTTGACGTTGATCGCCTTGCCGGTCTTCGCGGCGGCCACCAGCAGGTCGGTCTGCCGGCAGAGGAAGGCCGGGATCTGCAGGACGTCGACCACCTGGGCCACGGCGGCGCACTGCTCGGGCTCGTGCACGTCGGTGATCACCGGCAAGCCGCACTGCTCGCGCACCTCGGCGAACACCGGCAGTGCCGCATCCAGGCCCAGGCCGCGGGCGCCGCTCAGGCTGGTGCGGTTGGCCTTGTCGAACGAGCTCTTGTAGATCAGGCCCAGGTCGCGATCGCGTGCGATCTCGGCCAGTGCGTGCGCGCACTCCAAAGCATGCGCCCGACTCTCCATGACGCAGGGTCCGGCGATGATGGCGAGCGGCAGGTCGTTGCCGATCTCGAGACCGTTCACGGTTACATGGTGCGGGGCTGTCACCCTGCGGCGCTCCTCTGCAGCGAATTGTATGGCTATCCATGTAATGTGCATCCGGGCCCGGCGCACGCGCAAGCGGCGCGTGTCTGGGGACGTCGGGAGATGACGCTTCCCGCCAGGTGCGGAGTCTGGCGGCCGGTCGGCTTGGGGCCGCTTAGCTTTCGATCGTGTCATTTGTCGACCACCTTCCGCGTGCCTCGGACAGCCACCAGCAGAAAATGTGCGGCGATTCCGCTGACACCGGCATTCTGCTAGAATAGCGTTGCCAGTAAGCGCCAACTGATTCGGGGTCCATGAAAGCGACGATCAGCAACGAGGGAGGAACGTCATGCGACATATTCTTGTCACAGCGGTGATTACGCTCGGACTTGCAGTCGCGGGCTCGCCACTCGCCTTGGCTCAGGAATCCAAGGCCTCTGCCGATCAACTAGGCCGGTCCGTACTGCCGATGCCGCCCGCACCCTTCAAAGGCGAGATCAAGCGGACAGCCAAGGACTCGACGCCGGATTTCCCAAAGGGTGTCCAAGCGCCGGAAGGCGCTCCGAATGTTCTCCTGATCTTGACGGACGACGTCGGTTTCGGAGCCAGCAGCACATTCGGCGGACCGATTCAAACGCCGACCCTGCAGCGGCTCGCGGATAGCGGCCTGCGGTACAACATGTTCCACACCACGGCGCTTTGCTCGCCGACCCGCGCCGCACTCATCACGGGACGGAATCACCATTCAGTTGCGAGCGGCGTGATCACCGAGTTTGCCACGGGCTATCCGGGATACAACTCGCTGGTCCCGGCGAGCGCCGGATCCGTCGGCGAGGTGCTTCGGGAGAACGGCTACAACACATCATGGTTCGGCAAGATGCACAACGTGCCCGACTGGATGTCGAGTCAGGCCGGACCATTCGATCTGTGGCCGAGTGGGTTGGGATTCGAGTATTTCTACGGCTTCCTCGGTGGTGATTCCGATCAATGGCATCCCGCCTTGTACGAGAACACAACTCCGATCGAACCGTATCTCGGGAAATCAGATTACATCCTCGATGATGACCTTGCAGACAAAGCGATCGCCTGGATGCGCATGCAGCATGCGCTGGCGCCCAATAAGCCCTGGCTGCTGTACTACGCGACCGGGACCGCACATGCGCCGCATCATGCGCCGAAGGAGTGGATCGAGAAGTACAAAGGTCAGTTCGACCAGGGCTGGGACAAAGTTCGCGAGGAGACACTGGCTCGACAGATCAAACTCGGGATCGCCCCACCCAATACCCAGCTGACCAAGCGCCCGGAGCAAATTCCCGCCTGGAACTCCCTGTCGGTTGACCAGAAGCGACTGTATTCGCGAATGATGGAAGTGTATGCAGGCGCGCTATCCTACGCCGACAACCAGATCGGGCGCCTGCTGAGCGCAGTGGAAGCGTCTGGTCAGCTCGACAATACGCTCGTCATCTTCATCCAGGGCGACAACGGCGCCAGCGCCGAAGGTTCCTTGCAAGGCACGACCAACGAGGTGGCGACGGCGGCCAACGGGGTTCAGGAGAGCATCCCCTACCTCCTCTCCATGATCGACGAGTTGGGTGGTCCCTTGGCCTACAATCACTATCCGGTCGGTTGGGCGCACGCGATGGACACGCCCATGCAATGGACGAAGCAGGTCGCCTCGCACTTCGGCGGGACGCGCAACGGTATGGTCATATCGTGGCCCGCGCACATCAAGGATAAGGGCGGCCTGCGGTCGCAATTCGCGCACGTGATCGATATCGTTCCGACCATCTATGAAGCCGCTGGCATCACCCCACCGAAGATGATGGACGGCGTCGAGCAGAAGCCGTTGGATGGCGTCAGCCTTGTGTACACTTTCGACGAAGCGAAAGCCCCTACACGCCATACGACGCAGTACTTCGAACTGGTCGGCAATCGCGCCATCTACAAGGATGGGTGGATGGCCAACACCACCCCGCTCCGCCTGCCGTGGGTGACGATTGGCGAAGAGCCTAACCCGGACGATTTCAAGTGGGAGCTTTACAATATCAGCGAGGACTTCAGTCAGGCCAACAACCTGGCCACGAAAAATCCAGACAAACTCAAGGAACTGCAGGCCGCCTTCGATGTCGAGGCAAAGAAGTACAACGTCTATCCCCTCGACTCCAGTTTCGCATCGCGCGCCGATCCCTCGATCAGGCCGAGCCTCACGCGTGGCCGCACGGAGTTCGTGTACTATCCCGGCATGATCCGCATCCCGGAAGGCTCGGCGCCCGACTTCAAGAACAAGTCGTGGACTGCGGCGGCCGAGGTCACCGTTCCAAAGGGCGGCGCGAGTGGCGTCCTGGCGACGATCGGCGGGCGGTTCGGCGGTTGGGCCCTGCTGTTGCAGGACAGCAAGCCGGTGTTCGTCTACGCGCTGTCAAACCAGCCGGAGCACAAGTTCCGTATCGCCTCCGATAAGGCTCTTCCGCCCGGCGATCACGTCGTGCGGGTCAAGTTCGACTACGACGGCGGAGGCATCGGCAAGGGCGCGACCGCCACGTTGCTGGTGGACGAAAAGCAGATTGCCGCGGGCAAAATCCCGCAAACGATCGGCATTCGTTTCTCGCTCGATGAAACGTTCGATGTCGGCGAGGACGCGGGAACTCCAGTCAGCGAGGACTACGTGAACAAGATGCCCTATCCGTTTTCGGGCACGCTCAAGAGGTTTGCCGTCGTTCTCGAACCGGAGAAGCTCAGCGAAGAAGAGAAGGAGCGTCTGCGTAAGGAGCTTGCGAAGGCGCTGATGGCAGTGCAGTAGGGAATTCGCGGAGCGACAGTGGCTCGCCGGAGCTTCGGCGAGCCACACCCCCCGTCGGGTCGCGAGCGCCCGCCTGCCGGCGCCTCGACCGTCGACCGTGACCCCGTTCGGGATCCGTGTTGTCCCTACTTCGCGGCCGCCGACTGCGGGCCGGGGCCGGGAGACCGGACCAGGATGCGGGACAGGTTGAAGATGTTGCGGCCGCCGGCCTTGCTGCTGGGAATCACCAGCCGCGCCATGCCTTCGTCGGGACCCAACGGAACGCCGTCGCCGTCGGCGAAGGCGACGATCACCTGCTCGCCGCCGAACTGGGGCAGGATCTCGGCGAGCGCGATCGTCGTCTGGTAACAGTCCGAGGCGGTGCCGACGATGAACTGGCGCAGGATGTCGTTGCGCTGCCCGGGATCGAGGATCACCTCGGCTTCGGTGATCAGATCGAGCAGCGGCACGCCGATATAGGTTTCGGTGACCAAGCCGTCGCGACCGCTGTACCAGGAGACGGTGATCTTGCTGGTCGGCCGGCTCTGCAGCTCGGCCAGCGTGAACGTCTTCGGGTTGCGTACCGCACCGCCCAGGCGGAACGTGTTCGCGTAGCCACCGGGGCAGGCGATCGGATCGGGCGCGGGCGGAATGGCGTCTGCCGCGGCCGCCGATGCCCCGACGGGTGCGACGGCGAAGAGGGACAGCAGGCCGATGGTGCGTAACGTCAACATGGTTGTGCTCCTCGACTCTCGTTGCTGAAAGGTTGCGCGAATGCCGGACTGCGTAAGGGGACGTCTGAGCGAGCGCGGGAGGCGACGGACCCGGATCAGAAGGCGAGCTTGATCGCCGTGGCACCGCCGACGCCGTGGCGGTTTTCCGACAGCTTGTTCTCTTCCTGCCAGTCGTAATAGAAGACGCCGCCCACCAACCGGATCCCGGGGCCCAGTGTATAGGTGCCGCTGACGCCGGCCTGGTCCAGCCGATCCTTGCCGCCGCCCGACGTTTTGTTGTTGTTGCCGGTAAAGTATTCGGCGCCCACCTTGTAGGGACCGAAGGTGTACGCGGCACCGACAGAATAGCTGCTGCCGTTGAAGCGGGTGGTGGCGGTCCGCTGGCCCTGGGGGATGAACATCCAGCCCCCGCCGACGGCCAGTCCGCCGTAGCTGATCTGGGCGCCGGCGTTGTACGCGAGCAGGTTGCTGTTCGACAGATTGGCACCGCCGGAGAAGCTCTCCGCCCACACGGTGCCCGCAGATGCCTGCAGGCCGAATTGCTCGAACTTGCCGGTGTAATTGAGGGCACCGGCGACGCCATTGCCCTGGCCAGTGTTGCGGCCGCCGTCACCCGAGCCGGCCCTGGTCAGGGCGCTGTTGTTGTCGCCGCCGTTCTCGAAGTTGGGGATGTAGGACACACCCGCCTGAAAGCCGGCGAGCCGGGGCGTGATGTAGGTGAACTTGCCGGAATCGTTGTCGTTGACCCGGGTGTTGGTGGTGGCGAGCGGGGTGTCGAACAGCACGCCGCCGCCGGTCTCGAACATCCGCACCTTCACCAGGTCACCGGAATCGATGGGGATGCCGCCGTCGGGGGCGGTGACGTGCAGCAGAAACGCGGCGTTGTCCTCGTCGCCCACGATCAGCTGGCCGTAGGTCGGCGACTGCAGAAACAAATACGATTCATCCACCGCGTCCGCCTCGTTGAACGCCTCGAGCTGGACGTTGACGCCGACGGTCAATCCGTTGTCCAGCGTGGTCTGGCCGATGACGCAGATTTCCGAGTTGTGCTTGTTGTCGACGAAGCGGGTCTGCTGGTACTGCGCACTGCTGGTGGGCGTCGGGCGTGTGCGGTAGTGCTGGTTGGTCATGACCGCCCACTGCTGGTAATAGCCGCTGAGGGACAGCCTGATCCGTTCCTCCGACTTGCTCGCCAGGCCGGTCGCCATCGGCGGCGGCACTTCCGCCGGTCGCGTCTGGGCCGCAGCACCAACCCCAGTGATCACAATCAATCCCATCGCTGACAAGGCAGTCGTCGCGTAAAGAAGGATTTTCATTTTCTTATGCTCCGCTTGTCCCGCACGTCGCCTATGTTGTTTAGAGAATAAGTGCGCAATTCTGGCCTCGAATGAGAGGTTTCGTTCGCTGTTTTAGGTGCGATATCCACCGAAGAATGACGCCTATAGCTGTATGATGCGTTCCGTTTCAGTGTCTCCCGTCCGCTGTTTCTGACGGAGACTGGTTATATCTGATGAGATATAACGATGGCAACACCCCTGCGGTGTTCATGTGGCATGTTCCGCGCACCTGTGGCGTCGACGCCGCAGGACGGCATCCACTCCGTCGCTCGCCTGCCCTGCATGCGACTGCGTTGCGATCGACTGCCTGGCCGCGTAGTGTCGGCGAACGAAGCGTCCCGGAGGTCGGACGCAACAGATCAAGGGGTGATGGATTCGATGAAGCTCAGTGCGCGCAACGTCTTCAAGGGCAAGGTCACCGAGGTGAGCCTGGGGCCGATCAACAGTCGGGTGAAGGTGGACATCGGTGGCGGCAACGTCGTCACGTCGGTCGTCACCGCCGGCGCGGTGGAAGACCTCGGCATTGCCGTCGGCCAGGAGGTCAGCGTGGTGATCAAGTCCAGCGACGTGATGCTGGCAAAATAACGAACGACGCGGGCACGGGCGACCCGTCGGTCACCCGCACGGGCGCGACGGCATCCCTGGGCAGCCGGCCTCGCCCGCCTGCTCCGCAACCCCTTCTTCGAGAATCCCCAGATCGACGGCAGCAGCCGCTGCCGCGACCCGCTCGACCGACCGGTAGCGTGCCACGACCTCGCGACCTGCGTCGGTCAGACGGGCGCCGCCGCCGCCGCTGCCGCCGGTCTGGCCCAGCACCAGCGGCTCCGCAAAGCAGCGGTTCAGGTCGTCCACCAGCAGCCAGGCGCGGCGATAGGACATCCCCATCGCCCGGCCGGCGGCCGAGATCGAGCCGTGCTCGTCGATCAGCTCCAGCAGGCGGACCTTGCCGGGACCGAGCCGGCCACCGTGCGGAAAGTCGATGCGGATCGACAGCGTCGCCAACGATCGGGTCTCTCGACAGCCCCGGCCTAAACCAGCCGCGACTGTTCCAGCGCCGCGCGGATGAAGGACGCGAACAGCGGGTGCGGTGCGAACGGCCGGGAGCGCAGCTCCGGGTGGAACTGCACGCCGATGAACCACGGATGGTGCGGGATCTCCACCATCTCCGGCAGCAGCCCGTCCGGCGACATCCCCGAGAACACCAGCCCGCAGCGCTCCAGCGTGCCGATGTAGTTGTTGTTCACCTCGTAGCGGTGCCGATGCCGCTCGGCCACCCGTTCCGCCTGAAAGATCGCGTGCGCCCGGCTCTCGGGCTTGAGAACGCACTCGTAGGCGCCGAGACGCATGGTGCCGCCCAGGTCGCCGCCCGCGTGGCGCTGTTCGACCCGGTTGCCGCGCATCCATTCGGTCATCATGCCGACGACGGGTGCTGCGCACGTCCCGAACTCGGTCGATCCGGCGCCGGGGATGCCGGCCAGGTGGCGCGCCGCCTCGACCACCGCCATCTGCATCCCGAAGCAGATGCCGAAGTAGGGCACGCCGCGCTCGCGAGCGAAGCGGGCCGCCTCGATCTTGCCCTGGGCGCCGCGCTCGCCGAAGCCGCCCGGCACCAGGATGCCGTGGACGTTCTCCAGCCGCGCCACGGAGGTGCCGTTCTCGAAGTCGACGGAATCGATCCAGTCGATGTTGACGCGGACGTTGTTGGCGATGCCGCCGTGGGTCAACGCTTCCGCCAGCGACTTGTACGCATCCAGCAGGCCGGTGTACTTGCCGACCACCCCGATCGTCACCTCCCCTTCCGGCCGGACGACACGGGCGACGATCTCGCGCCAGCGGTCCAGGTCCGGCGGCGGCGCATCCAGGCGGAAGTGCCGGCAGACCTCGTCGTCCAGCCCCTGCTCGTGATAGCTGATCGGCACCGCGTAGATGGACTCCACGTCGAGCGCCGGGATGACCGATTCGTAGCGCACGTTGCAGAACAGCCCGATCTTGCGCCGCTCGCTTTCCGGGATCTGCCGATCGGCGCGGCACAGCAGCAGGTCCGGCTGGATGCCGACGCTCAGCAGTTCCTTCACCGAATGCTGGGTCGGCTTGGTCTTCAGCTCCTTGGCCGCCGGCAGGTAGGGCACCAGGGTGGCGTGGACGTACATCGCCCGCTCCCTCCCCAGCTCGTTGCCCAACTGACGGATGGCCTCCAGGAACGGCAGGCTCTCGATGTCGCCGACGGTGCCGCCGATCTCGCACAGGCAGAAGTCCTCGCCGTCCAGGTCGGCGCGGATGAACTCCTTGATGGCGTCGGTGATGTGCGGAATCACCTGGATGGTGGCACCCAGATAATCGCCGTGCCGCTCGCGGGCAATCACGTCGGAATAGATCCGGCCCGTCGTCACACTGTCGCTGCGCCGGGCGGGGACCCCGGTGAAGCGCTCGTAGTGGCCCAGGTCCAGATCCGTCTCGGCACCGTCGTCGGTGACGAACACCTCGCCGTGCTGATAGGGGCTCATCGTCCCCGGATCGACGTTGATGTAGGGGTCGAGCTTGCGCAGGCGGACGGAAAAGCCGCGCGCCTGCAAGAGCGCACCCAGCGCTGCCGAGGCCAGACCCTTGCCGAGGGAGGAGACCACGCCGCCGGTGATGAAGATGAACCGCGTCATGGGAGAAACGGTATAGCGCATTTCCGCCTGCGGGCGATACGTCCTGATGCGGCGGACGCCCCGGTCGCCGACGAGCCGGCGGCTGGCCGGCCGAAGCACCCCGGGCGGGCGCCCGAAGTGCGTTGGCAGCCGGCGATGGCAGCGATGGCGGGGCCGGAACCTCGCCCCACCCCTGGCCCGCTGGGCTGTTGCTGCCGCCCCCGAATGGCGGCAGGCGGGCGGGCTGCCGGCGAATCGGCCGCCCGTGCCGCCTGTTCGCGGCGGGCGATCGTCAGCGGGCGATGGGTGGCGCCGGCTCGGCCGGTTGTGCCGCAGGCGGCGCCGGTTCGGGTGCTGCGGGGGCGGACTGCTCGATCGGAACCGGCGCGGGCTCGTGGCCGAACAGCGAACTGCCGCCCCGGTCGACACCCGCCAGCCGCGCCAGCACCAGGCTGGTGACGAAGAACATCACCGCCAGGATGGTGGTGGTACGGGTCAGCAGGTTGGCGGTGCCGCGGCCGGTCAGAAACCCGCCACCACCGCCGCCGATCCCGAGCGCGCCGCCCTCGCTGCGTTGCAGCAGGACGACGCCCACCAAGCCGAGGGCGATCAGCAGGTGGATGACCAGGATGACGGTGATCATCGGGCGGCAGAGCCGATCGCGGATGCGCTCAAGCGGGCGCGCCTTCCGCCACCGCCATGAAGTCGTCCGGCTTCAGCGAGGCGCCGCCGATCAGGCCCCCGTCGATGTCCGGAAGCGCCATCAGCTCCTTGGCGTTCTTCGGGTTCATCGATCCACCGTAGAGGATGCGCATGCCGTCGGCGATCGTCTGGCCCAGCTTGCCGACCAGTTCGGCGCGCAGCATCGCGTGCACTTCCTGCGCCTGCTCCGGCGTCGCCGTCCGGCCGGTGCCGATCGCCCACACCGGCTCGTAGGCGACGACGGTGTTGGCGGCGGTCGCACCCTCGGGCAGCGAGCCCAGCAGCTGGGTGCGGTTGATTTCGAGCGTCTTGCCGGCGTCGCGCTCTTCCAGCGTCTCGCCGATGCAGACGATGGCGACCAGTCCGGCCTTCAGCGCCGCCTCGGCCTTCGCCTTGATGACGGCGTCGGTCTCGCCATGGTTGGTGCGCCGCTCGGAGTGGCCGACGATGACGTAGCCGCAGCCCAGATCCTTGAGCATCCAGGCGCTGGTGTCGCCGGTGTGCGCACCCTTCTCGGTCATGTGGCAGTCCTGGGCGCCGACGGCGATGCCGCTGCCGGCCACCGCATCGACGACGCTGGAAACCAGCGTGAACGGCGGGCAGACCAGCATGTCATAGCGCGTCGCACCGGCGGCCTTGATCCGCTTTGCCAGTTCGGAGGCGAGCGCCAAGCCATCGGCGCGCAGCCCGTTCATCTTCCAGTTTCCTGCGATCAGCTTGCGTCGCGCCATCGTTGCCTCTCCCCTGTCGGATTGCCCGGGACCAGCTGCGGGTCTCCTCGGCCGCGGGCTGTGTAGCATAGCCCCGCGGCGGCGGTCCAACCCTAACGTCGGGCACGGGCGGTGCGGTTGGCGCGAATCGAAGATCGGGTCAGCCGTCCTCGCCATCCTCCCGGACGCCGCCGTGGGCGATCACGTCGGCCAGTTCTCCGGCGCCGATCCGGTCTTGGGGGTCCAGGCTGGCGGCCTTGCGCAGCAGTTCCTCGCCGCCTTCGCGGTCGCCCAGGCGGGCGCGGCAGAAGCCCAGTGCCAGCAGCGACTTCAGGTACACCCGCGGCATCCGCTCCAGGCGACCGAAATCGGCGCTGTCCGGACCGACCAGCCGCCAGTCCTCCGGCAGCTCCAGCGCCCGGGCCGCGATCACCAGGCACATTTCCGCGTGCGGCAGCGCGTCGTGCAGGCGGTTGGCGTAGACGCAGAAGGTGTAGGCCGCGATGCGCAGCGCCAGATTGTCCGGCGCGTGGGCGACCGCCGAGTTCACGGCCGCCTGCGCCTCCTCGGACCGGGTGTACGGCGCCTCGGCGTCGCGCAGGATCGCCAGGATTTCCGCCGGCATGTCGGTCTGGAAGGCGTCGATATCGAAGGCCATGACGGGATGCTTTCGCGAAGGGGTGGCGCCGGCATCGTCGGGCGCGCCGGCAGATCTGCCATCGCCAAGCAAGTTCGCGGCCACGGCGCGCCGCAACGACGTTCATCGGCCCGACACGTCGCCTCCCGGGCCGTCCCGGTCGAGAAGCCTTGACGAAGGCCAACGGCAGCGCCCATCGCTCGTAAGAGTAAGAGATCGCGGAGTAGGAAATTCCCGTGCGGATCACGTCGAAGGGCCAAGTGACGATCCCGGCCGACATTCGGGAACGCGCCGGACTGCTGCCCGACACCGAGGTCGAGTTCGAGTACGACGGGACGTCGGTGCGCATCGTCCGCGCTGCTGATCAGGGCGCCCGGGGCCGGGGCGCCAGGCTGCTGGACCGGTTGCGCGGCAGCGCCGGCGTGCGGATGACCACCGACGAGATCATGGCGCTGACCCGCGGCACATGATCCCGGTGCTCGCGCACCCGATGCTCAAATATTGAGACAGACTTCTACTTGCGCCCACCTAAATTAACTCATCAAGTTGGCGTTACTTGGACCACACGACCCGGATGCTTATGTCCGGTGCCCTGAATTCCTTGGACTGGCACCAACCTTCTTGTGCCACAGCCTTATCGGGCGCGGCGGTCCACGATCCGCCCCAAATCCAGACCTGCCCGGCAGGATTAGGACAGCCTTTGTCCGTCGACAACCACTCGTACGCATTTCCGATCAAATGAAAGACGCCGTTGCTATTTGGGCGAAATCCGTCGTTTTTTCCCGCCATCTGGCGGAGCGCAGTATCTGCCTTCGGAAAACCGTCGTTACACGCGGCATTAGCCCATGGAAATCCGTTGATCTTTTTGCTTTGTTCATCATGAACATTTGCGGAGGCGCAGGGTTGATCATCCTTTTTCCAGAAGACGGAACCGGACGTAACGCCGGACGCATTCTCCATCTCTGCCAAAGTTGGTATTCGGTAGTTCTCCCCGGTGATCTGAGAGAGCCACTTGACATATGATCTAGCATCGTTCCAGCTGACACAAACTACAGGCTCGTCATCCTGTTGAGCAAAGCCGGGGTTTTTCCACGTTGCGTTTGGTTCAGGTTGCCAGGATCCTTCCGGCCCCACCATTTTAAACCTGTAGCAGTTTCCGGTTCCGCTGCTAGATCCGCTCCAAAAGGCGTCGACGAACGTTGCGTATTCTTGTTTCGTAACTTCGTACTTGGATATGGCGCTCCCATCTGGGAGGACGATCATCTCTGGACAACATTTGCAGTCCCTAAATCCTGACCCGGTAGGGAGCGCAGCGGGTCGTGAGACAACTTCGCACTTCGGGTCCGATCCATTCGCCGAGAATGACTCAATGAACTCTTTAACAAATGGAATTTGTGCATGTATTGCTGCCAGAAGGCCACCCACTGCGCTTACGGTAGCCGTTAGTGCCGTAATCTTCCCCGGCAGCGTATGCCACCAACTCTCGGAGGTGGTTTTGTCTGATGGATCTGCGTTGATCGCCATAGCCTCCTAGTGGGTTTCCGCCCTCGCCCGCGCGGGTGTTCTTTAACCCTGCGGCGGCCCCCGCTACTCTAACCGCCCATCCCTGTCAACCTACAACGGCTAAGCAAACGGACTAACGGGGCCCCCCTCACGCCGCCGTCGTCAGCGCCTTGTCCAGGTAGTCGTCGATCGCCTTGGCCAGCGGTGGCATGTGGTCGGCGAAGAAGTGGTCGGCGCCGGGGATCCCCCGGTATTCGACGGTGACGTTCTTCTGTTGCGCCAGCTTCTTCGCCAGCTTCTCGGCCGCTTCCGGCGGCACCACGTCGTCGCGCTCGCCGTGCAGGATCAGGCCCGAGGCGGGACAGGGCGCGAGGAAGGAGAAGTCCAGGTTGCCGGCCGGCGGCGCGACGGCGATGAAGCCGTCGATCTCCGGCCGGCGCATCAGCAGCTGCATGCCGATCCAGGCGCCGTACGAATAGCCGGCGATCCAGCAGCTGGACGCGTTGGCGTTGATGTTCTGCATCCAGTCGAGGGCGGCGGCCGCGTCGCTGAGCTCGCCCGGTCCGCAGTCGAACCGCCCCTGCGAGCGGCCGACACCGCGGAAATTGAACCGCAGCACCGAGAAGCCGCGCTTCTGGAACGCCTGGAACAGGGTGAAGACGATGCGGTTGTTCATCGTCCCGCCGTGCAGCGGGTGCGGATGCAACATCAGCGCGATCGGCGCGGCGTTGCGCTTGGAGTGGTGATACCGCCCCTCGAGCCGCCCCTCGGTCCCGTTGAAAATGACTTCCGGCATCCGCTCCACATGCTGCTGCCCGTCATCGCTGGCCGTAACCCGAGCTAGACGGTAGGCTAAATAGCTGCCTTCTTCCGGGGGCACCCGGGAAATTCTTGATCGGCCTACTCGGACATCCTATATACGATCTCGCGAATAGGAGCGTTCAGGGGCTGTGTCTGCCGCCGGACCGGGGGCGGAGTTGAGCGAGAAAATATCGAAGGACACATGGTTTTCAAGCATCTTCGCGAAGACATCGATGCCTTCATGGCTCGCGACCCCGCCGCCCGATCGCGCTTGGAGATCGTGCTGTGCTACCCGGGCCTGCATGCGCTGCTGCTGTTCCGGCTGAGCAACACGCTGTGGAAGCGGCGTTTGTTCCTGCTGGCGCGCGTCGTCTCGCAGGTCGGGCGGCTCACCACCGGCATCGAAATCCATCCCGGGGCGACCATCGGCCGGCGCTTCGTCATCGACCACGGCTTCGGGGTGGTGATCGGCGAGACGGCCGAGATCGGCGACGACGTGACACTTTACCAGGGTGTGACGCTGGGCGGTATCGCGCCGTCGGTCGATTCGCGGGCGCAGGTGAACGTCAAGCGGCATCCGACGCTGCAGGCGAATGTCATCGTCGGCTCCGGCGCGCAGATCCTGGGCCCGATCACGGTGGGCGAGCGCGCCCGGGTCGGCGCCAACTCGGTGGTCACCCGCGACGTTCCTCCCGGCGAGACCGCGGTGGGCATTCCGGCGCACACGGTGGCGGCGCGCGACCGGGGCGAACGCTTCTCCGCCTACGGCACGCCCGCGGGCGGCTGCCCGGACCCGGTTCTGGCGACGATCGAGGCGCTGGGCGCCCGCGTCGCAGCATTGGTCGAGCAGGTCGATCGACTGCAGGGCCGGACGGACGACATGCGTGGGTCGATGGTGTCCCCGGCGCCGGTGCCCATCGACGGTGCACACCGCCCATCGCCACTGCACGGCGCAATGGACCATATCGCAAGGGCCGGCAGCGAGATCCCGCCGGGGATTGTCGTCAAGCCGGCAGGTGCCACATCGAGCGACGGCATCGCCCGCACCGACGACCACGGTCGGCGGGAGGCAGGCGACCGGTCCGCCAGTCAGGGAGGTTAGGCAGTGAAACTGAGCACCAAGGGCCGGTATGCGGTGATGGCGATGGCCGATCTGGCGCATCACAGCAACGGCAGACCGGTGGCGCTGGCGGAGGTGGCCGACCGGCAGGAGATCTCCCTGTCCTACCTGGAGCAACTGTTCGGGCGGCTGCGCCGCGGCGGGCTGGTCAGCAGCGTCCGCGGCCCGGGCGGCGGCTACATGCTGGCGCGCGATCCGGCGCAGATGCGCATTGCCGACATCATCATGGCGGTCGACGAGCCGATCAAGGCGACCCGCTGTACCCCCGGATCGCCGACCGGCTGTCACTCCCACAAGGGACGCTGTCTGACCCACGACCTGTGGGAGGAACTGGGCAACCAGATCTACCTCTACCTGAGCTCGGTGACGCTCGCCGACGTCTGCGAGCGCCGCATCCTCGGCAGCAGCCGGATGGTATTCGGCACGCTCACTCCCGAGCGGGCGGCGGAGCGGGTCGCGGAACGGGCAGCGGAACGGGCAGCGGCAGCGTCGCGCTGACCGGCCGCCGGCCGGGCGGGCACGACGGAAGACAGGACGGACGGGCAGACTCGTGATCAACGCCGGCATCTACCTGGATCACAACGCGACGACGCCGCTGCGGCCGGAAGCCGCCGCGGCGATGACGGCCGCGATGGCGATCGCCGGCAACGGCTCGTCGGTGCACCGGCACGGCCGCCTCGCCCGCCGGCTGATCGAGGACGCCCGCGAGCAGGTCGCGTTGCTGGTCGGCGCCGAGCCGGCCGAAGTCGTATTCACCAGCGGCGGCACCGAGGCGAACGCGCTGGCGCTGCTCGGCTGCGGGCGCCGGCGCCGGCTGGTCTCCGACGTGGAACACGCCTCGGTGCTGCAGAACGCCCCTGGCGCCGAACGACTGCCGGTGGACGGGGAGGGCGTGGTGCGGATCGATGCCCTCGACCGGCTGCTGGCTGCGTCGTCCGAGCCGGCGGTGGTCTCGGTGATGCTCGCCAACAACGAGACCGGGGTCATCCAGCCGCTGGCGGAGATCGCCCGGATCGCCCGGCGCCACGGCGCGCTCGTCCATTCCGACGGGGCGCAGGCCGCGGGGCGCATCGAGGTGGACGTCCGCCGGCTGGGCATCGACCTGTTGTCGCTCTCGGCGCACAAGCTGGGCGGACCCGCCGGCGTGGGCGCGCTGGTGACGGGTCCCGACGTGCCGCTGACCGCGCTGCTGGCCGGCGGCGGGCAGGAACGGGGCCGGCGCGCCGGCAGCGAGAACCGGATCGGCATCGCGGGCTTCGGCGCCGCGGCGGACGTGGCCGCGCGCCGCGAGGGCATGCAGCGGCTGGCGGCGCTGCGGGACACCCTCGAGCAGCGACTGTGCCGGGTGGCACCTACGGCTCGCATCCCGGGCGCCGGCGCGCCGCGGCTGCCGAACACCAGCTGCATCGTCATGCCGGGCGTGCCCGGCGAGACGCAGGTCATCGCCTTCGACCTCGCCGGTGTTTCCATCAGCGCCGGTGCGGCGTGCTCGTCCGGCAAGGTTACCGGCAGTCACGTGCTGGCGGCGATGGGAGTTGGCGAGGAAATTGCAAACTGTAGCATTCGGGTGAGCCTGGGATGGACCACGACGGATGCCGACGTCGAACGAATTTTTGAAGTCTGGACCAGCGTTTATGCCCGCCTGTGCGGCTCCGGCGAAGGGTCGGGGGGACTGGCCGTGGCATCGTCGGTCCACTGGAATCCTGTCGGAAAGGTGACAGAATGAACGACTTGGCGGGACTTGCGACGAACGATCGACGGGCCAACAGCAAGGCCCCGATCTATCTCGATTATCAGGCCACCACCCCGACCGACCCGCGGGTGGTCGAAGAGATGCTGCCGTATTTCACCACCATCTTCGGCAATCCGCACTCGCGCAACCACGCCTACGGCTGGCAGGCCGAAGACGGGGTCGAGCGGGCACGGGCGGAGATCGCGCACATCATCGGCGCCAACGAGAAGGAGATCATCTACACCTCCGGTGCCACCGAATCCAACAACCTGGCGCTGAAGGGCGTCGCCCGCTTCCACAAGGACAAGAAGCGCCACCTGATCACCTGCGTCACCGAGCACAAGTGCGTGCTGGACAGCTGCCGCCACCTGGAGCTGGAAGGCTTCCGCGTCACCTACCTGCCGGTGCAGAAGAGCGGTCTGATCGACCTGGACCAGCTGCGCGATGCCATCACCCCGGAAACGGTGATGGTCTCGATCATGGCGGTGAACAACGAGATCGGGGTGATCCAGCCGCTGGCTGAGATCGGCCGCATCTGTCGGGAGAAGAAGACCTACTTCCACACCGATGCGGCGCAGGCGACCGGCAAGATCCCGCTCAACGTGGAGGCGATGAACATCGACCTGATGAGCATTTCCGGCCACAAGCTCTACGGCCCGAAGGGCATCGGCGCCCTCTACGTGCGCCGCCGGCCGCGGGTGCGCCTGGAAGCGCTGATCAGCGGCGGCGGCCAGGAGCGCGGCATGCGTTCGGGCACCCTGCCGACGCCGCTGTGCGTCGGCCTGGGTGCCGCGTGTCGGATCGCCGAGGCGGAGATGGGGGCGGAGGCCGAGCGCCTGCACACCCTGCGCAGCCGCTTCCTCGACGGCATCAACCAGCGCCTGCCGGAAGTCTACCTGAACGGCGACCTGGAGCAGCGGATCCCCGGCAACCTTAACCTCAGCTTCGCCTACGTCGAAGGCGAAGGGCTGATGATGGGGATCAAGGATCTGGCGGTCTCGTCGGGCTCGGCGTGTACCTCCGCATCCCTGGAGCCGTCGTACGTGCTGCGCGCGCTCGGGCTCGACGAGGAGCTGGCGCACACCAGCCTCAGGATCGGCATGGGCCGGTTCACCACCGAGGCGGAGGTGGACTACGCGGTCGACCGGATCGCGGGCGAAGTCACCCGGCTGCGCAACATGAGCCCCTTGTGGGAGATGGCGCAGGAAGGCATCGACATCAAATCGATCAAGTGGGCGGAGCACTGAGCATCCCTCGGCATCGGCCGAGGCAAGAATCGTAGCGACACAAGCGGTGATATCGAGGAGCAGAAGACCATGTCCTACAGCAACAAGGTGATCGATCATTACGAGAACCCGCGCAACGTGGGGGCGTTCGACAAGTCGGACGGCGACGTCGGCACCGGCCTGGTGGGCGCACCGGCGTGCGGCGACGTGATGAAGCTGCAGATCAAGGTGGTGGACGGCATCATCGAGGATGCCAAGTTCAAGACCTTCGGCTGCGGCTCGGCGATCGCGTCCTCGTCGCTGGTCACCGAGTGGGTGAAGGGCAAGTCGCTGGACGAGGCGCAGACGATCAAGAACACCGAGATCGCCGAGCACTTGGCGCTGCCGCCGGTGAAGATCCATTGCTCGGTGCTGGCCGAGGATGCGATCAAGGCGGCGATCGCCGACTACCGGCAAAAGACCGCCGGCGAGCAGCCGGATGCCGGGACGTCCGAGGCCACTCCGGCGGCCGGGCAGGAAAAAGTCGCCTGAACTCTCGCACCGAGGACAACGGACAGATCATGGCCGAACGTTCGCAGCCCATCAACGTCACGCCCGCCGCCGTCGAACGGGTCAAGGCCCTGCTGGAACAACGGGGCAAACCCTCCGTCGGTGTCCGGATCGGCATCCGCGCGCGCGGCTGCTCGGGCATGACGTATACGCTCGAGTATGCCGACGAGCAGACACCGTTCGACGAAGTGGTCGAGGCGGACGGGGTGACCATCCTGATCGATCCGAAGGCGACGATGTTCATCCTCGGCACCGAGATGGACTTCGTCGACGACAAGATGGAGTCCGGCTTCGTCTTCCGGAATCCGAACGAGAAGGGCCGCTGCGGATGTGGTGAGTCCTTCCACGTCTAGGCGTCCGTCCAGGATGCCGACGCGACGCGGAAGCCCTCGGGCGGTGGGACCAGGGGCCGCGTCGTCGCGGCGGTCGCCGGACGTGCACGACGATGACGGATCGCAAAGAAGCCGAAGAAGCCATGGATAACACTGATCGCCGCACCGCCTCCCCGGATTCCACCCGCGCCGGGAGCATCCGCCCTTCCGCCGGCCCGTCTGCCGACCCTGCTCCGTCGGCAGTGGACGGCGCCGGTGCGGGAGCGGCGGCCGTATCCCCCTGCTGGTCGTGCCGCGGGCCGCTCGCCCAGGCCACCCTGTTCTGCGCTACCTGCAGCGCGGTGCAGCCGCCCGGGCAGACCGACCATTTCACCCGTCTCGACCTGCGGCCTGGGTTCGTCGTCGACGGGGGTCTGCTGAACCGGCGTTACTTCGAGCGCCAGCGCCTGCTGCATCCGGACCGGTTCGCCACCCGCTCGGCGCGGGAGCGCGCCCTGTCGCAGAGCCAGGCGACGGCGTTGAACGAGGCGTACGAGACGCTGAAGGATCCGCTGCGCCGAGCCGACTACCTGCTGCATCTGCGCCGCGACGGCGCGAACACGGAAGGCTGCAACCTGGTCAACGACCTGGAACTGCTGCAGGAGGCACTCGAGCTGCGCGAGGCGCTGGCGGAGGCGCAGACGGTCGCCGACGTGGCGGCGCTGAGCGCACGCGCCCGGGACGACATCGAGCGCTGCATCGCCGACCTGGGCGGCGCGTTCGCCGAAGACGACCTGGATCATGCCGCCCGGCTGACGACGCGGCTGAAATATCTGCGCAAGCTGGCCGACGACTGCCGGACGCGCCGCCTGCAGCTGGCCGGGACGCCGCCGGCATGAGCGGGCTGCTGCAGATCGTCGAACCGGGCGCGCCGGAAGCCGAAGCGGCGGAACCGGACAAGGTCGCCGTCGGCATCGACCTGGGCACCACCAACTCGGTGGTCTCGTTCAGCCGCGACGGCCGGGCGCAGGTGCTGCGCGACGGCGACGGCGACGGCCTCGTGCCGTCCGTGGTCGCGTACGCCGCCGACGGCAGCGCCATCGTGGGCGAACTCGCCCGCCGGCTGATGCTGGATCGGCCGGATGCGGTGGTGGCCTCGATCAAGCGGCTGATGGGGCGCGGCGCCGAGGATCTGAAGACCCTGGCGGGGTCCCTGCCCTACGAGATCGCGCCGGCCGCCGAAGGCGGCATGGTGCGTGTCGTCGTGGCGGGCCGAACGCTGTCGCCGGTCGAGGTGTCCGCCGACATCCTGCGGGCGCTGCGGGAGCGGGCGGAGGATGCCCTCGCCAAGCGGGTCGATCGGGCGGTGGTCACCGTGCCGGCCTATTTCGACGACGCGGCGCGCACCGCCACCCGGGATGCGGCGCGGCTGGCCGGCCTGGAGGTGCTGCGGCTGGTCAACGAACCGACGGCCGCCGCCCTGGCCTACGGCCTCGACGAGGGCGCCGAGGGCCTGTACGCGGTCTACGACCTGGGCGGCGGCACCTTCGACGTCTCGCTGCTCAACATGCAGAAGGGCGTGTTCCAGGTGCTGGCCACCGGCGGCGACGCGGCCCTCGGCGGCGACGATTTCGATCACGCGGTCGCCGAGCACTTCCTCGCCGAACGCAGGGCGAAACTGGGCGAGCAGCGCCTGTCCACCTCCGAGGTGAAGCTGGCGCTGATGACGGCGCGCATCGCCAAGGAGTGCCTCAGCGGCCAGAAGTGGGGCGAGTGGTCGATCGAAGTCGACGGGCGGCGCAGCCTGCACCGGCTGGACCGCGACGCGCTCGAAGCGCTGATCGCACCTCTGGTGGAACGCACCATCGGAATCTGCGCCCGCGTCATCGACGACGCCGGCATCGATCCCGCCGAAGTGGCGGGTGTGGTGATGGTCGGCGGCTCGACCCGGGTGCCGCTGGTCCGCCGGCGCGTGGCCGAGTTGTTCGGGCGCGAGCCGCTGTCGCACATCAACCCGGACGAGGTGGTGGCGGTCGGCGCGGCGCTGCAGGCGGAAGCGCTGACCCGCGGCTCGGACACCCTGCTGCTGGACGTGACGCCGCTGTCGCTCGGCATCGAGACGATGGGCGGCATCGTCGAGAAGATCATTCCCCGCAACACGCCGATCCCGGTCGCCAAGGCACAGGAGTTCACCACCTACCAGGACGGCCAGAGGGCGATGGCGATCCACGTGGTGCAGGGCGAGCGCGAGCTGGTCGCCCAGTGCCGGTCGCTGGCCCGCTTCGAGCTGCGCGGCATCCCGGCGATGACCGCCGGTGCCGCGCGGATCTTGGTGACGTTTACCGTCGATGCCGACGGGCTGCTCACGGTGGGCGCCCGCGAGGAGACCACGGGCACCGCACAGGCGGTGGCGGTGAAGCCGTCCTACGGTCTCAGCGAAGACGAGATGGCGCGCATGCTCTATGATGCGCTGCAGCATGGCGCCGAGGACATGCGGCTGCGGGTGTTGACCGAGGCGCGCGTGGAGGCGGAACGGGTGCTGACCGCTCTCGCGGCGGCTCTCGCGGTGGACGCGGATCTGCTGAACCCGCAGGAACGACAGGCGCTGGACGAGCAGGTGGCGGCCGTCCGGCGGGCCATGGAAGGAGAAGACCGAGACGCCATCACCGCTGCCGTCGAGCAGCTGGAAACCGCCTCCCGGCCGTTTGCCGAGCGGCGGATGGACCGGGGCATCCGGGCCGCGCTGAGCGGACGTGCCCTGGACGAACTCGACACAACCCGCGAGTCGAAGGGCAATTCGACCGCAGGGACCTGATACCGGGACTCGCTTGAGAGGAAGAAGACGCATGCCGAAAATGACGTTCCTGTCCGCGGACGGGACGACGCGGACCGAGGTGGATGCACCCCTCGGGTTGTCCGTGCTCGAAATCGCGCACCGCAACGGCATCGACCTGGAAGGAGCCTGCGAGGGCTCGCTGGCCTGCTCCACCTGCCACGTCATCGTCGAACCGGAGTGGTTCGACCACCTCGACGAGCCCAGCGAGGAGGAGGAGGACATGCTCGACCTGGCGTTCGGGCTGACGCACACCTCGCGGCTGGGCTGCCAGATCAAGATGACCGAGGAACTGGACGGGCTGACGGTCACGCTGCCGTCCGCCACCCGCAACATGATGGTCGACCGCTGAGTCGCGGCCGGCGTCCGATCCGCCGGCCCGATCGTTCGTTACCGCCGAAGGGGAGACCCCATGCGCCTGCGCTGGACCGACGTGCACGACATCGCGATCGAGCTGGAGGAACGGCATCCCGACGTGGACGTGGCCAACCTGCGCTTCACCGACCTGTGGAAGTGGGTGCAGGAGCTGCCCGAATTCGCCGACGATCCCAACAAGTCGAACGAGAAGATCCTGGAAGCGATCCAGATGGCGTGGCTCGACGAGCGGACGTGACCGCACCTCCCGACGCGCCTCCCGATACACCTCCCGACACGCCTGCGGGGCCGCCCGCCCCTGCCCTGCCGTTGATCGACCGGCTGCGGGAGGCCTGCGCGCCAGACTGGCGGGCATACACCCGGCATGCGTTCGTCCGTGGGCTCGCCGACGGCAGCCTGCCCGAGCCCTGCTTCCGCCACTACCTGGTGCAGGACTACCTGTTCCTGATCCACTTCGCCCGCGCCTACGGGCTCGCGGCGTTCAAGGGCGAGACCTTGGCGGACATCCGCGCCGCCGCCGCCGGGCTGTCGGCGATCGCCGACCGGGAGATGCAGCTGCACGTGGCCTACAGCGGCCGCTGGGGCCTGGACGAGCCGAGGATGGCAGCGGCCGAGGAGGCGGACGCAACCATTGCGTATACCCGCTTCGTGCTCGAGCGCGGGCTGGCGGGCGACCTGCTCGACCTGCAGGTGGCACTCGCGCCATGCATCGTGGGATATGCCGACATCGGCCGGGCGCTGCTCGCCGATCCGGCCACCCGGCTGGACGGCAACCCCTATCGTGAATGGATCGAGACCTACGCCGCCTGCGATTACCAGCAGGTGGCCGAAGCGCACGCCCGCCAGCTGGACGACCTGTGGAGCCGCCGCGGCGGCGAAGCCCGGTTCGCGGCACTGCGCCTGACCTTCCGGCAGGCGACCCGGCTGGAAGCCGCGTTCTGGGAGATGGGCCTGCACCCGCCCGCCACCTGACGGCCCCTGGCCCAACCGAAACGCCCTCCCCGAAACATCCGCGCTGAAGCGCTCCCTTCGACACGCCCGCCGAACACGCCCGGGCGAACACGCCCGGGCGAACCTGTCCCGGCGAACGCGGCCGCGCGAACACGGCTGGCCAAACACCACCGGGCGAAACTGTCCCGGCCGCAACCGCCAGGAATACCCCGCGATAGCCGACCGACACCGGATAATCCTCTTTAGTTGTATATCTATCAAAAATTTTTCGCATTTTAGGATTTTTTGCACCTCATTTGTACTATTCGTATCGATTTTTCAGAACAAGTTGCTGGGTAGAATTAAATTGGTTACCATAGTAGATAATAACAATCACCGCGTTTGGGTTAGAGATATTCCACCTAGGGGGGCCGTCTTCTGATGCGCCTCGCCGGAGGGTATTTCTCTTAGAAGATCGGAGGAAGCGGATGACCAGGACTGCACTCGCCTTCGCTTTGTCAGCATTTTTCGCCCTGCCTGCCTCAGCCCAGGACGCCGAGCCGGTGCTGGGAGCGACAACGGCCGCCCCCGCGGCTTCGGCCGATGCGGTCGGCCCCACCGCGATCGCAGTCGGGCGGTTGACCGCCGCCAACCGGTACACGTCGGCCACGTACGGTGTCGGCGGTGTCGGGCTGCGCAACCGCAGTGAAGGCGGCATCGAGGTCAGCGGCGTCACCGGCGCGACCAAGGCCGCCTTCCTCTACTGGGCGGTGATCACGCTGGGTGCGCCGCCCGCAGCCGTGACGAGCGTGCGGCTGTCGCGGCTCTATCCCACGCCGCTCGCGGGCGCCATCATCACCGGAACGGCGATCGGTTCCGGCCCGCAACCGTGCTGGCTCGGCGACCGGATCACCGTCTACAAAGGAACGGTGCCGAACGGGCTCGCCAACGGCAACGGCTTCTACCGGGTACAGCTGAACGCCGGCGCTTCCGGAAACACCGCCGGCGGCGATCCGTGGGTGGCGCCGTTCACGCTGCCGCTGATGGAAGGGGCGTCGCTGGTGATCGTCGGCACCGGCACCGGCCGCGTCGCCATCTACGATCGGGGCCTCGCCGGCACGACCTTTTCCGGCGCCAACGGCTCGCCCAGCCTGACCTACTCGCTGGTCCTGCCGGCGGTCAGCGCCACCACGGTCCAGTGGGACAACATCGGCGCCGACGGGCAGAAGGGTACCAGCCGCACCGATGTCCGTGCCGTCTCCAACGAGTTCACCCGCATCAACGGCATCCTGATCGCCGGACCGGGATCGCCGGCCACCGACAGCGACTGGAACGGCGGCGTCGCCGGACCGCTGCCGCAGCTTTGGGACAACACGGGTCACCGCTTCACGCTCCGCGCCGGAGTCGCGGCCCTGAACGTGGCGATGACGGCCGCGTCCGACTGCCTGACGCCGGTCGCCAACGTGGTCAGCTACTGAGCCACACCCGACGTCGGCCAGGAACCGGCCGGCCGGCCGCCCCGCGCGGCCACCGGCCGGCGCTGGTCCCCAGGGCTCGGGCGTTGAGCGTGCGGCCACGGCGGCTATAGTGCGCGACATGGACACACTCGCAGCCGATCTCCCGTCGGACCCCCATTCCGACGCAATGCCTGACGCGCTGCCCGACGCACTGTCCGGGGCGCTGGTCCGGGCGCTCGCCGACCCGCCGCCGCCGGGAAGCCGCGTCGTCGTCGCCATGTCCGGCGGCGTCGACAGCTCGGTGACCGCGGCGCTGCTCGCCGAAGCCGGCTGGGACGTGGTCGGCGTGACGCTGCAGCTCTACGACCACGGCCGGGCGATCGGCCGGCCGGGAAGCTGCTGCGCCGGCCAGGACATTCACGATGCCCGCCGCGTCGCCGACCGGCTCGGCATCCCCCACTACGTCCTCGACTACGAGGCACGGTTCCGTGCCGCCGTGATCGACGACTTCGCCGCCACCTATGCCGCCGGCGAGACGCCGATCCCGTGCGTGCGCTGCAATCAGCGGATCAAGTTCGGCGACCTGCTGCAGACGGCACGCGACCTGGGTGCGGCCGTCCTCGCGACCGGCCACTACATCGAACGCCGCCCCGGTCCGGGCGGGCCGTCGCTGTGGCGCGGGGGTGATCCGGAGCGCGACCAGAGCTACTTCCTGTTCGCCACCACGCGGGCGCAGCTCGACATCCTGCGCTTCCCGCTGGGCAGCTTGAACAAGCGGCAGACCCGGGCCATCGCCCATCGCCTGGGCCTGCCGGTGGCCGACAAGCGGGACAGTCAGGACATCTGCTTCGTCCCCGCCGGCGGCTATGGCGAAACGCTGGCGCGGCTGCGCCCGGAAGCGGGACGGCCGGGCGAGATCGTCGACGGCGACGGCCGAGTGCTGGGCCGCCACGCCGGCATCGGCCGCTTCACCGTCGGTCAGCGCCGCGGCCTCGGGATCGCCGCCGCCGAGCCGCTGTTCGTCATCCGCCTGGAGCCCGCGACCAACCGGGTGGTCGTTGGCCCCCGCGCGGCACTGCTGGAGGAACGGCTGCGGGTGCGCGAGGTCAACTGGCTGGGGGACGAGGCGTTGCCGGTGGTCGGCCTGCCGGTCCAGGTCAAGCTGCGCTCGACGATGGCGCCGGTGCCGGCGACGGTGTCGATCGCCGCCGACGGCACAGCCGAGGTCGCGCTGCAGGCGGTGCATCCCGGCATCGCACCGGGCCAGGCGTGCGTGTTCTATCGCGGTGAACGACTGCTGGGCGGCGGCTGGATCTCCCGCGCGCCGTAGGCGCACCGGCCCCCGGCTCACGGCCACCGCCCTCCGGCTACGGATCAGCAGTCGGCGTCGGCCCGCCGCCGCAGGTAGGTGACGAAGAAGCGGACGGCGCGCGCCTCGTCCGGAAACTGATGCAGGAGGTCGTCCTCGGTGCGCACCCACCACACGGACTTGGGCCCACCTACCTGCCACAGCGAGGCGACGTAGCGACCGAGCCCCCCGGCCGTACGGGCGGTTGCGAGCGTGGCCCCCCGCGAGATGCCGAAGCGGTAGACCCGGCCGCTGATACACTCCAGGATATCCTGCACTCGAACGACCGGGTGGTCGTCCGGTGCGCAGCTGGGTGGCTGCGAGCGGTCATTCTGCGGCGGAAGCGCCATGCCGGCACCATCAGCCCAGCCCGGAAGCGTCCTGCTCCCCGGTTCAACCGACAAGTCGGGGCACTGCATCAGCGGCGCTCCGGCGACTTCGCCGACGGAACCTGCTCTCGCTCCGCCCGCGACGGCCGAACCAACCGTTCGATCTCATCGTCGTTCAAATTTGCGAGATCGTCCAGCGCATGAACCCAGTCGGAGATGTCGGACCACTGGTGGGCGTGCAGGACGCGGCGCATGACGTCCAGATCTGGCTTCCCCATGTTCATGGATCTTGTTCCCATGGCAACGTGCGTGGGAGGAACTTTAGTGAAACAAAAGGACAGAAACAAGAGTGTTTTCTTATTCTAGCCCCAAAAAAAGCACGTTAGCGGGACGATGGCGCGCGCAACAGGACCCATGTCTCCGAAAGGCGCGGTCGGTCAGGCCGCCACGCCGTTGTAGCGGCGGAAAGACGGGGGATGCGGACCGTCGAGGGGGCAGAAGCACCGCGGCACGGGCGGCCCACTCCAAGGCCGCCCGCCCTCGATCCTCGAACGCCCGGTCCACCTGATCAGGTCAGCGGACGATACGGATTGTCTGCTCGCAGCGCTTCGTCACCTCGTCCGGCGAACCCTGTGCAAACGTGGCGCTGATCCTCAGGGTGGCGGCCCCTTCCGGGAACTGCTCCGGAATTTTGTACGAGTTGGCCAACCCCAGGTTCCAGTTCTCGATGGTGAACCCGTCGTCCACCACGTCCTCGTAGCCCTGCTTCCAGCCCGGCACCTGCAGGCGGACGGCACGGTTGGGAACCTCGACGACGTTGTCGGCGAGCTGCGTCCCGAACCGGATGCCCTTGATCTTGGCGCTCAGAAAGCCTTCCAGCCTGACCTTGTTGCCGGAGCGATGTGCCGGCACGTTGATGAAGACCCGCGGCAGGAATTCCTCCCCCGGTGCGAAGATCGACTTCGGCTGATCGTTCACATCGAGCACCGTGCAGGTCACCCGCAGCCGGTTGTCCACCGGATCCGCAAGCGCGACGAAAGGCATTGCCGCCACGAGCGTGGCAGCGAGGACATTCAAACCCCGCATGTGTACCCCCTTATGATGTATATTCCGGAAGGATCTCCGATCGCTACGCCCTCCCTCCGCTCACATTACTGATAATACATCTTTGAATATTAGGAATCTAGCACCAATTGCGGTATTCTCGCGCATTACGTGCAGCAACACCCCATTCTGCAAGCCGCCGCCACGCCGGGCCGCACGAAACCGAAAAGTCACAACCGCGGCTGTCTCCCTGCTCTGCCGGACTCTGCCGGGGGAAGGAGGCGCGCCAGCCCACCAAACGGCGAAGGCTACTCTCACCGCATCGGCCGGGAATGATCGTCGTGTGTCGCAGAGGAGAAGCGGTCGGCCGGCGCGGAGCCGGCCGGAGGTCAGTGCTTTGCTCCGCCGGCCGGCTAATCTGAGTACATCCGCCGTGAGTTCCCCTTCCACGGCATTCAATCGCGACGGTGCGCGACCCCACCGACAGTCTGCCGGCGGGCATGGCTTCCGCGTGCTGCAGCGACGCGCGCAGATCGAACTCCGTCCGGCCGATTAGAGCGCGGTTTGATCAGATCGAACCGATCTGATCAAACGGTCGTGCTCCAACTGTTTGATTTTTAGAGCAAGTCAATCCGATCAAGCGATTCCGCTTGATCGGATATTGCTCTAGCTGCCGGCCGGACGCGATCGCGAGGCGCCTGATCAGGTGCTCTTTCGAACCTTCACAGTCCGATCACATTGCGCGTTGGCCTCGATGGGCGTGTCGTCGGCAAAGGTAGCCGTCATCTTGATCCGAAGCTTGGAATTAGGAAAATTATCCCCCAACTCGATGATGTGCTGATGACGTCGGACTTCCACTCCCTCAGCGTAGCGATCTTCGCTTCCAGGATTGACCCCCAGTTCCGTTTCCCGAACCGCGCGATTGGGAATCAAAATGAAGACATCACTCACCCCCCCTCCGAGATTGAAACCAAGGACCTTCCCTTCGACCCCGAACGAAAGCTTCATCTTGTTGCCCGTCCGGTGCGACGGAACGTTCAAGTACACGTCCACAAAGATCGATTCCCCTGGTGCAAAGATCGACCTCGGAGTTCCGTCCTCTGCAGTCGGAGTGCAGTTCAAGACCAGCTTGTTTGGCGCGCTGTTCGGAGCAGCGAATGCAGAAGACGACACCGCGAGCAACATCACAGTTGCAAAAGCAATTTTCATTAGTTTATTACTCCCCAAATGGACGCTCTGGCAACCCCAATTGCCTCATACGACGGTCCATACTCTTATTTGTACCTGTCATTTGGAGGTTCTGCAAGCATGAGTTCAACAGGAGAATTAGGGGAAGGCGAGTTCTCCGCTGCCTGCTTTCGTAATTAGAGAGCCGCTTCGGCGGTGAGCTCCTGCGTTACGGCACTGTTGAGAGCCATCCGCGCCTCCTCCACCTGCTGCTGCCGCGCCCACATGGCGGCATAGCGGCCGCCGGCGACCAGCAGATCCACGTGCCGGCCGCGCTCGACGATGCGCCCCGCCTCGAGGACCAGGATCTGGTCGGCATCGACCACCGTCGACAGGCGATGCGCGATGACCACCGTCGTGCGCCCGGCGGAGACCTCGCGCAGGCTGGCCTGGATCTCCTTCTCCGTGTGCGTGTCGAGCGCCGAGGTCGCCTCGTCGAAGATCAGGATCGCCGGGTCCTTCAGGATGGTGCGCGCGATCGCGACCCGCTGCTTCTCGCCGCCCGAGAGCTTCAGGCCGCGCTCGCCGACGGTGGTCCGGTAGCCGTCCGGCAGTGCGGCGACGAAGTCGTGGATGCGCGCCAGCTTCGCCGCCTGCTCCACGTCCGCCTGGCCTGCGCCGGGCCGGCCGTAGGCGATGTTGTAGAAGATGGTGTCGTTGAACAGCACCGTGTCCTGCGGGACGATGCCGATGGCCGCCCGCAGGCTCGCCTGCGTCACGTCGCGCACGTCCTGGCCTTCGATCCGCACCGCGCCGCCGGTCGCGTCGTAGAAGCGGTACAGCAGCCGGGAGATGGTGGACTTGCCGGAGCCGCTGGGTCCGACGATGGCGAGCGTGCGGCCGGCCGGCACGGCGAACGACACCCGGTCGAGCACCGTGCGCCGGCGGTCGTAGGCGAAGGAGACGTCGTCGAAGACGATGCCGCCGCCCGCGACCGCAAGCGGTCGGGCATCCGGCCGGTCGGCGATCTCCGGGCCTTGCCGCAGCAGCTCGAACATCTGCTCCATGTCGGTGAGCGACTGGCGGATCTCCCGGTAGACGAAGCCCAGGAAGTTGAGCGGCAGGTAGAGCTGGATCAGGTAGGCATTGACCATGACGAAGTCGCCCACGGTCATCGCCCCCTCCGCGACCCCGTCGGCTGCCATCAGCATCAGCGCGATCAGGCCCACGGCGATGATCGCACCCTGGCCGATGTTCAGCAGGCTGAGGGTCACCTTGCTGCGCACCGCCGCCTTCTCGTAGCGGCGCAGTGCGGCGTCGAAGCGGCCCGCTTCGTGGCGCTCGTTGCCGAAATACTTCACCGTCTCGAAGTTCAGCAGCGAGTCGATCGCCTTGCTGTGCGCCTCGGAGTCGGTGTCGTTCATCTGCCGGCGGAACTTGGTCCGCCATTCGGTGACGCCGATGGTGAACGCGATGTAGGCGGCGATGCAGACGAAGGTGACCAGCGCGTAGGCAGCGCCGAACAGCCACCACAGGATGCCGCAGACCAGCAGGATTTCCAGCAGCGTCGGCAGGATGTTGAACAGCATGAAGCTGAGCAGGAAATCGATGCCCTTGGTGCCGCGTTCGATCGCCCGGCTGACGGCGCCGGTCCGCCGGTCCAGATGGAAGCGCAGGGAGAGCGCGTGCAGGTGCTCGAACGTCCGCAGTCCGGCGGTGCGGATCGCCCGCTGCGCCACCTTGGCGAACACCGCGTCCCGCAACTCGCCGAACGCCTGGGAAAGCATCCGCGCCACGCCGTACGCCACGACCAGAAACACCGGCACGGCGGCGATCCGGCCGAACTCGTCGGCGGCCAGCGCATCCACCGAGTACTTGTAGATCATCGGCACGCCGACGCTGATCCCCTTGGCGGCGGCGAGGAAGACGACCGCGGCGGCGACGCGCAGCCGTAGCGCCGGCTCCCCCGCCGGCCACAGGTAGGGGAGCAGGGTGCGCAGCGTGCCCCAGTCGCCGCGGCGATCAGACGGAGCAGACAACGGACGGCGGGAGCGCATGCGGCGGTGGTCCGGCTGTGGCGGCGAGGGGCGGAGACTATAGACCGGCTACGCGGTGAACGGCGCCGCAGATGTCCGCCTCGGCGATGTCAGTCGGCCAGCCGGAACATCATCAGCAGCGTTCGCTGGAAGAACGCAAAGTTGTCGTCGGACAGCAGGTAGACCAGGGTGTCGCCGCCGGGGCTCCGCCGGGCGTCGATGCCTTCCATGTTGTCGAAGGTCAGCGCGCCCTCCAGGCGTCCGATCTCCTCGCCCGCGAGCGTCGCCCCGGGGGCGATGCGGCCGGCCTTCAGTAGCCGGACGCGGGCGCCGGGCGGCAGAATGCGCCGTTCGAGGACCAGGACGTCGCCGTCCGGCAGCGTCGCGGCTCCGGTGGGCTGGAAACCGCGGCCGGTGCGCCAGACGACCCGCGACCATCCGCCCCGCTCGCTGCCGAGCCAGCCGGCGACGCCGTCCGCCACCGCCAGCCCCTCGCTCAGCGCCAGCAGCCGGCCGTCGGCCAGCCGCGTCAGCGCCTCGATCCCCTCGTTTCCCGGCGCCTCCTTCAGACCGGGCGGCGGCGACAGGGGCACCGGCGTTCCGTCGTCGGCCGGGAAGCGCCACAGTTTCGGCCGCGACTCGAAGGCGACGATCGTGCCGCCGCCGGCGCCGACGGCCAGCGACTCCGCGTCACCGGCCGGCAGGTTGGCGAGCGAGCGCGCCTTGATCCCCCGCACGGGCGCGATCGAGGCCCCGGCGATGCCGTCGAGCCGGCCGTCGCCGTCGTAGGTCGGGCGCATTTCCACCCACCAGCCGCGGTCGGACACGGCCACGATCCGGCTCCCGTCCGGTGCGACCAGCAGCCCAGAGAGCCCACCGAACCGGCCATCGGGCGAACGGAGTGCCAGGCCACCCCGGAATTCCAGCCGGCCGGTTCGCGTCACCTCCGGATCGTAGGCGTGCAGCGCCACCGGCTTCGCCTGCAGGGCGAGCGGCTCGCCGGCGGCGAACGCCGCGGGCCGCATGCACAGGGCGACGATCGCCGCGGCCCAGAGGCCGGCCACGCGCAGGCTGAACATCGGCACGCACACCCGGGTTGAACGCTGGGGCGGAGAGGCACGTACACCACCCGACGACCCGGCGCCAGCCTCCCGGCCCGCGGTCCGCATCTTTGCAGCTCCGGCGCCGATGCCCACATCTCCTGCGACGATCCCGCGTGTCCTGCCGGAGGAACCGATCCATGTCGACCGCCCAGCCCAGCCGCAGGCAGGTATTGAGCTCCCTTGCCGCCACCCTGCCCCTGGCCGCCGTGCTCGCCGACGCCCGGCTGGCGCGCGCCGCCGCCGAAGCCCTGGAGACGGTCTCGCTGACGACCGCCGGCGGCCGGCCGGTCAGCGCCGCCCTCGCGCTGCCGGCGACGGTGCCGGCGCCGACGGTGGTGCTGATCCACGAGTTCTGGGGACTGAACGACCAGATCAAGGCGATGGCCGGCGCGTGCGCCCGCGAAGGCTACGTGGCCCTGGCCGTCGATCTCTACGGCGGCCGCAGCAGCGCCGTCCGCGAGGAGGCGCAGGAACTGATGAAGGCCGTCGATCCGGCCGCCGCCACCGACACGCTCGTCTCCTGGGTGGAGTGGCTGCGCAAACACCCGAAGAGCACCGGCAAGGTGGGCACGCTCGGCTGGTGTTTCGGCGGCGGCTGGTCGCTGAATGCGTCGATCGCCACGCCGGTGGACGCGACGGTGATCTACTACGGCCGGGTGGAGCAGCCGGCGGACCGGCTGGCGCACCTGCGGGGTCCGGTGCTGGGCCACTTCGCCACCCGGGACCAGTTCATCAACCGGGCGATGGTCGAGGGCTTCGAAAAGGCGATGGCCGAGGCCGGCAAGCGGCTCACCATATACTGGTACGACGCCGACCATGCCTTCGCCAATCCGACCGGCGCCCGCTACGACGCCCTGGATGCGAAGCTCGCCTGGGAGCGCACGCAGGCCTTCCTGAAGGCCAACCTGGGCGGCTGAGCCGGTACGACCGGCACCTCCCCCGTCACCCGCGGGCCTGTCCCGCGGGTCCACGGACTGCCGGGACAAGCCCGGCAATGACGAGGAAGGCGTCGATGATCCTGCGACCGACGGACGCTCTACATCAGCGGCGGCGTCGAGAACTTGTAGCCGATACCGGCGCCGAAGAACCACGGATTGACCGTGATGTCGTCGAAGTCGTTGCCGCCCACCCGGACCTGGGTCGGCGACAACCACCACTTCTTGGCGTCGATCACCGCAACCCAGTTGCTGTCCGGGATCTTGATGTTGACGCCGAAGTTGATGAGACCACCCCAGGTGCTCTCCAGATCGACATGCGAGTTGGTGGCGAGGTCGCTGTCGTCTTCCCAGAACCAGGCGTAGGTCAGGCCGGCGCCCAGATACGGCGAGATCATCTCGTCGCTCAGGAAGTGATACTGGCCGAGGACGCTGAGCGGCAGCACCCACTGACTGGTTGCGCGGGACCTGTCGTTGTTGACGTTCAGGTCGACTTTTGCCAGCGGCACGGCGAGCACCGTTGCGGCGGCGATGTTCTTAGTGAAGAAGTAGGTCAGATTGAGTGCTGGGTTGGCGGTCACTGGCCCGCTGTCGTAGTTGACGTGCGAGCCGATACGGCCGCTCGCGTCGCTGTAGAAGCCTTCGACCAACAACTGAACGAGAACATCGCCGGGTTCGTACGCCTGCGCGCCGCTGGCCGCCGCCATCAAAAGGGCCGCGGCACAGGTGGAGGCGTAGCCGAGTTGTTTTAGTTGAGTGGACATCATTCCCTCGTTGATTCGAGTGTTGGGCACCGGGCGGTGCTGGCTGGGAGGCTCCTGATCGATCCATCCGACCGAGATAAACAACCGCCTGTTCAACGCCCATACAAGTTGTGTGGATATAGGGTCAAGCATCCGGCGGGATCGTTCGTGCCGATCCCGTGACATTGTTGCTGCAATGCCACTACGCGGCCGTCGCGACGGGATCGGAGCCTGGAGCGCGGCTTGATCAGTTCGAACCGATCTGATCAAACGGTCGTGCTCTAACTGTTTGATTTTTAGAGCAAGTCAATCCGATCAGGCGAGTCCGCTCGATTGGATATTGCTCTAGCGAGGACGGCCGGCGATGCGCCCGGTCATGCGGCTGCCGGTTGCGGGGCCGCCCCGCCAGTCCTCGTCGAACAGGTCGGCCAGGTTCTGCATCATCGTCCCGCCCAGTTCCTCCGCATCGACGAGGGTGACGGCGCGGCGGTAATAGCGGGTGACGTCGTGGCCGATGCCGATCGCCGTCAGCTCCACCGGCGAGCGGCTTTCGATCCAGGCGATGACGTCGCGCAGGTGCCGTTCCAGGTAGTTGCCCGGATTGGCCGACAGGGTTGCGTCATCCACCGGCGCGCCGTCGGAGATCACCATCAGCACCCGGCGCTGTTCGGGCCGGGCCAGCAGCCGGTTGTGCGCCCACAGCAGCGCCTCGCCGTCGATGTTCTCCTTCAGCAGCCCCTCGCGCAGCATCAGGCCCAGATTGCGGCGCACCCGGCGCCACGGCTGGTCGGCCGACTTGTAGATGATGTGCCGCAGGTCGTTCAGCCGGCCGGGGGATTTCGGCCGGCCGTCGGTGACCCAGCGCTCCCGCGACTGCCCGCCCTTCCAGGCCCGGGTGGTGAACCCCAGGATCTCGACCTTGACGCCGCACCGCTCCAGCGTTCGCGCCAGGATGTCGGCGCTCATGGCGGCGACCGAGATCGGCCGGCCGCGCATCGAGCCGGAGTTGTCGATCAGCAGGCTGACCACCGTGTCGCGGAACTCCGTCTCCTTCTCCATCTTGAAGCTGAGCGGGCTGACCGGATCGACGACGACGCGGGCGAGCCGCCCCGCATCCAGCAACCCCTCCTCGAGGTCGAACTGCCAGGCGCGGGTCTGCTTCGCCATCAGCCGGCGCTGCAGCCGGTTGGCGAGCCGGGCCACCACGGCTTCCAGGCTGCTGAGTTGCTGATCCAGCTGGTGGCGTAGACGGGTAAGCTCGTCGCCGTCGCACAACCCCTCGGCCACCACCACCTCGTCGTAGGCGGTGGTGAAGGGATGATAGACCGGACCCTGGGACGGGGGCATCTCCGTCCGCCGGTTGCGCCGTGCCGTAGGTCCGCCGGGCGCGAGACCGCCTTCGCCCGGCATGCTCTGTTCGCCCGCCGTCTTCTCCGGGCTCGTCTCCGACTTGTCGAGCGCACTGCCCCCCGCCGAAGTCAGTCCGGCCTGGGTGCTGGCATCCGTACCCTGGGTTTCGCTCTTCTCGTCGCGCGGCTGCTGGTCGCCGTCGGTGTCCTCGTCCTCGTTTTCGTCCTCCTGGTCGAGCGAAGGATCGCTGTCGTCGATCAGGTCGAGCGCCCGGATCATCTGCGCCGCCGCTTCGGCAAACGCCGCCTGATCGCCCACGCACTCGGCCATGCGCTTGAGCTGCGCCCCGCAGCGCTCGGCGACGACCGAACGCCACGGCTCGACCAGCGGGGTCGCGTGCGCCGGCGGCCGCGAGCCGGTCAGCCGTTCGCGCACCAGCAGCGCGATAGCGTCGGCCATGAACGCCTCGTCGCGCCCTTCGACCTTCGAGAACCCCTTGAGCTTGCAGGTGTGATCGACCCAGGCGTCGAGATTGGCGGCGACACCTGGCATCTTGCGGGCGCCCAGTGCCTGCACCCGTGCCTGCTCGACCGCCTCGAAGATCAGGCGTGCCGGCTGGCCCAGAGGCATCCGCCGCTTGTGCAGGGCGTTGTCGTGATAGCGCAAGAACAACGCCAGCGCGTCGGCAGCGCCACGCAGGCGCGAAACTTCCGCCGGGCCGGCGCGGGCCGTCGGCCCAGGCAGCCGCACCCGGTTGCCCCGTACGTCGCTCTCGGTGCCGCCGTAGGTGATCCCCACATCGGGCCGCTCGGCCACGGCGCGCAGGGCTGCCGCCGTCACCCGTTTCAGCAGTTGGGCCGTCTCTTCGTTCTTCTTCACCCGCCGTGCTTCTTCACCCGCCGCGCCATCATTCGCGTATTCAGCGCATCACGGCGCGCATCGCCGAGTCCGGCAACTCCTCGCCGAAGCAGCGCTGGTAGTATTCGGCCACCGTCGGCCGCTCCATCTCGTCGCATTTGTTGAGGAAGGTGAGCCGGAAGGCGACGCCGACGCTGTCGAAAATCCGCGCGTTCTCTGCCCAGGTGATCACCGTGCGCGGCGACATCACCGTCGAGATGTCGCCGTTGACGAAGCCGGCGCGGGTGAGCGCCGCCAGTTCGACCATCGCCTCGACCTGCTGCCGGCCCTGCTTGTCCTCGTAGCCGGGGACTTTCGCCAGCACGATCTCGGACTCGGCCTCGTGCGGCAGGTAGTTCAGCATGGCGACGATGTTCCAGCGGTCCATCTGGCCCTGGTTGATCTGCTGGGTGCCGTGATAGAGGCCGGTGGTGTCGCCCAGTCCCACCGTGTTGGTGGTCGCGAACAGCCGGAACCAGGGATGCGGTCGCAGCACCCGGTTCTGGTCCAGCAGGGTGAGCTTGCCTTCCACTTCCAGAACGCGCTGGATGACGAACATCACGTCCGGCCGGCCGGCGTCGTATTCGTCGAAGACGAGTGCCGTCGGACGCTGCAGCGCCCACGGCAGGATCCCCTCGCGGAACTCGGTCACCTGCGCGCCCTCGCGCAGCACGATCGCGTCCTTGCCGACCAGGTCGATGCGGCTGATGTGGCTGTCCAGGTTGATGCGGATGCAGGGCCAGTTGAGCCGTGCCGCCACCTGCTCGATGTGGGTGGACTTGCCGGTGCCGTGGTAGCCCTGGATGAGGACGCGCCGGTTGTGGGCGAAGCCGGCGATGATCGCGAGCGTCGTGTCGTGGTCGAAACGGTAGGCATCGTCCGCGTCCGGCACGTGGTCGTCGGCGACGCTGAACGCCGGCACTTCCAGATCGCAGTCGATGCCGAAAGTCTGGCGCACGGAAACCTTGATGTCGGGAGCGTTGAGGACGCACCCCTTGCTGGCGCTGTCGAGAGAAGCGTGCACCGTCATCGTTTGCTCTTCGCCTGATGGAACCGTTGCCTGCGCCGGGCGCTGGAAGGCGTCATGCGCCGAGGCTGTTCATGACCGTCCGGTAAGCCTCGCTGATCGCCTTGAAGCGCTCCTCGCAGGCCTTGTCGCCGCCATTGGCGTCCGGATGGTGCCGTTTTACCAGGATTTTGTATCGCGCCTTGACCACCGCCGCCGTCACCGGCGGCTGCAGGTCCAGGACCTGCAGCGCCTGATCTTCGGCGCTCAGCGGCCCTCGCCGCGGCGCCGCCGAAGGATCGTCGCCGAAGGCGCCGAACCCGTCCGACACCTTGGCACCACGCCAACCGGTGAAGGAGTCCGCGATACCCAGCCGCCATGTCGGCCGCTGCCAGACGGTATCGAAGCGGATGTCCGCTTCGACCTCGCCATCGCTCATCCCCGCATAATAGTTCCACGCGGCGTTGTAGAGGCGCACGTGCTCCAGGCAGAACCACCAGTAGAGCTTCAGCGCACGACGCGATCGCGGCGCCCGATACAGACCATGCCCGTCGCAACCGGCCCACTGGCAGCACTGCTGCGGAGGTGCGCCGGTGGCGGATGCGGCGAAGGGCGGGACCAACCGGTCTGGTGCGCGCATGCTGATACTATGGTTGTTCCCCCGATCCGAAGCAAGGCGTGCCGCCCCGGTCGCCCGAGGAACCCCGGACGGTCTTCCTCAGCGTCGAGAGGCGGAGAGCGTGAGCGCCGCGACGCCGGTGGCGATCAGCGACAGACCGCCCAGCTTGGCGGCGGTCAGGGGCTCGCCCAGCACTGCCGCCGACGCCAGCACACCCACGAGCGGCACCCCCAGCGAGCCCAGTGACGTGGTCGAGGCCCGAAAACTGCGATTGACGGTGACGAACGCCCAGAAGCAGAAGGCGGAGGCGATGGGCCCGTTGTAGGCGAGCACCGCCGCCAGTTCCCACGACCAGCGGATCGGCCGGTCGGCCTCGATCAACCGCGCCGCCGGCAGCAGCGCCGCCGCCCCCAGCAGCATCTGCCAGGGCATCAGCTGCAGCGGGGTCGCCTGCCAGCGGTGCGCGCGCACGTGCAGGATCGCCACCGCCCAGGCGACCGCGGCCGCCAGCAGCATGCCGTTGCCGACCAGCGCGCGGTGGTCGGCGTAGTCCACCGCCAGCGGATTGAACAGCACCGTGAGCCCGGCCATGCCGAAGCCGAGCGCCGCCAGCTGCGCCCGGCTCGCCCGCTCGCGCAGCAGCAGCGCCGACAGGGGCACCACCCACAAGGGAGTGGTGTAGGCCAGGATCGCCGACCGCCCGGCCTCGACGAACAGCAGCGCCGCGTGCGTCAGGCCCATGAACAGGGCGATCTGCAACACCCCGACCGAGATGAGGATGGGGGCATCGCCACGCGGGGGCAGGCGCAGCCGGCCGGTTGCCGCCAGCAGCAGCAGCAGGCATACCGCTCCCAGCAGCATCCGCACGACGGCGAAGGCGAGCGGCGGCATCGAGCCGAGCCCGATCTTCATGATCGGCCAGTTGACCCCCCACAGCAGGATGACGAGGCCCAGCAGCACCGCCGCCCGGCCGTTGCCCGCAGCCTCCACCATCACCCTTCCCCGTCTGCCGACGTGCCTGCCGACGTGCCTGCCGCCGGGCTTGACCCAGGCGGACGATGCTAGCACAACGCTGGACACGTCCGACCGGCCTTACCGACATGCCCAAGGGAGCAGTGCGCCTTACCATGAGTTCCGTCGCCGAGCGCATCCGCCGCAAGCTGACCCTGGCGCTGTCGCCGCAGAGCCTGGAAATCATCGACGAGTCGGCCCGCCACGCCGGTCATGCGGGCGCGAGCCCGGCTGGCGAAACGCATTTCCGCGTCGAGATCGTCGCCGCCGCCTTCGCGGGACTGTCGCGCATCGACCGCCAGCGCCTCGTTTACGGCGCCCTGGCCGAAGAGCTCGCCGGCCCGGTCCACGCACTCGGCCTCACCACCCGGGCACCGGACGAAGCCGGGCGGTGAGCCGGCCTCGGCGCGGGCGGTGTTGGCGGACGGCCCGCTACGGGCGAAACTCGTCGGGCTTTCCGCCCGAGCGCGTGCAACTGGCCGGACACGGTCGTCTGCGCTAGAGTGGCCCTTTCCCTCCGATCAGAATGAAAGATGGCCTGATGCCTTACGGTTCGTTCCGCCGCCTGCTCGCCGCCGCCGCGGTCGCCGCGGTCGCCGCCGCCCTCCCCCCCCCGGCGGCCGCGATGGACGGCCGGGAGGTGTCGTCTTTGCTGGACCGGGCGAAGAACGGCGATACGACTGCCGTCGATACCCTGCGCCAGCAGGCGGAAGCGGGAGATGCGCTGGCGCAGTCCGGCTTCGCCACCGTCTACATGGCCGGCATCGGCGGCGTCGCCAAGGACGAAGCACAGGCGGCCGAGTGGACCCGCAGGGCAGCGGACCAGGGATTCGCGCCGGCACAGTATAATCTGGCCCTGCTCTACCTGACCGGCCGGGGCGTCGCCAAGGACGAAACACAGGCGGCCGAGTGGACCCGCAGGGCGGCGGACCAGGGATTCGCACCGGCGGAATACGATCTGGCTCTGCTCTACTTCACCGGCCGCGGCGTGCCCCGGGACGAGGCCGAATCCGCCCGCTGGCTGCAGAAGGCGGCGGACAAGGGCATGCCTCCGGCGGAGAACAATCTGGCGCTGCTGTACGCCACCGGTCGCGGCGTGCCGAAGGACCCGGAAAAGGCGGTAGCCCTGTTCCGCAAGGCCGCAGACCAGGGGTTCGCGGAGGCGCAGAACAACCTGGGTGTGCTCTATGCCAACGGCGACGGCGTGAAGACGAGCCTGAAGGAAGCGAAGAAGTGGTTCGAGATGGCGGCCGCCCAGGGCCATCCCGCCGCCCAGCGCAACCTGCAGCAGCTGCAGCAGGCGGAAAAGGCGCCCGCGAAGAAGTGATCCCGCCGCGGACAGCCGGGCGCCACCATTGCCGGAATACCCGAATAAAGGGCGTTGAAAATTCTCATACTCGTGTTAGTAATGTGCTCGCAAAATGTTTCCAGTTCGGGTCGAGCATGACGAGGTGGCTCCATGGACACGGTCGGGTGGACCCTGATCGCCGGTGGCTGGGTGCTTGCCGGCGCCCTCCTCTGGCTGCGTCCGCGTCCGGCGCGCAAGCAGCGGGCCACCGGCAGTCGCCGCCGATCTCCTTCACACCGAACGCCTGGCGATTCGCGCCGTTGAGCGCCCGCGGCCGGTCGTGCCGTCCCTCTCGTGCGACGGAGCGTGCCGTTCGTCGTGGCGATGTTGCCGCAAGCAAGGAGTTTTTTGCCGCCGTTGCCGGCTGTCGGCGATAGCGGTCGCACGGTCCGGGGATTTGCCCTATAGGAAGAGTCCCTGGATTGAATTTCGTCGGGATTACCGGATGTTTCCGGCACGTCGGCGGCCATTGCCGCTCCTCGCCATCCCGCTGCTGCTGCTGGCAGCCTGTGCTTCGCCCGACCGCGAGTGGGTGCCGTCACCGGAGGTCCGCGACACGGTGGTTCGCGCCCGTGGCGGCGACGCGGGGGCGCTGCAAGCGCTGCAGGATGCCGCATCCCGGGGTGACGGGGCGGCGGAGTACGCCGTCGGGCTCGGCCTCGCCGAGGGGTGGAACGGTCCGCCGGACCTGAACCGGGCCCTGCCCTGGTGGCGGAATGCCGCCGAGCGCGGCGACGCGGACGCTCTGAACGCGTTGGGCGTGGTGCATGCCGAGGGGCTGGACGGGCCGCCGGACCTGATGACGGCCCGGTCCCTGTGGCGCCGGGCAGCGGAGCAGGGCCACGGCACGGCGCAATACAATCTCGCCAGCCTGATCATCGCCAACGCCGAGACGCAGGCGGAAATGGCCGAGGCGGCCGAGTGGCTGCGCCGCTCCGCCGACCAGGGCGACCCGGACGCCCAGTACTTCCTCGCCAACCTCCATCACAACGGCGAAGGCGTCACCCGCCAGCCGTACGAGGCCCTGCGCCTGTGGCGGCTGGCGGCGCAGCAGGGCCATGCGGACGCGCAGGTGAGCCTGGCCGAAACGTCGCTCGCCGGCACCTTCGGTGCGGTCGACGTCAACGAAGCCACCCGCTGGCTGCGGCTGGCGGCGGCACAGGGCCGGGACGACGCGAAGGAGATGCTGGCGCAGATCGAGCGCGGCGAGATGCCGGCGACGACGATCGTCCAGCGCCGCCCAGGCGGGCTGCCCCGCCACGTGGCCGAGGCCGACGAGGGCGACGAGCCGCTGGTGCCGGTGTTCAAGGCACCCGCCGTGCGCAAGGCGGTTGCTGCCGCACCGCCGCCCCGGTCGCTGCCCCAGACCCGCGCCACCGCCGGCAAGGTCGCCTCGGGCAAATCGGCCTCGGGCAAGTCAGCCTCGGGCGCGGCGGCCAAAGGGAAGGCCGGTGCGGGCAAGGCGATTGCCGGCAAGGGATCGAAAGGCCCGGCGGTAGCCGGCAAGGCCGCGCCCGGCAAGCAGGTGGCCTCCGGGTCCCCGGCCGCCAGCCCGGCCGCCGCGTCGGCGGCAAAGGGGTCGGCGGCCAAGGCCCCGTCGGCGCAGGGCGTCGGGGCGAAATCCGCCGGGGCACCGGCAAAGGCCGTGGCCGCCGCAAAGCCGGCGGCGAAGACCGCCCCCGCCGCTCCGGCTGCAGCCAAGCCCGCCGCGGCGGCCGCTGCGAAGGTGGGAGGGAAGCCGGCGCGCGAGGTGGCCGCCGTCAGCGCCGCCCGGCCGGCGGCAACGGCAAAGCCGGCGAAGACCCGCTGAGAAGGGGGCACCTCCCCCTTCCTCCATCGTCCCCGCGCTTCGGTGCCCTTAGGCGAACAGAACGTCGCCCGCAGCCAGTGCCGTGATGCCGTTCACCTCCAGATCGCCCACGTCGAACACGCCGTTGTCATTGACGTCCACCTGCAGCTGATCGAGCACCGCGTCATAGCGGGCCTGGATGCCGCCGCCGGCTGCGAACGCCGCTGCGCCGATGAAGCTGCCGCCGGATGCAACCGTCCCGAGGGCGATCTTGTCGGTGCCGGACGCAAACACGATGAGCCGGTCGCCGGCCCCGAAGCCCGAGTGCGCCACCTCCGAGAAGACGAACCAATCGGCGCCGCTGCCGCCGACCAGCGTGTCTAGCCCCGCGCCACCGTCGAGGGTATCGGCGCCAGGACCACCGGAGATCGAGTCGTTACCTTCGCCGCCCGACAGTACGTTGTTCGCCGCCGAACCGATGATCGTGTCGTCGCCGATCGAACCGACCACGTTCTCGAAGTTCAGGATGGTCTCGACCGTGGGCGTCCCCCCCGCCGAGGTCGCCGTCCGGCTGATCAGGTCGAGAATCCAGCCGACGGCCGAATAGCCGTAGTCGACGGTATCGATGCCTGTGCCTCCGTTCAGCGTATCGAAGCCCCGGCCGCCGCTGAGCGTATCGTTGCCGGCACCGCCGAACAGCGAGTCGTCCCCGAGATTGCCGTCCAGATAGTTGTCGCCGGCGGTGCCGGTGATCGTGTTCGCCCCTTGCGAGCCGATAACGTTCTCGACCCCCCGCACAACATCCACGATGCCACCAATGTCCGCCGTTCCGTTCTGCAGGTTGATGCTGCCGTCGGCGGTGCCGTCGTCGTAGTAAACGGTGTCGCTGCCAGCGCCGCCGAAGATAGTGTCGGCACCCGCACCTCCCGCCAGGTTATCGTCGCCGTTGCCGCCGGTGATCAGATCGTCGCCACCGTTGCCGAAGATGCCGACGTCCACCGTCGATCCCGCGGCCGTGAGCGTGTCGTTACCGAGGCCGGCGTTCGCCCCCTCGAACTGACTGCTGACCATATTCAGCAGACGGCCGGTGCTGCCGGACATGAACAGGGTGTCGATCCCCGCACCGCCGTGCACGAGGGCGAATTCGGTGTTGACGAAGACCTCGTCGTCGCCGTCCCCCGCCCGGATGGAGTCGACGCCGGTGCCGCCGATCAGCGTGTCGTTGCCGGCGCCGCCGATCAGCGTGTCGTTACCGCCCTGGCCGTCCAGATAGTTGGCGGCCACCGTGCCCAGGATCGCGTTCGCAGCCTGGGAACCGTACGCGTCCTCGAAACCGACGATGGATTCCGTGCCGTCGATGCTGGCAATGCCGGTGCCGAGGTTGATGTCGCCGGCACTGAACGTGGTGTGGAACGAGATGCTGTCCCGGCCGGCGCCGCCGTTGTAGGAGTCGTTGCCCGCCTCCGCCAGAACCTGATCGTCCCCCTCCCCGGCGATCACGGTGTCGTCACCTGCGCCGCCGAACAGAGTATCGTTACCACTGCCGCCGTCGAGCAGGTCGTTGCCGTTCCAGGTCAGCGCCCGGTCATTGCCGTCACCGCCGAGCACGGTATCGTCCCCGCCGACCTCGCCGAGGAACGGCCTGTCCGCTTGGAAGATGTCGTTGCCGGCGCCCCCGGATAGGAAATCGCCGGCGTCTCCGCCGTCGAGGAAATCGTCGCCGGCGCCGCCCAGCAACCGGTCGACGCCGCCCTGACCCCACAGGTCCACGCCGTCGGTCGCCGTGACCGCGGTCAGCGTATCGTTGCCGTCGCCGCCGCTGACCTGTTCGAAGCCGGTGGCCACCAGGTTGATGATCCGCCCGGTCGAACCGGTCAGGTCGAGATTGTCTTCGCCGGTACCGCCCGAGACGAAGACGAAGTCGGTGGTCGCATGCACGAAATCGTCGCCCGCGCCGGCCAGGACGCTCACCGCGCCGGGGGCGGTGATGAAGTCGTCGCCGTCGCCGCCACGGATGGTATCCGCTCCGCCGCCGCCGTCGATGTCGTCACCGCCGGCGAGGCCGGAGATGCTGTCCGCGCCCGCCGTACCGTTCAGGGTATCGTCGCCCGCCGTGCCGTTGATCGTCGCCATCCGGATTGCCCCTCGTGTCGCATCATCATGGGGAGCACATGCCGGCGGAGGTGGAGCCCCCGCCATGTGGCGCCATGGTTGTCCGACAGTTCCAGTCCGCAAGATCGCCCCCCGCCGGGCCGCATGGGCCTCACCCCCAATATCATGGACGATCGAGCGACCGGCGCGAGAGATCAAGGGCGATAGTTGCAACCAGTTATTGCAGAATGAGCAAAGCTGCAGCCATATACCGCCAACAATCAGGTCGATTGCAACCGGATGGGGTGATGTGGTCGATCTCCGGACCGACCGCCGCGTCCGGACTCAGGGCTGCGTTTCCGGAAGCGCCGCCAGGATCTCGTGGGCGCCATCCCAGATCATCGTCAACGCCACGTAGAGGATGATGGCGAGGCCGGCGTAGGCGATCCAGCGGTGGCGCTGCAGCAGGCGGGCGATCAGGGTGGCGGCGAGGCCCATCAGCGCGACCGAAAGCGCCAGGCCGAAGATCAGCACGATCATGTGCTCGCGCGCCGCACCCGCCACGGCCAGCACATTGTCCAGCGACATGGAGACGTCGGCGATGACGATCTGGGTCACCGCGTCGCGGAAGCTCTTCCGGGGTGCCCCTGGCAGCACCACCGGTGGCGGGTCGCCGCCCACCGCATCCTCCAGGGCCGCCTCGCCCTCCACCTCCTCCGCCTCCACCTCGGCATGCGTGCCGGCGCGCAGCTCCCGCCAGAGCTTGTACGACACCCACAGCAGCAGCAGGCCGCCCGCGAACAGCAGGCCGATGATCTGCAGCAGTTGCACGGTGAACAGCGAGAAGATGATGCGCAGCACGGCGGCGGCGCCGATGCCGACCAGGATCGCCTTGCGCCGCAGCTCTGCCGGCAGCCCGGCCGCCGCCATGCCGACGACGATGGCGTTGTCGCCGGCGAGTGCGATGTCGATCAGGATCACCTGCGCCAGCGCCGTCAGCGCCTCGGGGCTGATCAGCTGGTTCAGCACGGCACCCTCGGCGGCTGGCGGACGTCGGTCATTTCGAACCTCGGACGGGGGGTGATGTCAGCGGCCGCGGAACAGCGAGCCGAGGACGCCGCGGACCAGTTCGCGGCCGAGCTTGCTGCCGATGCTGCGCGCGGCACTGTTGAGCAGTGCTTCGCCCGGCGATTGCGGGCCACGACGCGCGCCACCGGTGCGCGACGGCGTCCGTCCGCTCGGGGCTGCCCGGGTCGCCTCGGCCGCCGCCGCCACCTGCTCGGCCTTGGCGCGCAGCTGCTCGTAGGCGCTCTCGCGATCGATCGCCAAGTCGTAGCGGCCGGCGAGCGGGCTCGCTGCGAACGCCTTCTGCCGCTCCGCCGGAGGTGCGGGGCCGACGCGCGCCGCGGGCGGGGCGACCAGCACCCGCTGCACGATGCCGGGTGTGCCCTTCGCCTCCAGCACCGAGACCAGAGCCTCGCCCACCGCGAGTTCGGTGATCGCGTCCTCGGTCCGGATCTTCGGGTTGGGCCGGAAGGTGGCGGCCGCCGCCTTCACCGCCTTCTGGTCCTTGGCGGTAAACGCCCGCAAGGCGTGCTGGACCCGGTTGCCCAGCTGGGCGAGGACGTCGTCTGGCACGTCGGTCGGGTTCTGGGTGATGAAGTAGACGCCCACGCCTTTGGAGCGGATCAGGCGGACCACCTGCTCCACCTTGTCGATCAGCGTCTTCGGCGCGCCGTCGAACAAGAGGTGCGCTTCGTCGAAGAACAGCACCAGCTTGGGCGCCGGCAGGTCGCCCGCCTCGGGCAGCTCCTCGAACAGCTCCGAGAGCAGCCAAAGCAGGAAAGTGGCGTAGAGCCGCGGCTTGTTCAGCAGCTTGTCGGCGCACAGGATGCTGACGGTGCCGCGGCCGTCGCCCGTCACGCCCATCAGGTCGGAGAGGCCGAGGGAGGGCTCGCCGAAGAACGCCTCGCCGCCCTCCCGCTCGATCACCAGCAGCTTGCGCTGGATGGCACCCACGGTGGTGGGCGCGATGTTGCCGTAGGTCCCCTGCAGCTCCCGGGCGTTGTCGGCGACGAACTGCAGGATGGCGCGCAGGTCCTTCAGGTCCAGCAGCAGCATCCCCTGGTCGTCGGCGACCGCGAAGGCGGCGTTGATCACGCCCTCCTGGGTGTCGTTCAGCTCCAGCAGGCGGGAGAGCAGCAGCGGCCCCATTTCCGAGACCGTCGCGCGCACCGGATGCCCCTGCTCGCCGAAGACGTCCCAGAATACCACCGGGCAGGAGGCCGGCGTGCGCCCGAGCCCCAGCTGCGCCGCCCGCTCGGCGAACGGGCCGGACGTCTCGCCCGCCACGCACAGGCCGGACAGGTCGCCCTTGACGTCGCACAGGAAGACCGGCACGCCGCGGGCGGAGAAGCCCTCGGCCAGCGTCTGCAGGGTGACCGTCTTGCCGGTGCCGGTGGCTCCGGCGATCAGCCCGTGCCGGTTGGCATAGCGCAGGTCGAGGGCGACCAGTTCCTCGCCTTTGCCGATGACGATCCCATCCGCACTACCCATGCTCTGCGCCGCCGCCGTCCGCCGGAGATGCCTGGAGATACCGTGTTCGCCGGGGGTTGGCAACGGCGGCCGTGGTTGCCCTGCCCGCCGGCGCGCCGGTTCGATGCGCCGAAGACGGCTGCTTGCGGTCCCCGTCCGCGCCGGCGGCGGCGCCGTGGCGGGCGTGCGATCGCGAAACTGTCGTCATTTGTCGTCATTTGTCGTCATTTCGGGCGCAAGTCCTTGATTCCAAACACCCAGAAATGACGACACGTGTCGTCATTTCCGCCGCCCGATGTCGTCAAATGTCGTCATTTGTCGTCATTTTCCGTCCGTCGTTTGCGGCGTCGTCGACCGGCATCGTCTGCGGCGTCGTTCCGTCGTCCGTTCCCGCCCCCGTCGACCGTGCGGCGGACAGCATGACCGGGAAGACCCGCGCCGTCACCCCGCCGAACCCCGCAGCTCCGCCGCCGCGGCCGCGGTATCGCCGCCGGACACCCGTTGACTGGACGGTAGGGCGGGTCTAAAGCGAAGCGTGACCCGCCGAACGAACCGGCAACGCGAGGTTGCACCGTCCAGGCCGAGCGCCGACCGATTTCCGTCTCCCGTCGCCATCGCGTGCCCGGCGGATGTTACGTCTTCACCATCACGCTTCTGGAGCGGCGCGGTCTGTACCCACAGGGCCGGATGGGGCCGAACGACAGCGCTCTTCCCGCCGACGACCCCGGCGAATGACGCATCCGGCGGGTCACGCTTCGCTTAGACCCGCCCTACGACAGTCAACCCGGGCTACGGGCTGGAAGAACTGCTTCTCGCCCTTTCTCTACCGCGGCCGCAACGCCATCGAGCGGATGTTCGGTCGGCTGAAGGACTTCCGCCGCATCGCCACCCGCTACGACCGCCTCGCCCAAAACTACCTCGCCGCCGTCCACCTCGCCGCAATCGTCAGCTACCGGTTATGAGTCCGGAGCCTAGCTAAACCCCATACCCAGCCCGCGACATGCGTATTTTTGTTCCAGAAACGCAGCGCCTTGATCCATAATCTTTGCATGATGGGCTCATGTAGCTGGGCAACGAGAAGGCTATGGCCGACATCTTTGTGAGCTACGCGCGACAAGATCTACAGTTCGCCGAAAAGCTGGCGAAGGCACTGGAAACACGAGGCTGGTCGGTATGGTGGGATCGCCGCATTGCCGGTGGAGACCGCTTCAGCGAGGTCATCGCAGGACAACTAAAAGAAGCGCGCTGCTGCGTGACCGTTTGGTCGAGCCAGTCTGTCGGCTCTCGATGGGTGTACGATGAAGCTGGGTATGCCCTTGAACAGAAGAAGCTGGTTCCAGTGCTCGCCGACGCCGTCGACATTCCACTGGGCTTCAGGGGAATCCACGCTGTCGATCTCCGTGGCTGGAGGGGAAATTTGCAGCATGCTGGCTTTCAGCGGTTAGCGCAGGACATTTCCGATCGCCTCGATTCCGCTCCGCAGCCCGAGCCTAAGGAACCGGATAAACCAAAACTACGGGCTAGCGATACATACCGAGCAGCCTCGTGGTTGCGGGAAGCGGCACGAGCGGCGGCCGGGTTCATCACGCCTGTCATTGATCGCATCGCGCAGCGATTAAAGGCAGTGGTGCGCCATTTTTCGACAAGCAAGATTACGGCCGCAGCGAGCGCATGTGTGTTCGGTGTCCTTGTATACTTTGTTTTTTTGGAGCTACGCGAGGAGCACACTACCCCCGCAGTTGTCCAAAATACAACTGTCGATGGAATTCTGGCACAAGTCACCAGATGCGAGCGCAATAATAACACTCTCAGCATAAGTCTGCAGGTGGTGAATAACGCACAGGAAAATAAAAGCATTACCTTAATTGGCTTCTTAATTCCTCCGCGGTTTGATGAGTATTATTTATTTGCAGAAGGCAAGAAGTACCTTATGTTGCGTGCTCAAGATAACGTTCCGGTGGCGACGCCAGCTCCACAAGGATTGCACGTGTCGCTCGATCCAGGTCGCACATATACATTTTGGGCAAAATATACCGCTCCTCCGCCAGACGTTAAGAGCATAACCTTTTACACTCCAATCGCCAACCCATTCGAAGATGTGCCTATAACAGGGTCCAGATAAACAATATACGGGTCGTCTGACTGCCGCGCCACGGCACTGTCACGGGAACGTTGGCATATGTCTCCTCTTAACCTTCTTGCCGTGCTATCCTGGCGTCGAAGGAAGCACGGTAGCAACCATTAAGCCGCGACCGGCCTTTCGGTCCACGGGGTTCCGCGGGCGACGACGGTGTTGGCGAAGACGAGGAGTTTGCGGGCGCAGGCGACGAGTGC
>Ga0209573_1000464_pt1 | contig 87286 bp, 69 predicted proteins | sample TNRBio252014_DNA_FD_185870 | JGI IMG/M metagenome (GOLD analysis project Ga0209573, IMG submission 185870) | Wastewater treatment Type I Accumulibacter community from EBPR Bioreactor in Madison, WI, USA - TNR Reactor_6/25/2014_ DNA (SPAdes)... | ecosystem: Engineered > Bioreactor > EBPR >... | reverse complement strand
CGAAGGCAGCATTAGTCTGGGCTGGTGGGGGCTGCCGATCACGTTGCTGTGGCTGGTGAGCATCCCGAACATCATCAATCTGATCGACGGCATGGACGGGCTGGCAGGCGGATTCGGGATGTTTTTGTGCCTGACACTGGCCTTCATCGGCTATTACGGCATGCAGCCGGATGTGCTGGTGGTGGCGCTGGCCATGGCCGGTGCGCTGGCGGGCTTTTTGATCTTCAACCTGCCGCCGGCCAAGATTTTCCTGGGGGACGGCGGTGCTTACCTGATCGGCTTTTTCATCGCCTCAGTGTCGCTGTTCACCTCGAACAAAGGTTCCGTCATCGGGGCGCTGCTGGTGATCATCATGGCGCTGGGCGTGCCCATTCTGGACACCTTGTTTGCGATCATCCGGCGGGCGATGCGAGGCGTGCCGATCTTCAACGCGGACGCGGAACACATCCACCACCGGTTGATCCTGCTGGGCTTTAGCAAAGGGCGGGCGCTGGTGGCCTTGTACTCGGTGTGTCTGGCGCTGAGTCTGGTGGGGCTGAGCGTGCTGCTGACCAAGGGCGGCGTGGCGCTGCCGGTGGCGGGCGCGTTTCTGCTGCTGCTGGCCCTCGGCGCGGCGCGTTACCTGGGCTATGTGCGCAGTTGGTCCAATTTCCGCGAGCAGATCGACGAGGTCATGGAGCGCCGCCGCAAACGTGAGTTCTTCCGCGCCTACGGCCGGGTGCTGGATTTCGAGGTGGAGCGCTGTGACAGTCTGGAGAGTTTTTCCAACCAGTTTGAGCATGGAGTCAAACGCATGGGACTCGGGATCAGCGCCCAGAGCGGCAGCGTCCCGGAGACGCTGAAGCTGGTGTGCGGTAGGCTTTGCACCATCCACCATCCGCAGGACGGGACTGAACCTTCGGAATGGCACCTGCGTCTGGACGTGCTGCTGCCGGCCTTGGAACGCTGTGTTGAAAAGTGGGGATCACTGCCCTCTTCTATCGAACAGCCGGTGTCACCTCCAACCCCAGTCCCCAGCATTCCGCTCCAGGCATGAAGCCAGCCCTCCCACCAGCGCCAGAATCGCCGCGCCCCATTTTAGTCGGAGATGATCCGGCGGAAGACACTCTTCAACAGGAGACCCGCCTCGGCGTGGGTGAGGATGTGGAGGACGGTGACGGGGAAGAGGAAAAGCGCGATAATGAGCTGCCCGGACCCGCCTGGCAGGGGCTGGTTTTCGCCTTGCTGCCGCTGCTGGTGATCCTGTTCGGCGCTGGCCGCGAAGCCTGGTCCAAGGGCACGGCGGCAGTCCTGATGGCTCTCATCATGCTGCTTTTCCCCGTGCAGCGCAGACTGCCCAAGATCGCCATGTTGGGACTGCTAGGAGCGCTGCTGGCTCCTTTGCTGGTGTTTTTGCCAATCGAGTGGCAGTTCGGCCTGCCCGAGTGGAGAACACGCCTCATCAACGACTGGGGTGTGTCGCTTTCAAGCACGATCACCCCGCAGGCATGGGTGGCGTGGGAGGCGTGGTTGCTTCATGGCACCTGCCTGGTGTGGCTGGCCTGGTGCCTGATTCGAGGATTTTCCAGCTCCCAGCGCCGGGTGATGCTCCAGACACTTACCCTTGGTGGTATCACTCTCTGCGGTCTGGCCATCCTGGAGCACGTCAAGTGGGTCGAGATCCCCTGGTGGCCGCGCAATCCAATGGCCTGGGGCGAGGGTTTTGGCCCCTTTGCCAACCGCAACCACACCGGCACCATCGCCGCCATCACCTGCCTCCTGTGCGCCGCCAATGCCTACGACGCGCATCGGCGCAAATCACGTCTCTGGATGTTTTTCATCGCGGGAGCGGCACTGCCTCTGGCCTGTATTTTCATCAACACCTCCAAGGCGGGCGTCATCCTGCTTTTCCTCGGCCTGACGACTTGGCTCGGCACCTCGGCCATGAGAAAGGGCTTCTTCCAAAAAATGGCGGTGACCATTTCTCTGGTCATGGTCATCGCCACCTTGCTCGTCATGTCCGGTGGCGGCGTCGGCACGCGCCTGCAATCCGGCGAGTTCACCAAGACTGGAGCCCGCAGCATGCTGGTGGTCGAAACACTCAAAATGGCGGTCCAGACCCCTTGGCTGGGCGTCGGCCTGGGAAACTTCGAGGCCGTTTTCCCTCAGGTCACCGAGTTCCACGAGCCTCGTTCACGTTTCATCCATCCGGAGAACGACCTGCTGTGGCTGCTGGCTGAGGGCGGCCTGCTGACGGTTCTGCCGAGCCTGCTGCTGCTGCTGTGGGTTCTTCGCTCCTCCGGCCCCTGGTTTGGAAAAAAGCGCAAAGGCACCCAAAACAGACAAGACCGCAAACTGCGCAACGCTGCGGCCATCGCGTTCGGCATGGGGGCTGTGCATGGCCTGGTGGATGTGCCAAACCATGGCCTGGGTTTCGCCCTTTTCATGGCGCTGCTGGCAGGCATCCTGGTGCGGCCCCGACGTCTGCGAACAGCGGCCGGACCGGTTGACCGTCTCGTAGTGCGCGCCGCTGGCGTGGCCGTGCTGCTGGTAGGTGCTGGCTGGCTCGCCGTGACCTTGGGCCATGCTGCCCGGTTTCCAGGCAGCAGCGCCGCGGAATCCTTGCGCGCACGCGCCAACTGGCTCACCACGACCGGCTCGGTGGCAGATGGCGTGCCCCTCATGAACGAGGCGGTGCGCTTGAACCCGATGAGCTTTCAACTTTACTTCGAGCGCGCCCGCATGCTGGGCTATCTCGGCAGGCCGAAAGACGACGTGCTGCTGGACTTCTCACGCTCACGGGCCTTGGAGCCGAATTATGCCGCGATGTGCTATCAGGAGGGCATTTTCTGGCTGGATTTCGCCCCGTCTTATGCCGTGATCGGCTGGCGAGAGTATTTGCAGCGGTATCCTGCTTCCGCACCGGGCATTTATGGGTACTACCGCCAGATGCTGAATCATGCCGAACGTTATCCGGAACTGCGCGAGCCGCTCTGGGCTCTGGCCAGTTCGGTGGAACTCAAGCTTGACTACCTCGGCACCACTCGCACGCGTGAGGAGTTTGATCACTGCTTGCGCAGCATGCTTGCCCTCCAACCTCAGCTTGAAGGGCTTAATCCCGCCCAAAGAAAGGCGCTCTTTGACCTCTGGAACCGGCTGGGCGACCCAAAGGCGCTCATGATCCAGTTAGAGAGCAATAGGAAGTGGCGGGACGACGGCTGGCCTCTTCTGGCGGAATATCACGCTCGCAACTCTGACTTTGAGCACGCCTGCCAGATCGCCGCCGCCTACCTGCCCTCGTTGAACCGCGCGACACCCGAATCCGCCGCAGACATCGCCACCCTTGAGCGCGCGATGCTTTTCAATCCCAGTGACCCGAGGCGCGGCATCGACCTCTTCCAGGCGCAGAAGAAATCAGGAGAAATCGACGCCGCTCTACGCACCTTGGAAAAGCTGTTGAACAATCCCAAGGCTCCTGCCTATCTCCATCAGGAAATCGCGGCCCTGCTCATGCAAAAAGAGGACTTCCGCCGGGCTTGGGAGCATTTTCGGGAAGCTCTGCCGAAACTTTAAGCTCACTCCAACCAGCGAAATGCGAGTGCATTCTCTTTTTTGAGAATCCGAGATTGACGCATTCCTGCGAGACGTTTAGCTTATTTAACAATCAACCGTGCCTCTCATTTAACGAAAACAATATGGCTAAACTAGTAATCATAGACGACGAAGCTGCCATCCTGGAGCTCATGACCAAGCTCTGCAAAGCCGCTGGGCATCAGGTCTTTGGCTGCACCACTGGCATCGACGGCATCGCCGCCATCCGCTCCAACCAGCCCGATCTCGTCATCGTGGATCTGCGAATCGGCGATGTGAACGGTCTCGACCTCGTCAGCATGTGCCGGGACCAGTTCCCCAACACCGCCGTCATCATGGTCACCGGCCATGGCAGCGTCGAAACCGCCGTGGAGGCCATGCGCCTCGGCGCCTTTGACTACCTCACCAAGCCCTTCGATCTCGGCGATCTCATCAAGACTGTGAATCAAGCGCTCCAACGCAACGGCGTCGCAGCCGCGACTCCGACGGCCATGCCCAGCACCACGCTGCGCTCCGCCTCCTCTTCCAAGCTCATCGGTCACAGCGACGCCCTTCAGCGCATTTTTGACATCGTGCGCCGCGTCGCCAACAACGACAGCCCCGTGCTTCTCGAAGGCGAGTTCGGTGTTGGCAAGCACATGGTCGCCCGCGCCTTGCACGAGGCCAGCCGCCGCAGCTCGGCCTCGTTTAAAGAGCTGCAATGCAGCGCCATGCCAGAGGACGCCCTCGAAACCGAGCTCTTCGGCCAGACGGCCATCTTCAACCGCGCCGCCGGTGGCACCATCCACCTCGCCGAGGTCAATCAGCTCCCGGCCCGCATTCAGGCCCAGTTGAACACCTTCCTGGACGAGACGCAGTCCAAAAAAGGCTGGGGCAACGGCTCCGGCGGCGCGGATTTCCGCCTCATCGTGTCCAGCACCGTCTCCCTCGAAGATGCTGTGAAAGCGGGCAAATTCCGCGAAGACCTTTACTACAAGCTCTCCGTCGTTCCGTTGAAGATTCCTCCGCTGCGCAACCGCCGCGAGGATGTGAAGCCCCTCGTCGAGCATTTCCTCAAGGAACTCGCCGAGCGCACCGACGACAAGGCCAAGACCATCGACCCCGCCGCCATCGAGTTCCTCGAAAAGTACACCTGGCCCGGCAACGTCTCTGAACTGCGCAACGCCATTGAGCGTGCCTGCGCCTTCGCCGAAAGCGACCGCGTCAAGCCCTCCGACCTGCCTGCCAAGGTCACCCAGCAGATCGAAGTGCCCACCCCGTCTTCCAGCGAAGGCATCACCAAGCTCCCCATCGGCTCCACGCTCGACGATTTCATCAAGGGCCAGGAACGCGTCTTTATCCAGGAAACGCTCAAGTACAACAGCGGCTCCCGTGAAAAGACCGCCAGCATGCTCGGCGTCTCCATCGCCACGCTGTACCGTAAGATGGGCCTCAACGTCGAGCGCAAGACCACGACATAGTCCCTCGTTGAGCCCCTGTGATCTCCCAATGGCGGTCTGTCCCTGAACAGACCGCCATTTTTTTCACTCGTTCTTTGTCATTTGCTCCGCCGGTTGCGTATGATCCTGCCCCGTCCAAACTAGCCCGAAAACCTCCCTTCACGCGCTTTGTCATCTTCCCCAGCCACCATCCTCTACTGCCGCTGCGCCTACGCCCAGGTCGTGCCCACCGGCGTCAAAAACGACGTCCTGCAGCAGCTCTGCGCCTCCGAGGCCAGCTTTGAAACCGTCTCCGACCTCTGCGAGATGGCCGCCCACCGCGACCCCCGCCTCCAGGCCATCGCCTCCTGTGGAAAACTCCGCATCGCCGCCTGCTACCCTCGCGCCGTGAAAGGCCTCTTCCAACAAGCCGGCTCCCCCCTCCCCGCCGACACCGAGATCCTCAACATGCGCACCCAAACCGCGCAAGAAATCACCGACGCGCTGCTTTCTGAATCCAGCATCCAGCAACCAATTTCCAGCATCGAGCCATGATCACCCACACCCACCGCCCCCTCCGCGTCGTCCTCTATGAAGGCAACGGCAGCATCGCGCTCCCTGCGGAATCCCGTGCCAAAGTGATGATGGCCCTGCTCGACCAAGGCTACACCGTCACCCGCAGCGGCCAGGGTGCCAGCGCCATGCCGCACGACGATCGCAGCCTGCTCGTGCTCGGTTCCTTTGAAGGCAAAGCCCCCGCGCTCGAAGACGCCACCGGCCTCGTCAGCATCGACACCCGCGACATCACCGGCCTCGACCCCGATGCCATCGTCGCCCTCGTCGGCAAATCACGCGGCGACAAACCCATGAACGAACCCGGCAAATGGAAGCCCTGGTTCCCGGTCATCGACTACTCCCGCTGCACCAACTGCATGCAGTGCCTCAGCTTCTGCCTCTTCGACGTCTATGGCGTCAGCGAGGACAACAAGATCCAGGTCCAGAACAACGACAACTGCAAGACCAACTGCCCCGCCTGCTCCCGCGTCTGCCCCGAGGTCGCCATCATGTTCCCCAAGTATCAGGCGGGACCGATCAACGGCGATGAGATCAACGAGTCCGAGGCCGGCCGCGAGAAAATCAAAGTCGATATCAGCAGCCTCCTCGGCGGCGACATCTACTCCGCCCTCAAAGACCGCAGCGCCGCCGCCAAATCCCGCTTCAGCAAAGAGCGCAGCCCCGACAAAGCCCTCGACGAGCGCAAAAAATGCCTCACCAAACTCGTCGGCGACGGCTTCATCCCCGCCGACGTCCTCGCCAGCCTCCCCAGCACCGAGGAGATTCTGAAAAAGGCCGTAATCGCCAAAGCCAAAGCCGCTGCGGCGCTCGCCGCGCAGTGATGGATGCGACTCAACCGTAGGCCGGGTGTGGCGACAGCCCGCCCGGCCGAATGCGGGTCGGACGCACCCAAAACCCACGAACGACCTGGAAACATCATCCGCGGCCATTTCGTGTTTTTGACACGTCCATAGACGAGCGGGCTATCGCCACACTCGTCCTACTCACCCATCACCCGATTCGTCCCAGGCTCACAAACACCAGCGTCGGCTTCCCTTCTTCGCGTGCCTGCGGCAAATCGACGCGGAACTCGAGCTGCCAGTCGTTGAGTTCTTCGGGATCAATCAGCACTTGGCAGACGCGCCACGTCTGACCATCCTCACTCGGCTCCACATAAGTGTGGCGGCCGTTGCGGGCTTCGTTGTCGAGGCGGATGCGGTCGTGATCGGCGTAGTAGTCGTCCAACTCGGGAATCTCGATCTTGCCGTTCACGAGCTGCTGCATGTAGCGGAAAATCTCCGTGCGAATGAGCGCGGTGAACTCACGCTTGTTCCGCGTGATGTCGGGTGCTTCCGCAGGCTTCTCTTCAATCTCATCCGGCTTGTAGTTCGGATCACGCAGCTTCTCCCATTCATCAAGCAAGCTGGAATCCGTTCCCCTCAACACTCCAGCAATCCACGACTCCATCTCCTGCACGGCTTCGTTCTTGAACGTGTCCGGCACCGTCTGTGCCAGCACCTTGTGGACGCTGGAGAGATGCCGCAGCAGCACGCCTTCGGCGCGGTGGAGGTCGTAGTCGTTGATGTAATCGGCAAAGCTGCGGAAATTCTCAAACATCTCCCGCGCGATGCTCTTCGGGCGGATGTTTTCCTGGCCCACCCACGGATGCGCGTCGCTGAAAGCATTGAAGGTGCTGTAGATGAAATCGCGGCAAGGCTTCGGGTATTCCAGCTCCTCCAGCTTGGCGATGCGCTCCTCAAAGGGCACGCCTTCGTTCTTCATCGCGGTCATGGCCTCGGTCTTCACGGCGTCGAGTTGGCGACGCAGGATGATGTCGGGATTTTCGAGGATGGACTCGCACAATGTCATCACATCCGCCGCGTAGGTCGCCGAGGCAGGATCGATCAGCGCCAGCGTGTCGATGAGGTAGAGCGAGAGCGTGTAGTTGAGTGAGAAGTCGTCCTGCAACTCCACATTGAGCCGCAGCTTCGTGCCATCGGCTCCACGTTGAGCGGTGGGGATGATCTCCACGATTTTCCGCCGCACCAGCGCCCGAAAAAGCTGCCATGCCCGCTTCTCGTGCTGCGTCTTCGCGTTCGCTGTCTCGTGCGAGTCGGTGATGAGCTGCCGCATCGCCGCGCAACTGTCTCCGGCACGACTGAGCACCTGAAGCAGCATGCCATGCGAGACTTGAAAACGCGACACCAGCGGCTCCGGCGACGCGGCTTGCAGCTTTTTGAAGGTGTCCTCATTCCAGCCGACAAAACCCTCCGGCGGCTTCTTTTTGACCATCTTGCGCAGCTTCTTCACGTCGCCAGCGGCCTTCGACTCCATCTTCGCGTTTTCGATGACATGCTCCGGTGCCTGGCACACGACGTAGCCCACGTCATCAAAGCCGCGACGCCCCGCACGACCGGTGATCTGGTGAAAGTCACGCGCCGTGAGCGTGGCGACCTTTTCGCCGCTGTATTTGCTCAAACGCGTCAGCAGCACGGTGCGGATCGGCACGTTCACACCAACGCCGAGCGTGTCCGTGCCGCAGATGACCTTCAGCAGGCCACGCTGCGCCAGCTTCTCGACCAGCACGCGATACTTCGGCAGCAAGCCCGCATGATGGATGCCCACGCCATGGCTGAGATACTTCTTCACTTCTTTGCCATACGGGCTGGTAAACTTCGCCCCCGCCATCAGTTCCTTGATCGACGCCTTTTCCGCTGCCGAGCAGAAATTCAGGCTCATGAGATCCTGCGCCGCCTGCGCGGCCTCGTTCTGCGTGAAATGCACGAGATAGACCGGTGCCTTGTTCGCCTCCACCAGCTCCTGAAGCGTCACATCGACCGAAGTCTGCACATAGCTGAACTCCAGAGGCACCGGACGTTCATACGACGCCACCACGGTCGTCTCCGCGTTCGTCAGCCGTGTGAGCCCCTCTTTGAAAAACGCCGATCCACCCATCGTGGCCGACATGAGGAGGAAACGTGATTGGCTCATCGTCAGCAGCGGCACCTGCCAGGCCGCGCCGCGCTCCTTGTCCGAGTAGTAATGAAACTCGTCCATGATTACCTCGCGGAACGGAGCCTCCGCGCCGTCTCGCAGCGCGTAGTTTGCCAGAATCTCCGCAGTACAGCAGAGGATCGGCGCGTGGCGATTCACCGTCGCATCGCCCGTCGCCATGCCCACATTGTCCGGCCCGAAGTCACGGCACAGTGCCAGGAACTTTTCATTCACCAGCGCCTTGATTGGGCAGGTGTACACGGACCTCCGACCCTTTGCCAGCGAGCGAAAATGCATCGCCGTTGCCACCAGCGACTTCCCCGATCCCGTCGGCGTGTTCAGGATCACGTTGCGATCATCGAACAGCTCCAAGATCGCCTCCTCCTGCGCCGGATACAGCTCCAGCTTCTTTTCCACCACATAGTCGAGGAATGCCGCCAGCAGCTCATCATTCGAGCAGTCAGTGGATTTCGGAAGTCGGCGCAGCAGGGGGTGATCGGACATGGGGCGGTCATTCATCGCACAGCAATCACGCGGTGCGAGCATGGCGAAGCGTTCTTGTCGCTTTTCACTCGCAAGGCCGGTGAGAGCGTCGTTTTGCCGGAGGAAGGCAGGCCGAAGAGTTCATCACCGAGGTAGTCGGCGATGCGTGCGGCTCCAGCCAGCGGAAATCGGACGAAGCCACGCTCTTCCAGCGCGCTCAATATTTCGTCAGTGTAAAAGCCGCACGCCCCGCTGCGAGGGGGCTGCGACGTGTGAGCGGTCCTACCGCTCTTTCTTCGAGTTCGACGGCGCGTTGAGGAACTTGCGCATGTCGTTGAAGATGCTGTCCGGGCCTTCCTGCTGTTGGGCGTGCGTGTGCATGCCTTCAAACCAGGTTTGCGTGCTCGGTGAGTGCGCTTTGGCCACGGCGAGCAGGAGTTCCAGCGTGATCGGCACCGGCTGGCCAGTGTGGATGGCGGCGGAGAGGGCGAGTTCGGCGGCACGGTCAAAGACCCACTTCAAATCGGCCCCGGAGAAGCCGTTGGTGGCCTCGATGAGCTCGGCGTTGTCGAAATCGGCGATGGGCTTGTCCTTGGCGAACAGCTCAATGATTTGCGCACGCGCGGGTGCGTCCGGCGGCGGCACAAAGATGGCCTGGTCGAAGCGGCCAGGACGACGGAAGGCAGGATCGAGCGCCCAGGGCTGGTTCGTGGCACCGATGACCAAGATGCGCTGGTTCTCGCTGCGAATGCCGTCCATCTCGTGCAGGAACTGGTTCACCAGATTGCGCATCTGGCTTTCACGAATCTGGCGGCGGTCCTGGGCCAGAGAGTCGAGATCGTCGAACACCAGCACGCAGGGCGCGTTGGCGCGGGCGGTTTCGAAGATCTGATGCAGGTTGCGCTCCGTGCTGCCGAAGTAAGGATCGAAAATCTCATGCAGGCCCACGGCGAGGTAGTTGCACGGCACTTCGCCTGCGACTGCGCGCAGCATGAGCGTCTTGCCGCAGCCGGGAGGGCCGTAAATGAGGATGCCGCCGCCGGTTTTGCGACCGTAGGCCTTGTACAAATCAGGGAACTGCAGCGGGTAGGTGATCTTGAGGCGAATCTCCTCCTTCAACTCCTCCATGCCGCCGACATCGGCGAAGGTGACGCGACCACGCTCGGGATCGCCGGGCGCGTAGAAGGTCTCCGGCCGCCAGTCGTAGGGCGGTTCATCGAAGGGATCGTCGAAAAACTCATCCTGATCGTTGCCGGACGGAAGCGGCTCCTGATTCACCGGCTCAGGCGCGGGGGCAGGAGCGGTCTTGCGCGCATCACGGGCGGTGCGGCCGAGTTCGCGCTCCAGCGCGGGATCGCTCATGGTGCCGTCGATCTGCGCGGCACGGTCAAAGTGGTCGATGGCCTTCGTGCGGTCGCCTTCGCTGAGGAAAACACGGCTGAGCAGCAGGTGGGCCTGCACATTGTCCGGTTCGAGAAACAGCACACGTTCGGCGCGCACTGCGGCGCCGGAGGTGTTGCCTTCCATGAACAACACTTTGGCGATGCCGAGGTGCGCGTCGGTCTGCTCCGGGTCTTGTTCCAGAGCACGGGTGAAAATCTCCCGCGCCTCGTCCAGATGCAACTCCTCCAGGCAGGCACGGCCGTAAAGCAGCAGCAGCGACAGGTTGTTCGGCGACTGATTGAGGGCGTCGCGGAGGGCGGAGGAGTTTGGCATGGGTGATTTAAAGCTCAGACAGCCACAAGCACTGTCCTGATGAGATTTAAGACCGCACGGCCCATGCCGCCAATGATTTCTTGGTGCACAGACCCTTCTTCAGGTTGGCCGAATGCCTGAGATTTAATACTTTGGCACCAGTTTCTTCAAATCCGCTGGCAGCCAGGCACGGAGCATCGGGCCGGTGGTGGCGGTGGTGAGCAGGCACATGATGATGAACATGGTGAAGAGCTTGTCATTCAGCAGGCCGAGATCTTTGCCGACGCTGATGGCGATGAGGCCCATGAGCGCACGGGTGTTCATCAATGCCCCGATGGAGAGTCCCTCACGCCAGCTTGACCCGGCCCAGCGTGCGCCAAGCGTGCAGCCACCGAGCTTGCCGATGATCGCCACGAGGGAGACGAGCGCGCAGGCGAACCACGCGGTGGCGTTGTCAAAGGAGCCGATTTTCGTGTTAAGGCCGGTGTTGGTGAAGAAGATGGGCACCAGAGCCACGATGACGAAGTCGGCAAAGCGCTCACGCCAGGCTTTGACGAGCGAGGGTTCTGAATGCAGCGCCACACCGAGGGCGAAGGCCCCGAAGATGGCGAAGATGCCAAGCTTGTTGGTGACGAGCGCGGAGACAAACAGCGTGCATAGCAACAACGCGAGGAATCCGGGAGTGAAGGTCTCGGTTTGATGGTCCGCGCACTGCTTGCGCCAGGCCTTGATGAGCAGCGGGCCGACGAACTTCATCAAAACAAAGAAGTAGAGGATGATCAGCGCCGTCTGGCCCAGGAAGGGCAGCCAAGTGAAGTTTTCGCCCTGTTTGATGATGGCGGTGGCGACGCCGAGGAATACCCAGCCGACCGCGTCGTCGATGGCGGCGGCGCTGATGGCCGTGGCTCCCAGCGCGGTGCGCTCCAGCTTCATTTCGAGCAGGATGCGGCCCATGATCGGCAGCGCGGAGATGGCCAGCGCGATGCAGACGAAAAGCTGAAAGCCAAACATCGGCAGGTCCGGGGCAAAAGTACGATGCAGCCACGGGGAGATCGCCAGACCTCCTGCGAGTGGCGCGAGAATGCCCATGAGCGAGGAGGTGATGACCACCTTGGACTTGGCCCGCAGATGCGAGAAGTCGAACTCCATGCCAACCTGGAATAGCATCAGCAGCAGGCCGATCTTGGCCAGAAGCGCGAGCGGCCCCTTGACCTCCTCCGGAAAAATGAAGCTGACAAACTCCGGTGCGAACAAGCCGATGAACGACGGACCAAGCAGCAAACCGGCGGCGATTTCTCCCACGGCAGGCGGTTGCCCGATCTTGCGGCAGAGGCGTCCCATCAGCCACGCGGCGGCGATGATGACGATCCAACTGACGAGAACGAGTTTGAGCGTGTCTTCTATTTTGGCTGGGTTCATGAGTGGGTCAGTAGTTCAGGGTGAGCATCAAATAAGCAAAGTCAGCATCATCGCTGGCGCCCGTGTCGGCGAGGTAGGCTCCGGCGAAGAAATGCGAGTAGCCGACGAGCATGTCGAGATGCTGGGTGAGCTTGGCATTGACGGTGAAGTCGAGTTCGCAGCCCGCGTGGCTGTTGGCGTTGGGATTGATGGCTCGGACGCGGGTGGTGCCGTTGGCGCGATACCAGGCATCTCCGGTGGTGGCGAGCCAGAAGGAGTGAAAGTCGAGCGAGGTCTTCACCTTGGCATGCGGCTGCGCGGCAAGACGGAGCACGACGTTGTGCATATTCTGCCACGAGAAGGTGTCCATGAAGCCATACGGCGGATGATTCGTGGGGAAGAGATTCTGGAAGGTGTGAACGCGCCCGTCATTGGGATCGCTGTCGCCACTGCCAGCGCTGTATTCGAGGGCGAGACGCGGCTTCCACGCGGATTTGAGCCAGTTGTAGCCGCCTTCGAGGTGGTAGGCATAGGCGGTGAGTTCTTGACCGTTCACCTGTCCACTCTGGCCGACGAGTTCGAGCGTGTAGTCCCAGCCTGCGAGCTGGGTGGCATCGCCTTTCATGCGTGTGCCGAGCGTGAGGAAATTGGAGGTGCCGGTGGGATTTTCCTCGTGCAGGTGGAACGCGTAGAGGTCGGTGGCCTGGAAGGGCAGAAACTGGCTGCTGAAGTAGAGGCCGCTGAAGAATTCGTTGCGCGTGGCGGCGTCATCCAGCCAGTCGGACTGGTTGAACTGTGAGCGGCGGATGCGCACGACGCTGGAGGTGAAGGCATCGAGCCACCAGGTCTTCGCCTGATAATGGAACTTTGCGGCGTCAAAGGTGCGGCTGAAGTTCAGCCATTCCAGCGGACCAACGAGGCGTTCATCGCCGTAGCTGAGCACCTGGCGACCGAGTTTGAAGCTTAACTGCTGTGGATTGCCGATTTCGACGCTGGCGAGACGGAGATCAAAGCTGTCATCGCCCTCCGCGCCGTTTTGCAGCGGGATGTTGGCGCGCTTGGAGAAGGCCTCGCGCACGTCCTGGCCCTGCACGGTGAACTTGAGCCATTCGACCGGCTGCCACTCGACGCCAAGGCGGACGCGCGTGAGCAGGTAGCTGTCATCCGTCACCGCGCTGCGGCTGGAGTCGAAGTCATAGACGTTGTTGCGCATCTCGCCACGCGTGCGGGCCTGGAAGTTCCACTTGAGCTGATCGGCGATTCCTGAGGATGGTTCTGCCGCCATCGGAGCGATGGAGATAAGAAGAGTGAAAGGGATGATGGCGCACACGGAATGCATCTGCGGCGCAGTTTGTGGCGTAAGACCATCGGTAACGAAAATAGTCTTTCGCTATCGCTTTGATGCCGATACGGTATAGAGCGTGCCGATCATGGAACTGCGACATCTGCGTTATTTTCAAGCCGTGGCCGAGGAACTGAGCTTCTCGCGGGCTGCACGTCGTCTGCGCATTGCGCAACCCGCGCTGAGCCGGGCGGTACAGGAGATGGAGCGGGAGCTAGGCACGCAATTGATCGAACGTGAGCGACGTTCACCACGACTCACACCGGCGGGTGCCGTGCTGCTGCATGAGACGGGGTTGATCCTCGAACGTCTGGATGAATCGCTACGACGCGTGAAGCGCACGGCCAGCGGCGAGGAAGGGGAGCTGCGCCTCGGTTACATCGGGCCGCCGACGCGGACCTTCATGTCACGCTTGCTGAAGGAATACGGGAAGCGCTTCCCCCGTGTGACGGTGATCCTGGAGGAGCGCACGCCGGAGCGTGTGTGGGAAATGGTTTCCAAAGGCCGCCTGTCGGTCGGTTTGACGCGGCCCGTGCTCGCCCATCAAGCGCTGGGCCTGCAAACGCTGCTGCTGCGCGATGAAAAATTCTGCGCGGCGGTGCCGAAGGATCATGCGTGGGCCAAACTGACCTCGCTGCCATGGAAAAAGCTCGCGGGCGAGCCGTTGATCGTGCTGGCGCGGCGTGAGGGCGCAGGTTCGCATGATGGCATCCGTGCCGCGTGTGGCGAGGCTGGCTTCGAGCCGCGCATCAAGCACACGCCGAGCGTGATCGGCACCATTTTGCAATACGTCGAGGCCGACGCGGGCATCGGCGTCGTGCCGGAGAGCACGATGAGCAAAAACATCGCGCTCATCCCGTTGAAGCCGCAACAGACGATCCCGCTGGTGATGGTGTGGGCCAAGGAAGGCGATGATCCGGCGGTGGTGGCATTCCGTGAGATGGTGAAGGAATGGCTGCGCGAGGGCAAGCTGTGGGCGGTAGGGTAGCGTGCGGATGAATGGATCGTTGGATTGATGGATGGATGACCGGAAGATTGATAGCGCGCGCAAGCACGCAGTAATCCATTCATCCATTCATCCACCAATCCACCAATCCACCAATCCCCGCTTGCCCGCACGCCTGCGCAGTGCTCCCTTCGCGCCCCCTCTCGCCGGTGGCACTCCAGTCATTCGGCATTGATTCACTTTGTTCACCCCTGCGGGGCAGCCTGACGGCTGTCTGTCTCGCTCCGCTCGGCTCCTCATTCTTAATTCGTCATTCCAACCGCCATGTCCTCCGACCCCAAAGCATCCCAAGCGCAAATGGAGAAAATCGTCTCCCTCTGCAAGCGCCGCGGCTTCATCTTTCAAAGCAGCGAAATCTACGGCGGCTGCGGCGGCGTGTGGGACTACGGCCCGCTCGGCGCGGAGCTGAAGCGCAACCTGCGCACCGCCTGGTGGAACACCATGACCCGCGAACGCGAGGACGTGCTCGGCCTGGACGCCAGCATCCTCATGAATCCCGCCATCTGGAAGGCCAGCGGCCACGTCGATACCTTCGCCGACCTCATGCGCGAGTGCTCGCTGACGAACAAACGCGTCCGCGCCGATCATGTCGATCCGCAGTCCGGCACCGTGCTCAAATACAGCGGCGCACAATCACCGACCGGCTGGCGCTGGGATCGCACGATCACCGCGCTGACGAAAAGCGGCGAGCACATCGAGAGCTTCCGCAAACGCATCCGCGCTCTCATCGCGCAGAACGCCGGTGAATCCGCGGGCAAGCCTGAGGAGATCGAATTGCTCAATGAAGAGAAGATCGACACCGTGAATGGCAGTGTCGATTTCCATCCTGAAACGGGCGGCATCCTCGGCGAGGCGCGTCCTTTCAATCTCATGCTCAAGACCTACCTCGGCCCCACCGCGACCGAGGACGACGTGACTTACCTGCGCCCGGAAACCGCGCAGGCCATCTTCGCCCAGTTCAAGAACGTCTTCGACTCCAGCCGCGTGAAGGTGCCCTTTGGCATCGGCCAGATCGGCAAGGCCTTCCGCAACGAGGTCACGCCGAAGAATTTCACCTTCCGCAGCCGCGAGTTTGAGCAGATGGAGCTCGAGTTCTTCATCAAGCCTGACGAAGCCGTCGAGATCATCAGCGGCGAAGTCGCCAAGTGGCATGAAGGCGCCGATTTGAGCGAACCGCAGCCGAACTGGGGCTGGGAGCTGTGGCACCGTTACTGGGTCGATCAGCGCACGAAGTTCTACCAAGGCATCGGTCTCGGCGACGTGATCGAATACTACTGGCAGACGCCCGCCGACCTCGCCCACTACGCCCGCGCCTGCGTGGACATCCTGTGCGAGTTCCCCTTCGGCACCGAGGAGCTGGAAGGCATCGCCGCGCGTGGCGACTTCGATTTGTCCGCGCACCAGACCGCCAGCACCAAGTCGCAGGAGATCTTCGACGAAGAACTCAAAACCGCGGCCGCCAAGCTCACCGACGAGCAGAAGGAAGCGCTCATCCAAAAACGTCTCGCCGCCGAAGCCGCCAAGACCAAGGGCGAGCCGATGCCTGAGGCCGCCGTCCGCGCCTGGTTCGAGCGTCTGTTCAAAGGCAGCTACGTCCCGCACGTCATCGAACCCTCCGCCGGTCTCGACCGCATGGCGCTCGCCGTCATCGCCAAGGCCTTCAGCGAGACCGAAAAGGTCGATGAAAAGGGCAAGAAGGAGGTCATCACCGTCCTGCGCCTGCATCCGCGTGTCGCTCCGATCAAAGTCGGCGTCTTCCCGCTGCTCAAGAACAAGCCCGAGCTCGTCGCCAAGGCCCGCGAAGTCTATGCGCTGCTCAAGAAGCACATGAACTGCTTCTACGACGAGACTGCCTCCATCGGCCGCCGCTACGCCCGTCAGGACGAAGTCGGAACGCCCTTCGGCGTCACCATCGACTTCGAAACCTGCGGCGAAAAAGGCCCCGAACTCCAAGACACCGTCACCCTCCGCCACCGCGACAGCGGCGAGCAGGAACGCGTGAAGATCAGCGAGTTGCTCGGGAAGTTGCTGCCGTTGGTTTCCTGATCACGGCTGCCTCGTAGCGGAACGCGTCAGCGTTCCGAGAACGGCGGAAGACTCACGTCTTCCGCTACGCCGCTCTTGCGACCTCCGAGCCGGAGGCTCGAAAGAAAATAGCCGGTGGTGCAACCACCGGAATCTCGCGCGGCCCCGCGTCGCGCCCTAGAAGGGCGCGAGAAGCGCACGGACCTCAATTCGTTCCCGCAAACCTCATCGCACCATTCTCGCGACCCTCCGGGTCGCCACGCATTGTGTAAAAGCATCCATCATGCCTGGGAAGTTAGCAGAGGATCGAAGGTGGCTCACTCGTGACACCAACTGCACAATGACATTGGGAAACTCCAACACCGAGCGAGGAAACCGATTGTTGGGTCTCCCGAGAGTTGCCATCTACCCAGGATTGCGAGTTACAAAATCTCGGATTGCAGCACAAAGCAATTCGACCTGCTGATTTGAATACTCAGTGTAATGTCCGTGGGCAGCCTTGTTTCGGAGGTCGAGCCAAGCCGTGACATTCTTTTGATCGAGTTTGTTGTAAACGTCCCCACTCGCCAAGTCAGCGTTAATTCGGTCGCTCTTCAAAGGCTTGCCTTCAGGTGTCTCTACTGGAATCGAAAATCTCCTGCCCAGATTTCTCAAGTGCGATTCAAGAGACGAGCCAGCGATTACGGCTGCGGCATCTTTGTAGCCTTCCGAAAGAAGGTATTCTGCCATCTCGATGAAATCCACAAACGTTTCTGCGTGCACTAAGGCAGTCAAATTTTCCAACATTCCCGCTTGGGCGTCGGCCAGCAAACTCTTGGCTATGCCCTGTACTTTTCGCAGATTGATCCCGATGAACTCCTTGTCTTTAACTGCAGTTTCAGCCTGAGTGTCATAGGCTGAACTCACTCCTGACACTCTCACTATGGAAGCTCTAAGCCCAGCTAAATGCTCGTAGATCTGTTCACTGCTTCTATCGGAAAGGTCTCTGTGACGGGACGAATTAATAAACCTGTCAGTGTTTGCAACTTTGCTCTGAAGATCATCAATCAGTTTTTTGTGCGTGGGCATCATAAGGTGATCAATGGTTAAGTTAACTGCCAAGAAATTCCTTTTTCACGATAAACCTCATTCATCCGTTTCATGATTCGTTTGGTGAAGTCCGCTAGTTTTCCAAGCAGGCTTTCAAACTCTTGGCTGGCATCAATGATGATACCGTATTCGACTGTCATGAATTCACTGAGGAACTTTACAACATCATGCTCTCGATGGGCTCCTGATGGGTCTCGAATAGCCTTAACTTGGGATTCATATTTGATCCGGAATGCGGAAAGCTGCTTGGTTGTAGCTCTATGATCAGCATCCACTTCGGAGAGGATGCCCGCTTGTGTGCAGGCATCGCGAAATTCTTTGCCAAACATGGTCTGTAAATCGTCACATCCTTCATAAAGCAGAACAGCAATGGAACGAACTGCCGCTCGCCTGGCCCACCTGTCATCGACCACGCCATAGAAAAGCATATAAGCCATCAAGTCATGTGATAGCAGATTGATGTGGCATGAGACATTCCAAAGTGTCTCGACATCCCAAAGGCTTTTCTCTCTCAACGAAACGATCGTGCCTAGCATGGCTTTTGTGCAGGCGAATTGTTTTTCACTTCGCCGGAGATAAGACTCTGCAAGTTTATGATCGATCATAGTGCTTCTGTTAAACAAGAGTGATTGAGATGCTCGTCATTTATTGATTGGTGCCCCCCGCACCAAACAATACCCGAAGTCCATCTCCCAGCCGCGTTCCGTCTTCGTCGCGGGGATGGCGGGGGCGAGGTGGTAGAGGAGGCGGCGGCCGTCCTGCGGGTTCTCGGCGGTGACGACGAGGCCCGCGCCGCGCAGGGCAACGAGGTGCTTCAGCGTGGCGTCGAGCCGCTTGCCGACGTTCCCGGCCAGAACCGTCGCGGTGCGCCCCTGGCCATCCGCGAGGATCTGAAGAAGGCGACGGCGGGTGGGATCGCCGAGGGCGGCATAGACGGTATCCGCCGGGATCACCTGAGGTGGCGGCGCGGGCAGGGTGGGAGGCGCGGCTTGCGTGCTCATGGAGAGATTCTGCCCGCTCCGAGCCTTTTGACAAGCCCCATGGCTCCGTGATCGGGGTGCAGGAGCCTCCCGACACGCCGGAGGATTCCGCAATCGACGTGACCGAGCCTCCTAACAAGCAGGACGACTCCGCAATCGGCGTGACCGAGCCTCCTAACAAGCAGGACGACTCCGCAATCGGGGTGACGGAGACTCCCAACCAGCAGGACGACTCCGCAATCGACGTGCCCGAGGCTCCCAACAAGCAGGACAGCTCCGCAATCGACGTGTCCGAGGCTCCCAACAAGCAGGACGACTCCGCAATCGACGTGACCGAGGCTCCCAACAAGCAGGACGACTCCGCAATCGACGTGACTGAGGCTCCCGACAAGCGGGACGGCTCCGTAATCGAGGAGCGGGAGTCTGCGCACACGCGGGAGGACTCCGTGATCGGCCTCTCAACGGCAGGTCAGGATCGAGCCGAGTTCCAAACTTCCTCGGGGCAGGAATGCCCCTTGTACTTCGGAATCTGGGATCAAGCCGACGCACGCTTCGAAAGGATGCGTGATTTCGAAACCTGCGCGAAAAAGACCCCGAACTCCAAGACAGCGGCGGGCAGGAACACTTCAAAATCAGCGAGCTGCTTGCGACGCTGCTGCCGTTGGTGAGTTGATGGCCGCTACCGCGTAGCGGAACGCGTCAGCGTTCCGAAACCGGCGGAAGACTCACGTTTTCTGCTACGGTTTCACTTTGCCGCCGAGCGTGTGGAGTTTGGCCTTCGAGCCGCCGCCTTTCCAGAGGTCGTATTTGGGATCGGCGTAGGTGCTGAAGAAGGCGTCGAGCTGTTGGGCGAGATCGGCTTTCATCTTGTCGGTGCCGGGCTGGCCGAACTGATTGAAGCGCTCCTGCGGGTCGGATTGCATGTCGTAGAGCTCGAAGGGGCCGTCAGGAAAGCGGGAGACGTATTTCCAGCGCTCGGTGCGGATGGCGCGGGTGGTTTCCATCTCGTAGAAGACGGTGTTGTCCCATGATTCGAGTTTTTGGCCGCGCAGGGCAGGGGAGAAGTCGCGGCCGGGGGATTTCGGCTGCTGCGGCATTTTTTCCGCGAGTCCGAGGTGGCTGAGGACGCTGGGGAGGAAGTCGTAATTGCTCACGAGAGCATCGCAGGCCTGCGCGGCGGGGATTTTGCCGGGCTGGCGGAAGATGAGCGGGATCTGCATCATCAAATCGTGAGCGCCGGTGGGGCGGAAGTGGTCTCCCATGCCCCACATGCCGTTTTGGCCGCCCATCCAGCCCTGGTCGGCGGCATAGACGACGAGGGTGTTGTCATCGAGTCCGTTCGCTTTGAGCGCGGTCATGATCTCGCCCACGCCATCGTCAACGCCAGAGGTCTCGGCGGCGCAGCGCTCCATCGCGGTCTGAGTGTTGTGGAACTGTTTGTTGGCCCACTGCCATGGGTGCATGGCATCGCGGGGGAAGCTGGTGAAGGGCTTGTCCTTGTAGTAGGCCACGTGCCGGTTCTTGGGCGGGTTGGACATCAGCTTGCCGAGGTTGTACGGGCCGTTGTAGGCCAAAAAGAGGAAGAACGGACGCTCCTTGTTCTGCCGGATGAACTCCACGCCCTTGCGCGTCCAGAGGTCGGTCGTGTAGCCGGGTTCGTTGCGCAGTTGGCTGTCTTCGATGACCTTCTGGTCGTAAAACTCCTGCGTGCTGCCGTCTGGCTTCGTGGTCCAGGTGGTGAAGCCTTCGCTGGGCGTCATGTTGGCCCCGAGATGCCACTTTCCGCTCAATCCGCAGGTGTAACCGGCATCCCGCAGGACTTCGCCCAGAGAGGTGAATTCTTGGAGCGTGTTGTAGGCCTCCTGTCCCATCATGAACTTGGGATCGAGGAAGGAATGCACGCCGTGCTGGGATGGAATCAGCCCGGTGAGGAAGGTGGCGCGGGTCGGGGAGCAGACGGGATTGCTGCTGAGGGCGCGGGTGAAGCGGATGCCTTCGGCGGCCAGCTTGTCGATGTGCGGGGTGCGGATGTCGGGATTCCCGTAGCAGCCGAGCGTCCAGGCTCCCTGATTGTCGGTGAGGATGAAGACCAGATTGACCGGCTTGGCAGCCCATGCGGAGAGCGTAGGGCAAAGGGCGAAGAGCAGAGAGAGGAAACGAGCAATCTTCATGGCTGAGGAACGGCTCCCACGGAGCGAACTTGCCCGGCAAGACGAGCGGAGGTGCGTAAATGCCAATAATTAACTAGAATTACCATATTAAATGAAGTTGATTATATGGCCTGCGCCGCCTTTTCGACGGCCCGCACCCGCATGTCTGCCTCTCACACGCCCCAGCAACCGTCCAAGCCAGTGCGCATCGCACCGTGGCGCGGGCCGTTGCAGTTTGGGTTGCTGGCGATCACGGCGCTGATCTCGCTGGCTTTGCAGTTCTGCTATGTGCTGCTGGTCGCCGGTTTGTTCGGCTGGATGGGCTGGCAGGTCTATCAGATCACCGGTCAGATGGCACGAGTAGGCGTGTTTCAGTGGCGGGTGATTCCCGAGCTGCTGAAGTTCGCTTTCATGGGAGTGACGTGGGTTTTCATGCTGCGCCCGCTGCGTCCCCGACCGAAAACGGCCAAGGTGGCGCTGCAAGTCACCGCCGCCACGCAGCCGCAGCTTTTTGAACTCATCCACACGCTGTGCTGGCATCTGCGGGCACCGCCGCCGACGCAAGTTTGGCTGGACACGACGATCTCGGTGCGCAGCTCGATGTTTGGCGGGCTGGTGGGCATTTTGACCGGGCAAACCACGCTGCACCTCGGTCTGCCGGTGATTTCGGTCATCACCGCTCGCGAACTGGCTGGACTGCTGGCCCATGAGCTAAGCCACAATGCCGGGGGATTGAGCACGATTTTCATTCACGCGGTGCGGGAGATGAACGCGTGGTTCTTCCATGCGGTGATGGAGCGCGATCCGTGGGAGATGCACATGCGCGACGCTCCGCGCAAGGAATCGAAGTCCCACATGATTTTCCGACAGGTGCTGCGCGGCTGGATGTGGGCGGCGAAGATTCCCTTCATGCTGTTTGCCATCGCGTCACGTCTGGTGAGCACGGCCACGCTTTGGATCATCCGGCGCATGGCGGAAAAATGCGGAGCCAATGTCATCGGTGCCGTGCCCTGCGCCCGCATGTGGCGGAAGCTCGACCTGCTGGGAGACGCGTGGCAGTCCGCCTGCCAGGAAATCCGCCGGGGTGTCATCCAGCATCGTCTGCCGGAGAATTTGTCGCTCCTCATGGCGCGGCATGTGGCGAAAACGGCCAAGGACCGCAATGCCGCGCGCGCCGAGGCTGGCATCAAAACAGAAACGGAACACGATAAGGACGCCAAGCCGCCGAAGGGTGCGGCGCTCGTGGAGCATCTGTCTCCAGCGCAGCCTGCGGCGGCCGTGATGCGGCAGTTTGTCGATCTCTCACGCCAGGTCACTTATTTCTACTACCAGCACGATCTTGGACTCAATCTGCACGAGCACCGCATGGTGGCGGATGAGGAGGTCATTCATCAAAACCGCCGTGAGGAAGAGTCGCTGCTGGTCATCCGCCGTTACTTCGGCGGACTGGCGCATCCTGAGCGGGCTATGTGCGGCCTAGGCAGCACACCATCGACCTCCACGGCGCGGGCAGAGCTGCAGCGCGAGATTTTGCGCGTGCGTGATGAGATCGTGCAATGGGGGCCGCAGTTCAAAGTGGCGCTGCAGGAGTGGAATCAGGCCTGGCAACGCCGTCGCGATCTGGAAGCCGCCGCCACGCTCAGTCTCGCCGGATTCACCGTCTCCCGCATGCAGTTCGGCACGGAGGACGCCAGCCCCACTTCATTGCGTGCCGAGGCCGCCCGTCAGCGCATGGTCATGGAGCACATGGAAGGGCCGTTGCAGGAGCGGGAACGCGTGCTGGAGAGCCGCTTCGCCGCCGCGCTTGGTTTGCTCTGGTGGAGCGAGCAGGCGGACCTCAACGACTGGCTGCGCCAGCGCCGCCAGGATCTGCCCGGATGGGTCACCATTTATGAGGCGATGACCGGAGCGCTGCCGTCCTTCCGTGAGCTGCTCACCACCTTCTTCGCATTTCAAACCTTGGGCGCGAAATTTGCCAACGTCGATGATCCCAGCGCTTTCCTGACCGCGCTTCAGTCCGTGGTGCCGAAGATGCTCAATCTCGTGCGCCAGATCATCAGCACAATGGATGGCGCGCCGTATCCCTTCACGGGAAATGGCAGGGCCATGACCTTGAACGAGCATCTGCAACCTGGAGGCATGCCGGAACTGCCCGCAGGCTCGCTGTTGTCAGCCGATGTCGCCAGCATGCGTGCCACCGGCCTCAAAATGGCCTCCGAAGCCTCGGAAACCGTCGCGCCCTATGTCGATGCGTTCATGGGGCTTTACCATCGTGCCTTTGCCTGGCTGGCAGAGTCGGCGGAGCGGACGGAGATGCACTTCCTCGGCGCTCTCACCCTGGGTTCGGCCACAGAGATTCTGCTGCCGGACGAGTTCACCACGCAGCGGCTTGGCATGAAGTCCCAATCGTCTGAAGCCCTCGCCGCATGGAAACCGCCGGTGGCGGTGTGAGGCTCACACCAGCCTCACATATGTGTCCGGAAAGGCATGTTCTGCCGCGCTCTGGCGCGCGGTTGGACATCGTTGTTGTAGTTAAAGGGGGTCATTTTGACTTGGGTCTTGGTGCAGTTTTTCCTGTGCCGTCTGATTTTTTCTTTCCGGCGTCTTCATCCGGTACATTCCATTGCCAGCCATTCTCTGAGGTCTCCTTCTTCCATTGGAGATGGATCACCGCATCCTTGGGCGGCTTGGTGGCGATCTCAGCTTGATACTTCTTTCGCAGCTCTTCAGCTCCCTTGGGTGTGATTTGCCCCATGTCATCAACGAGGCTCCAGATCACCTTGCAGCGCTCGGTACGTTCTTGGAACTTGTCGGTTTGTTCGGGGGCATTCCCAAAGCCGTAGAACTCCCACTGCGTCCTATCCAAAATGAAGGCCGCCTCATTATCATCCCACGGCCCCGTAGTGGGCGCATAGACGTTCTTGAACTTCGTGGGGAGAAGGCAGAGCAGGTGAAGTTGTCCCACCTTTGGATCAACCATTCCAGGAGCGTTCGCCATTCCAACGCTTCGTGCCGATAGCATCAGTGTGTGAATCACCTCCCCATTTTTGATTCCCTTGATGGGTTCGATGACTTCGACTTCCACCTTTAGCCATTCAAACACAATGCCTTCCCACGCTGGGTAGGCGAGTTCCGTTGTGATGCCGGACGGTTCGACCGATTTGATCTTGCCTGCCAGAACAAGTTCGGACCTCGCCATCAGTGTCTTCATGTCGAAAGAAAGAACCGCTCGCGCCAAACAATGGGTGGACAGCGCGGTTGTGAGGACGAGCAGGAGTGTCAGCGTCTTCATTGGAGGCTTTGGTTTTCCAGGGTGGCGATGAGCACGAAGGCAGTGGTGGGGAAATGCGGGCAACCGGTTGTGCTAACGGACTTGTCGGTAAAATTCGGTCACTCCCGGAAAGGCTTCGTTGCGAGCTCGTTCAAAGTAATCCTCCCCGAACTTCTCCCTCGTGGCTTCTCTCATGACAGAGTTATAGCCGTCTAAAAATTCATAGCTGGCATTTTTGTAGCAGCGGTATTCGATCCCGAATTTGCTCTTCAAGTGCCCAAAGAAATCGGCTTTGGCAAAGCTAGGCTTCCACTCTTTTGTTAGAATGCTAATATTAGCATCAGGAACGGGCTGGTTGCTAAGCCAGACCAACTTGCCGCGTGCGAGATCGCGTGCTGCTTGTCTGCTGCCTTCGGCGTAGTCCAGGAATGATTTGTTTGCATAAATGGACTTGGCGCAACCTGCGAACAGCAGGAGAGGCATGAGGATGAATGCCAGTGGCACCTGTGGTTTGCCAGTCATGGAGCAGGTATAGCATGAACATGCCCGATGTGCCTGTCAGTACTTTTCTTGGGGGCGTTCCAGTAGTGGTGCAACTGGAGCGCTCTCACACCAGCCGCACATACCTGCGTCCAGGCAAGGCGCGGATGAGACGTTTCATTTCGAGGCGCATCAGGGTGGATGAGACCGTGGCCACGGTGAGGCCGCTGGCGGTGGTGATGTCGTTGATGTGCGCCTCCTCGGTGCCGATGGCGTTGTAGAGGATTTCTTCCTCCAGTGTGAGCGTGGCGACGGGCCGGGGTTCCTCCACCTTCGGGGCGCTCGGAGCGGTGGGGAAGAGCGTCATCAGATCATCGAGCACATCAGCGCCATCCATGATGAGCTTGGCACCTTGTTGAATGAGCCGGTTGCAGCCTGCCGAGGTCGGTTTGTCGATGGGGCCGGGCACAGCATAGACCGTGCGGCCCTGTTCGGTGGCCTGCTGCGCTGTGATGAGCGAACCGCTGCGCAGCGGTGCTTCGACGACGATCAAGCCGCAGCTCCAACCCGCGACGACTCGGTTTCGATAAGGAAAGGTCTGTTTGTCGGCGATGCGATCCACGGGATACTCGCTGATCACCGCGCCGTTTTGCGCGATGCGCTCGGCAAGGGCCATGTTCTCCGGCGGATACAGTTTGCCAATGCCGGAGCCGAGAATGGCAATGGTGCGCCCCTTCGCCGCGAGAGCGGCCTCATGCGCCGCTGTGTCAATGCCACGCGCCAGACCGCTGATGACCGCGTAACCGGCATACGCGATCTGGAAGCTGAGTTTCTTCGTGGCACTGAGGCCGTAATGCGTGGCGTGGCGGCTGCCGACGACGCCGAGCGCGTTGTGGTCGCGTTTCGTGAGATTGCCCCAAACGTAGAGAACCACGGGCGGGTCATGAATTTCACGCAGCAGCGGCGGGTAAAGCTCGTCTTCCTGCGTGAGGATGGTGAGTTCGCGGTCGCGAATCTTTTGCAATTCACCGCCTAGGTCGATTTGAGTCTCCCATCCGGCGATGGACTCCGCCTGGGTGAGTCCAAAGCCCTCGACTTGCAGAATCTCAGACGGCTTGGCGGTGAGTATGCGCTCGGGACTGCCGAAGTGCCGCAACAGCTTGCGCACACGCACGGGTCCGACCTGCGGCAGCAGATTCAGCGCGAGGTAGGCCTCCGTGCGGGTCATGTCGCGCGGAAAATCAGGCGGCGTTTGCGGTTGCCTCGCCATTCTTGGCAGCGGCGGCGGCGGATTCCGGCAAAGCGACGTTGGTTTGGGCGGAACCGGAGCCGATCAGCTTGCGGAAGATTTTTTGCGGGAAGGACTGGCCCTTTTCCTCATTCTCGAGCTGGCCGAGGGCGGTGGACTTGGCCATTTCCCAGGCCGGGGCGAAGCCAGGGGCGCTGATGACCATCTGTTTCTCAGCGCGGGCCAGGATTTCCAGCTCGCGCTGCATCTTGTTGTCCGGGCGCTCATTGAGGCGCGCGATCTGCATGCGCAGGTTCTCGTTTTCCTGCTTCAGGCTGGCGCGTTCCTTGTTGATGTCCTGGCTTTGCTTCGAGTCGAGATCCAGCTTGTCGCTGAGCATGCCCTTGTAGCGTTTCAGCTCGCGCTTGGTCTTCCAGTGGCCGTAAAGCGACTGCACCAGGAAAATGCCGCAGAGCAGAAAGCCGTAGATGAAGGTGTTGAGTGGGGAAAGGAGGTTTTCAAACATGATGCTGGAAAGCTAGTGCATGGCACGGCGTGTGCAACCGGGCAAAGCGGTTGCATGCGGCGGCGGCTTGGCCTAGATGCGGAACGAATCACCGCCCATGCCACACGCCCTGCTCCTTAAATTTCCCGGAACGAATTGCGACGCCGAAACTGCCCGCGCCCTGGAGGCGGCGGGTTTCACCGCCGAGGTCATGCCTGTGGCCCTGCTGGAGCCTGCGGCGCTCGACAAGGCGCAGATGATCGTGTTTTCCGGCGGCTTCAGCTACGGGGACTATGTGATGTCCGGCCGCATCGCCCAGCTCATCACGAAATCGAAGCTGGGAGACCGCCTCAAGACCTTCGTGGCCAATGGCGGCTACGCCCTGGGCATCTGCAACGGCTTCCAAATCCTCACGCAGCTCGATTTGCTGCCAAAGGGCAGCCTGATTCACAACACCAGCGGCCGGTTCATCTGCCAGTGGGTCGGTTTGAAGAAGACGGTGGCCAAAACCAGCCCCTACCTCACCAAACTGCCAGACACCTTCGAGCTGCCCATCGCGCATGCTGAAGGCCGTCTCGTGACCGAGGGCGATGACGCCGCGAAATACGTCAAATCCGGTCACGCGGCCCTGCTTTACACGAGCAACGTGAACGGCTCCACAAACGCCATTGCGGGCCTGCAAGACGACACGGGCCGCGTTTTTGGCCTCATGCCGCATCCCGAGCGCTTCATCTTCAAGAGCCAGCACTACGACCCCGACTGGAGCGGCGACACCCAGCACGGCTGGGGCCATTACCTGTTCCAGTCAGCGCGTGAGGCGTTGAACTGAATTCAAATCGTCGGCGGCATCGGTGGCATGAGCATCATGCGGCCGATGGCTCCGCGTCCGAACGAGGGAGGAGCGGCCATCATGGCGTCGCGGCGTGTGCGGTAGTATTGAAACATGCGGCTTTAGGCGCGGGACATGCGCTCGCGCAGCGCGTCGTTCTCGGGAGTTTGGGGCAGGCGGCGGTAATTTTTGCGCAGGAGCAGCATGCCTTGGTGAACATTCAGCAGGCGCGGCTGCGCCTCCTCATCCGTGGCGGCATGATGCACGGTCACAGTCAGATCCTTGCCACGCGGCCCCAGTGTCTTCACGACCATCGCCTCAGGGCCAAGATCGTCGTAGGAAACCTGCAAAACCTTCACCGTGAAGGCTTTTCCCCATGCTTCGCGGGTGCAGCCGCTGGAAACAGTCAGCAGCAGCAAAAAAGCGCTGAGCTTCAATAGCTGGCAAAGGTGGGAAGGTTGCATGTGGCAAAGAATAGAGAGAACGAAGAGCTGGGCGAGAACTTCAAAAGGGGAGGGGATGAGTCGCCTCAAGACGGGATGCTGAAACCTCTCGTCTGCTCTTCCGCAGTGAAATCGAGTGGCCCTGGGCACGAGGGCAGATGGATTGAGCTTTGTACTCCCGCCTTTAGGCGGTCCGGGGGAGTCCAGAACCGCCTAAAGGCGGGACTACAAAACAGCGTAGGGTGGCTACATTTTGGTTTGTAAAAATATGGTAATTATATATAATTATTGTTAATTATTCGGATTCCCAAACACTATGACCTCATCCTCAGCCCCCAAATCGCGCGCTCAGCTCACGCAATTCACCCTGGCTCTGATCCTGTTTCTCTCGGGTTTTTGCGCACTCATTTACCAGACGGTCTGGCTGCGGGAGTTCCGGCTGGTGTTTGGCGGAGCGGCTCCGGCGGCAGCGGCGGTGATGGCGGTGTTTATGGGCGGGCTCGGATTTGGCGGGAAGCTGTTTGGGGCGTGGGTGGAGCGCGTAGGGCGGCCATTTCGATTTTACGCGCGGCTGGAGGTGGGTATCGCCATCGCGGCGGTGGCTTCTCCGGCCATGCTGGCGCTGGCGCGCGAGCTTTATCTCAAAACCGGCGGCACGGCGGGCATGGGCCTCGGTGCCGCGACCTGCCTGCAATTGCTGATGACGGCGCTGGTGCTCGGCCTGCCCTGTTTCTTGATGGGCGGCACGCTGCCAGCGGCGATGAAATTTGCGCAGCGTGATGACGATCCGCGTCGCTCGATCACGGCGTTCTTTTACGGCATCAACATCGCCGGAGCGGTCACGGGCGCGGTGCTGAGCACCTTTTGGCTGCTGCCGACGCTCGGCAACAAAGGCGCGTTGACCATCGCCGTGCTGGCGAACCTGGGCATCGCCCTGGCGGCGGGCGCGATCTCGATGTTCCAGGAGAAAGAGCCGCGTCAGCCGTCGGTGGAGAGTGAATCATCGGACGAAGAACAGGTGACGGCCAAGGCTCCGGCCTCGTTCGTGCTGGCTGCGGCATTCATGAGTGGTTTCACGTTTTTCTTGGCGGAGCTGGTGTGGTTTCGCGTGGCAACACCGCTGCTGGGCGGCTCAGTTTACGGTTTTGGACTCGTGTTGTGCGTGGTTTTGGCGGGAATGGGCATCGGCGGGCTGTTGTACTCGCTGATCTTGAAAAAGGCGGAGCCTAGCCTCGGCGGTTTCATGATCGTCTCGGCGCTGCAAGCGCTGGCGGTGCTGGTGCCGTATGCGCTGGGAGACCGTATCGCGCATCTGGCACTCATCTTGAATGACAGCCTGCGCGGCGTGGGACTCACGGAGATGGCATTGGGTTGGGCGGTGGTGATGGGTTCGCTGGCTTTTCTGCCGTCGCTGCTCAGCGGCATTCAATTTCCGCTGCTGGTGTCCCTGCTCGGACGTGGCAACGTGGGAGTTGGGCAGCAGCTTGGCCGTGCCTATCTTTGGAACACGTTTGGCTCCATCTCAGGTTCGTTGCTCGGGGGATTCATCCTGGTGCCGCTGATCGGTTTGAAGGGCTGCTGGCTGCTGGCTGCGGCGCTGATTGCCACGATGTCCGGCGCGTCGCTTTGGCTGCAAATGCGTCGTCAGCATGCCGCAAGCACCGCGTTTTCTTGGAATGGTCGCTTCGCGGTCATGGCGCTGCTGGCCTGCGGATTCTGCGCTTTCGGTGCCCAAGGCCCGACGGCGGCCTGGATGCACACGCCAATCGGTTACGGGCGCGTGAAGGATGACTTCCGCACCTCGCTGGGTTTGGAAACATGGCGGCGCGACGCGCAGCGCACGCTGGTGCAGGCTTATGACGGTCGTGAGACGAGTGTCGCGGTTGTCGGCGGGTCGCAGTATGCGTTTTTGACCAATGGCAAAAGCGATGGCTCCGCTGTGGGCGACGCGGGCACGCAGGTGATGCTGGGCATCGCAGGCGCGGTGCTGCATCCGAAGCCGCAGAACGCCTGCGTCGTCGGTCTGGGCACCGGCACCACCGCAGGCTGGCTGGCCGATGTGCCGGGCATGCAGCGCGTCGATGTGCTCGAACTGGAGGCGGAAATCCGCAAGGTGGCCGAGTTTTTCGATCCTGTGAGCCGCAACGCGATGAAGCACCCGCGCGTCAATAACATCACTGGCGATGCGCGTGAGTTCCTGCTCACGAAGGGCGAGAACTACGATCTCATCGTTTCCGAGCCGTCGAACCCCTGCCGTGCCGGTGTGGCGAACCTCTACACGCGTGAGTTTTACACCAACGCGAGCCAGCGCATGAACAAGAACGGCATTTTCTGCCAGTGGCTGCAAGGCTACGAGGTGGAGCCGAGCACGATCAACACCGTCATCACCACGCTGCGGCAGGTATTCCCCAAGGTGGAGGTCTGGGCCACGCAGAGCGTCGATCTGCTGCTCATCTGCTCCAACGAGGACACGCCCTGGTCGCTCGAATCCATCCGCCAGCGCGTCAAAATCGAGCCGATGGCCGAGGCGCTGCGCCGCTTCTGGAAAACGGACACCGCCGAAGGTTTCCTCACTGGCTGCCTCGCGAACAGTGCCTACTGCTCCGCGCTCGCCGCCGCGACCAAGACGGTGAACACCGACGACATGAACCGCCTGGAGTTTAGCTTTGCCCGCAGCGTGGCGAAGGAGGCGAACTGCTCGCTTGATCTGGCCCGCGCTGCTGCGCGTGCCGAGTGCCACCTGCCGAAAGTCGATGCCCCCATCGACACGAATCTCTACCTGGCCGAGCGCCTGCATCTGCCGGGCCGCCTGTGGGAATCATCCACAGCAGAAGTGCTGCCGGTGAACACGCCCGAGTCAGTGCGGGCGCGTGTTGAAACTCTGAAACTGTTCTGGCGGCAGCGTTACGCCGATTTCCTCGCCGCAGCGCCCGTCTCGCAGATGGTGCTGGCTGAGCGTGTCATGCAAGCGCATGCGAAGGCCCGCATGGGTGCGGATGATGCGTTTGCCGCCATCGACGCCGTGGCGGCGGTGTCCCCAGGAGACGTGCCGTTTCTGCGAGCCATCGCATGTCATGTGAGGCAGCAGCCTGCGGAAGTGCTGCGGCACATTGAGCAGGGGCTGGACGGCCTCATGCAGGCTCCCTGGTGCCGAACTGTGCTCGTGAATGAGGCGCTCGCCCTGCTGCCAGAACTGGCGAAAACACACAAGGCCGCCACCGATCCGCGCTTCGCGGTCATTTTTGACAAGCTGGGCCGCGAATATCCTGTCGAGATCGCTCGCAGCACACGCATGGGCACCCGCTGTGACATGGCGCTGCACTTGCAGACGCCGCAGCAGATGGAGGCCGTTCGCAGCCTGGGAGAGCCGTTGCCTTGGAATGGTCGTGCTTTGGTCCTGCGTGTCAGCGCCTACATGAAAGCTGGCGATCCGCGACTCGACATGGCGATGGCTGAAATGAACCGTTTCCTCGATCAAGGCGGCAAAATCGGCGCTGAATCGCCGCCATTTGTCGTGGAGGTGAAGAAGCCAGCACCCCAGACCGCTCCCGTGAGCGAGATGGTGCTCGGTGCGCAGGCGGGGGAATGAACTCAAGCGGTGAGATTGCGGTAATTTTGGCGGGTGATGGCCGTATAGGTCATCCCCCCAATTTAATGTCCATTTTAGCCCGGCATCCTGTCCTCCGACTCGTGGCCTCGCCACAGCATTTGTGGCGCACGTTGTCGCTTGGCATCAAAACCATCTGGCTGCACAAGCTGCGGTCGTTTTTGACCGCGCTGGGCGTGGTGTTTGGCGTGGCCTCGGTCGTGGCGATGCTGGCCATCGGCGAAGGTGCCAGCCATGAGGCGCAGGAGCAGATCCGCAAGCTGGGCAGCCAGAACATCATCCTGCAAAGCGTCAAACCGCCGGACGGACAGGGGTCCAGCGGCGAGTCTCGCAGCATGATCAGCGAGTACGGACTCACCACCCGGGACATTCAGCAGATCCGCCAGACGGTGCCCGGTATCAGCATTGTGGTGCCCAGCCGTTTCATTTCAGAAAACATCTGGAACCTGGACCGCAGTGTCGATGGCCAGGTCATGGGCGTGCTGCCGGTGTATCCGCAGATGCGCAACCGCCCGATGGCGCAGGGCCGTTTTTTCAGCGACCTGGAGCTGGACGGGCGCGTGCCTGTGTGTGTGATCAATGAGACCGTCGCCGCGCGGTTGTTCCCGCTTTCCACCCCCACCGGCAAGTCGGTGCGCGTGAAGGGGTATTATTACAAGATCGTCGGCATCATCCAGGATGAGGGGCAGAGCGTGGGCACCGACTCCAGCAGCGCGCCCTCAAGCGCCCCGGCGCAGATCATGATCCCGTTCACCACGTTGATGGATCATTATGGCGAGACGTTTTTCCGCTACCGCACCGGCGGTTTCGAGGCTGAGAAGGTGGAGTTTCACGAGGCCGTCCTCCGCGTCGAGGATGTGAAGCAGGTGGAGAGCCGTGCGGGGGCCATCCGCCACCTCATGAGCAGCAATCACAAGAAGGAAGACTGGCGCATCATCGTGCCCGTGGAGCTGCTGAAGCAGGCGGAGCGCACGAAGCGCATTTTTAGCATCGTGCTCGGCAGCATCGCCGCCATCTCGCTTCTGGTCGGTGGCATTGGCATCATGAACATCATGCTTGCCAGCGTGACCGAGCGCACGCGGGAGATTGGCATCCGCCGCGCCCTCGGCGCTCGGCAGGCCGATATTGTGGTGCAGTTTCTCATCGAAACTGTGCTGCTGGCAGGTGTCGGCGGTGTGCTGGGCGTCGCGCTCGGCCTTGGAATTCCGATGGCTATCGAAAAATTCGCCGGAGTGACCACAATCATCAAAATGTGGTCGCCGATCATGGCTTTCTCCATCTCCGTCATCACCGGCATCGCCTTCGGCATCTATCCGGCGCGTCGCGCCGCCCAGATGAATCCGGTGGAGGCGCTGCGGCACGAGTAGCGCGGATTTTGGGGAGTAACGAACAGCTTCCGATGAGCTTTGCTCCAGGATGAAGCGATCACTCCTGCTTTGGTGCATGCTTTGCCCCGTCTTGCGGTCTGCGGTGCCGGATCAGCCTGCCGCCATCAGTCCCTTGACCTCTCCAGCCGTGGTGCTCTGCCTGCGACCGTTGCATCTGGCCCAGCAGCCGAGATTGGCGGAGGCGGTGGAAAGTGTGAGAAGGCTCACGGCCTTGGCAAAAACGCAGGAGGGAACATCCAAACGCGCGGTGGACGCCCTCATCTTCATTTTCAAAGACCTGTTTCAGAAGGAGCATGTGTTGAGCGTGGCTGAAACAGCGCTCGCCGAGGCTGAGAGGAGGGCGTTGGCGAAGGAAAAGCACGCCAGGCACACTGAACTCGTGGGCAGTCCGCTTTCAGGGCCGAATCCACGCCTCGCAGCGATGTTTCGCCAGGAGGCGGCGGAACTTCGTGCCAAGGCGATCCGGCAGAGGGATGAGGCGCTGCGTGTGATGAAGGAAAAGATCGCCGGATACAATCATTCAGTCGCCTTCTTCCAGTCACAGGGGGACACGGCGGTGGTGATTGCGCTGGCCAGCTCATTGTATGCCGTGGTGGACCGCAGGCTGCCGGGATTTGACTTCAACCCCCAGGTTTCCCGTGAGTGGATCACGCAGCAGAAGGCGCGAACCTGACAAAGCTGTCCCGATGAAGAGGTTAAACAAAAAAAACGGGCGCGCTGAGTGGTCTCAACGCGCCCGCTTTAAAGATTCGGAGGGATCAATGGTTGAAGTAGAACTCCTTGGAGTTCAGCAAGGCCCAGAACAAGTCTTCATGCACGGACTGGCGTGCGCCGGTGTCGCTGGCGATGGCCTGCTGAACCGAGGCCCATTCCTTGTCCTTCGGCATGCGGCCAAAGACGCGCAGGAAAAGGTCTTCCACGATCTCGCGGTCGCTTTTCTTCTCCTGGATCATCTTGGCGACGACGCGGCCCTGCTTGATGCGGTCGTTGACGGCGTCGCCATTCATGAGATGCAGCGCCTGGGAAAGCGTGGGCTCCATCTTCACCTCGCAGGAGCACACGGACTCGCGTTTAGCACGACCGAAGGTGGTGAGGAAGTAGTTCGACACGGCACCGTCAGCGATCTGCACGGCGCGTGCGCCGAGGGGCAGGCCCTGGAACTTGTTCGGCGTGTCGGTGATCTGGGAGATGGCGTCGAGGAGCACTTCAGCACGGACACGACGGACCTGGGCGTGGGAGAAGTTGCGTTTGTCGCCAGCGTTGGTCTCGTTGATCTTCGTGCTGCGCTGGTAGGTCTGCGAATTGCAGATGTCGCGCACGAACTTGCGCATGTCGTAGTTGTACTCGGTGAGCTTGCTGGCCAGCATGGCGATCAGCTCAGGATTGGATGGCGGGTTGGACACGCGGACGTCATCCACCGGCTCCACAATGCCGACGCCATTGAAGTGCGCCCAGGTGATGTTGGCGATGTTGCGCGCGAAGTAAGGATTGCGCGGCGAGGCCATCCAGTCGGCGAGCACCTTGCGGCGGTCGTCGGTGGGCTTGAGCTCCGGGGTGTCGCCACCGAGGAATTTGGGCTTCATGACGGCGTTGGTTAGGAAGTGGCGGGATTCGCCGCCCTTGCTGTTGAAGACGATGACCTCGGCCGGGTCGTCGGTCTGCTTGCGGCCGATCTGGCTGAAGAAGGCCTTGAAGCCGTAGTAGTCGTCCATCGTCCAGCGGTCGAAGGGATGGTTGTGGCACTGGGCGCACTGGATGCGCATTCCCATGAAGACCTGGGCGACGTTTTCGGTGAGCTTGAGCTGGTCGATCTCGGTCTGGTAGAAATTCACCGCCGGGCTGCTGACCGTGCCGCCAGTGGAGGCGAGCAGTTCCACCACGATCTCGTTGATGGGGATGTTCTTGCCGATGCGCTCGGAGAGCCAGTTGTAGTAGAGCAGCGCGTTCTTGTAGAAGGGCGGCTGGTTGTTGTTGATGGCGGAGCGGATTTGCAGCAGCTCGGCCCATTTCATGACCCAAAGCTCGGTGAATTCCTTGCGCTCCAGCAGGGTGTCGATCAAAGCCGAGCGTTTGTTCGGGTTCGCATCGGCCAGGAAGGCGCGCATGTCAGTGGCTTGCGGATAGATGCCAGCGATGTCGATGTAAGCGCGGCGGACGAACTCTTCATCGGTGCAGATGCCGGAGGGCAGGATGCGCAGCTTGTGGAGGTTCTCATTGACCAGCGTGTCGATGTAGTTGGTCTCGGCGAGTTTCGGGCGCTCATACTGGAGCTGGCCTGGAATGACGAGCACTTGGCTGGTGACGGAGTAAACATCGAACCGGGCCAGCATGAAGGCCGCGCCACGATCACCGGAGGTCACGAGGCCGTCCTTGTTGATGCTGGCGGTGGGGTCGTTGTTTGACATGAAAAGCGCGAGGTTGGTCACGTCGCGGTCGGTGCCGTCGGAGTAAGTGGCGCGCACAGTGATCTGCTGGGTGGCGTTTTTGCCCTCCATGACGATCTGGCTCGGATAAACCTCAATGCCGGTGCATTTGGCGACATCCTTGCTGTCATCCTGAGCGCCGTTGGCGATCCACTCAAGGAGAGCCTTGTTGTAAACGGAGTCAGGCTCGAAGCACTGGTTGCCAGAATGCGGCACGGCACCGACGGCTTTTTCGATGAGCGTGCTTTCCTCGGGAATAGCGAGGTTGATACGACGGCCAGGCATCTCACGGGTGATGCGGATGAAGTCACCGGCAGGGTCCATGCCGAAGAGGGAGGTGCGGAAGCCGTCCTTGCCACGCGCGGCACCATGGCAGCCGCCCTGGTTGCAGCCACCGCGCATGAAGACCGGCATGCAGTCGAGGCGGAAGGAGATCAGGCGATCCTTGGTTCCGTCTTTGACGGTGACGGCGGCTTTGGTGGTCTGTCCGCCGATGGAGGCGATGAGTTCGGTGCTTCCCGCGTCTGCCACCGGTTTCAAGGTAAGACCGTCGAGCACGGCGATTTTGCTGTCAGTGATTTTGAGGTCGCAAACGGCGCTCACGTCCTTCGTGGTGGCGTCTTGGAAGGTGGCGAGGACCACGACACGATGGGAGTCGCGCTTTGTTTCCAGCGAGTAGCTGCCGGGCAGAATTTCGATACGCTTGAGCGTGGGCAGCTTTTTCTGCAACTCGGCCAGCGCCTTGCGCTGCTCGGGGGTCTTGTAGTTGAGCACCAAGTCTTGCGGCCACTTGGCTCCTTCGGCAATCCAGCGCTTCAGCACATCGATCTCGTTCGTGGCAAGCGGTCCGCCTTTGGGAGGCATGATGTCATCGTGATCTTTGGGGAGCACGACGCGCTTGATGATCTCGCTCTCATCGGGCTTGCCAGCGACGAGTCCGGGGCCGGTGTCACCGCCTTTGAGCAGGGCCACTGCCGTGTCCATGAGCAGCTTGCCTTTGATCTTGTTTGGATTGTGGCATTCGAGGCACTTGTTCTCGAAAATTGGCTGCACATCGCGGATGAAGTCCACCCCAGGAACTGGAACCGGAGCGGGTGCCGCAACCACAACCGGAGTCGGCGCAGCCGCTACAGGTGCGGTAGCAGGCGCAACGGGAGCCGCGGCAGGTGCGGCTGGAGTTGCAGGCACGGGATTGGCCAGTGCCAGAGCGCTGTAGGAGGTGAAAGCGAGTGTGAAGAGAGAAGCTCGCAGAGGGCTTTTCATGGGTATGTTGGGGGGTGTTGTGAGAGGCTACGCCCCTGGGATGGCAAATTTATCAAACGTGCGAAGAAACTACAGGGATGATGGCAATTCAGCCCTCCAGCGCCGCCAGCCTCTGGCCGATGGGCGGGTGCGAGTAATGCAGCAGCACGGTCAACGCATGCGGATTCGGGTGCGTCAGGTGATCCACGGAGAGCTTCTTCAACCCCGCCATCAGCGGTTCCGCCCCGCAGGCCGCTTTGGCAAAGGCATCTGCCTGAAACTCATGCTTCCGGCTCAGGGCGCTGCTCAGCAGTCCCAGCAGCAGGCTGGCGGGAGAATACAGAATGCTGAACAGCACCAACCCAAGCCCCATGGGCATGCTGGCGACGCCAAAAGCCTTGAAAAAGGCAGGCGACTGCAAGGCCGCGTGGAGCAGGTAAAACATCAAACCGCTCTCCAGCAGACCGAGCACGAGCTGCTGTGGCACATGGCGGCATTTATGATGACCGATCTCATGCGCCAGGATCGCCTCCAGCTCCGCCTGCGTGTGTTTCTCGATCAGCGTGTCGAACAACGCGATGCGCTTGTTCTTGCCAAAGCCGGAGAGGAAAGCGTTCGCCTTGCTGGAACGACGTGAGCCATCCACCACCGACACATCGACCACCGGGAACTTCAAACGGGCCGCCAGCGCCAGCAGCGCCACACGCAGCGGGCCGTCCTTGAGAGGCTGAAACTTCAAAAACAGCGGCATGAGCAAGCGTGGTGAGACCCACGCCATCACGATGCTGAATCCCGCCACCGTGAGCCAGGTGTAAAGCACCGCATGCTCCTGCGTCTGGAAGAACCACAGGATCAGCGCCAGCAACGGCCCGCCGAGCAAGGCCGTGAGCAGCAGCCCTTTGACGCGATCCTTGATGAAGGTGCCGGGCGTGGTGCGGTTGAAGCCGTACTCGGCCTCAATCTTGAAGGTGTCCCACGCATCGAAAGGCAGTGACATCACGTTTTGCACGAGCATGAGCAGTCCGATCACGCCAACGCCGGTCTGAATCGGATTCCAACCCCAGCCCGCGCTCCAGCGCTCCAGCCAGCCGAAACCACCGCCCCACCAGAACGCGATCAGCACCGCAACCGAAACCGTGCTGCGCAGGAGATCCAACTTCGATGACGTGGCCGCATACTCGCCCGCCTTCTGTGCCGTTTCGTCCGAAAAAATCTCCTTCAGCCGCTGTGGCAGCGCATGACGGAACTGCGCGAGATTTAAAAACGTGGCGATGATTTCGAGATGAAACAGACCGAGCACGCCCACAAGGGCGGCAATGAACCAGGGATTGGAAAACGTCATGCGAGTGAGGAGAGGTTAAGGGGGGACGCATCAAAGCGTGTCCATGGGCAGGTCTTGATAGAGCTTGGGGAAGTAGCTCTCAAGCACCTTCGAGTCGAACACCAGCCTCAGTGGGCCTTTCGGCGTCGAGGATGTCATCAATCCTTCATCCACGAGCAGATGAATAAGGCCGCGTGCTGTCGTGTCGCTGATTCCCGCGAGGCGGCTGACGCGACCACGTTCGATTTCATCCACGATCAGCCCCTCACGCAGCACGGCGGCGGCCTGCTCGATTTTTTTCCGTCCCCAGTTGCCATGGTGCAGGTGGAGATGCGCCTCCATGCGGGACCAGAGCGCCGGGAGTTGCAGCAGCCCGGACATGAACTCGATCTGATCCAGCATGCCGCGCAGGAAGAACAGGCAAAACGCCGCCAGTCCGCGATCCGTGAGGTTGCCACGCCCGTCCAGGTCTCCCTGACGCTGATCATCGGCGGCTTGCAGGTGCTGATAATACGCCTGCCGCTGGCGGGCCAGACCGCGCGAGATCGTCCACAGTCCTGCCGCATCCGCCTGGCAGCGGATCAGCCATGCGTGCGAGTGCAGCCGGGTGACGCGCCCGTTGCCATCTCCGAACGGATGAATCCATGCCAGTCGATGATGGCCTGCGGCCAGGGCGATGAGCTGGCTCGTGGCCGGCAGAGCTTTGTCGCCATAAAACTTCTCAAACCGCTGCATGAATGCCTCCAGTGCTCCTGAGAAAGGCGGTTGATGTCCACCGACAATCACCTCGTGATCACGCACGACTCCGGGCTGCATGCGCTCACGCTTGCCGCTCTTCGACTCCGTGAATTGCAGATCTTCCGGCAGCCGCTGGTAAAACTCACGATGCAGCCAGCAGATGAACTCGGCGGAGTGGATCGACAACTCGGGCTCAGCGTGCAGACGTTCGCGCATCAGCTTTTCCACCTCGATGTGAGCGGCAGCGAGATGCTGGTTGTCACGTTCAGCCGGCTTCTTTGAAAAATCACGACGCAGGGCGCTTTCGATGTCTCGTGGCAGTGTTTTGTGCCCCTCGATCAGGTTCGAGTAGTAACTGTTCATGCCACAAACCAGGTTGGCGATGGCACTGCGGCAGCCGTGGGACGGTATCTGCTCTAGCAGCCGGTTGGAGCACCGCCAAATCTCGCAAGACAGCTCCGCCAGCTCGGGCAGACGGCTGGCGGGCAGCAGCGGCTCCATTGAGCTGGGACGGGTGTAAAGCTCCGGTTTGGCAGGCATTTCGGCTGATCTTGAGCGGCGCTCAATCCCTGATTGTATCAGGGATTGACGGCGATGAGGGCGAAAAATCGCGGTTTTTTCCGCTGATCGCTCAAGCGGCCTGAACCGGCAGATCTGAGTGCTCGAGGCTGTGCGCGGCCTGATGATCGAGGTAGGAGGCAAAAATGTCCTCCAACTGCATCACACTGCCGATTTGCGAGAAGTGCTGGCGCAGCCATTTGCCGCCGGGAATGGACTTCGTGTAGTTCATGAGGCGGTTGCGCATGGAGCGCATCGTTTGCTGCTCTTCCATGCGTACATTGCGTTCGATGGCCAGTTTGCAGTGCCGGCGCATGAAGTTGAACCGCTCTTCGACGCTGGCGTGCGGTGCATGCGTGCCGGTGGCGAGGTAATGCTTTGCTTCTTTGAAGACCCACGGGTTCGCCATCGCCGCACGGCCGATCATGATGCCCTTCACGTTTGTTTGGGCACGACGAACCTCCACATCGAGTCCGCTGGCGATGTCTCCATTGCCGATGACGGGAATCTTCACCGCGTCGGCCACTTGGCCGATGACATCCCAGTCGGCGAGACCGGTGTAGCCCTGCGCCCGTGTGCGGCCATGCACGGCGATGGCCTGCATGCCGCAGTCTTCGAGAATCTTCGCGACTTCGACGGCATTCACATGATCCGCGTCCCAGCCGATGCGCATCTTGGCCGTGACGGGAATCGGCACCGCCTTGGCGACCTCACGCGCCACGCTGGCGAGAAGTGGGCAGTCTTTGAGCAGCGAGGAGCCGCCATTCTTGGCCACCACCTTGTTCACCGGGCAGCCGAAATTGATGTCGATGAAGTCCGGCTGCTTCCAGTCGATGATTTTTCGTGCCGCTTCGCCCATGCGCACGCCGTCGGAGCCGAAAAGCTGCACGCCGAGGGGGTGCTGACCGTCGTCGAAGTCCGTGTAGTGCCGCGTGCGGTCATCGCGCTGCAGGATGCCTTCGGCGCTGACGAACTCCGTTACCATCACGTCCGCGCCCTGTTCCTTGCACAAACGGCGGAAGATCACGTCCGTCACCCCGGCCATGGGGGCCAGATAGAGCGGAAAGTGGTCATTGTTGAGCCAGGAAAGCATCTTCGATCATAGCCGCACTGGCACAGTGCGGCAAGCCGTGTCACATTTCCTGATGGCAAGACGCCGCCGCTTCCGCAAACCGCTTCTCCCCGGCCTTTGGACCGTGATGGCGGCGTTTGCTCTGATCGGCAGCATCGGCGGCCTGTTTTGGTTGCTCGGTACGGCCACAAAGCTCACGCGCGTGCCGCCGCCTGCTCCTGCGATGGCGAAGGGGAAGTGAAGGAAATGACGAAATCAGAATGACGAATTTCGTCATTGAGGCTTCGACATTCATTCGTCATTCGGAATTCTGCATTCGTCATTAACCCGCTCCGCCTCTCCCCAGACTCCGCTTTCTACCTCACACCGCCGGTCGCACCACGACAATATCACCCAGCAACTGCTCCTGCTCCACTTGCAGGTGGTTGAGTTTGATCAGTTCCAGCATCGCCAGGAAGGTGACGATCACCTCGCCACGGCTGGCCGCGCTGGTAAACAGGTCTTCAAACCGCACCTTGCTGCCCACGGCGACAATGTCGAGCAGGTGCTCGATCTTGTCCGCCACCGTGTAGCGGTCATTGACGATCTCGCGGAAGTCGCTGGTGTTCTCGAAGCGCTTCAGGATGCGCTGGAAGGCGCGGATCAGGTCAAAGATGCCCACCTGGCCCAGCGTCTCCACCGGGGCGTCCAGATCGGGCAACTCCGGCGTGGTGACGAACAATTCATCGCCCTTCACCTCCTGCACGCCGAGGAACTGGGCGGCCTCCTTGAACTTCTTGTACTCGACGAGCTGACGGATCAGCTCCCAGCGCGGGTCGTTCTCCTCCGCATCCTCCTCCGGCGGCTGCACATCCTTCGGCAGCAGCTCGCGGCTCTTAATGTACATCAAATTGGCCGCCATCACGATGAACTCGCTCGCCAGCTCGATGTTCAGCGCCTTGAACGTGTCGATGTAATCCAGGTACTGCCGCGTGATGCGCTCCAGCGACACGTTGTAAATGTCGATCTCCTCCTTCTTGATGAGGTACAGCAACAGGTCCAGCGGGCCCTCGAAAATCTCCAGTTTAACTTTATAATCGGTGTCTTCCACGCGCCGAGATAGACCGGAGAATCGGCACTGGCAACCCAGGAGCGCGAGTATTGTGCCCGTGGCTCACTTGCGCCGCAGCCGCAGCGCCCGCACATCCGCCAGTTCCTGATTCAGCGCCCCTTCCGGCCGCATCAGCAGCGATTGCACGCCCGCCTTGAGCTTGATTGTGCCTGCCGACTGCTCTTGGAAGCTCTCATAACCACCCGTGGCCTGTACCACGCCTTTCACGCTCGTATTCTCGCCCTCGACGACATACGCATCGCCTGCGGAAGCTTCATCCGCCGCCAAGGTCACGAGCACCTCGTAGTCGCCGTCCGTTGGCACTTGGATCAACCACTCCGCCAGGTCCGTGTCGATGCGCCAGGGCGCGAGCACGTTCAGCGAGGGACGATAGGCCAGCTTCTGCCCATACGTCTTCGCCGCACTCGCCGGGAGCAGCAGTGTGCCGTCCGCATCGGCCTGGATCGCGTTGCCGCCTTTCACATCCACCTGCATCAGCGTGTCCGCCGTCCAGGGCATCTTGCGCGTCTTCGTCTGCTCACGCACCGCCGCCACTTGAGAGGCTTCAATCACGCTTGCTTCATTGCCCCAGGCGTTGCGCACATAGCTGAGCACCTCGGCCAGCTTCGCATCATCCAGCGCGGGATTCGCGCCCTGGCCGGGCATGGCCAGGTTCCACTTCTGCCGGTTCACCTCGATCTCGCCATACAAGCCGTGCAGCGCGATGCGGATGAGCCGCTCTGGTTCGCCCGTGGCCCATTCACTCTCCGCCAGCGGCGGGGCCACGTTGGGGATGCCGTAGCCCGTCGGCTGATGGCAAAGGCCGCACAGCGTTTGGTACACCGCCGCTCCTCGCTCGATCTGCTTCTGCGCCGCATCACTCAGCGGCTGCTTGCGTGTGGTAGTCACCACGTTCTCCGCTCCCGGCCACGTCAGGCACATACGCAGGCGCTGCACTCGCTCACGGGCGGCGATCTCGCGATTCGCGGCGAGTTCATCGAGAAACTTCGGCTTCGCCGCCAGAGTCACCGGCATGATCTGCCGTGGATCATTCGGCTGCGTCGCCAGAAAGCCATCGATTAGCGCCCCGCGCTGCCAGTCTGAGGTTTGTTCGATACGCCTCACCACCTCGCCATGCTGATCGTCCATACAGATGAGTTGGGTGAGCAATCGCATCGTCTCGCGGCGATGCGCCGACTCCTTCTGCCAATCCTCCCGCTTCAGCAGCAGATCCAGCATCGTCGTCTCCGCTCCATGCAGCCCCGTCATCACCGCGATGCGGTTCAGATCATCCTCATGATGCGTCAAATGCTCAGCCAGCAGCGGCAGCGTCTTGCGATCCCCCTTCGCGCTGATCGCCAGTGCGGCATGGAGTTTCACGAGAGGATCTTCATTTTGGTTCAACAAGGAATAGAGCCGTCCTCTGCTGAAGCGGGCCACCGCCGCCCGCACTCGCGCATCCTCATGAATGACTGCCATGACGAGGTGCTCTTCTTTCAAGGCCTTCAGACCCTCCAGTGTCCACAGCGCATGCAACATCTGCATGGCGGGTGGATTCACCTTTTGAATCACTTTCTCCAGCAGCGGCACCGCCTCCTCATTGCCACGCTCCACCAGCAACCGCTGCGCCGTGTTTCGCTGCCAGCCATTCGGATGTGCGAGAGCTTCCACCAACTCTCCATCACTCCATTTCTCCATCCCGACCCTCCGCCCCGTGCCCTTCGCCCTCTGCTCACTCACGATCCGCCAGATGCGCCCGTGATCATTGCCTTCGTAGAGTTTGCGTTGTTCGATCTGCTTCGTCAGCCACGGCACGATGAAGATGACGTGCTCGATGATGCCGTGATACATGTCGGCGAGATACAGCGCTCCATCCGGCCCCACGCGAGCATTCACGGGGCGAAAGCGCTCATCCGTGCTGGCGATCAACTCCTGCTCCGCTGGAAAAAAACGTGTCGCTTGTGGGGCGATGCCCTTCGTGAGCTTCAAGGTGCCGACGAGATGCCCCGCCGAGTCCGGCACGAAGACGTTGCCGTGCATCTCCGGCGGGAATTGATCGCCATCATAGAAGCAGGTGCCGGACACGATGGTGTAGGTGCGCAGGCGGCCATCGTCGCGCAGTTCCAGGGCACCGAGCGTCACCGCCGGTGTCACGCGGATGGGAAAACACTCCTGCGCATCCTTCGCCACGTTCACATTCACACCGAAACTGCCGCGACCGCCGCGCTGGGCCAGCTTCGCCAGATTCGGATGCCGCAGGATCGCCTCCGCCGGGATCAGGTCCATGTGCATGGCGCTGTTTTCGTAGCAGGAGATGAAGCGGCCCGTTTCATCAAAGCTCACGCCGAACTGACCGCGATGCAGCGTCGGCTCGTCGATGAGCTTGCCGTCCTTCCACTGGTAGCGATGCGGCCAGTCCGCGCAGTGCAGCCAGTTGTCGATGCCGCGCCGCAAACCATTCGCCGTGTGCTGCGGATTGCCGCCGACGCCCATCGTGCCGACTTCCGTTCGGTTGTCGCAACGCAGATCGCCATCCTTGTCCTCGCAAAACCAAAGCTTCGGCGGCTCCTGGAGCAGGATGCCGCCCTTCACGAAGGCAAAACTGCGCGGCATGACCAGCTTGTCGAGAAACACCGTGCTCTTGTCCGCCTTGCCATCGCCATCCGTGTCCTCCAGCACCACCACGCGGCAGATCGGATCGCCCTCGCCGCTGCCCTGCACATCCCGCATGTAGCCTTGATACTCCACCACCCAGATGCGCCCCTCGGGGTCGAACTCAAAGAAGATCGGGCACTGCACCATCGGCTCACACGCCACCAGCTCTGCCCGATACCCGGGCGTCAGCTTGAAGGTCTTCGCTTCCTCTTCCGCCGAAAGCACCGGTGCAGGCGGCACCTGGATGCGCTTCAACAATTCCTCGCCCTTCTCCCAATCCGCCCAGCCGGTCAGCGCCGACGGGGGACGTGATCGGGGACGATCGGCCGGAACCGTGCCGGTTTGCGCGAGGACTGGGTGGGTGAGCAGGACAACGAGCAGCAAGGAGCGGAACGGCATGCAGGAACTACGCACCCAGTCGTGATGGCCTTCCTTGGCCTCCTCGGCTCTCATGGAACTCTGCTCACGATGTGGGGTAACATTGCCCATGATGCGAGGTCACGTCTTTCTCGGCGCAGACGTGGTTGAGGGGCAGGAGTTGGCCTAAACGTTGTTGGCGGTCGCCTCTGCCGCAGCCGGTTCTACTGTGCCGATGACGGCATCACGGTTGATGAGCGACCAAACGTCGCCAAAAAAGAAATGATCAATCGTTTTGATGTGGCGGCTGAGCAGCGGGTCGGTGCGCATGTTGGGCCGCAGATCACAGTAATACACGCCATCCAGCGGATTGATCTTCAGAGTGAACGCTTTGAAATGGCCGGCAAGGAATGTGGTGTTGACTCCATATTGGCGAGCATTCGCGGTCTTTTTCCTCTGCACATCGTTCAGGAAGATCGCCACATGGGGAACCTCCTTCTCCGTGAGTTTCTGGAGCAGAAACTTGTCCACGAAGATCTTGCCGATGCGGTCTTTGCTGCTGGTCTTCACGGAGCCAATAGTCTTCACCAGCTCACCTTCCTTCACGATCAAGTCATGCTGGAATCTCATCGCTCCTTCCACCTTGCCGTCAACAACCACCGGCACAGACACAGTGCCGCTCGTGCAGCTCACGCCAACGCGGACCAGCAGGAGCTGGATCAGGCGCTCAAACAAGTCACCGTTGATCTTTCTCGCTTGATTCGACTGCCCAGCGGGAAGTGCATCGAGCGCGATGCCGAGGGATTGCTGCAGGCTGTAAATGCACCGGCCCAGCCGCTGGCGGTGTTCAAGTGTGTCCGATGGAGCATCCCGGATGCATGCGAGCAATCGCACAAACTCGCTTAGCTCAGCATCACAGTTCTCGCGCGTGAGCATCAGTTCGGAATTGAACGGGCGAGACACGTTGAAGTGCCCGTCCTTCTGGTACTGCCAGAAGTGATAGTGCGGTTCGTTTTGTGAAACGATGGTCGCTTGGATGTGATCCGCCACATAGCCAAGGAACTCGCGGGCGAATTCGACGTAGGCTTCGATGCTGGAAAAGCGATCCTTGTCCGTGGCCTTCGCCAGCAGTTTCTTCAGCGTCATCGGATGCTCTCCCTTCGCTGCGCGGTTTTTCGATCGAACTCGCACCATTCATCCACGGAGCGCCTGACGATGCGCTCAAGCCTTTCGGCCGCATAGCCGTTGTATTCGGCATTGCTGTCGCAACCCATCCAACGTCGGCCGAGTTGCTCGGCCACGACCACGGTGGTGCCCGAGCCGGAAAAGGGATCAACCACTAGGTCACCAGGGTTGGTCGAGGCAAGCACCAGTTTCCGCAGGAGTTCCTCCGGCTTTTGGGTCGGATGCGGTGTCTTCTCTCCCATGCCGTTACAGGTCGTCGGAATTTCGATCACATCCTTGGCCTTTGCTCCTAGGGGATTGGGAGTCCAGTCGTCACGCGCTTTCGAATCCTGTCCTTTGCCGTACTGACTGCTCTCCGCCTGTGGATGCGCTGGATACTTCAATGTGTGGGCACCATACGGAATCCGAACCGCGTCCATGTTAAGCGTGAACCGGCGCGTCTTGCGGAAGTGCAGGATGCTTTCGTGCGAGCGGCCCCAATCCTTGCCGAGATTGGCCTTGTTCTTGTAGTGCCACACGAGCCAGCGACATCCCTGGAATAGATGCGCTCCGGCGACCTTGACGTCCGCGAGGATTTCGGAGAATCCGCATACGTAAACAGTGCCGGTGGGCTTGAGCACTCGGGAAGCCTCCGTGAGCCATTCACGCGACCATGCCACATAAGCGTGCATCGAGTCGAAAGTATCCCATTCTGCTTTGTTGATGTTGTAAGGCGGGTCGGCGAAAAGGAGATCGACCGATCCCGATTCGATACTCTTTAACCAGTGAATGGCATCGCCCAGGAAGAGTGAGCCGTTGGCTCCTTCGTAGAACGGCTGCGGGTGCTCCCCCTCCTCCATCACCTCGCAAAACACTCCCTTTTTTTCGAGGATATCGAATTCGATCTGTTCGGATGGCTTTCGCTTCACTGGCATAGTTTTGACATAGCATGAGGGGTCCATCATCTGCAACCAAAGTTGCAGGGGATGACGAATGGGGGGGCGCTTCGGGACGATGTGGCTCCAGTGGAAGAAGATCTGGCCGTAATGTTTCTTCAGCTTCTCGCCATGTGACTTCATCTTCAGGAGCACGCGTTCCGGTCAGAGCAGGTCGGAGACCTTCATGCCGCTCTGAGCTTTGGCAAGGCGTCAGTCTGGAGAAACTACCGGGCCGGGCGCACACGGACAAACGCCACGCGGGTGGCGGCGCTGCCGCTGCCGGGAGGAATGGAGAGGCCCAGGCAGTGAACGGTGCCGGGCGGGGAGAGGAGGGCATCGCCGCGCCATTCCTCAAACTCGTGTTTCGCGCCGGGATAACGTTCCTTGCCGCTGGCAGCGATTTTGAGGGTCTCCTCCAGGCCGGGTTCGATGGGTTTGGCGGTGGAGTGCTTGAGGTGGAGATGCACCACAGCGATGCCATCGGCTTCGGCGGCCACCTCGATCTCGACATGGAGTCCGACGTGGAGCGTTTCCAACGCGGTGGGCCGCATGCGAAGCGGGGCCTCGGGCTCCGGCGGATCGAACTCGGTGGCGGTCATGTACTCCTCGGCCACGCTCAAGACACTCCGGGTGGAAGCCTGAACGCGCTGCAGCGTGTGCGACTGGAGCTTGGCGAGGCCGCGTTTGAGACGCGCCTGCGTGAAGGCGGTGAATTCATCAGTCTTCACCTCCTGCCAGTCCTGGGCTTCCCCCGCTGAGATTTCGAAGATCATCGTTTCGATCTCGTAGTCGGGCGGCACGGCTTGAAATTTGGCATCGTTGGCTGGCCGATGCGTGAACAGGAACACGGTTTCTTGCTCCGGCAGACCGCCACCAGACAAAACGGCGGGAATGTCCGCGACTGCGCAGAGACGAGTGCCAGGATCGGCGAAGCCAGCAGCGGTGCTTTGGAGGGACAGCTTCCGAAAACGCGGCTCCCACATGATGGCCTCCGGCACATCTCGCGCCAGCTTCCATTCCGTGCGTGCGGGCGGTGCGAGATCCTGGGTGAGCACCAAGCCCGAGCCGTCCATCTCCACGCGTGTGCCGACAGGCATCATCCCCCACGCGGAGGGAATGCTGGGCATCTCCGTGGGGTAAACATGCTGGCGTGCGCTGACCAGCGTCCGTCTGACCCCTGCTTTTTCATGGGCCGACACGGCACAGGTCCGCACCCGCGCCTCCCCACGCTTCACCCGCGCCACCAGTTCGCGCAGCAGCGACTCATCCTGCTGACGTTTGGAGAGCAGGGCCTGCGCCGCATCGTGGTCGAGGGCGATGCCGAGGATCAGCAGACGCTCTGGCGGGACTGCTGGCTCCGGCGTCTTTGGCGGTGTGTCATTGCCCGAAACTTGCTGCATCACGGTGACATCCAGCCAGCGTCCTTTGCGATCCGCGCCCCAAAGCTGGTCCGCTGGCGGCATCATGGCGACGAGATGCGGTGAATCATCGCGGAAAGCGACCTCCGCGATGATCTCCTGCTCAAAACGATCATACCAGTCCATCCAGCCGTGAATCGCCCTGCCGGAGGGCTTGTGAGTTTTGCTATCATAGACATGAAGCCATGAGGTGGGCCACTTCACGGCGAGCGGAGCACGCTGCGTGAAAGTGCTTTTAAACATGACCTCTGCCTCGTTCTCCTGGAACTCCAGCCGGGTGCCTGTCAGTGCCGTTTCGAAGTCCGTGGGCAGTTGATACAGCAAATCGTAATCCGGGTTCATCTCCGTAGGCAGCCAGTGTTCGGTGCAGGCTTGGGCCTGGGTGCGGACTCCGGGCGCTGCCGCAGTGGTCAGGCGCGAGACCACGCTAGCACTTCCGTCGGCCACCGCCTCCTGAAGCCGCCGCACCACCTCTGCATCCTGAGGAGCGCCGTCCAGCAGCCACTCGATCATGTCCAGTTCAGGCACGCGATAAATCGTCTGCCGGATCTCTTTCGCCGAGGCCGGACTGCGGTCACCACCGCCTTGAAGAAAGACCACGAGCCGGGTGTCAGCATCGCCCGTCGCAGGGAAGCTGGCGACCACCCGCTCGTCCTTTGACGCTGGCACCTCGCCCTGCCAGCGCAGACGCTCGAAGCGCGGCGCGGTCACGCTGAGTTTGTCACGCTCCACTCCGATGGCCGCCGTGGCGTAGGTCATCGACTGCATCTGCGGAGGCTGGAGGTCATGCGTCAAGGTGAGGCGCAGTCGCGATCCCTCGGTGCCTGTTGGCTCAACACGCACCTCGGTGCCGATGAGTTCCTGGATCGTTTTCTTGGCGACGAGGTCATTGCGGCCGTCCGCAAAGTCCCAGTTCGTGACGATGTCATGTTCCTCGCCGGTTCGGAGAACGGTTTCCTCGTCGTGCTTGAGTTCGCCGCTGAGTTCCACCAGCGTTCGTGCTTGCAAACGTTCGCGTAGTCCCGCCCGGCTCGCGGTGGTGCTGGCTTCGCGCTGCCAGTCGCTTTCTTTGACCGCCATGATCGACACGATGATCTTGTGCCTAGCGGCTTGAGCACAGACTGTCCGAGGCAAGCCGATGGCGACAAAGAACAGAATCCAAACCGGCAGGCGCGTGCTCATGCTGCCTGTTTATCTGAAAAGCAGGCGGCAAGGCAATGGGAAAAGTCTAGGCACTCGCTATGCTTAGGGCTTTAAAGCTTCAATCGCCACAGAGTGGCACAAGGAAAGCCAATATCCGCACACCTGATTTCGCACAGACCATGCTCCTAGGTGGCAGGCGGGTTTCAACCGAGCGCTGGCGGTAACGCCTGCGGAGTCGAGCTAAACGGCGGCGCAGTACCACGCATTACCCTCGTGAGGCGTGGGGAATGCATGTGGGGGTTTGACCCCATAGACGGCAAAACTCCTGCACAGGTAAGAGTCATGGACAGCAAACCACAACTCCTATGACCATCCTATGAATGCCTTCCCATTCCTCAATTATTTGCCGAAAATATTGAGGCAAATTCCCTGGTTTCTCATCCTTGTCGCCGTCGCTCTCGCCGAGCATCAGCTCTCGGGCGCTGAAGCGCCTGTCTTGCTGGGACAGGCCTCCAACTTCGGTGTACTCGCGGGCTCGGGGATTACCAACACCGGCCCCACCACCATCATCGGAGATGTGGGAACCTTTCCGACCTCCACCATCACGGGCTTTGGCACAGTAACGCTGACTGGGACCAATCATGGAGGAGATGCCGTCACCTTGGCTGGGAAAGGCGATCTGCTCACGGCTTACAATGACGCCGCAAGCCGGCTGCCGACGATCACCTATGCGCCGATTTTTGATCTCGGCGGACTTACCTTGGCACCCGGCGTACACACGGACACCAGTTCCTTTGGGATCACGGGCATCCTGACGCTCGATGCGCTGGGCAATCCGAATGCGGTCTGGATTTTTCAGGCAGGCTCCACGCTCATCACCTCGGTCGGTAGTTCGGTGAATTTGATCAATGGTGCCCAGGCGGGGAACATTTTCTGGCAGGTCGGCAGTTCTGCCACTCTCGGGGTGAACTCGGCTCTCTCAGGGACGATCATGGCGAACACATCCATCACACTGAACACCAGTGCCAGCTTGAACGGTCGTGCGCTGGCTATCAATGGTGCGGTGACGCTGGACAGCAACACCATCACCATCGTGCCACTTCTGGTGGGTGGGCCGACACATTGGCGGGGCGCGACGGATGGTCTTTGGACCACGGTTGGAAACTGGGCCACAGACTTGGCGGGCACTGCGTCGGGGCTCATCCCCACTGTGGCGGATAACATCACCTTTTCCTCCACAGGCGCGGTAAATCAGAGCACCACACTCGGGGCCGATTTCACGATCAACACTCTCACGATCAATGACACGGCACCCGTCACCATCGCTGGAGCCAACACGCTGACCATTGCTGGCGACCCTTCCATCACCGTCAGCAGCGGTGCAGGGCTGCTCACGATCTCCAGTGGTCTGTCACTCACAGGAGCGGCACCTCGGGTGACGGTGAGCAACACCGCCGGGGCACTTTTCACTGGCGCGGTCAGCAGCACGGGCAGTCTGACCAAGGCTGGCACAGGCACACTGGGCGTCACCGGCGCGGTCAATGTGACCGGTCCTGCTAACATCAACGCTGGCACGCTCAATATCGGCACCGGCAGCGTCTTCACCGCCACCGGCACCACCACGACCGCCTCAGGCAGCACCGTGAGAGTGACCGGCTCTCTCGTTTCACCTGCGGTCAATGTGCTGCTCGGGAGCAATCTCGACGGCAGTGGCAGCATCACGGGCGCGGTGACTAACTTTGGCAGCGTCAATCCTGGTGCTGCCGTGGGTGCGCTGACCATCACCGGCACTTACACCCAGAGCGGCAGTGGCCTGCTCGTCACCCAGCTTGTGACCCCGACCAACCATGATCAGTTGCTTATCACTGGAGCGGCCAGCCTCGGCGGCACCTTGCAAATCACCATACCCGGCGGAGCACGCCCGATCTTGGGAGACAGCTTTGACATCATCAACGCAGGCAGTGTCACAGGTCAGTTCGGCACGGTGGTCAATCCCTTCGCCGGTCCAGGCACATTGGTGAAGCTCATCGTCGTGAACACCCCGACCGCTGTGTTCGTGAATGCCGTGCAGAATAGTTTTGAAAATGCCCTCAGCCTTATCTCACTCACACCGAATCAAACCGCCACGGCTAGCGCGCTGGACAGCGCTTTGACCGATGTGCGTCAGTCTGCGGTGCTCGCCTATCTCAACAATCTCAACATCAACGCCGTCCCGCAGCAGCTCGAAAAAATCGCCCCGGAAGAGCTGACCGCAATTTACAGCATCGCCTTTGCCCAGCTCGACACCGAAATACTCAGCGTGCAGCAGCGCCTCGCCTCCATCCGTAATTCGGGCTGGAGCCATTCCCACTACTCCGGCAGCGGCAAAGAAGTCATCCTTGGCAGCAGGCTCTCCCATTCCATTTCGACCGATGATGTCCAATACAGGTTCTTTGCCAACGCGACCGGCCAATACGCCAGCCTCGGAGATACCTCCAACGCCAATGGCTTCGACGTGCAATCTGTCGGCACCACCATCGGTGGCGATGTGCGCTTGGACGAGCATTGGGTTCTTGGAGCTACCCTTGGCTATGCACGATCCAGCAGCGATCTCACGGAAGGCGGTTTACTCACTGCCGACGGAATGCGCGCAGCCGTGTACGCCATGTATCTAAGCGGTGCCTTTTACACCGAATTTTTGGTCGGCGGCAGCTACAACAGCTATGACACCCGGCGCAGCGCGCTCGGCGGCATGGCCCAGGGCAGCCCCAACAGCACCAGTTTCGACATGTATCTCGGAACGGGTTACGACATCCAGATGAATCAATGGACCCTCACGCCCATGGCCTCCTTGCGCTACAGCATCGTGAACATCGACAGCTTCGAGGAAACCGGCTCCCTGCAACCGCTGCGCTTCGACTCGCAGAATCAGAACTCCCTGCGTTCACGCATCGGCCTGCGTGCCGCCTACACCACGCTCTGCGGCGAGGCCCGAGTCACCCCATCTCTCAGCCTGCACTGGCAGCATGAGTTTCTCGACAACGAACTCGCCATCAGATCCGGGTTCGCCAACGGCGCCGGCACCCCTTTCACCGTGCACGGCCCCGAGACCGGACGCGACAGCGCCCTCATCACTGCGGGCCTCAATGTCGCCTGGAGCCGCTATGCCATCTACTTTGCCTACCAGGCGGAGATGTTCCGCCGCAACTACGAAAACCACACCCTGATCGCAGGTTTCCGAGTGAGCTGGTAAAATCCACACATTCCCAGCCACGCTGCACATCTCTGGATGGCCCATGGCATTGTGTGGCACAAACGTGAGTTAAAGAAGACCGACTTGATGACGAAGGACGATGATAGGATGCATGAAACCTTCCGCCGATCCTCTTGTCTTGAAATCCAATCCTAACGTGGGTGATCCACATCCGCAGTCGCATCAGTGGTACGCGATCAACGTACGCCTCATGAATAGCGCCGACATCGAAGGAGAAATCGTTTATGCGGGCCCCCGTCATGGTCCGATGGTGGAGAGGTTTGTGCTGCAATCCGCAGCATAAGACGATGCCTTCGCGAGAAGTCAGAAGTAAAAGGTGAGAAGCGTCAGCCTGGTAGTCTCATAAAAACAAGACACTGCCTATGCATCCTCGATTTTCCGTGCCAAGCCGCTTCATGCAGGCCCGGCTCTACTTCACTGCTTACGGCATCTGCCAGACTCGGTTTTTACACCGCCAGAGATTGGAGAGACGCGAGAGACGCTAAATCAGAACTCTTGCATCTTTCCATTCTCTTGCGGTGTTTTGAAACCTTGGGGTCACCTGAGGCAGCACCACTTCTGCCCTCTGACTTTTAACGTCTCACTCGTGACGTTGGTTGAAAGGAACAGCCCCGACGATCACGCCGCCTGATAGCTGTGGATGGCGCTGTTCCCAAACGAGCGGCGGAGTTTCTTCAAACCCAGTTCAAGGCGTGTTTTCACCGTGCCAAGCGGGAGCTGGGTGGCATGTGCGACCTCGCGCTGGCTCATGCCCTGAAAGAATGCCAGTGAGATGACCCTCTGCTGCGGTTCGGGCAGCAGCTTGAGGTGAGCGCTGAGGACATTTCCCAAGTCCTTCTGCTCGCCATCGACGACATCATGGGCGACGGGCAGGACGTTGGCCTCGTCCTCATAGCGCGTGCAGGCTCTGCCATAAGCCTGAGAGCGGCGGATGTGATCAATGGCACGACGGCGGGCGAGGGTCACCAGCCAGCTCAGCGGCGCGCCCTTGGCCGGGGAGTAGTTGCGGGCACGCTGCCACATCTCCAGCAGGCACTCCTGCACGACGTCCTGGGTGGAAGCGTCATCATTGATGATGCGCCTGACGGCGCACTTGAGCAGTCCTTGGTAACGGTGAAACAAAGTTTCGAGGGCGGAGTTGTCTCCTGCCTGGATGGCGGTCATGAGATCGGCATCCGTGGGCAATGGTTCATCGGTGATAGGTGTGACAGGCGTTGTGTTCATCAGTGGTGGTCAGGTATTTGATTCACGCCATTCTGCCGCTGTGGGTAGCCGGGCCGCCATGGGGTGAAACCCGAGATCACTGCGGCAGCTATTGGCCCGTGAAGAGTCTGCAAGCGGGCATGTCAGTTCGATACATCCGAGGCAACAGCGGCTGCCGATGGTTAAGGCTGCCTAGAGCGGCATAACCCCACCACCCCCTGCACAACTATGTATCACCACATCAAAAAACTCATGTTCACCGTCCGCGTCGGCACCCCTGAACCCCGATTCGGCAACATGCTGCTCGAACAATTCGGCGGCGCGAATGGCGAACTCGCCGCCGCCATGCAATACTCTATTCAAGGCATCAACTGTGAAAACATGGCCTGCAAAGATCTGCTCATGGACATCGGTACCGAAGAACTGAGTCATCTGGAAGTCATCGGCACCCTGGCCCGTATGCATCTCAAACCCATGAAGAAGGATGCGGATGCAGCGGAGCACGATCCATTGATCGCCATCGCTGGCGGTGGTGGTGTTGCCCTTTGCAACTCGATGGGCAATGCATGGACGGCCGACTATCTCAAGGTCACGGGCGAATTGGACGTGGATCTGCGCAGCAACATCGCGGCAGAAGCACGCGCCAAGATCGTGTATGAACGCCTGATCAATTTCTGCGACGATCCCGACTCCAAGCAAGCCTTGCAGTTCTTGATGACGCGGGAAATCACTCATCTCCGTTCTTTCATGCAGGCCCTCGACGGTCTCGGAAAGTCGGCTTTGTCCATCGGTGCCATTCCCCCGACGCCGGGCATTGTGGATCATTATCTCAATGCCTCCACGGGCGAGGGCGACGAAGGAGAAAACGATTTTGAAGCTCAGTGGAACACTGCCGAAGGAATCCAGGTGGTGGAGACTCCCGCGCTGAATGAATACCAAGTTCTTGAGGCAACGCCGAAGGCAGGCCGCACCACACTCGATGGCGACAAGGTGGAACCTTCCCGCACCAAAGCGGGAACGGGCAAAACAGGCCGTAAGCGGTAGAAACGGGGTGGATCCATCACTTCTGCCGGGGCTGCCCTCGGCTCAGGCAGAAGTTCTCCTCCTCAGGGGGATTTGTCCTCTGCTAAGTCAGCTTCCACCAACGCGTTATTGATCGCCGCTGCTGCCCGGGTGCCTTCCCCTGCGGCGATGATCACCAGTTGCATGCCCCGGCTTGCATTGCCGATGGCATAGGCGCCGGGTACTCGGGTTTGCATGTCTTCTCCGCATTGGATGCAGCCATCCTCCGCGCAAATCATGCACCCCAAACGCTCCGGCAGGTCCGAGTGCTGATGCTGAACGGGTGAGAAGAACAAGGCCTCCCGATCCAGCCGTGTTCCATCAGCATACCGCACTCCATTCAGCGCATCCCCCTCGCCTTCGAGACGGGCAACAAGTTTTTCTTCGACGGGTATTCGCGCCCGCTCCAATTGCTTCCGCGTCTTCGGGTTGCAAGTCAGAGGCCCGTTGGCGCACAGGACGACTCCTTGCTCCATTGCCGCAGTTCAATGGCGAGGTCGGCAGCGGCCTGATCTCCTCCCGCCACCGCAATGGCCTGATCGCGGCATTCCCAGCCATCACAAAAAGGGCAGCTATGCACGGTGCTTCCATAAAACTGCCGTAGCCCGTCAATGGCCGGCAGTTCATCGACCACGCCGCTTGCAAAAAGCACCATGCGAGTCGCGACACGTTCGCCAGATTGCAGCAAGCCCACGAAGTGTTTGTCCTCCCGTTCCACATCCCGCACGACCGCGTGGCGAAATTCCACCGTTTCATACCGCTGGAGTTCTTTGCGTCCGATCTCCAGGAACTCGGAAGGTGATGAAGCATCACGGGATAGATAGCCATTGAACACCCTCGCGGCCGCGTTACGCGGCTGGCCGGCATCACAGATGAGGACTCGCCGCCGACAACGACCAAGAAGCAAAGCCGCGCTCAATCCGGCAGGACCACCGCCGACAATCAACACATCGATCATGGTTTCAGCTCTCATTTTCGTTGGAGTGCGCTCTGACCAACACTACCAGGAAATGGTGAGTTCCGATCCTCCTGGAACCGACGCTGACCACCCGCCCCGGCCTTTTTCATGCCAGCGGTAGTTTCGTTCGGAACAGGTGAGTGCGAAGCGGGCTTTTGAACTGGGGAAAGGAAAAACCCGGAGCAGGCACGAAAGCAGGGGACTGCCAGCAAGCCGCACCTTCACGGAGCCTTTGTGGCGGTTGCCCTCATGTTCCCAAGACGCGACCGGATAGTTACAATAAAAGGTCATGGGCGCGCGCCGGGGTCGATGCCATGCGCGTGTGGCCATCACGAAAGTAGCCCCTGCGGCATACACAGCCTGACCCACGGTGCCCGCTTTGTCTTTGGCCGTTCCCAGCCCCTCCAACGGAATCGGAAGCTGGCGTTTGATGGGGCTTTCCTTGGGTTCTGGCGCAATCATGTCAGGTGGCAGTTCCACAGGAAAATAAAAACGGCCACGGGAGAGGAGATGCTTCTGATACTCCGCCAGCAAAAGTGCGGTGCCTTCGGGCACCTCTGCGGACAGTATTTTCTGCCACATTTGCAGCGTGGCGAGGACTTCACCTTCCTCATAAAACGCCACATACGGCGCGTCATGAAGTGGAGGCAGCGCCATGTAGGTGCGGGTCTCCGGGCCGAGGTGCCATAACCATAGATGGCTGAGAATGCTCGCCACGCATACGACACTGAGATCTTTGTATGCGGCGTTTCCCGTCAGCTTCCACAGCTTCGCCAAGGCCAAGGCGCTGAATGCGGTGGTATTTGTCTGGTAAAGGACACCAAACAACAAGCCCTTCAATTTCACGGCTCCGATCTCCGCTTCCTCCAGATACTTTTTTTGCTGAGTGAGTTCATATGCCTGCACCATCACATGCACATAAAGGCCGGTGGAATCCCGCTCCCCGCCCTCTCCCTCACCGGTCTCCTCCTTTTTGACTCTCAAATTGCGCTGGTCATAGAAGACGGGCCAGTCGTGCTTAAAGTGTCTGGCCACGCGCATGATGGTATCCAGCGAATCCAGAAAAATCTTCCGCGCAGACTCATTCCCCATTTCACCCATCCGCCCCAGGTTCATCATGGTGTGAAGCAGATACCAGGAATCCATCAAGCAGTGGTGCTCCTCCTCGCTTCGCTCTTCTTTTTCGAAGTCCGTGCCCAGGAGCCAGCGAACGGGTGCTTTGAGCTCTGGGGCGTAAAAGGTCTCGGGAACATGCGCCAGTTTTTTGAGCAGGGGAACTGCCCGCGCCTGCCACGCTTCATATTCCATGAGGGGAACCATGATCGCACCCTGCACCATGCTTTCAGGGGGCTTCACTGAGCAGTCCACATAGGCCTGCACATAGAGTTTGCGGTCCACAGTCCGGCAGCAGCCCGATTTGACATTCATGGCACGCAACGTCTTCCGGGCCATCTCCGGCCAGTCGTAATATTGAACCTCCGGTTGCTGAAGCTGAGGATAGATGCGGCCCAAGGAATCCAGAAACATCTCGGCTGCCCTGGCCTCACTGCCAGGAGTTCCCTTGCGCAATTCCAAGAACACGTCCTGAATGACCAAAGGCTTGTGCGCAGCCAAAGGAAGTTTCCCCGCAGGCATGGAGAAGCCTGCGTCAGGCCAGGGGGCCGCAACGCTGCCTGCGACGTCGCATCCAGTCTGCTGGCAGAGGTCCGTCAGGGCGCTGAGATTGTGGAAGTAAAACACGGTGCCACCCGGTTTGCCGGGGATCTCGATGAACATCTGGCCTGCGGTCTTGCCGGTCTGACAGGTAAGCAGGCGGCCAGGCTTCGGGTAGGGATCCAAACGTCCGGTCAACACGCATAGGTCGCGCGGCATGGCTACAAACTGAACTGGCACGACGGGGGTAAGAGTCGTCGTGCAGCGAATCAAACTGGCGGGACCATCAATGCTCTGAATGCGAAGCACATATAGCCCCTGTCCGCCGCGGGCGGTGATCTCCACGTCTGACGGACTTTTTTTCGCCATGCGGATCGTTCGCCAGCCTGCAGCGTCCACTGGCATCCGAAGGCCGACTTTTAATGTCCGAGTCAAAGAAACGATGAGCCAGATCCCCACGGGCGTCTGCCGAATTTCCATCGGCAGCTTCGTCTCCAATGGACATGCGAGCACCTTGGCTTCCCGCAGAGCCATTCCGAGTCCTGCGATCCATGGCGAGAGTGGATAAGGCTCAAGTGTGTGGTCAGATAACGGCGGCTTTCCTTTCATGGGCGAGGGCGCGTGTTTCAGCCGAGGGGCTTGAGGTTAGGAGGGCCGTTAGCAGCGGTTCCAATTCGAAGGTCATGATTTTCGTGGCCGTGTCACTGACTCCATACGGCAGGATCAGGCGCCCGTTATGAATGAGCGCGCCACAGGTGTAAACCACGTTGGGCACATAGCCTTCCCGCTCGTTATCATCGGGGGAGATCAGGGGCTCGCTGAAATGGCCTAAGACCTTGGACGGATCGTCCAAATCAAGAAGCATCGCCCCGATGCAGTATCGACGCATGGCACCCACACCATGGGTGAGCACCAGCCACCCGCTGGGTGTTTCGATGGGTGAGCCGCAGTTGCCGATTTTCACCGTCTCCCAAGGCATCAAAGGAGCCTGAAGCAGAACCGGGTCGCTCCAAAAATGCGGATCGTCCGAGTACATGAGAAACAGATTCTCTTCATCGTGACGCGAAAGAATCGCGTAGCGGCCCTTGATGCGCCGGGGAAAAATGGCCATGCCCTTGTTATGGATCGCGCTTCCATTCAAGGTGCTGATGCGGAAATTTAGAAAGTCCTTGGTCATCAGCAGTTGCGGGAGAACCACCGTCCCGTTGTAAGCCGTGTAGGTGGCGTAATAGGTGACGCTCCCGTCATCATCCACAAACCGGACGAAGCGGGCGTCCTCCATCCCGTGGATTTCATTGGCTGAAACCGGAAAGATGATTCGCTCGGACAGAGAGATCGCCGGATCAAAATGAATCTCATAGTTGGAAGCCGCGAGCCAAAGCACGCATTCCACGGTGCGCTCGATTTCACGCGAACGAGGGCGTCTTCCTTTGGATGCCAGCTCCATGGCTCTCTGCAGCTCCTGGCGCGTGAAGGTCTCCTTCAACGGTGTCAACACCTGGGTGGCCCATGGATTATCGAACCCCATCTCCTTGAGCTTGTGTACGAAGGTCGTCTTGAAGAACAGGGAGTCGGGGTTGAGTTCGGGCGTGCTGACAAATTTTGCAGGCACATCGATGCTAATCGACGCGTCCCTGTGGATGATCGCCGAGCGAAATTCGATCGAAGAAATGTGCTCCTCGCCGATGGCTCTAAGGCTGATGACACAACGCAAGTCTCCTTCCTCAAGGCCGCTCTGATCTGGGTGCGGCACAATCGATGGGTTGAACAGGGCGGCGGACTCGAGCGCATACTCACCCGAGAAAAGGGCGCCGATATAGAGTTTCCTCACTTCGGAAAGCTCACGTTTGTGCGTCACATGATGTTTGACCTTTTCAAAATGGCGCTGCCAGATGACACGAATGTCGGGGTGACGATTTCCAAAGCCAGCGGTGAGAAAGGCGATCTGTTCCTCGGTTTCGCATTCAGTGAGGGTCAACGCACGGCTGATGATGTGCTCGACACGATCCTGTTCGAGAGGAATATAGGGGCGAACCAAAACTCGCGAACAATCTGGCCGCAATGTTGTGTCGGTGTGTTGAATCATTACCACTTATCCAAAGCTATACCACAAGGGAGCGCCATGGGGTAAAACCCGTCCATTTCTCGTGGCCGTCATCGCAAGACATCCCGTCTCCAAAACAACGGGTCGGGGCGGCGCTAAAACCGCGACGCTTTCGTACTTCCTCAGGACACTCCAAGCGGCGAGCCTAGAGGGTCAATGCTGCTGTCGTCTGTCTTCAATCAAGGTTTCAGGGTCTTGGCTGCCAGATCGGCGAGTTCTTTGTCTGTCAGCTTGCGATTGAAAACAGCAAGTCCGGCGATTTTGCCGCCGAAACGGTTGTTGTTCTCGATCCCGGCGACGTGGTTTGCACCGACGGTGAATTCGGCCCCGTCGGATCCGCCATCGAATATCCCTTCGTTATAGGGGAAGGGATTGAAACGGTCGCTGGCATCAAGCTGGCCGTCGAGGTAGGCGCGGATGTATTGGCCGTCGTAGCTGACAGCCAGCATGTGCCATCGGTCGAAGCTGACGGGCGTGTGGCTGCTGGCGTAACTGACGCAGACTTTCTGACCAGGAGTGGGTCCGCCTACGGAGGAGATGTGGCCATGGATGAGATCCTGGCAGGGCTCGCGCTGCATTGTCTCAGAATCAGTGCGGCCGCGGGCATTGAGAAACAGCATGTACTGACGTTTTTTATGGGTCTCATCCCAGACACCCGCAATCGATTGCCAGAAGGTTTTGGCTTCGCGTTTGACCCAGGCAATGAGAGTGACTTGGGCGTCTTTGCCGTGGATGTCGAGAGGCCCGAGTTCCTGCCTGGAAAGGCGCAGCCATTGGCCCGGCTTAAAATGGGTGCTGTGACGTCCGAACAAGCCATCATCGCTCTGCTGCACCGGAGCACCGCCATCGACCAGGGCGGCGGGGTGAATCCCTTTAGCGGCACGCGGCGTGCCGGTGGGTTCTTGAAAGTCCCAGAAGCTGACGAGTTGCGGCACAGCTAACACGGCGCGGGTGGCTGGGTGGGCGGCAGCGGGTTCCTGTGCGTTGAGGACTGGGCTAAACAGAAGGCTGGAGGCGATGGTGGCGGCTTTGAACATGATGAAGCGTGAGGAAATCGGCGGCGGGGGCCGTGAGTCGGCTAAAAGTGACCGATGGACGAGCCGAAGGCAAGCCTCGGGTCGCGGCGTCGGGTCGCGGCGGGATGGTTCGTCTTTGCCGAAGGACCTGCTTCGGTCAGCGCGTGTCCTGAATGGTAGCGTTGTCGAAAAAAGCTCAACGGTCGCCGCCATGCTTCACTTCGGGTTTCTCCCCATCGACGCCAGACGCGTCCGGGGCGATGCGCTGCGGATTCCACAGGGTGAACCTGTGATCAAAGGTATGGCCCAAGATATGAACAAATCGATAACGCGAATGGTGGCTCCCGACGACTCAAGTTCCCGGAAATTCGCGATATGAACCATCTTCCTGCATTCCCAGCTCAAAATTCTGACGCGGCGAATGCGGAGTCTGGCATATACCGCGTTCTTGTTATCGATGCGCATCCGCGCGGTGATAGCTTCTGCCGAGGGCTTGCCGAAGCCGCAGCCGGAGGAGCTGCCGCAGCTCTGCACGAAGTGCGCACGCTCGTGCTGCGGGATATGGATTTTAATCAGAATCACACTGGTCAAGAACTCGAGTCCTGTCTCGTGCAATCCAGGCAAGACATTCTTTGGGCGGAACATCTCATCATCGTGCATCCCGTCTGGTGGGGCACGATGCCGGCCCTTCTGAAAGGCTGGCTGGATCGCATTTTGTTGCCGGGCTTTGCATTTGCCGAAGGTAAGGATGGTGGCTGGGCGGGGCTGCTCGGCGGTCGCTCAGCCACCATCATCTCCACGCTCGACACACCCCTATGGATCTATCGCCTCATTCTGCGTGCGCCCAGCATTCACGCGCTGCGGGATGCCACGCTCGTCTTTTGTGGCATCCGGCCAGTGAAAGTGATTCTCTTCGGCGATATCCGCCATTCATCCGCCCGGACGCGTGCAACTTGGCTAGAGCAGGCACGGCAGGTCGGTTTTCATCTGGATCAAACGCTTCGCAGCGGGTGGCGGCCTCGTGTCAAGGCATGGCTCCAAGCCATGCGTCCTCAGTTTTACGTCTTCCCTTGGATGGCCATCACGGCGGGAGCGGTCAGTGCCATCGATAGCCCTGGCGGCCATTTTCGTTGGGCCTCCTACATTCTCTGTTGGGCTGCTGCGTGGTTGATGGAGTTCATCACTGTCCTCACGAATGAGTTGCACGATCTGCCCACGGACAAACTCAACCGCAACAGCGGCCCCTTCACGGGTGGCTCCCGCGTTCTGCTGGGCGGAGTGCTCAATGAAATCCAGATACGCAAAGGCTGGCGCATCGCCTCACGCCTGCTCATCGGCATCGTGCTCGGATTTGCCTATCTCAACGCCGACCATCTTGGGGTCGTGTTAGCGCTCAGCATGGGAGCTCTGGTTTTGGGCATGGGTTACACCGCGCCACCCTTAAAGCTATCCTGGCGCACCTGGGGAGAGGTGACGGTCGCCTTCACTCACAGTGTGCTGCTGGTGCTGTGGGGACATGTTTCCCAAGGCGGTGGACTGACGCCGGAACCGTGGCTCATCGCTCTGCCCATGTTCTTCGCCATCCTGCCTTCGATCATCCTCGCTGGCTTTCCAGATCTGGAGGCAGACGCCGCTGTGGGCAAAAAAACGCTTGTGGTGCGCTTGGGTCGGCGGGCAGCGGTGGTGGTCGCGACGGGGGCCGTGCTGTTGGCAGTTCTTCTGCGCAGGTCCTTGTTCGCTGATCCCTCATGGCTTGATTTCGCCATCCTCATTCATGGTGCTGCACTGCTTTTGGCGCTGGCCACCTTTTTCCGGCAACCCTACGCCGGACGCATGAACGGCCTGCTCGTGCTGGCCCTGTCCTTCATGCTCTGGTTCGCGTGGGTGTCGTAGCCCGCAGATTGATTTTATTAGAATGCAAACCGCCCCTGAAGAACCTGGCAGCGAGATCGTGTTCATGTCGGCTCCTTTGCGAGGACGGGCAGCGTATGAATTAAAATGAGTTTTTTAGGCTGGACTACTTTGGTGGGTGCACTGCTGCTGTTGATGGCCCTTTCATCGGCTTACTTGCGCCGTCTGCCGGTAACGGCTTCTGTCATCTACCTGGCTCTTGGATGGGCGATGAGCCCCGCTTGGTTGAATCTGGTCCAGATCGATTTCATCGAGAAAAGCGTCGTCTTCGAGCATTTGACGGAAGTTGCGGTGATCGTCTCACTGTTTATCGGCGGATTGAAACTGCGGCTGCCTTTGCGGCATGAGTCGTGGTCTGCGGCGTTCCGGCTTGCCGGCCCCGTCATGTTGCTGTCCATCGCCGGGGTGGCCTTGGTGGCTCATTTTTTGTTTGGCTTCGGCTGGGGCGCGTCATGCCTGCTAGGAGCCGTGCTGGCTCCCACAGATCCGGTGTTGGCCAGCATGGTGGCAGTCAATCATTCCGGGGATCATGACCGGATGCGTTATGGGCTGTCTGGCGAAGCGGGACTCAATGATGGCGCTGCCTTTCCTTTCGTGCTCTTCGCGCTGATGTGGATGGAGCATGACGGAGTAGGCACCTGGGCCGGTGGCTGGGCGCTGCACCGCCTCGTGTGGGCGGTGCCCGCTGGACTTCTGACGGGTGTCCTGCTTGGGAAAGGCGTCGGACGTCTCGCCATCGGACTCCGCAGTCGCTATCAAGAGACAGGCGCGCCCAATGATTTCCTGGCCCTCGCCCTGATCGCGCTGTCCTACGTCGCTGCCGAGGCGGTAGGCGCGTGGGGATTCCTGGCGGCCTTTGCCGCCGGCATTGGGTTCAGGAGGGCGGAAGTCAGCGTCGTCGAAAGCGATCCCGCGTCTGAGCACAGGAATGCAGACGGGCCTTCGGTCGATGAACTCACCACACACCCACCGGCAGAGCAACTGGTGGGAAAGCAAACAGACGAAGAGGAACTGAAACAGCCGTCGAAAGCAGCCGGGATGGTCGTGGCGGAAATCATCTCCTTTGGAAGCACCGCAGAGCGTCTGCTCGAAGTGATGATGGTGGTGCTCGTCGGCATCTGCCTGCCTGCCTACTGGGACTGGCGTGCGGTGCCATTGGCGCTGGCGCTGTTTTGTGTGATCCGTCCGCTTGCCACCATGCTTTCGTTGATAAAGACGCCGACAGATCACATGCAACGTCTGGTCATGGGCTGGTTTGGCATCCGCGGCATCGGCAGCCTTTATTATGTGAGCTACGCCCTCAACCACGGCTTGCGGGGCAACCCTGCGGACATTGTGGGCATCACGCTTTCCATGGTCGCGCTGAGTATTGGCATTCACGGCATCACCAGCCAGCCGTTGCTGGATTTCTACGCTCGCATGGGGCATCGCCATCCAATCCACCGCGAAAGATAGGCACTGGTCGGCTCAATGCCCGCACGCCGGAATTTTAGCAGGAATCGATTTCAAACCCGCCAAAAGCTGAGAGGTCTCCCTGGATATTACAGCCGCTATTTCATCGCATGCGGCGGATCAGGGCGCTACGCACGGAACGAAGGAGTTCGGTCAGATTTTCCGTGGTCTGCCCGCCGAGATCAGCCAGCCCCTCTCGGATGCGCGTCACCGGCTCCTTCTCTTTCTCCATGCGCCGCAGGGCAAGGAATCCCACGACAAAGCTTGCCGCCGAGAGGGCAAACAGCGCGCCTAGAGGGCTGCGTTCGACGGGTGTGGGCGCGCCCTCAATGATTTCAGTCGCGGGCGGCGGCTCCCCCTGGACTGCTCCCACAGGCACAAGGCCCTGTTGCGCACGCACCTCTGCCGTTACAGCCACGGCACCTGCTGTCGGCAGGATCGCGTGGCCCGTCTCACGCGCATAAACCTGCGTGAACTCAGCGCCCAACAGCAAGATACACGACGCATAATAGACCCAGAGCAGCAGCAGCACCACGGAACCCGCCGCGCCATAGCTCGATGTCGTGCTCTCCCGGCCAAGGTGCCAGCCGAGGCCAAATTTGCCAGCCTCGAAAAACAGCGCTGTCACCACTGCGCCCGAGATGGTATTGAGCGCATCCTTCAACTGTCCGAAAACCCCCGACGCGCCGAGCAAGAGGGTGGCAAATCCCACCACCGCCCCGATCCAGCCATCGGCCGGCTTGGAGGCGCTCTGCACCAGGGACTGTACCGCCGTGGCCGCCTGTGCGCCGATGTACCGTGCGAGCTGGTTGTCGAGCTGGCCGCGCACCGCCTCCTCGCCGAGCACCAGTCCCGCCACGCTGATCGCGATGATCAGCAACGGGGCGATGGAGAACACTGAGTAGTAAGCAAGCGCCGCGCTCAACCGCAGCGCATTGTCTTCAAGCCATGCTTTTCCGGTTTCTTTGAGGAGCGTGACAACGCGGTGGTCGGTGATCGCTTGCAGCTTCATATCCTGTTTATCGTGTGTCGCCCCCTTGTGTGGTTGTGGAAAAGCGGCGGGAATGGGCGTCCGGTACTGTCATGGGGTCGCATGCCGACATCGAAATCACCTCCCCCTTCTAAAACGTCATGTCGTCAGTGACGAAGCAGACGCAGGAACTCCTGTGCATTTTTGATGGCGAAGGCATCCCAGTCGTTGTTGAAATACGCCCAGATGCGTTTCGCGCCGCTGTCTTGTACACGCTGCCGCCATACGGCGAGTTCCTCGCCTGAGTAATCGTGTCGATACCATTTCGTTTTGCCATGGAACCGGATGTAAATCTCCTCGGCAGTGCGGATCAGCTCGTCCGGGAGATTGGGGGCGCTGCACGAGCAGAAGATGATCCCCACCTTGCGAAACGCGGCATAAACTTTTTCATTCCACCAGCTGCGATGCCGGAACTCCACCACATTTCGCCGGGTGGGATCGAGCTGAAGGACAATGGTCTTCAAGCGTGCCGCCGTGTACTGATAGCTGGGAGGGAGTTGAAACAGGAAGCATCCCATGCGGTCCCCCAGCAGATCGGCAATGTGTCCGAAGTCCTTCACCAGAAGTTTGGTTCGAACGAAGCGCTTCACATGGGTGATGTGCTCGCACACCTTGACGGTATAAACCAACTCCGCGCCTTCAGCCTGCTTCAACCATCCTTTCACCGCATTGACCGTGGGCCAGGAATAAAAAGGAGCGTTGAGTTCGACGGTGTGAAATTCACGGGCGTAGTGGCCGAACCATCCTTGGGTCGGCATTGCCTGTGGATAAAATGCCCCGCGCCAATGCCAGTAGAACCAGCCCGAACAACCCACATTGAAGACAGGGAGTGACTCGCTGCCTGCGATGGGTGCCAGCTCCGCAGCAATACGAGCCGCCCGCATCTTGAGCGCCCGGCCCTCGTTGGCCAGACGTTGTTTAGCCCTCCGCTCCATTTTGCGGGCACGGCGCTCTTCAGGCGACAGGGTGGCTTTGGGCAGCGTTGGCATCGCAGGCGCGGACGAGTGGGCAATGGCCGCTGATCGCCCGGCTCCCAAGAGCGGCTCCCGCAATCAACAAAAGCCAGCGCAAAGGACCGCTGCATTGAAAGCTTGCGATCCCGAGGCCGAAGCTGATGGCACCGCTGACTCTTCGCTCGTTGTCCGAGAGGTTGATGGACAGATCGCGAGCGAGGCGATCCATTTCAGGAACATGCGCGAAAGGCTGGTAGGTGAGTGGCATCATGGATGGGAAGGTTGATTCTCCAGTGATCGTCCCCGCTGTCCGTTCTGGTTGTAAAGAAAGAGCGCTTTCTTCAAGTCCAAGGGCAGGCGAGTCATGGACACGTCAGGCCGACATAAGGTCTGTCTAGCACGTCGGTTGATCCGGATTGGGTCTCAGTTGAATGGTCAGCGGCAGACGCAATTGATTGTCGTAGGCGTCCAGGAAATCCTCCATGGCCTGCATGAGTGCATAGGGCAGCTCCGAGCAGTCGGAAACGAAACTGGAGCCTTGGAGAACGTCCCCATCCGCATCCCTGATGGTAAACTCGATGCGTTTGAGTTCTGTCGATGCTGCGGCACTCGCCGAGCCTGAGTCTGGTTTGCCAGGCATGATCAAAGAGGCTGGGTTTCGGTTCTGCATGGGTTCGAGTGGGTATTCCCCACCTATTCTATCGTTTATCCACCGGGTTTTGGCCTTGTCGGTGACTGAGACACATCCACTTCAGCCGGCGGCTGCGATGTGATCGCGTATGCCCGCCGCCACTGAACTCGACATCGACGGCCGCAAAGTGGGCGTGACCAACCTGGACAAAGTGCTCTACCCGGTGCCTGGCTTCACCAAAGCGCAGATCATCGATTATTACGCGCGCATCGCCGACGTGCTGTTGCCACATCTGCTCCGCCGACCCGTCACGCTCAAACGTTACCCGGACGGCGTGGCGGGCGAGTTCTTCTATGAGAAACAAGCGCCCGCGCATCGGCCATCATGGTTGAAAACCGCGCCAGTGTGGAGTGACACGCGCGGCGATGAAATTGATTACAGCCTGCTCAACGACCGTGCGTCACTGGTCTGGGCGGCGAATCTCGCGAGCCTCGAATTGCACCCTTTTTTACACCGCGCTCCCCGCCTTACGCGCCCAGACAGCGTGGTCTTCGACCTCGATCCAGGCGAACCTGCGACCATCGTGGAGTGTTGCACCGTCGCATTGGCTCTGCGGAAGCTGTTCAGTGTGCATGGTCTCGAATGCTTCGCCAAAACCTCTGGCTCCAAGGGCTTGCAGCTCTTCGTGCCGCTCAACACGGCGACGACTTACGAGAAGACCAAAGCCTTCGCCAAGCGGGTGGCCGAGATCATGCAGGAGAGTGCTCCCGCACTGGTCGTCACCCAGATGCGCCGCGCCTTGCGCCCGGGCAAGATCTTCATCGACTGGAGTCAGAATGATCCGCACAAGACCACGGTCAGCGTGTATTCCCTGCGCGCGAAATCTGCGCCAACGGTCTCGACGCCTGTGACGTGGGCCGAAGTTCAGAAGTGCGCTCGCTCACGTGATCCCCAAGCACTCGTTTTTGATTCCGAGGCCGTTTTGAAGCGAGTGAAACGCCGGGGCGATCTTTTCGCGCCCCTCCTCACGCTGAAACAGCGATTGCCCAAGGAGCTTTGACGGCGTCGTGCTCGCCTCAGGTTTCCCGCACCACTTTGCACGCGGGTTTGTCCTCCCGCAGGCCGAGGAATGAGGGCTGTCGCAAAATGCCATCCACCGTCCATTCGGCGAAACGCACCTGCGCCACCATGCGCGGCTCAAGCCAGACGCACCGTGCCAGTTCTGCCGGAGTCAATGTCGTGCCCCACCGGCTGCGATGTGTGGGCATTGACGCGAACGGGCTTTTCGTCATGCGATGCGTGAGCATCTGCTGATGCAGTGCCTCCAGGGTCTTCGCATCGAAGCCCGTGCCCACTTTGCCTGCAAAGATCAGCCCCTTGCCGCGATAGTAGCCAATGAGCAGCGCGCCGAAGTGCGAGCGGGAGCCTTTCGGTGGCGTGAAACCCCCGATGACAAATTCCTGCTCCAGCAGGCATTTAATTTTGAGCCAGGCACCGCTGCGCCGACCAGCCTCATAGCTGGAATCGCGGCGCTTGGCGATCAGGCCTTCCCAGCCGCGTGACGCCAGTTCCACCAGCAATTGTTCCGGCTCGCCGGTCACCTCGCTGGAGAGCAGCAGCACTGGAGAGCGGCTCGGCATGATTGACGCCAGCCGTTCGCGCCGTGCTTCCAGGGGTAGCTGCCGCAGGTCTTCGCCATCGACTTCGAGCAGATCAAACAGGAAGGCGTGTGCGGGTGTGGTTTCATCGGCATTTTGAATGAGCTGAAACGACGGCCGACCCTTCTCATCGGACACAACGAGTTCGCCATCCACCAGTGCCGATGCTGCCTTGAGTTTTGTCAGTGCTTTCGCGACTGCGGGGAAGCGCGCGGTGAAATCATTCTCGGTGCGCGACCACAGGCGCACGTCATCGCCCGCTTTGCCGCCGAGGAAGCGGAAACCGTCGAACTTCAGTTCGTAGAGCCAGCCATCACCGGTCGGCGGCACCGTGGAGGGTTTGGCTTTCATCGGCTCCACAAAGGCAGGCATCGCGACGCTCCGCGTGATGTCCTTCATGTCCTTTCCCGAGGCCACCGAGCGTTTCCAGGTGCTGCGCTGCGGTTTGAGTGCCTCGCCTGCCTTCAGCAGCAGCCATTGTTTCTCTTCGCCACGAATGCGGACCAGCGCCCACTCACCGTTCAATTTTTCGCCTGCAAGGTAGAGGTGCAGTTTACCTTCCTTCAAGGCTTTTGCCGGGTCGTCGCCGCCGACACGGAAAGTGCCATGATCCCACAGCATCACGGTGCCGCCGCCGTATTCTCCTTTCGGAATCGTGCCCTCAAACGTGCCGTATTCGAGTGGATGGTCTTCCACCATCACGGCCAGATGCTTCTGCCCCGGTGACAGTGGCACACCTTTGGGCACGGCCCATGATTTCAGCACGCCCTCGATCTCCAGCCTGAAATCAAAATGCAGGCGTGATGCGGCGTGCTTCTGGACGACAAACGTGGCCGCTGCCTTGGTCGCACGCCCACCACGGGGTTCGCGTGTGCGGCTGAAATCACGCTTCTTATGATACGCCACCAGCGACTCACGCGGCTTTGCGGCGGGCTTTCGGCTGCGTGACGGTTTTTTTCTTGCTGCTGCCATGTTGTTGAATGCTCTTTTGCAGCACCGCCACGAGGTCGATCACATTGGTGGGTTTGACGCCCTTGGACTTCTTCGGTGCCGCCACTTTCTTGCCGCCAGCCGCCACTTTCTTGTCGATCACTTCAATCAGCGCCTCTTTGTAGTCGTCTTTGTATTTCTTCGGGTCCCACTTGCCGGTCATGCTCGCGACGAGCTGCTTTGCCATGTCAGACTCTTTCTTGGCGATCTTGATTTCACCTGGCACATGCAGATCCCCGGAGGGGATGATTTCATCCGCGAAATGCATCAGTTCCAGCACCAGTGCATCGCCTTGGGCCTTCACCGCCGCGAGATGCTCCCGCGTCTTAATGACCACCTTGGCGATTCCCACCTTGTTCGTCCCGCTCAGCACGTCGCGCAGCAGGGCGTAGGCCTTGGTCCCGCTTTTCACCGGCTCCATGTAGTAGGGCTTGGAGAACAACATCGGATTGATGTCGTCCACCTCGACAAACTCCTGGATGTCCACCGTCTGCGTGGCCTCCACATCGACGCGAGAAAAATCATCGTCGCTGAGCACGACGAATTTGCCCTTCTCATACTGGTAGCCCCGCACAATGTCGCCCCATGCCACTTCCTTGCCATCCACCTCCGCCACGCGCTTGTTATTGATCGGACTGAGGTCGCGTTTGCGCAGGAATTGAAAGCGCAGCTCATCCCGTCGAGTCGCGGGATACAGGGTGATGGGGATGTTGACCAGACCGAAGCTGATGGCGCCTTTCCAGATGGGTCTCATGGCGGTGGGATGTGATTTGCCCTGTTACGGTTTCAGCACGACCTTGATGCACCCATCCTCCTTGTCGCGGAAGGTCTTGTAGGCGTCCGGTGCTTGCTCCAGCGGGACGCTGTGAGTGATGACGAAGGAGGGATCGATTTCACCACGCTCAATCTTTTCCAGCAAGGGCTTCGTATAGCGCTGCACATGTGTCTGGCCCATTTTGATGGTGAGCCCTTTGTTCATCGCGCCGCCGAAAGGGAACTTGTCGATCATGCCGACATACACGCCCGGCACCGACACGGTTCCAGCTTTGCGGCAGCAGAAAATCGCCTGCCGGATGACATGGGCGCGATCTGTGGCGAGCATCACGGCGACCTTTACCTTGTCGAGCACGGCATCAAAGCTGCCCGTCCCATGCGCCTCACAACCCACCGCGTCAATGCAGCGGTCCGGGCCGCGCCCACTGGTCATCGCCTGGAGAGTTTCATAGACGTCTTCGTCGTCAAAGTTGATGATCTCCGCACGGCCATGCGAGGCTGCCATGGCGAGCCGCTCTGGCACGCGGTCGATGGCAATCACGCGGCCCGCGCCAAGCATCCAGCAGCTTTGGATCGCCATCTGCCCGACGGGTCCACAGCCCCACACTGCGACCGTGTCGCCGGGTTCGATGTCCGCATTCTCAGCGGCCATGTAACCCGTGGGGAAAATATCCGAGAGGAAGAGAACCTTCTCATCCGGCAGGTCGGACTCGATCTTGATCGGTCCCACATCGGCATGAGGCACACGCAGATACTCCGCCTGCCCGCCGGCATAACCGCCAAGCATGTGCGAAAATCCGAAAAGACCCGCTGGCGAATGCCCCATCATTTTTTCGGCCACGGCGGCGTTGGGGTTGGTCGTGTCGCAGCAGGAAAAAAGCGACTTCGAGCAAAAGAAACAATGGCCGCAGGCAATGACGAAAGGTACCACCACTCGGTCGCCTTTCTTTAGTTTTGTCACCGCACTGCCCACCTCGACGACAACGCCCATCGGCTCATGCCCCAGCACGTCTCCCGCTTCCATCGTGGGTTGGTAGCCATCGAACAGATGGAGATCCGACCCGCAGATCGCGGTGGAGGTGACTTTGATGATGGCGTCCGTAGGCTCCTGAATCACAGGATCGGAGACCGTATCGACGCGGACGTCGGATTTGCCATGCCAGCAGAGTGCTCTCATAAGAAGGGTGTTTGGTTTGAGTTTGGAGTGATGAAATTAGAAATGGACCCGCCGCTCAGGCTGCATTGCAACCGCGCAAGATCATGAACAGCAGCAGTGACCCGATGATGGAGATAAGCAGCGAGCCGACGCAGCCGTGGCCTTTGGCAAAAAACAGGAACACGGGATCAGATTCAGAGGTGTGTGCTCCGTCCTCCCTCACGCAGGCGCTCCCAGCTCATCGAGTTCCGAGCATTTCTCGTGGCCGTAATCGCAGGACTTCCCGTCCCCTAAACAACGGGTGACGGCGGCGCTGAAACCCGGACGGTTCCGCGCTTCCACCGGGCACTTCAAGCGGCGTGACCAGAGTGTCAGAGCCGCAGCCTCGTCCTTTTTCAATTCTGTGGCGAGTGTGTCCACATCGTAGGACTCCGTGTAAACAGGCAGGCCCCCGACTTCGACTGAATAGCGGATGATGATCGGCAGTTTCTTCGAGACCGGCTTCGTGGCAGTGAACAGTCCAACGTCGGGCATAATGAAATGGAATGGTGCGAAAGTTTCGAGCGGGGAAGTGGCAGGGCACGATCCGGAGATGAGATAATCATCGCCGGATCGGCCATGCCTTCGAATCAAGCGGCTGCCATGCCTGCTTCTTGATTCACGACGCTCTCCGCCAGTTCAGACAGCTTGGCGTCGGTGGCTTTTTCCTCTTCCAGGGTTTCTTCCAGCAAGTCGGCGGCTTCATCAAAGCCTAGCTGGTTGGCGAGTGCTTTGGCTGTGCCATAGGCCGCAATTTCGTAATGCTCCACGCGCTGGGCAGCACCGATGAGACCGGCATCCCGCACGGTGTCATCGGCCTCCTCGCTGATGAGATCCGCGCCTTCTTCGATGAGGCCTTCCATGCCTTTGCATTTGTGACCGGTGAACGCCTTGCCGAGTTGCTCGCCGATCTGTTTGAGGCGCTCGACGTGGACTTTCGTTTCTTCGAGGTGTTCTTCAAACCCGGCTTTCAAGTCAGGGTTGGAGGCCGCCTTCGCCATTTTGGGCAGTGCCTTGACCAGTTGGGTCTCGGCGCTGTAGATGTCTTTGAGTTCGTGGTGGAATAATGCTTCGAGGGTATTGAGTTTCATACGCGGTCATATCGGATGGCCCGCTGAAAGTGGGTGTACGAGAATCAAATGGCGCGAAAAAAAGTGTGAGCAGGGCAGGTGAAGGTCACAAACGAACCATCTCGAGGGCGCGGATCATGACCTCTTCCTGCTTGAACCGCAGTTCCAGCAACTGGCGGTATTCTTTCCACCACCTTTTGCCGAGCGACGGGCTGATGACTTCGTAGATCACAATGTCGTCCCGCACTTCTTTCGCTCCCTCTTTCCATTCCCCTTCCGCCGGTGCGCGTGTGTGGGCGGTCAATCCGCCAAATTTTTCGGTGAGAACCTCCTTGACGCCTGCATGCAGCTCGGCTGGCAGGAGTTGGTTTTTGTTGTCGTAGAGAGGCAGCAGTATTTGGATCAGATAGGGCATAATGACGAATCCACTACGCCCGCCCGCTGAACTTGGGACGCGTACCGAATGGGGGCCATGGACTCATCATCAATGCCTAACTCCCGAACAGATCACTCATTCCCATGCCCGCGAAGAAAAAAGCCAACGCCAAGCCGCTCGCCGGTGCCGCTCTCGTCAAAGAGGTGTGCCGCCGCATCCGCGTGGCGCGGAACTACTGGGACGCGCACAACAACCGTGCGTGCCGGGGCGAGCGGGAGAAGGCGATGGCGCTCTATGAGACGCTGAGCGAGGCGGAACGCGAGAAGGTGCCGCAGGAGCTACGTTTGTGGCTTCGCTATCGCAGCGAGAAATATTTTGGCGATGATCGCACGCCGCCGGGAGGTGGGAAATGGTAGAGCGAACTTCCAAGCTCGCCCTCAAGCCGAACTCGGAAGTTCGGCCTACAAAAGACGGGCTGCATCCGCGAAACCGCTTTCGCACGCGCTATGACTTCCCGCAGCTCATCGCGGGCAGTCCAGCGCTGGCGGCTTTCGTGCAACCAAACGCGCATGGCGATGACAGCATCGACTTCGCCGACCCGCAGGCGGTGAAGTCGCTGAATCAGGCGCTGCTGAAGCAGGTTTATGGTTTGCAGCACTGGGACATCCCGCCGGGCTATCTCTGTCCGCCGATTCCGGGACGCAGTGATTACATCCATCATCTGGCGGATCTGATCTCGCTAAGACGCGGCCCCGAGGTGCGTGTGCTGGACATCGGCACGGGCGCGAACTGCATTTATCCGCTCATCGGTGCCAGCGAGTATGGCTGGAGCTTTGTGGGCGCGGAGATGGATGCCGTGGCGCTTCGTTGGGCGAAGAAGCTAGTGTCTTCGAATCCGACTCTGGCGGGTTTGATCGAGTGTCGGCAGCAAAAGTCGGCGATGAATTGCTTTCAGGGCATGATCAAACCCGGCGAGCGCTTTGATCTGACGATGTGTAATCCGCCGTTTCATGCTTCGGCAGCCAAAGCGGCCGCAGGAACCCAGCGCAAGCTGCGCAACCTCGGCGGGAAGAAGGAAGTCCTCAATTTTGGCGGCAAAGCAGGCGAACTATGGTGCGAGGGCGGCGAACTGGCCTTCATCCGTCGCATGATCGAGGAAAGCGTGGTCTTTGCGCAGAGCTGCGGGTGGTTCACGACGCTCGTTTCCAAAAGCGAGCATCTGCCGCGCCTCGAAAAAGCGCTGCGAAAGGTGAAAGCCACTGAAATGAGAATCATCGACATGGCGCAGGGGCAGAAGAAGAGCCGCATTCTCGCGTGGCGATTCGACCGATAGCCCGCCCCTTGAGGCATCATTGCGATTGCTCATTTTTCAAACCCACGCTAAAACCCACGCATGCCGTTGCATCCGTTGACGGTGAATTCACTCCCATTCCATCCCCATGAAAGCTCAAGACGCCAAGAAAGAGAAAAAGAAGACCCCGCAGAAGACCGCCAAGGAAAAGAAGCTCGCGAAGCAGGAGAAGAAGGCCAAGCGCGGTTAGTCGCGTCCGTTGAAGCCAGTTCCTGAAAAGCAGCAGCGCCGCCGCCCGGCTGTGCTGCTGTCTTCGCACATGTACCAGTGTCAGGGCGTGTGAAGACGGTGTGCCACTTCGAGAATGAGCAGGCACAGACATTGGCGGTGGATAGGATCGGTGACACCGCTGGCCGCCCAGTCGGTTTTGCCCGCTTTGAAACTCCCGTCCGCCGCCTGCGCTCGCAGAACAGCCGGAAACACTTGTTCGCGATAAAACGTCCACTCACTGCCGCCCGCGAGGAAGCAGGCGTCGGTTTCCAGACGCCAGTCATACAAATCGCAGTTCGCCATCCAGTCATGAGGCTCGGCGGTCACACTGCCACGTAAAAAAAGCAGACCTTGGCGGATCGGGCCTGCGTTGGTTTGCGGTGCGAGCAGTTGCAGGCCTGCGATAGCGCCACCGCTCAGATGCCATTGGTTGTAAGGCCGCTCGCGGGAGTTCAGGCCGAAGCCGCCGTCCGGTGTCTGTTTGTAGAGTATGTAACTAATCGCGCGGTCGATGCAGGCGTTCAGGTCGGCAAAGGGAAGCCCGCTGTCTCTGGCGACACGCAGCGCCTGAAAGTGCCAGTTCGAGAGCGCCAAGTCTTCTTTGATGGAGGATTGGTCATAAACGATCACCTTGCCGCCTGCGATCCATGCGCCGCGCTCATTCTGCTGGTCGATGATGAGCTGCACCGCACGCATGAAGGTGTCTCTGAGCTGGGGCGGCTGCTGAGAAGAACCACTGGTGTGTATGAATGCCTCTCCCAGCGCAGCGGAGGCGATGGCGTGTTCATACGCGCCTGTCATCGCTCCGCCTCCTTGCCAATCTGCTGAGAGAAGGCCATGTTTGTTCTTGGCGGCCAGTTCGAGGAGAAACAACAGTCCTTTGCTCAGTGCCAAGCCTTGCGGTGTGGCATCAAAGCTGTCGCAGCGCGCCAGATGGCATTGCAGGGCCATGGCCGTGCAGGCCGCCTGCTGTTCGGTGCCCCAGGAGCCGTCCTTATTTTGCCGGGCATCTAACCACTTCAGCCCTTTGCTGATGGCCGTGTCTATTGCGGGAGAACCCCCTTGCTTGAGAAGTCGTGCAGCGCGTGCTGATGGGGCGCAGCGGTTGGCATACATCGGTGGCAGGGTGCTTGTAGAGTTGACTGCGGGCAGGACCGCCGCCGGTAACGTGGCCTGTAACTGGCGTGCCTGCGCCTGGCTGGCGGTCGTAAGGCGACTAAGTTCGACCCGGTAGAGTTTCCCGCCAGTCTCCAGCCGCACGGCGCTGCCCTCGATCCCGCGAAATATGGCCTGGAGGTCTCTGCCGGTAGTGTCCCGCCAGCTATGCGACTGCTGCAAGTCGGGCGCAGTGACCGCCATGCTGGTCAAAGCAGGAGTGTGATCGGGGGGCGAAGCTGGGGCGGTGGTGGGTGTGGACGGCGTGGGGGCTGACGGTAAGGCTTTGGGCGGAGGTGGCGGAATGGTATTCGGCACAGTCGGCGACGACGGCGCAATGATGACCGGCGTAGGCGATACTACTGGTGTTAATACGACCGCTGGTACTGCCGTCTCGGCTGCTTGCTCTTCTGAGAAACCGTAAGTGGCCAGCCACCAGATGCCAATGCCGCCGGCGACAAGAATCAGAGCTGTCAGCCAGAGTGATGTGTTAGGTTTGACTGCATGCGGAGCTTGGTGGGCTGATGTTGGTCTCGGCAGCAGGGGAGGGGCTAGCGGCGGTCTGCGGTGTGGCTGCTCGGCCCTAGAAGCGGGAGTGCTGGCGATGCTGGCCAGTTCCGCAGTGATTTCCGCAGCTTGCTGATAACGCGCCTCGCGGTCATCGCAAAGCGCTCGGACGATGACGGCATCAAAGCGGCTGTCGATCCCCGGCACCCGCTTGGAAGGAAGCTGAAACATGCCTTGGGGCAGATGACCAGTGAGCATCTGGTAGAACATCACGCCCACCGCATAAATATCGGCCCGATGATCCACTGCCGCGCCGAGCGTGAGCGCTTCGGACGCCATGAAATGCAACGTGCCAAGCGCCGTGCCTGAGCGCGTCAGGCCCAGTGTTTCACCCGAGGCAGCAGTCACCTTGGCCAGGCCAAAATCAGCTACTTTCACCTCGCCATGGGCACCGACCATGATGTTTGAGGGCTTGATGTCCCGATGCACGATGCCGCAGTCGTGCGCATATTGCAGCGCGTCACACACCTCAGCGGTAACTGCCAGCGCTTCCTGAACCGTGAGTGCGCCCTGGCGTGCGAGCAGGCGTGCCACATCCACGCCATCGACAAACTCCATCACGATGTATAGCAGCCCTGCCGCCGTCTCGCCCGACTCGTACACTGCGACGATGCCGGGATGGCTCAGGCGTGCCATGGCGCGCGCCTCATCTTTCGAGCTGCTCCTGCCACGCGGGGCCTGGGTGGAGGTCACAGTGGTTGATTATGCCAAGACCGGCCAGTACCTCGAGCATCTGATCCGTTTCGATGGGGAGCGCGAATGGACGCTCTCGGCGGAGGGGACGCTGTTGCTGCTCGCCCGCGATGGTGGTCCGCCGAAAGTCGCCGGGGTCACGCTGCCGGATAATTCGCCGGAAAAGTTCCTGGCCGCCCTCGATCCCGCCCGCTGTGAGGCGGAGATCAGCCTGGACATGAGCAGTGGCGATGATTTGAAGTTGCCCGAACTGGCCAAATTCAAAATCGCGGCGCTCAAAGTTGGAGTGGCGCTGAAGGCCGAGTATCTGGCACCAGCGGCAGCCTTGCAGCCCAAAGCCATGCGGGTGCATCTCACGGAAGAAACTGCAGGTAAGCTCGACGCCTTCACCACACTGGAGGCCATGCTCCTGCGCCGGGATCGTTTATGCCCAGCCTCCGCGCTGGGAGCACTGCCTCCTGCCAGGGACGTCAGCGTTAATGGCTTTGCCTTCAGTCCGGCCCTGGAGCAGTCATTGGCCGCTAACACGCGGCTGCGCATGCTGTGTTTTCTCGGGGAGGACACTCGCGGAGCAGGAGTGCTGCAATGGAAGGGACTCGCCAAAATCACCAGTCTGGAAGCGCTCCATGTCCTCCGCGGCGTCGAACTCGACGCCGCCGAGGTGGCGGCGCTGCCAGCACTGCGATCCTTCAACTTTAACATGAATGCCTTCCCCAAAGGCAGTGCCAATCTGCCTGATCTGGCCCGTTTGAGCGGTTTGTTGGAGCTGAATTTGAGCCTGACTTTTCCACAGGAAGTCTTTGCCGCATGGAGCAAGCGTGGTGGGCTCAGCGGCCTCGTCAAACTTAACTCGAGCAGCTATCACGACGTGGAGCGCCTCACCAAACTGCGCGTGCTCGAGATGACGCTGCCGCAGGAGGAACGCCGCCAGTTTGTCACCAGCCTGGCGGGCTTACCGGACCTGCGCAGTCTCAGGCTCAGCGGCGTTGGCAAAAGTGACATACCTGCGCTTACCAATGCGAAAATCAAAAACACCCTGGAGAACCTCGATCTCGTGCTGCGCTCGCTCTCCGTTTACGGTAAGATGGAAATTGGCAGCGATTATGCGGACAGCAAAGACCTCGGCCAGTTGGCGGGCTGCACCGCGCTGCGTCGTCTCCGGGTCAGCGGCGGGAACATCAGCCAGTTTGATCTCAAGCACTTTCCCGATCTGGCGACGCTGCGGTTGCGCGACATGGACGACCTTGAGCAGGTGATCGCGCTGGCCGCCGGCGCACGCTTGGAAATCCTCGAAATCGAGGGCTGCAAAAAACTCCGCAGCCTTGGTGTGAAGGCACCCAACGCGAAACTGCGCTCACTCGAACTCGCTAACTGTGAGATGCTGGCTGACATCAGCGCCCTGCATCAAACCTCAGGGTTGCAGTTCATCCAAATCAACCGCTGTGCGCTGATACCGGAGCCTTTGACGCTGGATAAAATCAACCCGATTTATACGCTCTCGGTGCGCTCCTGCGCCCTGCTACAAGATCGTTATGTACAGTTGAAGGCGCGTGTGCCATAAGCCACTAGCGGTACTGCCTCATGGTACTGGCAGGCCGCTGGGCACATGCTGCGGCATTGATTTGTCGTAGTCATCGCTGTTCAGCGCTTCGAGGAATGCGGCGATGTGCGCGTGGTCTTCCGGCAGCATGTTCATATGGCGGAGCAGGGGATCAAGCGGCGGGAGTGTCGAGGTATCGCCGCCTTCCAGGGTTTCGGCGGCTTGATCCATGAGGCGGTCATAAAAGAAAAGCACCTCTTCGAGCGTGAGATTGCCGCCGTGGTGAAAATAAGGCGCGGTGTGCTTCAAGTTGCGCAGCGTGGGCGTGCGGAACTCGTGACGGCTGGTGGTGCTATCGCCGAGGCCGATGGCGTGGAGCTTGAAATCGGAGAACATCGGGCCGTTGTGGCAGAGGGCGCAGCCAGCTTTCTGAAACACCTCCATGCCGTGCTTCTGTTCGCGTGACATGGCGGTTTTGTCGCCGCGCATGAAGCGATCAAAGGGCGAATCCGGCGTGATGAGCGTGCGCTCATAGGCAGCGATGGCCTGCGTGACTCGCTCAGCGGTGATTTCGTCTCGGAAGAGCGTCAAATACTCCGGGATGGATTTCAGCCGCTCCACCATCGCGGGAACGGCCTCTTTTTCGCTGCACACATCGCCGCGCATTTCCTCGCGCTGGCGAATCGGGGCCAATACCTGCGCTTCGAGGTTTTGCACGCGGTTGTCCCAGAACATCGGCGATTTTGCCGGGTCGAAGGGCTTATCCGACTCGATGCCGTTGAAGGCCACGTTGAGGATCGTGGGCGTGTTGCGCCGCAGGGGCATGAACTCCGCGTTCTTGACGAGTTTGCGCGTTGGACCGATGCCGGTGGCGTGAACGCCGAGCGGCGTGGGTCGTGCATCGGCCCAGCCATGCTGTGGATGATGGCAGGTGGCGCAGGCGACATCGCGCGTGGCGGAGAGGATGGGATCAAAGAACAGCAGTCTGCCGAGTTCGATCTTCGCTGGCGTGTCTGTTGGCAGTGCTGCGGAGCGGGGCAGGGCTTCGATCTTGGTGTTGGGGAGCGGATCGTCAGCGAAGGCGATGCTGACGCTTATCCCCAGACATGGAAGAAGCCATTTCATGCAACCGGCGCGGCCCAATGCTCACGATACTCGCGCTTGAGCAGTTTGGAGGTGTCGGCATCGCCAATGAACTGCTCTTTGGCCGGATCAAACACCAGTGCGCGCCGTGTGCGGGCGGCGATGTTGCCGAGATGGCAGAGCGCGGTGCTGAGATGGTTGATGGTGATGTCGGCATTGAGTTTTGCGCCAGTGCGGATGGCGTCGAAGAAGTTCGCGTGATGCGCGGCGAGATCGGGGCCGGAGGTGGGCTTGATGTCCTCAATGAGCTTGTTTTTCTCGCCGTAGATCTGCCAGCTTCCCTTGGCCTTGCCGCCGATGACCATGCCCTTGGTGCCATACCAGGCGCAGCCGTTTTCATGGCCTTCCTGGACGTAGGGGCTCCAGTAGCGCTGCTCGTAGATGAGTTGCTTGGTTTTGCCTGCGATGTCGTATTCAAAGCCGCAGTAGAGCGTGTCAGGCCACTCCTGGTCGTCGTCGAAGAACAGTTTGCTGCCCTGGCCGATGATGCGGTTCGGATGCTGCTCCACGCCGAGGCCCCAGCGGGCGATGTCGATGTCATGCACGCCGTCGTTGCCGAAATCTCCCGCGCCGAAGTGATGAAACCAGCGCCAGTGAGCGGGATGATAGGTGCTCTTGAACGGCACCTTCGGCACCGGGCCAAGCCACAGGTCGTAGTCGAGTTCCGGCGGCGGCTCGGAATCTGGCTGGTGGCCGTGATTCTTGCGCAACTGGCTGTTCCAGGCCTTGGCGACCAAAACGTCACCAATCACGCCGCTGCGCAGCTTTTCGATGATCTGCGCGACTCCAGCCGTACTGCGGCTTTGCGTGCCGACCTGGATGCAAACCTTGTTTCTGGCCGCCGCCTCGATCATGAGTCGCCCCTCGATCAGATTGTGCGAGCAGGGCTTTTCCACATAGACGTGCTTGCCCGCGTTCGCGGCCAGGATGGCTCCCGGCGCGTGCCAGTGGTCCGGCGTGGCCATCAGCACGGCCTGCACGCTTTTGTCCTCAAGGACACGGCGCATGTCGGTGACGACCTTGGGCGTCTGTCCCGTCATTTCCTGAATCAGCTTCGCGGCTGTCTCCGCCCGTTTCGAATCCGCATCGCAGACCCACGAGAAGATCACGTCGTCGCGCTTGCACATCGTCTTGATGTGATTCGTCCCCATGCCGCCAGGGCCGATGAAGGCGAGGTTGATTTTGTCGGCGGTGGCGGACCGAAGAATGGATGGAGCAGCCAGTGCGGCCAGGGAAAAGCGACGGCGGGTGATCATGGGGTGGAGAGCAGGTTAGGACGCGCCTTCAAAGATGACGGGCAAAGGTGTCACACCGAGGTGGCGCGCGTGATAAACGTCAATCAGGCAGTCAAACTCGAGCCGACGGCGCAATTTTCTGGAACCTTCCTCGACGGCCTGTGAGAAAGGAATGCGACGCGTGATGCCGGTGGCTTCGATGGCGGCGATGCGGCCATCGTTCAGTGCTTCGACGATCTGCGGGTGCTGCTCGCGACCATAAACCCAGGTACGGGTGTCCCGTTGTGACTCATTTTTCTGCGTCTCACGCGAGAGGCGGTCCACCTCTTCATTGGAGATCTTCGGAGCGTCGGAGCCGGGGCCCCGGCTGATCTTGGAGAAGAGACCGAGCGTTGGCGCGGGCTCGCGGCAGTAGGCGACATAGGCGTGGCCGGGGGCGAGCACGATCAGCGGCCGTATGTCCACATACTCCAGGGCGGCGGCGAGGAGCAGCGCGAGGTCAATGCAGGTGCCGGCGCGTTCCTCGCGTATCCGGCCGGGACGGCGCAGGCGCTGGGAGAGCTGGCTGAAGGTGGGAGGCGGATTGATGTAAGCCAGCCGCCATTCCTGCACAATGGCGGACCAGATGGCCTGCACCTGACGGTCCACGGCAAGCGGGTCGCCGGACTGGTAGCCGTCAAAGCCGACATGGAAATCATCCATGATGGAGCAGAGATCATGACGGGCGAGGCGGATGAGATCGCGCACGGCGGGATCACGCGAATGCACGAACGATGGCAGAAAGATGTGGGCCACGCCGTCATCCCGCCACTCGTCGATGGCCAGCAGCATGGTGTTGAAGCTGCGCCGGTACACGAGGCCGCCATTCACCCGGATCTCGGCCTCAATGAGCGTGTGAATGCTCTCGCCGATGGTGCGGGCCAGCACGGAGGTGAGCGGCACGCGGATGGAGCGTGCGAGCGGATTGTCCGTGTTCTTCAGTTGCACGAGCTCTCGCCACTGGGTGGTGAGATCGCCTGCCTGGAGGGAGATGGTGACCTCCGCCTCGGGATTGGCCGGATCAATGCCCGGCAGCAGGCGCGGCACGTTGAACTTGCGGAACAAGGGCCCGCGCTCGCCAAACGAATCCCGCGCCTCATCCCAGGAGGACTGGTTGTGCATCACGGCGTAGTTCAGGCTTGGCACCGGCTCGGCGTCGATCAGGGGGCGTGGCGGCGGGAGCGGGGCCGTCACAGTTTCCGGTGATGGAGGCAACGTGCTCATCTCTTGTACGGCAGGCTTCCGGACCTCGGTGGCTTTCGATGCCATGGCCATGAGCGCTTTCTTGCCTTTGGCCGTGCTTCTTGATGTCACGGGTTCTTCGGCTTCGGATTGAGGGATGAGCAGGGAGCGCCTGCTCCAGAGGATGATGCCGGTGCCGCGCAGAATGGAACCGGTGTCTCTGATGCTGTTGCGGAAGGCGTTCAGCAGATCCCATTCACTCGCGCGACAGTGCTCGTAGAATTTGCCAAAGAAGTTCACGCGCACCGACTCATCGGCGACATCCTGAAAGCCGATGGCGGCTGAGGCACCATGCGCCACGGCGAGTGCGGCAAAACGCGGCCCGCTGTGGTTGAATGGCAGCGACACGAGCCAGGGCGCCCGGACCTCGCCGTTCGCGCCGAGATGAGTGATCACATGGGCTGCCTCCTCAAACGTGATCCAGTCCCGCTTCAGCCCTTCCTCGTTCGTGGTGGGCATCCAGATGTGCGGCAGCATTTTTTTCGCCAGCGGACCGTTGCCCGGCCTCATCTCATCAATGGCGGCAAAGTGCAGCAGAAGCTGCTCAGGTGGAATGGCTTCATCCTGCAGGAACTTGCGGATGGCTTCCGCGTCGAGGTTGTTCTTCCTGTGCAGTGTGGATGAGGAAACGGAGGCGGCGAGGATGTCGATCTCGCGCTGCAGGACGGCGGTCTTCTCCTCCGTGCCGCGTGGTGGGCTGTTGAGCAGCACGAGAGCCGCAGACGGGCGCTTTACGACGGAGGACGGCTGTTTTCCCGGTACTTCCAGATGACGCACGATGGCTGGCACGGCGCGCTCGGCGTTGAGGCTGCGCAACGACTGGTGGATGACGAACTCCCACGGCATGATGCGGGCCTCCCAGTTCTTCTCCTCCCGCTTTTCCCACGGAATGACGACCTGGATCGCCTCCGAGGCGAAAAGCACGTTCAAATCGCTCACGGAAAGGCCGGACTCCTCAATCGCAACACGCGCGATGGTGCGCGTCGTGTCCGTGTCGGAGTCGCGCTCGCCCCATTGCTGGCGCAGGGCGGCCAGTTTGCTCCAGCGGACGGCCAGCATCTGAAAACGCGGCCTGCTGAACACTCGAATCGGAAAGGCGCGGACACGGCCTTCGACGAGTGCTTCGATTCGCAGACCGGTGTGGGCTCGAGAGACTTTGGGCATGGCGGATGAAGGTGGAAGTATTACGCCCGGCGTTTCCTCCGGCTGGAGGTCTTCTTGACGCGTTGCCGGGCCTCCTCCAGCAGCGAGCGGGCGAGGTCGAAGCCCGCCTTTGACTGCTGGCGTTGAAAGACACTGCTTTTTTGATCCTGAGCCGCGCGCCGACGCACACGAGCGAGGCTGTGCGTGCCGCGCCTGCCTTGTGGTCCGGCCACACGGAGGATGAGATGATGAATCTCATCCGTCTGCGCCTCATCGGCAAAGTGCGCGGGATCATCGCGAAACAACAGCCACGCCGCGGCGGCGATGCTTGTGGCGGGCGGATCGCCGATCTGGTCCTCCGCGTCAAAACGCGAGAGATACTTTTTGATGCCGAGCATGGCCTCGTGCTGCTCGGGTCCAAAGGGCAGAATCTGCCCGAGAGTCTTGTCCTTTGTCACCGGCATCAAGTCCAGCGCCTTGACCACTGCGGCGGCGGTCTGGCGTTCCGCCGTGTTTGCGGCAGGGCCGCTGTTCATCTTCCAATGATCACGGATGGTGGCAGCCTCGGCGGGAAGACTGGCGAGTTCCAATGCGGCAAGGCAGAGCTCGATGCGCAGGCGGAAAGGTGGATACGAATCAGCGGGCGTGGAGTCGATGAACGTGAGCAGCAGATCCGCCAGGGCACCGGCAAAGGCCGCGCCGCAGTGCCGCATGGCGTAAAAGTCGGCAAAGATTTCGGCGCGCCACTTCTTCCAGCGTTCCTGTGCCTCGGGCGGTGTCACAGGTTGAATCGCGGCCCACACCGCCTCCTCCAGCCCGCAATCGCGCTCGACGACATGACCGGTCTCATGCGCGACGGCCACCATCCCCGGCGCGTGAAACAGCTCATGCCATGGCAGCGAGATGATCGGAAAAGGCAGCGCCTGCAGCAGCCTGCGCGAGTACTCTGAGGGAAACGCTGATTCCACGCCCTCGCCGCTGAAGGGAATGCGCCGCACCAGCGCCGTGGGACTGGTGGAACCATGTAGGCAGGTGAGCGGGGGCTCCACCGGCATGGTTTTCTTGGCCTCGGCAAACGCCTCCACCATCGGCTTTCGGCAAGCCCAGGCGATTTCATCCGCCGCCTGCAATCCGGCCACGAACATCTCCTCCTGCCGCTGGCTCAGGCGGCTGCGAAAAGCCTCCCACACCCGCCAGGCGGACAGCACCAGGCCCTCCACCTCGTCCAGAGCCTCCGCGCCCTCAACCCGGATGCTTTCACGAAATCCGTTCAGCAGCGCGGTGGCCGCATGGACCTGTGTGTAGTGCATGGCCCACTGCGGTTTCTCGACGCGGGCATGCCACTCGCGGAACTGGCTGTCGAACGCGTCGAAGCAGCGCTGGATCTCCACGCGTTGACGATCAGCAAGCGTGCTCATGGCAGGGCAGGGTGGAGGGTTTTAAATCGACGCCGAGAAATGTTCGTCACCCTTTTCGTGAACGCAGCGGATGGTGGCGTTTGCGCCATCAAGGTCGAGCACCGCATAGCCCATCAGCGCAAATTTCTCGAAGCCGTATTTGAAGACGCCGCCGCCTGCGGCCGAATCGTTCGTCAAAGCATGACGCACATGAGGCTTCAGCTCCTTGGTCGGCTTGCAGGGCACGCCGCCATGGCCTAGGCAGGCACCGAAGGGCAGTTTTCCGCCGGATGCGAAGGTGAGGGGCTGGTAGATCACGCAGCGGTGCTCATGGCCCCACAGCCAGGCGGCGGTTTTGCCATCCGTGAGCAGCGGCGCGGCTTCTTCGGCCAGAACGGCTGCCTTTTCCTGGCTCTCGTAGTCACTGAACGGCTGGTGATGGCTCAGCAAGATGCGGCGGGCGTTTGGAGCCTGCTGCGCGAGACCTTTCGCCCAGGCCACCTGCCCACGCGTGTCCTCGTGTGTGAGGCGCCACTCGGCATAGGCCGTGTCGAGGCCGATGAGCTGCCAGTGCTCGTTGCCGATGCAAAAATTGGAGCACTTCTGCTGCGCCGCGAAACGCGGATCACCCAGCAGCACCTGGAAGTAGCCATCGCCGCCGCAGTACATGTCGTGATTGCCGTTGAGCGTCCAGTGCCGCACGCCTGCTGCGGCGGGACTGGGCCAGTGGTCGAGGAAGTTCTCGCGGCATTCTTTCGGCCAGCCCGCGAAGTAGGTGTCTCCCAGATGCACGATGTGCGTCTCGATGGCCGGTACGTTATTGATGGCGTCTTCCACCATGCGGGCGATCTGCCGCGCGCGCTCCACGCCCGTGGCCCAGTCGCCGATCAAATACACGCGGGCGCGCTGGCCGAGCTTCACGACGGGCCGTGCGTTGGAGAAGGGATGCTCGCCGTGGATCTTGCGATAGACGAGAGCCTTGGCCCCCTCGGTGAGATACATCACGCCGGGCTCGTCAAAGATGGAATAGAAAAGCGGCTGTGCCTGCGCAGGAATCACAGCGGGATCGAGCCGGATGTCTGTGATGCCCGGCATCATCACCGCCGCACCCGCGCCAGCCGGTTTCAGAACGAAACCGCCCTCGGTGTAACCGATGTGCATCAGCGCCTGCACCGCGCTGAGATTCGGATGGCTGGCGATGAAGGCCGCTTTGTTGTCCCCGCCTTCGGCATGCGTCTTTTTTTCCTCCTCCAGCTCCACCCTCGCGTCGTCCAGCAGCTTCGCGAGGCCGCGGAGGGTGGCCTCATCCCATCCCTGGCGCGAGAGGCTGCTCGGAAACGGCAGCCCAGCTTCGATACCTGAGACCGCAGCCTTGATGATCTCGGTCCAGTGCTTCAGCAGCTTCTCCAACTCATCAATGGTGACGATCTCGTGAATCATGTGAATCTCCTTTTGGGTGAATTAACGATGGGTTTACCAGAAAACCGCTGCTTCGGCAACAAGCATGCCAAGTCCCAAACACCCAATCCATTCGGAAAGACACCTGATGTTCTCGAATTCAACGCATTGGGGCGGAGAAGCAGAGATGCGGAGTATGTCTCCGAAACCCGGCCTCTCCGCCCCTTGGCGGCAAAGCGTTTGCTTTAGGCGGCTTTGACGGCTGCCACGATCTTCTGCGCGGCGTCGGTCAGGTCGCTGGCGCTGGTGATCTTGAGGCCGCTGGCGGCGAGGGTTGCCTTGCCGGCTTCGACGTTGTTGCCTTCGAGGCGGACGACGAGCGGGATCGTCAGGGACACTTCTTTCGCGGCGGCGATGATGCCGTTGGCGATGATGTCGCAGTCCATGATGCCGCCGAAGATGTTGACGAGGATGCCTTCCACCTTCGGATCGCCGAGGATGATTTTGAAGGCCGCGGTGACCTGTTCTTTGGTCGCGCCGCCGCCGACATCGAGGAAGTTGGCAGGTTCGCCACCGTGGAATTTGATGATGTCCATCGTGGACATGGCAAGGCCTGCGCCGTTGACGAGGCAGGCGATGTTGCCGTCGAGGCCGATGTAGTTGAGGCCGAATTCGCTCGCGGCGACTTCGCGCGGGTCTTCCTCGGTCGTGTCACGCATGGCGGTGACGTCCTTCTGGCGGTAGAGGGCGTTGTCGTCGAAGTTGAACTTCGCATCGAGCGCCACGACCTGGCCGTCGGTGGTGATGGCGAGGGGGTTGATCTCCACGAGGGAGCAGTCGGCCTTGAGGTAGAGATTCCACAGCGCGGTGAAGAGCTTCACGGCCTGGTTGGCCAGCGGGCCTTTCAGACCCAGCGAGGCGGCGACTTTGCGGCACTGGTAGGGCTGCAGGCCGATGGCGGGATTGACGAACTCCTTGCTGATCTTCTCCGGGGTCTTTTCGGCCACTTCCTCGATGTTCATGCCGCCTTCGGTGGAGGCGATGATGGCATGGCTGCTGCTGGCACGGTCAAACAGGATGGCGAAGTAGTATTCCTTGGTGATGTCAACCGCCTTGGCGATAAGCACCTTGCTCACCAGCTTGCCCTCCGGGCCTGTCTGGTGGGTGACGAGGGTCTGGCCGAGCATCTTGCCCGCGATCTCTTCCGCTTGCTCTGGCGTGTCCACCACATGCACGCCGCCTTTGAAGCCGTTCTTGAAGGTGCCTTTGCCACGACCACCGGCATGCACCTGGGCCTTCACCACGAGGCCCGGGCCACCGATCTCACGCGCTGCCTTGCCCGCTTCCTCCGCCGTGCTGGCGACGATCCCTTTGGGGCTGGCGACGCCGAATTTTTCAAACAGTTGCTTGGCTTGGTACTCGTGGATGTTCATGGGGAAAATGGGAGAAGCGAGCCGCGATAGTAGGGGCACGACCCGAAGCGTCAAGGCGCATTCCCCGGTGAAGGAAAGAATGCCGTGCTTGCCGCGCTGAAAAGGCTGCGGCATAGCGCAGGCATGCAGATTGATGTGGTGACGCTGTTCCCGGAACTGGTCTCGGTGCCGATGGGCCTGAGCATGATGGGACGCGCCCAGGAGAAAGGACTTTTGGACCTTCGCGTGCATGATCTGCGTGAGCAGGGGCTCGGGAAACACCGTCATGTGGATGACACGCCCTACGGCGGCGGGCAGGGGATGGTGATCCGCCCGGAGCCGGTGTTTGAAACGCTGGACCGCCTCGACACACCAGCGGCGCGCATCATTTACCTCTCGCCCGCAGGCAAGCGGTTCGATCAGGCCACCGCACGGCGTTTGTCCGCCGAATCGCATCTGATTTTCCTCTCCGGCCACTACGAGGGCATCGACCATCGCATCATCGAGCACTGGGTGGATGAGGAGATCAGTCTCGGCGACTATGTGCTCACGAACGGAGCCATCGCCGCCGTGGTGGTGATGGATGCCATCGTGCGCCTGCTGCCCGGCGTGCTGGGAGATGACATGAGCGCGGTGGAAGAAAGCTTCGGCGCCAGCGGCCTGCTGGAAGCACCGCAGTACACGAAACCGGCGGAGTATCGCGGTCTGAAGGTGCCGGACATGCTGCTCAGCGGCAACCACGCGAAAATCGCAGCATGGCGGGAGCAGCAGGCCTTGGAGCGCACGCGGACGAACCGGCCTGACCTGCTGTGAAAACGAGATGCGTCCGCGCATGACATTTCGTTTGACGATCTCCCACGCTTCACGCTAAATAGCGCCGCGCTGCCCCGACCGGCA
>Ga0209573_1000463_pt1 | contig 87718 bp, 72 predicted proteins | sample TNRBio252014_DNA_FD_185870 | JGI IMG/M metagenome (GOLD analysis project Ga0209573, IMG submission 185870) | Wastewater treatment Type I Accumulibacter community from EBPR Bioreactor in Madison, WI, USA - TNR Reactor_6/25/2014_ DNA (SPAdes)... | ecosystem: Engineered > Bioreactor > EBPR >... | reverse complement strand
CTGGTGACCGGACAGGTGGCGGAGTGGTCGATCGCGCACGCTTGGAAAGCGTGTGTAGGTGAAAGCCTACCGAGGGTTCGAATCCCTCTCTGTCCGCCACCGTCTTTTATCCTTGTTTTACAAGGGATCAGCATCGATTTTAAGCCCGGAATAGCGGCGTCAATTTGGCCTAGTTCCGGTGTGAATCCCCCCAATTTCTGAGTTTCTCTGACCCATCCGGTGGGTTTGGGGCCGCTAGTCTCTGCCCTGTCGCGATCTGGTTGGGTTTCCCGAGAGCAGGGATTTAAACAGCGACTTTCGGTGTTTCGGAGCCGTACTTGGGCATCGCGCACGCTGAAGCCTCAGCCAAGGCACAGACCCGGCGCAGCTATTCCTGGCCCCGGGGGCGATTTCCCTAAACGCCGTATCAGGGATCGGATTCGGCCGAACTGGGATCGGGGCCGAGACAACAGCGAATCCCGCTTGCGGTTGCAGCGAATATGCCAGTCCCATTAGCCCAGGATCAGCGCGCGCTGATCGGCCCAGGCGATAGGCAGTTCCATATCGAGGAGATGATCTAGAAACAGTGTCTGCGGCTGCTGACCGATCATGACCATCTGCTGGATATCGGGGGCGAGGAACGCCAGTCGCAGCAGCCGGCTTGAGTAGGGATTGTCCGGCGCGTTGGCCTCTCGAAGCACCTCGGGCGGGGCTGAAGGTTTGACCTTGTGCTCACGCTGGAGCCGGTGCGCTGACTTCAGTCCTTTGATCAACACCAAGTCGGGCCGCGCCCGATCGAGGGTCGGCCGGCCGTCCGATCGGCTGATCCAGGAGCGGCCGCCGCGGGTCCGGAACTCTGTCGGCAAACTCAGCCGGACTGTACCGTCCGCCTGATCGGTCAGGGTGTAGCTGTCGGGCAGCGAGCGCCTCGCGCGATGGACCGCATGGGCCGGGTCCATCGTTGCGCCAGGCAGGCTCGCGATGCGCACCGTCAGATGCACGCTCTCGCGATGGACCTCGCAGCGCTGGAGGTGGCCCTTCAATATGACGTGGTCGGCATCGCTGAGCTTCATCAGACGCGCCAGCGCGGAGAACACCAAGCGTTCGAGGATCGGGTTGGGGACCCGGCGCAGATGCTCGCCTTCAGCCCGGGTATGGCCTTGCTGCAGCCTGGCCGACACGTAGTACCGGTTCACCGATCCATCGACTTTCGTCGAATAGGTGGCGGTCATCCGCTGTCCGAACTCGTCGAACAGGAGCCCGAGCAGCAGCGCCTTGGAGACCTTGCGGCCCTGCTCGCGACGCTTGGGGGCCTGGGTCACCAGCAGGGCCTGGACCTGATCGAACAGCGCTTGCGAAACGATCGCCGGATGCGAGCGCGGGACCCAACTGTCCTTGTGGCGGATCTCGCCCAGATAAACCCGGTTGCTGAGTAGATGGTAGAGCGCGCCGCGCGCGAAGGTCGATCCACCCTTCTGTTCGCCCTTCGACGAGACCCAGGCCTTGGAGCGGACGCCGTTCACGTCCAGCCACCGCGCCAGCTGATGCACTGACCCCAACTCGAGATATCGCTCAAACAGCAGCCGAACGACCTCTGCCTCCTGGTCGATGGTGACCAGCTTGCGCGTCGTCTGATCTGTGGGCAGGCCATAGCCCAGCGGCGGGACGCCGCCCATCCACATGCCCTTGGCCTTGGACTGAGCGATCTTATCCCGAATGCGCTCGCCGGTGACCTCACGCTCGAACTGGGCGAAGGACAGGAGCACATTCAACGTCAGCCGCCCCATCGAGGTCGTGGTGTTAAAGGCCTGGGTGACCGAGACGAACGAGACGCCGTTGGCGTCAAACTGATCGACGATCTTGGCGAAGTCCGAGAGGGCTCGTGTGAGGCGATCGACCTTGTAGACGACGACGGTATCGATGCGCCGGGCGGTGATATCGGCCAAAAGGCGCTTGAGGGCCGGCCGGTCCATCGATCCGCCCGAGAAGCCGCCATCGTCGTATTCGGTGACGAGAGCCGTCCAGCCCTCCTGGGCTTGGCTTTTCACATAGGCCTCGCAGGCCTCTCGTTGGGCATGAAGGCTATTGAAAGCCTGATCCAGGCCCTCCTCAGTGCTCTTGCGGGTATAGATGGCGCAGCGGATGGCCTTGGGTTTGGCAGTTCCCGCCGCGCTCATCCCGGGTCCTCGCGCAGGCCGAAAAACTTCGGGCCGTTCCAGCGCGTACCGGTGATGGCGCGTGCCACCTGGCTGAGGCTCTTGTAGGTCACGCCGTCGTGAACGAAGCCCTCGCTGGTCACCGCCACTGCATGCGGCTGGCCGCGATACTCTCGGGTGATGATCGAGCCCACCGATGGCCTAGGCCCGGCGGCCGCTGCGATCGATCCCGTCCGCCGCAGGCGTTGGCGCAGATCGCCATCCAGCCCGCCCCAGGCGGCCTCTTGGATACGCCAAGCCAGCATATAGCGCAGTAGGTTCGCCGACCGCAGCTTGGGCGGCGCCCCGTAGCGACGTTTCCAATCCCTACGCAGGCCTTCGAGGTCCAGGGCCATCAGGCCCCGGACCTCTATCGTCACCGCATCGTCGTTTTCGACTGCGGTCACGTGGCCGGCTCGGCGCTGTAAACCCGCACGCCCTCCCGCGACGTCGATGCGACCGGGATGCCTAGCTTCTTCTTGATAGATCCCGCGATCACGCCGCGCACGGAATGAGCCTGCCAGCCGGTCGCTTCCATCAGCTCAGCGGAGGTGGCTCCGCCCGGCCGCCGGATCAGGGCCAGGACCACCCCGAGCTTTCCGCCCGCCGATGACTTCGGGGCCGAGGTGCAGGACGCTAGCGCGAGAGGTGCCTCGTCGGCTGGCGCGTCGTTTCGCTGGGCTTCACCCGCCGGAAGGAGAAGCGCGGTTCGGCCGCCGCCCTCAGCGGTGCGGATCTCGATCATCTGGAGCCGAGCCAGGGTCTTGGCCGGTCGCGAGTGGGCCAGAGTCAACGGCAGGCCGTTCGGGGCGTTGGCCAGGTCATCGAGCAGCTTGGCCTGGGCCAGGGTTAGGTCGGGCATTGTGTTCATCCTCTGTATGTCGAGGACGCGATGTGCGGCCCCTACTGAGGCGAGCCCGCGGGTGGCGGGCGACGACGGTGTTCGCTCTGGTCGTCCGCGTAGTCCAGTCGGGATCCGGAGCCTTAGCGAATGAGCGTGGCGGCGGCCCGGGCGGCAATTGCTCTGCCGCCCTCAGCGACGCGGTCCGCCCTGGCGGGACGGTCGTGAGTGTCGATCGGAATGACGCCGACCCGTGGTTATCGGTGCCGGTGCCGACGAGCGCCGTTGCGATCATCCGGTGGCCAAGCGTCCTCCGGTCCAGTTCCTCGCCGATCAATCTCGCCTCCGCCGCCGACCGCACACAGGCGGAAGGCGGCGGAAGTCGAGTGAGGAAGTGCGCTAGTTTCGATCGAGGCCGTTGGCCCGGTCGGCGGCGACGAGCTCTCTGCGCTTGGCCGCCAGCTTTTTGCGCATCCATGCCTCACGACGCCGTTTTTCCGGGGTCATCTTTTCGGTGTCCGAAATCACGCTGAGGATGTCCTCCGGGTCAAGCCGCAACACTTTCGCGACCGCGTTAGCGGCCTCACGGCTCTGCGCCATTTGCTCTTCTTCTGGGTCCCTTCCCGGGGGCTGCAAGGTGAAGATCAGCTCGAAAGCGCGCTTCATCGCCCGAACGTCGCCGCGCAAGGCTTCGGTGCAGGTGCGCCGAAACAGCGCCTTGATGGTCGAGAGTTTGACTGTGTTGCCACCCGTCGAGGCGTGAACCGGCTCGGCCATGACCCGGCTGGCCGTTTCATAAACCGACTCCTTGCGTTTGGGGCGGCCCCGCGGATTGCCGGACGATCCGGCCTTGAAGCGGTGCTCCTCCGGCGGACGACAGTAGCCGACGTCAGTCCGCTTCATCGCCAGCCTCCATGTTGGCGGTCGCCTCAACTTCTTGTTCGAGCGCCAGGTCGCCGGTTTCGGCCTCGTAGACGCGGGCCATTGAGAGCTCAAACCTGTATTGGTCGAGCGCTGCGCCATAGGGATCACGTCTCTCGTCGCGAACCGGCGCCGCACTCTCGAGCTGAAGCACGATCTTCTGCATCGCAACGTCGCCCTCGAGCGCCAGCTGTCGGGCCTTTCGAACCAGCGCCTCTTGGATCGTCATCGAACGCTCCGCTCCTTCCACGCCGACCGCGATCCGGGTCAGAAGCACTGACTGAAGTTCGGCGTAGAGATCCGTCTTCCCTTTAGGGCGGCCGTTGGGATTTCCGGATTGACCCGGCTTCCAGCGCGTATGGGATGGCGGCTTGGCAAATCCGACTCCATAGGGATCGCCACGTCTATGCCCCGCCATCACGCCGCGTCCTCAACCAAGCAAAGCCGCTCGGCGGCCACCTCGTCGAAAGTCTGGCCAGTCGCGGCATGGACCGCGGCCTGACCCGTGAAGGCTTCGAACCGGCGGCAGATGACATCGACGTAGATGGGATCCAGCTCGAGCAGCCGGGCCCGGCGTTTGGTCTTCTGCGCCGCGATCAGGGTGGTGCCCGAGCCGCCGAAGGCGTCGACGACGATCTCGCCGCGGCGCGAGACGTCACGGATCAGATCAGCGACCATGGCGATGGGCTTCACCGTCGGATGCATGCCGAGCTCATCGCCGGCCCCGGTCTTGAATTTGTTGACCCCCGGATAGTGCAGCACGTTCGAACGATACCGACCGGATTGACCGAGTTCGAAGGTATTGGTGTGGGCCGCCGTCCCAACCTTGTAGGCGAAGATCAGCTCGTGCTGGGACCGATAGAAGGTGCCCATGCCGGCGTTGTCCTTGACCCAGATCAGCAGATTCTTAAGCCCGTCGTAAACCTCCTCGCCAGCCTCCTGGACCTCGGCGATGTGGCGCCAGTCCATGCAGTGGAAGTGGATCGCGCCATCGACCGAAACGGCCTTCAGGTTGGCGAACGTGTCGTGCAGAAAAGTCGTGAACTGGCCTTGGGTCATCTCGCCCGAGGCCATGACGAACTCGCGGTGCTGGGTCTTGCCCGCCCCACCGACGTGACCCGCGATGGGGACGTTGTAGGGCGGGTCCGTAAACGCCATCCGGGCCTGCTCTCCACCCATGAGGGCGACATAGCTTTCGGGCTGGGTGGCGTCCCCGCAGAGCAGGCGGTGATCGCCCAGCCGCCAAAGATCGCCGAGGCGGCTGACTGGCGAGCCCTCGGCCGGCTCGATGACCTGATCGGCCTTTGCATCAACCTTCGGCGCGACGGGTCCGTCGAGCATCAGATCGAGCTGAGCGGTCTCGAAGCCGGTGATCTCGACGTCAAAGGAGAGGTCCGTCTGATCGACCAGGAACTGCAGCTCGATCTTCAGGATGTCGTCGTCCCATCCCGCTTTCTCGGCCAGGCGGTTGTCGGCGATGATGTACGCTCGCCGTTCCGCCTCGGTCATATGCGCCAGCCGGATGGTCGGCACGCTCGGCAGCTTCAGGAGTTTGGCAGCCTCGACGCGGCCGTGGCCGGCGATGATGCCGTCGTCCTGATCGATCAGCACTGGATTGTTGAACCCGAACTGCCGAATGGCGGCGGCGATCTGGGTGATCTGCTTTCTGGAGTGAGTTCGGGCGTTGCCCGAAAAGGGCTTGAGCTCGGACACCGCCCGATTCTCGATCTTCAGCTGACCTGTGTCAGCCTTCGGCGTTTCCGCCGTGGTGTGCGTGATCATTCATGAATGCCTCCATGAACCGCGCCAAGTTCTCACTGTCGGAGAATTCCGGCAGCGCTCCAGACGCGGCGGCCCGATTGTCCAAAGACTGTGTTTAAACGGGCCGTTGGTCAGAACCGGGTAAGACGTTACTCATCAACGCTTAGCCGATTTTGCCAACGGCGGGGTTTTTGCGCTGGCTCTATTCAGAACGCAAGCGCGAATTCACCCTTGGGCGCGGGCGCCTACGGCTCTGCTAAACCTTGCCGCAATGGCTTCCCCGGCAGTCCCGCCAATGGCGAGGCCAAAGTTGCGCCTGAACACCCCGAACAGTCGATCAACCTCGTCGATCCGAAAATAGCGAAGATGAGCTGTGCGCGCCGTGGGTCGATCGCACCTCGCACGCTCATCGGCCGAGGCTCTGGGAACGACATAGATGCTCCGTTCCGCGCCACCTTCGCCCGCCAGGATTACGATGGCTAGCCAGTCAAATTGATCATCAGCCTTGTACTCCACATACGCCGGCCCTCGTTTGAAGGTGCGGGACTTCACCGAGATGCGCTGAGCGGCCGCACCGAACGGCTGAGCGATGACGTCATAGTGCGGCCAGTTGTCGGGGACCTTTAGAGCGGGGATCCCAGCCAGGGTCAGTTCTGCAGCCACCAGCATTTCGCATGCGTCCCCCATCTGCTTTGAGGTGAAACGGCGACCTCCGTGAGCGGGCACGGCCGCGTCTGCTGGGGAGACCTCTTTTTGCCTCATTCCCAGACCCAGCGCTCGAATACTACCCGTCTCATGCGTCCTACGAGCCATCGAAGGGCGCGGTCGTCAACTCGAAACGAGATGAGTGGGCTGTAGATCGTCAGGCTGCGAGACAGCCCCATTGGGGAATGACGATCGAGGAAAGGATGGCGGAGCGCGTGCGCTCTTTTCGACGAGCCCAGAAGCTGTCCCAGGAAGAGTTAGCTGATCGCGCTGGCCTGCATAGAACCTTCATCAGCCAGATTGAACGAGCTGTGAAGAAGACCACCGTGCACTCAGCGGAGAAGGTCGCGAAGGCCCTTAACGTTTCTCTCGGTGATCTCCTCGACCCTTAGGTCGGGAAAGCGCCAGAAGCAGTCATTCGCTGGGTGCCCAACACACGACATTCAGCCGGGTCCATTAAGGCCCGCTTCCCGGCCGCGCGGCTATGGTTGCTCGCGACCCATTGCGGTCGTTGGGTCTCGGCTAATGAGCCATCAGCACCGGACAAGGCGTGGACTGGAGAATACTCCGCGTGGCGCCCCCGAGGACGAACTCTCTGAAGCGCGAGTGACCGAAGGCTCCCATGACGAGGAGGTCGAGACCCTCCTTTTCGGCATAGGCCGTCAGCACCTCACCAATCTTTCGGCCCTGGGCGTCCTCTTCGTGAACCCGCGACACGACGTCATTGACGCGCAGTCGCTCAATCACGCGGTTGGCCGAACGGATGGCCGGAATGGGCTTCTCATTGGTGACCGTGAGCAGCACCACCTCGTCGGCCAGCCGCAGCAGGGGCATGGCATGCGCAAGCGCGCTGGCCGCAGGAGCGCTGAAGTCCCATGCGACCGCCATCCGCCTGAGAGCAGGTCGCTCGAAAAGGCGGTGATGGGGCACGACCATCGCGGGGCCGCCGCCGCTAAACGCGACGCTCTCGGCCACTTCCTGCTGCTGTCCCTGGGCCTGAAGCAATGGGACAATGGTCAGATCATGCAGCCGAGCGTACTGCGCCGCCAGGGAGGGCGTATCGTGCCCCAAGCATTCCCGGATCAGGCCCTCCACCTCGCCCACGCCGGCCTTCATTCCAGCAGCAAGTTCCGCGTACCGCCGCGCGACCGCCGCGCTCTTCGCCCGCTCTGCCGCCGCCATCGCCGGCAGGTCCAGCAAGGCGTTGGCCAAGGGGTTGGACGGTGCTCGGATATCGATCTCAAAGGCGACAGTCGATAGCCGGCCCTTCAGCACTCCCGCCAGCCCGGCCCCCCAGGCGAGCGCCTCATCCGGCACGGGGTCGGGGTAGGTCACAAGCTGCAAAAGTATGTCGCGCAAGGTGGTCTCCTCTCGTTTGAGGAGCGCGCTCGCCGGGCAAGGAAAAAGGTGTGCACCTTCACGCACCGAGCACGCTCGATGCGGTCCGACATCGCGATCAACTGATCGCCAGAGGGGCCCGTCCCGCAAGGACGACACTAAGAGGTGCGCTGTCCTTACGGTCAAGCCGTGCCTCTACTTAAGGGATTGCCCGGATGTCCGGAAGGTCGGGCTAACTGAGGGTCCTGTGAAGCGGCCGCATACGACCCATCTCCGATGTTTTCCGGGTCCGCGATCCATACGATCACGAGGCGTCGCCCAGCCTCCCGGCCAGACCGCAATTATGCTGCTGTTCAGGTATGGCGCAGGTCCAAATTCGGGGTCGACCTGAGATAGCGACCGCAAACTAGTACGCGAGCGAACACCGTGCCTGCGGCTGGTCTAGCGGCCCTTCTTCGAGTCCCCTTGGATCTGTATGAACAGTCGTGGTGGCCTTGGGCGGATTTGGCCCTGACCGGGCGAGGTGAGAAGGACGCTTGAGCCGGGCGCACACCACCACGCGCCGAACCAAGCGGTGGCGACCAAGGGCATGCTAGGACCCCTGCCTTCTGTCAAGGAAACCGTTGCTCTACCCTGCAGAGCTACGGGGCCGCGGCCGGTCGGCGAAGCCGAGACGTCAGCCGACCCTGCCAAGCGCGGAAGCGCTGATCCAGGAAGCCCAGCACCATGCCCTTGCGCAGGGCGCCCGTAAGCCGCAACTCGTCGCGGAAACGGGCCTGTTCGTCGTCCGGCTCTGGTCGATCCATGGGCCCCTCCTCAAGCCCACAAACGGGTTGGGGGTCGATCGCGGTTCGTCTTCGCCGCGCTTTGGTTGTTCTGCGCATTGAACCTCGCTCCGTGTGGCTGGCCAGAAGGATCCGTTTCCTGTCATGGGCAGGGAGCTAGCTATGCTCCCAACCCGCCGGGCCTCCCGGGGGCTAGCGTGACGCAGACGACGTCGGGCAACCAAAGCCGGCGAAGTAATCCTTCAGGAACAGCTTCTTTTTCTTGGCGCCGGCCACAGGTCGGTCGTCGGGGCGCCTGCGCGCCCGCTCGTCGTTCATCGCCATCTCCAACAGAGCGCGCGCTAATACAAACGACATGGAGCCTCTCCTTATCAGAAGGGGAGCGCTCGACGCGGAACCGTAGGTTCGGGGGGAGAACCAACGCAGACCCTCATCGAGCGCGCCCGATGCGGTCCGACATCACAATCGTGGTGATCGTCAGAGGGGCCCGGCCCGCTGATCCGTCTTGCATACCGCGCCGCTCCGCCGCCAATCAGAAGTGGTGATAAGTCCCATAAGGACCTTTCATGCCTGGGGCGGGCCTCGCTCCAGCGCCCGTAGCACCTCCTGCGCAAGAAGCCCGGGAACGCCGGCCCGATCCACGGCATACGTCGCAATCAAATTTCTGGACGCCTCATTGTGCGCCCTCACCCGCTTGTTGATCGCTCCCGTTGATCGGGATGCAGCGCTGCACGGTGTCTTGTCCGCCCGGCTCCGTACGCGCTACCAGGCTCACGGCCTCGCCGCCCGGACCATAGGTAGCGAGCCACTGGCAACCGGTCTGCAGGTCGGTCAGCACGAACAGGTTCGGCTCGGCCGTCGGCGTTTTTCTGAAGGTCGCTCCGAGTGCGGCGGTCCCCAAAGCACCGACCGGATCGTCGACAGCCTGCTGGATTTCGGCTGCTCGGGCATTCAGCGCTTCAGCCGATGTGCGTGCCGCCTCTGCCGTCTCCTCGATCTCGCGAAGGGCGGAGGTATCGATCGGTTCACAAGCCGCGAGAGCCACTCCGGCGGATAGGGCAACCAGCAGGGTCTGGATCCTGAGAGTCATCGCGAGCGTCCTTTTTAAATCAATCGGAGCGGTCCTTGCGAACCGAGGACCCGGGCCCAGGCCCGGTACACGGCGCCCCAACAGGCATGCTGTGGTGCCACTCATTCAGTCAAAGATGTCGAAGATGCTGTGGCGCTTCTTGTGCCTGTAGCGATCGTCGTGGTCGCGATCGTAGCGGCGGGGTTCCTCATATCGAGGAGGCTGGGTCGGTATCGACGGTGACGAATGACCGGCGGCCCCCCCGTGTGAGTCCATGAGGTTTTCGAGTTCGCCGCGGTCGAGCCAGACCCCGCGACACGTGGGGCACATGTCGAACTCCACGCCATTGCGTGAGACCGTATTCATGGATGCGTTGTCGTTCGGGCAGAGCAGAAGCGGCATGTCGTGTCTCCGGGACGAAGGCTAGCGATCAGCGACGCTGGCCGAGGAAGACCAGCAGGAACTGGAACAGATTGATGAAGTCGAGGTAGAGGCTGAGCGCGCCGAAGCTGGTGGCTGCGCCCATCGCCGCCTGATCGCCACCGAGCTGGTGGTAGGTCAGCTTCAGCCGTTGGGTGTCGTGCGCGGTCAGGCCTGCGAAAATCAGGACGCCGATCCCGCTGATGGCGAGCATCAGCAGTGACGACTGCAGGAATACATTGACCACACCAGCGATGAGCAGGCCGATCACGCTCATGATCAGGAAGGTGCCCATTCCGCTCAGGTCGCGCTTGGTGGTGTAGCCGTAGAGGCTGAGCGCGCCGAAGGCGGCGGCGGTGATCAGGAAGGTCGAGGCGAGGCTCTGACCCGTGTAGCGCAGCGCCACAGCGCCGAGCGACGCCCCGATCAAGGCAACGACCGACCAGTAGAGCAGGCTCGCTATACGGGGCGACGCGCTCCGGACCAGGAAGGCGGAGCCGAGCAGGAGCACGAGCGGTGCGAACGCCAGTACCATGCCGAGTGGCGTGTAGCCGGTCAGGCGCCCGTCGGCGACGACGAACAGGGCGTCGCGAACCGGAGCCACGGACGCGGTCGCCCAGGCCAGACCGGCGGAAACCACCAGGCCCAGGCCCATCTTGTTGTAGACGCCGAGCATGAAGGCCCTCAGGCCGGCGTCGACCGACATGTCGGGTCGGACCGAGGGACGATCGCGCAGGGCTGTGTCGAACTTGCTCATCGGGGGAGATCTCCTGTCTCGGATCAATACGTCAAACGGGAAAGGTGCCGCCGCCAGGATCGGGAGGTCGTCCGAACGTACCGTAACGACGGAGCTGCTCAGACACGGATGTCGAAGGTGTGCCGACTGGGTCGGCGGGTCCCGACGTCATCTCTGATGGCCTGCGGCGGCTCGACGGGACGCTCGGTGGGCGTGCTCTGATGCGACGCGACCCGACCGGTCGTCTGGGAGAGATGAACAGCCCAGGCGTGTACGGCGGGGTTTGATGATGCGCCGACCCTCATTGTCGATCACCGGCACCAGGGATCAGGTCGAACGGCGCCGGATCGACATCCAGAATCGTGCAAAGTCGCAAGATTACAGCTCGCTCCTCAGCGTCGAACCCGCCGTCGGCCTCTGCGACGGCGCAGGCGGTTTCGATCAGGGCGCGGGAGGGCCCGGACTGGCCTCTCAGGCGTGAGACGGCATCCTCCGCCGTCGTCTCGCCGTCGTCCAAATCGCGCTCGAAGCGGAGATTCAGCGCATCGAACAGGACAATGACATCGTCGGCGCCGAAAAAGGCGACGGTGGGAGAATTGCGCATTCGGTCGATCATGCGTTTGCGTTCGTCCGGCGTGACCCAGCCGTCGGCTTGGGCCACCATGGCGCAGCCTGCCACAACGGCGTCCATCTGGATGACGTCGCCGGGGGTCCAGACGTCGTCCCGATCGATCGGGGCGCGTCTTCGCAGTAGCCTGTTTGATCTGTGCATGGGGCGCTCGTTTCAGGTCGCCGGTGGTCGCGACGCGGGGTGATGTCGGGGGACCGATCAGGGTCGGCGGCCGGGGAAGCAGCCGTCCCTTCTGGCCGTTAGCGCGACGCAGGCGGCATGTGATGACCATCAAAGGCGGTGAGCCGATCCTTGATCGCGAGCTTCTTCTTCTTGATGCCCGCAACAGTACAATCGTCGGGGCGAGGTCGCGCCCGCTCGTCCTTCAGCGCCATTTCCAACAGCGAATGAAATCCCTGTAGCCGGCGAGCCAAAACGATAGACATAGCGCCACTCCTTCTCTGGAAGGGAGCGCTCGACGCTGAAGACGTCGGTTCGATGGGGATTAACAGCCAGACCCCGTCATCGAGCGCACCCGATGCGGTCCGACATCACGATCGCCATCGATCGTCAGAGGGGCCCGAGCCGCACAAATAGGCTGCCCGACAGACGACAAGCGAGCCAATAAGAAGTGCTTATGGGCTGGATGACAGAGTATTATGGGCAGATCTAAAAGATGACCGGACGGGCTTCAAAATAGTGTCTTCGAGAGCGTGCAAGAGGGAACGTACCACTACGACAACAATCACTGGATGCGCCATCGCAAAAGCTTGCTCAGGGGCCATCAAACCCCAAGCCAGGTGTTGACGCGGCGAGTCTCTGCCTTCATTAGCGCACCCTCCACGGGTCCGGGCCCCTCTGGCAGCCGAGGCGTCGGCTGCGATGTCGGATCCCCGCATGGATGGCGCAACGCGGCGCCTTTTTCATTATTCGGGGGTACGGGATGTTTGAATCCCTTCCATTTCTTGCCGCCAGTTATGTCGGTCAGCCGATCTGGCTCTGGATCGCCTTCCTGGCCTTCATCGGCTTTCTGCTGTGGATCGACCTCGGGGTCGTGAACAACAAGGACGGGGTCGTCTCGGTCAAGAAGTCTGCGGCCATGTGGGCCTCCTTCGCCTCGATCGCGATCGCGTTCGGGGCCTATGTCTATTTCGTGTATGAGCCCGATGCGCGCTATTACATGAGCCCCGACAATCTGAACCAGCAAGCCGTTCTTCAGTACTTCACAGGCTATCTGCTCGAGACCGCCCTCGCGTTCGACAACATCTTCGTCATCGGGATGATCTTCACATTCTTCGCGGTGCCACGCGAATATCAGCACCGCGTGCTGTTCTGGGGCATCATCGGCGCGATCGTTTTCCGGGCAATTTTCATCTCTCTCGGCGCGGCGATCGTCAACGAGTTCACCTGGGTGCTGTTCGTTTTCGCCGCCTTCCTGATCTTCACGGGCTGGAAGATGATCGCGGCCGGCGATCACGAGATGGACCTCAATCAGAACCCCGTCCTAAAATTTCTCAGGAAGCGGATGCGGATCACCGACACCATCGACAACCACAACTTCTTTGTGAAACGGCCCGATCCGAAGGGCTCGGGCCGGCTGGTTCTGTTCGCAACCCCGCTGTTCCTAGCCCTGGTCATGGTCGAGGTGGTGGACATCATCTTCGCGGTCGATTCCGTACCCGCGATCTTCGCAGTCACGAAAGACCCCTTCATCGTCTACACGTCCAACATCTTCGCGATCCTGGGTCTGCGATCGATGTATTTCATGCTCGCGGAGGCGGTCGCCCGCTTCAAGTATCTGAAGTACGGGCTGTCGATGGTGCTGGTGCTGATCGGGATCAAGATCATTTGGAACTTCGGCCTCTACAAGGCGTGGAAGGACCTCACGGGCGAGCCGCTGGTGCCCTACCTGGAGCCGCAGTGGTCCCTTATCGCGACCCTGGCCCTGATCGGCGGCTCGATGCTCTATTCCTGGATCAGGACGCGCGACGCCAGGGACCGGCTGGGACGCCCGGCCCATTAAGCTCTCCATTCGAGGCAACTGGATCTACCGGGCCGAGATGGACCAGCGTCATGACAATGGACCAGCGTCATGACAACAAGGAGGGGCCCCGCTCAAGAGCGCGAAGAACCTCCTGGGCCAATAACCCGGCGGGTCCCCCCATGCCGCGCGTAGATACTAGGGCGATCTCGCTGTCGCTGAGCGGTGGCAGCCGGTCGCCAAGAACAGTCAGGTCACGCGGTGCCATGGCGGCTGGCAGGACTCCCACGCCAAGGCCGGCCCTTAGCGCCGCCATCTGGCCCGCGAGACTGGGCGAGGTGAAGGAGGCGCGGAACGCAAGGCCGGCCGCTTCCAGCGCGCCCAGCGCCCGCTTGCGATAGATGTCTGGGGCCGGAGCCACGATTAGGGGCAGAGGGGCGGCCTCCAAGATCGAAGGGTCAAGCGCCACCCAGACCAAGGGCTCGCTCCAGACCCGGACGCCGAGTTCGGGTCCGACCGGCTCGCGCTTGATCAGGGCGAGATCGAGCAGCCCGCGTGACATCTGGTCGAGCAGATTGGCGGTGTAGTCGCACGTCACGGACAGCTTGATGCGGGGATGACTACGCGCGAAAGCGCCGAGGATGCCCGGCAGATGCATGGTGGCGACGTCCTCAGGGGCGCCGAACCGCACCTCGCCCTCCAGATCGCCTTCGCCCAACGTTGAGACAATCTCGTCGTTAAGCCGCAAGAGCCGGCGGGCCTGCGGCAGCAGGCCTGCCCCTTCCGTGGTCACGGCGACGCCCTTGCCCGCTCGGTCCAGAAGCGGCGACCGCAGCTGATCCTCCAGTCTGCGGATCTGCAGACTGACGGCGGGCTGGGTCCGCCCCAACAGAGCGGCCGCCCGGGTAAAGCTTCCCGTTTCGACGACGGTCACGAACGCGCGCAGCAGATCGAGCTCAAGATTGACCAGGCGCGACGTCACATCATTAGCATCCGTTATGAGGAACATCAGGCTAATAAACTGGATTGGATTGATCGTCGAGGCCAGAGGAAGCGGCCCCCGATGGACCGCATTGAATGCCCGACCTTTCCGCCAGCCTCGCCTTCCTCAGCTCGCCGGCGATCCTGTTCTTCTTCCTGGGCGCTGCCGCTGCGTTCGCGCGGTCCGACCTGTCCATTCCCGAACCGATCTCAAAGGCGCTGTCGCTCTATCTGATGCTCTGCATCGGCTTCAAGGGCGGGGTGGAAGCGCGCGTGGCAGGGTTGAATGGCGACTTCCTGTCAGCAGGCGCCATCGGAGTGGCCCTCAGCGCCCTGATGCCGCTCGTTGCCTTCGTCATTCTCAAGCGAATGCCGAGGCTCGATCGTGCGACGGCCTGCGCCCTTGCGGCGACCTACGGCTCGGTCTCGGTCGTGACCTTCGCCGCCGGCCAGCAGCATCTGGCGGCCCTCGGCCTGGTCTCCGGCGGCTATATGGCCGCAGTCCTCGCTCTGATGGAGACGCCGGCCATTCTCACGGCGCTGCTCCTGTTGAACGGCGCGGGTCGCGGTCAACCCGGGCAGCGTAGAACCGTCCTGAGGGAAGTGTTCGTCGGGGCCGCCACCGTCATGCTGCTGGGCAGCTTTCTCGTGGGCCTGGTCTCGGGTGCAGCCGGAATGGCCAAGCTGGACCTGTTCGTCGGGCCTCTGTTTCAGGGGGCGCTGTGCTTCTTCCTGCTCGACATCGGCCTGATTGCCGCCCGCAGGCTGATGGAGGGCGGGCGCAAGCTGAGCCCGGCTGTGATCGGCTTTGCTTTGGGGTTTCCACTGCTGTCGGCAGGGCTGGCGCTTGGACTCGCGCGGCTCGCCGGGCTCGACGTCGGCAACGCGGCCCTCCTCACCATTCTGGCCGGCTCGGCATCCTATATCGCCGTCCCCGCCGCCATGCGGCTCGCGGCGCCGAAGGCAGACACCGGCGTCTTCGTGACGGCGTCTCTGGCCATCACCTTCCCCTTCAATCTGACGCTCGGCATCGCCCTCTATACGGCCGCGGTGGTCTGGCTTTGGAGGTAAACACGCCCGCGAATCTCTGCCCCTTTCACCCCCAACACCATCCTCCGGCAATCGCCGAGGTTCTCTGAGGGAGTCAGCATGAAAATCCTTTCCTTAGTCACTGCCGCCGCCCTGATTTCGACCTTTGCGCCGATCTCCGCCGGGGCGATGTCCACGCCCCAGTCGACCCAGACCTGTCCGGCGACGACGACGGCTGACATCGAGGCGCAGTTCGAGCGCTTATCCGATGCGTGGGCCACGCGCGATCCTGATCTTGTGACCGCCCTGTTCACGGACGAACCGGTGCTGTTGCCGACCGTCTCCAACACGCCCCGCACCACCCCTGCCGCCGTTCGGGACTATTTCGTCAGCTTCCTGACAAGCCAGCCCGTGGCGCGGATCGACACCAGCACCATCGAGATCGATTGTCTCACTGCCTCGCGGGTCGGGACCTGGACTGTCACCCTGACCGATCCTGCGACAGGTCAGACGCGTGACGTCCACGCCCGCTACTCGTTCATCTACAGGTTCGAGGACGGCACTTGGAAAATCGACCATCTGCATTCCTCGATGATGCCCGAGGCCGCTCCGGTCCCTGCGGTGCACTGAGGCCATGCTGTTCGTCGCCCGTGCGGCGATTGCAATCCCTAGGCGGAGAAACAGAGAGGAGGCCTCCATGGGCCGGAAAGTCGAGACGCCTTGCCAGGATCTGGAGATGATCGACGCGCGCATTCATTGGGTTCTGGAACACCCTGACATGAGCACCTGGCTCAAATCAGCCTTGAGGTCCGCCCTGGTCGAGAATCCGATCGATCTGACCAATGATCTCCAGATTCTCGCCAATCTGATCGTGTCGCGGAGTAGCCTCCTGATGCGCCAGATGCCCAGCGATGATGACCGGTCATGATGCCAAGATCCGTTGCCCAGACCATAAAGCTGCTCACCTGATCGGGGCCATATTGGCAAGTCTCCAAGGGAGCGTCTCGCCTGCGTGGAACGGCACGACTTCGCCGGCGGGCAGAAGTGTAATCCGCTGGGGCACGGTGACATCAACCCGTTCCAGGACGATGGTCTCAGTGTTCAACGGCAGGCCGTAAAAGCGCGGGCCATGTTCGGAGGCGAAGGCTTCGAGTTTGTCGATCGCGCCGTCTTCGTCGAACGTCGCGGCATAGCTTTCGATCGCGAACGGCGCGTTGAAGATTCCGGCGCAGCCGCAAGCGGACTCCTTCTTACCGGTAAGATGCGGGGCGGAATCCGTCCCGAGAAAGAATTTCGGCGAGCCGGACGTGGCCGCGCCCCGCAGCGCGAGCCTGTGTCGCTCGCGCTTTGCCACCGGCAGACAATAGAAGTGCGGGCGGATCCCGCCCGTGAACATGGCATTGCGATTGATGCGCAGATGATGTGGCGTGATCGTCGCCGCCAGGTGCGGATGTGCGCTCTCGACGAAGGCCACAGCGTCAGCGGTGGTGATGTGCTCAAACACGGTTTTGAGCTCGGGGAAGTCGACGACCACCTTTGAGTAGACGCGATCTATGAAGACCGCTTCGCGATCGAAAACGTCGACGTCCGGGTCCGTCACCTCTCCGTGGAGCAGCAAGGGCATGCCGAGGCGCTGCATTCGATCCAGGACAGGATAGATCTTGCGTATGTCGGTGACGCCATGATCGGCATTGGTGGTCGCGTGAGCGGGATAGAGTTTGCAGGCGGTGAACACTCCGGCCTCATGGCCGCGGGCGATTTCATCGGGATCAGAATCGTCGGTGAGATAGCAGATCATCAGGGGCTCGAAAGCGAGCCTGGTTTCAATGGACCCAAGGATCCGCGCCCGATAGGCTTCGGCGGCGGCCACCGTCGTGATCGGCGGAGTCAGATTGGGCATCACGATCGCGCGCCGGAACTGGCGCGCCGTCTGAGCCACGATCGACGTCAACATCGGGCCGTCGCGAAGATGAACGTGCCAGTCGTCAGGGGCACGGATCTCAAGCCTAGCAACGTCTGGGGGCGCCTCCATTTTGGCAGCTTAGCCTTGCTGGGCAGAGGACGTAAGAGCTCGGGGTTTTCGGCGTCGGGCTTGAGCAGCCCTACGGCACGGCGGCTACCACGAAGTCCTGGCAACCCCAGCCGTGAAGGAGCGGTTCAAGTTCAAGGCTCCAAGCAGACACTCCCAACCGCTCCTTGGAGCCGAAGCCGACCTGGCTCAGCTGCGCTCCGCCCTCGAGCCACAAGCGGGCCTTCTGAACGTCAGCTAGGAGCCCAAAGGCGACGTAAGACGCTTGGCGAGCCGTACGTCCGAAATGGGCTCGTAACGGACGCTCTGGATGTGCGCTTCCGGCGTTCCCTCCCCAAGGCAGGCAGCCGCGGCGTCGGGACCTGCTGTCGGCGCCTTCAGCCTTCACCAATCGCCGACTGCTCGCCGAGACTTGTATCCGACTGCTCACTGGCTAAGCTCGCGACAGACTACTCTAGCGCGATTGGCCGGCGTCGTCCGAGACTTGCCCCTTTGAGAGCGCCGATGAACACGGATACGCCGGATTATGACGACTGGCTTTCCCTTGCGGGCAGTCCCAAGGACCCGGGGCTATACTTCGTCGGAACTTACGAGGGGCGGATCACCTTCTACTCCCAACAGGTTCGGGCCCTGCGCTTGGCGCACGCCTTAAGCCAGCCCGGCAATTCGCCTTCGACGGACCACATCGCGGTGGTCGGTGCTGGTGCGGCCGGTGTAACCGCGTCCCTCGCCCTGGCGCTGCTGGGCTACGATGTCGCCCTTTACGACCCGGCGACATCAATCCTGCAGTTGCAGAGCGCCTCGCCACGCCTGCTACATCCTCATATCTACGAGTGGCCAGCCCTGGGGTCCTTGGAGGATCGCGCCGGGCTCCCGATCCTCGATTGGACCGCCAGCACTGGCGGAGCAGTATGCGCACAGTTGAAGGTGGATTTCGAAGCCGCCGACTCTCGACTGAAGAACTTGGCGTTCCATCCGGAGCACACACTGACGGCCGTTGAAAAAGACGGGGCGCGATGGCGCCTGCAACTTTCATCAAAAGGCGTCGCCAGCACGCGGACCTATGACCGTGTCATCTTGGCCATGGGCTTCGGTGATGAAGTTCCCTGCGGAGCGGCGGTTCCCACCCATTACTGGAAGCAGAGCTCGACAGGTTCGGCGGCTGATGAGCCTATCAGCCCAGCGACTTATCTTGTCAGCGGGAACGGGGACGGCGGCTTGACCGACCTTCTCAATCTGCTGGTCAAAGATTTCGAGCATGTCGCCTTCACCCGAGGCTTCCTCAACTATTTCCAAGACGACGCGCTACGCGCTGCCACCAACAAAGCGCTTGCCGGTGTCCCCTCTGGAGCCGACCTCGAACCGGCGTTCCGGATCCACCTTCTACCGTTGCTCACCGAGCGCGGTGTGCTCGATCGCCTACAACAGAGGCTTCGGGTTGATCGGCAGGTGACCATTAACAGCACCGGACCGCTGCTCGCCGCGACGCAGGCCGCCCAGCTAAATCAGGTAATGGCCTTCGCCGTATTTGAGGCCGCCACCGTTGCGTCTCAACGCGTAACACGCAGTTTCGGCAAGGTCGCGGATGTGATCGGCAGTGTCGGGAATTTTCAAGTCGACGGCATTGCGGTTACCGGCGCGCCCCCAACGGCTCCGTTTCAGACCGTAATCCTCAGGCACGGCCCCAACCGCAAGCTTCGGTACAAGCCCGCTGGCAGCCATCTTGAGACCTATCGTCTCCATGTCGAAGATGTCTTGAAGGCTAAGCCGCAGCTGGCGTCGCCGCCGGGTCTCGCCGCCGAGACCTACGATCTTTTCCAAAGCCTGCGGATCAATCAGTTGGAAGACCATGCTGCGCGGCCGGGTATGAAAGCGGCCGTCGCAGCTGAACGCGCCGTCGTCGTTCTGGGCGTAGATCCTGCGGCGCATGTGGCAACCGAACAGGGGCTCCGCAGCCTTGCCGATGTCGCGGATCAATGTGAACGACTTCAGGTGCCCATTGCGGTGCAGTTCACCGCTCGGCCCACGCAGACGCCCCAGTGGCCGACGATGATCCGTCTGGCCCGCGCCAGCGGCGGACGAATCTCGCTTTGCGCAAGCCCAGCGACCCTCACGGACTGGCGAGGTGTGATCCCCACCATTTCGGCCGCCACATCTGGGGTGCCCTCGCATTGTCGACCGGCACCGTTGATTGTCGACAGCTTGGCTGAGGCCGTCGATGCCAGCCTACTGCGCCTGCTGGACACCGCCCTCAAGACGGCCTTGGCGGACAGCTTTTGCACGACCCTCGGTCCGATCCATCCAACCATCGCGGCAGCGGTCGCACCGACCTGGGCCTCATGGAGCTCTTCGCTGGCCGCGGATAAGAAGCTCCTGGCTGACTTCTTGCGCTGGCTGGCGAATGTCGAGCAGCGGGAACCGACGCCTTGGACCGGCGATCACGGCCAACTGCCGCAACTAAATGCCGCCTTACTAATGATCCTGGCGACCCATCATGGAGAGCCGCTGGCACCAGCCGTGGTCGATCGCGGTAATCTGTCGTTCGGTCATAGCGCCGTCGCGCTAGGATCCGGCTGTCAGTGGGTGGGGCAACAACCGGTCGCCGTGTGGACCCGGTCCGATGAATGGGATGTCGACGCCCTCATCCTCTCTGGATCGGCCGAAGTCGAAGTGCTGGATTTGCCGGGGCGGGTGCTGGACGCGGGCGCGCCGACGACAGGGATTACGGCGGCGCGCCGCGTGCGGCCGGTGGTAATTCGCAATGACCGAGTCTGGCGTGCTCGCCTGTCACAGGACTTGACCGCCTGGCAAGGCGCCGTGGCGGCTGAGTTCGAAGCTCTTCGCGCGCGGCAGGATAAGGAACTAGCGGGGTCTACTCAATGAACGCCAATCTGCTCGCTGAAAAGCTCCTGGCGTCCGCCAAGGCTCTCGATTGGCCGGCAAGCGTGGAGGAGTCGTTCGCGTCACGGGCATTTCGTGGTCGCCCGGACGCCGCAGAAGTCTCCTTGCCCGACGGTGTGGTCGGCCTTCGCCTCGGTGCCTATCCGGTTCTCGTCGCGCCGGTTGTCCTGGCCAGCAGTGAGCAGATGCAGGCTTCGCTTAAGATCTTGCACAATCAGATGGTGATAGCGCGCTCCTACATGCGCGCCGAAGAAGTCATAAACGCCCACATCATGCTCTGTGTGGTCGAGACGGAACCATCGGTAGATTGGCGAGGGATCATCGACCATGCCGAGCGAGACGAATCCGTCAGCCGCAAGGTCATTTGGATGCCGGACGCGGAGGATATCGAGACTTCCTACCGCAACTTCATTGCTCGAACGTTCCTGGCCCAGCCTTGGCGATCGCACTCTGCGATCCTGGATGCGCCCCTTGATCATAACGAAGGCCTGGCCGAACGCATTCTCGTCCGGCAGGGCCTCTCTAAGGCCGCGGCGGCGCGCTGGGTCGAGCTTGCCGAGGCCTACAGCAATGATCCCGACGGCCTCATTCCGCAGCTGGTTGAAGCTCGGAGGGCTGCCGAATGACCGCGCTCTATCTGGAAAAAATCGCTCTTCGACAGTTCCGCAGTTTCGCGAGCCTTGATGTCGAACTTACACCTGGACCGGGGGTGCTCATCGTCCATGGGAGCAATGGACTTGGAAAGTCCTCGTTGTTTGATGCTCTCGAGTGGATGTTCGCGGATCGGATTGACCATTTCCGCGGTGCCGTCGGCGCAAACAAGCCGGGTACCTATCTCTGCCGCTGGCGCGATAATGCGCCGGGCCCGACCAGCGCAGCGGCGACGTTCTCCGACGGCAATCGCATTGAACGCAGCTTGCTGAATGCAACGGCGTCGAGCTCTACACTGGCGGGCACGGTAACCGACATTACGGCGTTTCTTCGGGCTCCGGCTTGGCGCCAGAGCATCTCGGGTCTCGAGCTCTACCTGTTGCTCACCCACTTCCTGGGCCAGTCGACCCTTTCGCGCCTTACCAACCGGAGCGCCACAGAACGCTTCGACATCCTCAAGGAAGCCGCTCAGAGCACATCAATCCAAGCCGTCGCGAACGCTCTGCACGGCCAGGGCAACACCACCGTGGTCCGCGCCTATGCGCGGCGATGCGAGTTTCTTGAGAGCAGCATCAGGAGCCTCGTCGATCTGCTCGAGCAGGAAAGCTCGCTCTGGAGTGAAGCCCATGCCGCTGGAGCGATCGACGAAACAGCAGCTTTGCAAGAGGGACGGCGAATAGCGGCGCAGCTGACGACGGCTTGGGTCGGGGCTGCGCCAGACGCCCGTGCGCCGTCCAGTGATCCCGGCGCGACCATCGAGCAGTTGCAGGCCCTTGCCGATGCCATCGACGCCGACAGCCTTATGATCGAAGGCCGGATAGATACCGCCCGTCGGCTGTATGCCGCGCGCCAGAGATATGGAACCGAGCTCGGAGAGGTCACCGCTTCACAGGACGCAGCCGAGGCAAGACTGGCGTCGTTGAGCGGGGAGTTGCAGCAGGCCCGCTCCCAGGTTCAGACTCAACGCCTGACGCTGTCGGGCGCGCATGATGCGGTCGCGGCGGACGTGAAGGCGCTCAGCCAATTGCAGGCCCTGCGCGAGGTTCGCGATCGCGCGGCCCGCAATGCCGCCGAAGTCGAGAGCGCGGCCTCGGCGCTGGTTCTGGCCGCGGCAGCGACGGCCGTCGCCGGACGCCGCGTGACGACTGAGGCGCGTAGACGCAGCCTTGTTCAACGCCTGTCCGCCGAGCACGATAGGCTCGGCCAGGATCGGGACGGCGCGCGGCAGGCCCTCGCCCTCATCGACGAGACCTTGGCGCTGGACGTGCTCCTGCTCCGGCAGTCCGAGGAGCTGGCGGCGCTTGACGCCGCCGATCCAAGCATCGATGGCTCGGTGCAGGCCGCGGAGCAGAGATGGAGCGCCGCAGTCGAGAGCGTCTCCGTCCAAACCGTGGTCGTCGACGGGCTGCGGGAAACCGTCGACGTGCTCTCGTCCGCCATCGCATCGATCGCTGCCAACCTTCCCGCTGAATCTTGTAACTGCCCGGTCTGCGCCTCTCCGTTCGACAGTCCGCCACAGCTTCATGCCCGCATCACAAGCGCGGGGGAGCGGCTGGCTCCTGCGTTGCTCCTGCAGGAGGAGCGTCTTCGCTACTTTATAGACGCACGGGACACAGCGACCCTCGAGCTTCAACGGTTAAGGCGTGCTCAGACGGCAATCCAGGCGGTCAAGACGACACTAAAAGACGCGCGCGAACAGCGGGCGCGTCTCGCAACGCGACTAGACGCTGCGACGAACGCCAGCCCTGAGGCGCTCGCGACGGCGCGCATCAGGATTCTGGCTGACCTCGAGGCGCTGCAGACACGACAGGCTCGGCGAGAGCGCTGGATCGCCCGTCTTACCCTCGAAGGCGCGGATAGCGACGGCTATAGTCGGGCTGTTCGGGAGCGCGATGCGGCGCAGCAGTCCGAGGACTCGGCGCGGCGCGCAGTCGATGTCGCCGCGGCTCGGCTGGAGAGCTCCAGAAGCGAGGCAGTGAGCGCTCAGGCGGCGGTTAGCCCGAACCAAGATCTCACCTCCGAACAGCTCGCTGAGAGAATTGAAGCCGCGGAAGCCTGCCTTGAGCACACCCAGGCTCAGCTCAGGACCGCCACTGAAACATTGACCTCAGCCGAGGGCCGCGCCGCCGCTCTCGACGCTGAGGAGGCCGCTTTGCGAGCGCGTCAGACCGGCCTAGAGGGTCGCAAAGCCACGCTCGAGGCCGGGACCGAAGCGCTGTTGCGTGATTGGAAAGAGCTGGAGCGCTTTGGTACTCAACCGGCGCCCGACATAATCGCCCAAATCGAAGCCAGTCTCTCGGCCAGCAGGCTCACGGTTAAGGCGTCGCTTGGCCAGCTGGCGCGTTTGCGTGAGGGGCGAATGGCTTGGTCCCGCCAACTCAGTCATCGCGCGATCTTCGAGCAGTTGCGCGCCCTGGTCGACGCGCCGCCCAGCGCCGATCGCGACGACGTTCGTTCCGCTGCCGAGGTGTTCCGGGCGACGCTGGCCGCCGAACTGAACGAAGTGCGGCAGGTCAAGGAAACCGCCCGGGCCGCCAGCGCCGCCATATCGGCCGAGCTGGAGAGCTTTAATGCCGAGTACATCAAGCCGCTGAGTTTCCTGATGGCTCAGATCAATCAGGCAATCCTCTGCGATCCGCGTGTCGGCATCGACTTGCAAGTCAAACGGAAGAAGATCGAACAAATCGCCCTGAAGGGCTCCGAGGTTCCCAAGTCGCTGGGCGACATCGATCCGGTCCTCGTGCACAGCGAGGGCCAGATGGCCGCCCTGGCGGTTAGCATGCTGACAGCCGCCAGCCTGACCTTTCCTTGGTCGCGCTGGAAAGCCTTGGTGCTGGACGATCCGCTGCAACACAACGACTCGATCCATGCGGCGGCTTTCGCTGACTTGATGGGTAATTTGATTACAGCGGAAGGCTACCAAATTCTTCTCTCCACACACGACGTGGCCCAAGCCGAATTTCTTCAGCGCAAATTCCGATCACGACGGATTCCTTGCACTACTTTGAGCCTCCTTGGGATCGGTAAGGAAGGCGTCGAATGGTCGGTTCAGAACTCAACCGGCAGCCAACCTCAAGCCGTGTCGGCCTGAGGCGAGATCGGTCTGACTAAAGGACACGAACGGCCCATTCAGAGGATCGCAGAGCCCAGTGGTGTGCGATGCGAGCGCGAAAGAAGAAGGATTTCGGGTCCAGACTTCAGTACTCTTCCGGCAAGCAGACGTTCGCGCCGACCCCAATGTCTCCTCGACGGCAGGCCGTCCGCATTTCTAGGTCGCGATGTTGCCAGTCGTGGTGGGGCGAGCTCCCAAGGGTGGCCTTGTCGATTGAGCCCGGTCGGTACGCCGACCGCCTCGCCCGTGGGCCCGCCGAGCGGTGCCTGATCGCATGAGACCTTCCAACTGGGCGGTTTCCCCCAGCGGGCGGGGATGGCAGCATCGGCTGGGGTGCTCAGTCGTCCCCGACAAGGAAACCTAGATGGCGTCGACAATCTCATGGATCGAGCCGATCCCGTTGAACTATTCGCTCGCGCTGCAGGAGACAGCCCTTCTCAAGGCTCTGCGCAAACAGCTCAGAGATGGGATCGTGAGCCAGTCGAGCTTCTCTGAGGTTGATCTGAATCGGTGTGTCTACATCGTTCGAATGACGGGATCGGTCCTAATTGCCTATCCTTGGGGAGACTCTCCCGTTCTCTATGTCGGCAGAGGCCAGGCTCCGAAACGCTTGGCGGCTCACCTGAAAAACTGGCTTCACGACGCGCACAGTTTCGGTAGCAAAGTCGGCGTCGAGCTTCGCATCTGCGTGCCTAGGCGAACAAACCGACCCGATTTCTTCAAGAATGTGGAAGCCGATCTAATCCACTGGTTCGAACAGAAATACGGTGCCATCCCCTTCTTTAACAGCCGCCGGGAAACGCGCTGGGCGGGCAAGATTCCCAATTATCTCCCGACCCAAAAGACGGATCTCAATCGAGCGCTCGGGGTGGGAAGCGGTAATCGTCCGGAGTGGGCGGTCAGACCGCTGCGGTCCAACCCCAATGTCGACGTCTACCATAAGGGGCTCCATCCTGACGCTTGGGGCGAGTGAGGCCCGGAGGATGCAAGGACCGGTCAGCAGCCAATGGCCTGGGCGGCCAATCAAGCTGGTGCGCCAGCGGCCAGAAGCGGAGACTCTTTAGCTGTGGACGTACACCATCGACCGCGACTTGCCTTCAAGGAGCTTGTAATTCCGGCACTACCTGGGAGAGTGGCCGGCAACGTGGGGGCATTGATGGGGTGGTGGTCCCTGAGCAAGGGCCGTAGCCGGACTGGACTGCGGCAGTGAGCGCAGCTCCTGTCATGGAAACCTACGACCTGAGCACCGCTGCGGCGGAGATGCTGGCCGCGCTGGCGCTCTCGGACGGCGAGGTTCATCCTGCCGAAGTGGCCGCTATCCGGGGGGCCTGTCAGGAGTGGGGGCTGCCGTTCGAAAAGGTTGAACGCGCACTCGAACGGGCCGAGTGCGAGCCTCGGCGACGCTTCCTTGATTGCGCCGCGGCCGTCCCCCCGGCGGACCGGGAGCTGGTGGCGGCGCTGCTATGCGAGGTGGCCGCGGCCGACCGGCGACTCGACGACACGGAAGCTGAGCTGCTCAAGACCTTGGGTGAGGCGTGGGGCGTACCTATCCGGTTCGTCAACCGTTCTTTCGAATGGGATTCGGCCCAACGGGAGGTCATTGAGGCACCGGCAAACGGCTGCTTGCTCATCTCGGCCGGACCCGGAATGGGCAAGACTGCCGTCGCCTGCGCGCGCGTTTCACATCTAGTGTCCGAGCACGGCGTCACCGACACCAACATCTGGCTCATAAGCTTCACACGTGCGGCCGTCGGGGAACTTAAGGCCCGGATTTCGGAGTTCGCGGACACCCCTGAAAAGGCCGTGGACGTGAAGATCTGCACGATTGACAGCCAGGCCTGGCGGGTCCGCTACGGTTTCACCGAGACGCAGGTCAAGAAGCTGTTCGGCGACTTCGAAACCGGCATCGACCAGGCCATCGAGCTCATCGGACGTAAGCGCGGCGAATTTGAAGAAGCTTTCGCTGACCTGGAACACCTTATCGTCGATGAGGCGCAGGACATCACCGGCGCGCGGGCCCGCTTTCTCCTGGAGATCGTCAAGCTCCTGTCACCGGGATGTGGGGTGACGGTTTTCCATGATCCAGCGCAGGCGATTTACGATTACGCTCTTAAACAGACGGATCAGATCCGCTTCGTTGACGAGTTCAAGAAGCTCCTGGGAGAGCGGCTGCAGGAGCGCGCGCTTGACAAGATCCATCGGACAAACGACCCGGTCCTTCTGCGCCTTTACGAGGATCTCCGGGTCGATATCCTGGGCAACTCCGATGCAAGCGGCGCCGACTTTGAGGCTCGCGCCGATCTGGTGAAGCAGGCGGTCGGCGGAAGTGAAGAATTCGATGTTCGAAAGCTCGGGTCGTACTCGAACGCCCTGGTCCTCTTTCGTCGTCGAGTGGAGGTGATCCAAGCTTCCGCGTTCATGTGTCGGGACGGGATCGCGCATCGGCTGCGGATGTCGGACCTTCCTGCCACGGTTCATCCATGGATCGGCCTGACCTTGCATACGGTGCACGACCGCGAGATCGATCAGGAGACCTTCAGGAGGCTCGCCGCCGCGGCCTACCAGAAGTGCGATGGGGCTCTCTTCGATGACGACGAACTTGAGCCCTTTCTCAAGGAGAAGTGGGCCTTGCTTCACCGCTTGGGGAGGGCAGGGCCGAGAAGCCCGATGGTCGACCTCTGGAAAATCCGCGCTCTCATCGCAGGAGGCTGTCCAGACGAGTTCCGCGCTTTGGAGCTCGGCATGTCCGGCCCCATCCTGGGGACCATTCACGCCTCCAAGGGGCGGGAGGCAAAACACGTCATTCTTCAGATCGGCCGCAGTTGGGGTGGCCGAAACGACGACGTCGATCACGCGGAGGAGTCGCGCGTCCTTTTCGTCGGAGCCACCCGAGCGCAGGAGCGCCTGTCGGTGCAGGACGGCCTCAGCCTGCCGTTCGCGTCGGCGATCAATCAGCGCCGTGTCTATCGCTCAAGTCGGAAGTACGCCAACGGCGCACAGGTTCAGATCGGTTTGGATGGCGACCAAGACTTTCGCTCGTTTGCCGAGACCCCGCGGGATCTGTTCGAACTCGTGGCCCGAGGCGTGCCGTGGACGTGCACCGCGACGACGCAACCTGGGCCGCCGTGGCAGTACGAACTGACCGATGAAAAGGGCCTTCAACTCGGAAGGCTTAAGCAGGGGGTCAACTTCGATCTCTTCAAGCTCGCCAACATCCGCTTCAAGCGCGACGGCGGGCGGCCGCCGCGCGAGCTCAGGGGGTTGAGCGTCCTTGGGTTTACTACCGTCGTCGAGGCGCCCGGCGCCCAGGGCCCGAAGCTTGCCGCTCCTTTCGATCGGTCCGGCTTCTGGGTCGCTCCCATAGTCGTCGGTTTCCCGATGGCGTTCTGTCAATGGCCGAAGAACAAGCAATGGAACTGACCCGCGAACGCCTGATCCGAAGATTGTCGGAAGATGTGATCGGACCGAAGTACGGTCCTCACGAGGTAATTGACGAGCGACCGACCGGCCGTTACCTGACCGGCATTCTGTTTCCCCAACAGACCGAGTTCTCCGAGGAAGAGGACGAGACGGTCTCGGCGGAAAACACCACTGGCTCTGACGGCAGCGAAGACGCGGCCGAAGAGGTCGCTCTGTTCCGCAGCTTCAAGCCGTCCACGTGCGGCTTTTCCTTCGCGGTGGAAGGCGGCGCGCCCGAACTCCAGCTTGTCATCGAATACGCCAGGTACCGGGCGGAGGAGATTGCTCCGGAGGCGGAGCCCGCGGACTTAGTGGGATCGGATGACGGCTCACAGACCGGGAAAGATGACGCGGGAGGCTCTCGACGGCGCGTGCGGGTCAAGTGGCGCCGCGAAGCCGTGCACCGCGAAATCACACTGCCGCTCAAGGAAGGCAGCGGCTCCGTTTCGGTTGATACCGGACTGCGAATGCATCGGCGCGTGCGGTTCGCCGAAGGCCTCTGGAGCGTGACCCTTCAGTTCGTCAATGAATACCGCGAGGTACTCGGAGGAAAGGGAGAGCCTTCGGAGCTTTTCGTTACGGACTTCATCGGGCGCGAGGAGGGCGCCTTTCTTCAGTTTCGGGCCACAGCGCGGTGCAGCTCCGGTGAATTCGCACCGCGCCCGCAGCTTATCCGCGGCGGCGACGAGGATCAGGAAATCGCGGATCTGATCTATCGGGACGTGCGCGAGTTCGCGGTGGGCCACACTTGTTCGGCTGAATGGACCAGCGAGGACGACGGGAGTCCCACAGAAATCTCGACCGCCTGGATGCCCGCCTCCGTCGTGAAGCGCATGGACGCCGCAGGCGATCCTATCCTGGCCGAGTCGGTCAAGAAGTCGCCCATCGGCTCACTCCAGGCTCTGCGGCTTGCCGAGGCCGAAACCGCTGACCTCCTCGCGACGCTTCGCGCGCTGCCGGCAGGCTACGACGCGTGGCTCACGGCCCGCGCCGCCGAGATCACCCAGCTGCCCGAAGCGCTGCGGCCGACGGCGAAGAGCAACCTCGACCGCTGCCGCCTCGCCCGCGACCGGATGCTTGAAGGCATTGCGCTGTTGGAAGCTGACGGGAATGCCTTGACGGCGTTCCGGCTGGCCAACCGGGCCATGTACATCCAGGCGGGGTGGGCGGGAGGCTATCGCGAAGCTCACACGCACACCGGCGCTGCGGCCGCAGCCGGCTTCACCTGGTTCCCCTTTCAGCTGGCCTTCACGCTCGTCTGTCTCGCATCGGCATCCGACCGAAGGCACAAGGACCGCCGCGTCTTCGACCTCATCTGGTTCCCCACCGGCGGGGGGAAGACCGAAGCCTATCTGCTGCTGGCCGCCTATGTGCTGTTCCTTCGACGCCTGACCGGAAAGGCAGCGGGTCAGGGGGTCGGGGTGCTGATGCGCTATACCCTTCGGACCCTGACGGTGCAGCAGTTTCAACGGGCCGCTGCTCTGATCTGCGCATGCGACCTGTTGAGACGGGGCAATTCGGCGGAGATCCCCGGCGACGAGTTCGCAATAGGGCTGTGGGTGGGAGGCGACAGCACGCCCAACGCCTATGCCGAGGCGAAATCGGCGCTCAACGAGATCGATCCCAAGTCCTCGCCACGCCAGTTAACCGACTGCCCGGCGTGCAAGGAGGTCCTGGAATGGCGGGATTTCCCCTCGGACTCCGCTGTCGGCTGCGTCTGCGAGACCGAAGGCTGCGCCCTGGGCGCAAGCCTGGGCCGGCTGCCCGTCCGCACAGTCGACGAAGAACTGTACGCCAGACCGCCCTCGCTTCTGATCGGCACGGTCGACAAGTTCGCCCAGATCGTCCGCAATAAGCGGACGCCGGCGCTTTTCGGGCGCGGAGGCGGGTTCAAACCTCCCGACTTGATCATCCAGGACGAACTTCACCTCATTGGCGGGCCGCTCGGCTCGATGACGGGACTGTACGAGGCGGCGGTGGACGAGCTCTGTTCCACCCCCGAGGGACCGCCGAAAATCGTGGGATCCACGGCCACCATTCGACGGGCCGAAGAGCAGATCAGGCTCGTGTTTCACCGCAGCTCGTTCCAGTTTCCGCCGCCCGCCTTCGACGCGAGCAACTCCTGCTTTGCGAAGATCGACGAGAAGGACCGCGGGCGGCGGTACGTAGGGCTGACGACGGCCGGACGCTCGGAGAAATTCGCGCTGCAGACGGTGGCCGCGTCCCTCGTCCAGGGTGTCGCCGATCCGGCGCTCGGTTCGGACGAGGAGCGCGATCCGTACTGGACGCTCGTTACCTACTTCAATTCCTTGAAGGTGCTCGGCGGAGCGCTCGTCCTGATGGAGGACGACGTACGGGTAACCGTCGACGCCCTGGCTAAGCAGCGGGAGGAGACCGCCCGGAAGATCGAAACTCCGGAAGAGCTCACCAGCCGCAAGAAATCGTCCGAAATCCCCGAAATCCTGAAGCGGCTGGGTAAGCCGATGACCGACGCCGATTGCGTCGACGTGCTGTTGGCCAGCAACATGCTCAGCGTCGGGGTGGACATTCCGCGCCTCGGACTGATGCTCGTGAACGGGCAGCCCAAATTTATGGCTGAGTACATCCAGGCGACCAGTCGCGTCGGACGCCGGGCTCCTGGGCTGGTTGTTACACTTTACAACAACAATAAGATCCGCGATCGGGCGCACTTCGAGGCTTTCTGCTCTTGGCACAGCGCCATCTATCGATCGGTCGAGCCCTCAAGCGTGACGCCTTATGCGCCCCGGGCGCGCGACAAGGCACTTCATGCGCCGCTTGTGGCGCTGGTGCGCCATCTGGTGAGCCCCACATCGCCCATAATCCCCGCCGACCGTCGCAAGGATGTGGATGCGCTAGTGGATAGGCTGGTCGCGCGTATCAGCCAGGTAGACGGCGGTGAAGCGGCGCCCGCGCGCGATGAGCTGGAGCAGTTCCTGGAGGCATGGCGAACCCGCGCCGTCAACGGCCAACTTAAGCACTACTGGAACGACATCGCCTTTAGCGCGAGTCTCCTGATGTCTGCGGAGGCGGCTGCGGCGCGCAGGGCCGTGGGCCGTCGGGAAGCGGCCGCCGTGCCTACCCCCAACAGCGTGCGCAATGTCGAGCCCAGCGTGCAGTTCGTTCTCAAGGAAAGCGCCGAATGAGCCGCGGAAACCGACTTGGCCAGATCCGACGCAGTCAGGTGCTCGGCTATGGTCCTGGCGCCATCATCGACTTCCGAGCGGGCGCGATGGGCGGCGGGCCGGTCAGCGTGATCGCCGCCTCGCTGGAAAGTTGGGACATTACGGCGAAAACCAAAGGTAGTACCGACCCCCACATCGTCCACGAGGAGCGGCTTCAGAAGGTTTTGGGAAAACAGTACTTCCGGCTGCCTCCCATCGATGACAGTCAGGAGGGCGAGGATCTAAACCGATGGCTGCGCGGCTACCGGTTCCCCCAATGGCTTCAGTGTCCCGGCTGCAAGGAGCTCAGATTCGTATCCAAGTGGGCCAAGGACATAGGCGATCCTTCCCGCTGGTGTTCCACCTGCTCCAACAAAGACCGTCGCATGTTTGTGGTGCCGCTGCGGTTCGTAACCGCTTGCGAAAACGGTCACATCGACGAGTTTCCCTGGCACTGGTGGCTGCGGACACGGAGCGACACCGGCCCCAGCTGCGGGGGTGAAAGTGAGGAGGGCGGGTGCCGCCTTGCCCTCGAAAGCGTCGGCGGGAGCGGGCTCGAGGGGCTTGTGCTGCGCTGCCGCAATAAGGGCTGCAACGCCCGCGCCTCGATGGCCGGCGCCTTCTCGATGGATGCGCTCAAGGGGTTCAAGTGCGCCGGCCGGCGTCCCTGGCTCACCAAGACCGGATGCGACTGCGACGCGCGGCCCCGCACCCTGCAGCGCGGGGCGTCCAACCTCTACTTCCCCGTCACCTATTCGACCCTGAGCATCCCACCGTGGACCGACCGACTACAGGAGGACATCCGGCCATTCTGGGAGACCCTGAAGAAGTCGACCGGCGACTTGCGCGAGACCCTGATCAGCAGTTTGGCGGACACGCACGCCAGCCAACATTCGATGCCGCCAGCGGCGTTCGCTAACGCGGTGAGAAACCGGCTTCAGCTCGACCAGAGCACCAGTCTCGAGACGCTTCGGGTGGAGGAATACTCTCGTCTTACGGCGGACGGGACGGGCGACAGCGACACGTTTCAAATCAAGCAGGAGACTGTCCCGGCGTCGTTGCAGTCCTACGTCGAGCAGCTGGCGCGAGTGGAGCGGCTGAGAGAGGTGCGTGCGCTCACTGGATTCAAGCGGATTTATCAACCGATTTCAGTCGAAGATCCGGGCCAGGGCCGCTTCGGCGACCTCTACGATCCCGCTCAGCCGCTGCCGTGGCTTCCCGCGGCCGAGGTGCGGGGCGAAGGGATCTTCTTCACCCTGCGTCGCTCGTTCGTCGAAGCCTGGGAGGGCAACAATCCCGATGTCGCTGACCGCGCTGCGGCGGTGGCACGGGCCGCCGCCGAGCACTGGGCGCAGCATCACGGCGACGCCGAAGGAGCTCCTGCGGTGACTCCGACCTATCTGCTGGTGCACTCCTTGGCGCATGCCGTCATAAAGCGACTCTCGTTCGAGTGCGGATACGACGTCGCTTCGTTGAGGGAGCGTCTCTACATCGGCACCGATCCATGGATGGCGGGGATACTCATCTACACCTCCGCTAGTGATGCGGACGGAACGCTCGGCGGCCTGGAGCGGCAGGGAAAGCCTTCCCGCTTCGAGCAGATCATAGAGAGAGCCCTGCATGATGCGGTCTGGTGTTCTTCCGACCCGCTCTGCCGCGACGGCGTATGCAGCACGTCGGAAAGTATGAACCTCGCTGCGTGCCACAGCTGCCTGTTGCTGCCTGAGACCTGCTGCGAGCAGAACAATCGCTACCTCGACCGGCTGACGCTGATAACGGATGAGGCCGATGCTGCGCAGGGATACTTCAACGCCTTGCTCCAGCCGGAAAATGAGGACGCTGAGTGACGCCGCGGATGATTCCGGCGTCCCTGCCGGCAGCCGTCCGCGGGGAACCGAAGAGGAGCGCGGAGGTAAAGGTGTTCGATGCGCTCTCGGGCGCTTCGATCCTGAAGGGGTTCACAGTCTGGTACTCGCCCCGGTGGCTTTCGGGCTACCGAGGAATTCTCAGGGACGGTGAGGCGGATTTTATCCTTGCTCACCCGGAATGGGGCTTTCTTGTCGTTGAGGTGAAGGGCGGGCGCGTGAAGCGCGACGTGATTACCGGCGCTTGGAGCTCCAGAGACAGATATGGCGATGACCAAGGCATCGAAAATCCGATCGAGCAGGCGATCAAGTCGAAGAAAGTCCTCCTGAATTACCTGAAGAAGTATTGGCAGGGCGGCGCAGCCCCGTGGGTCAGGAACCGACACGGCGTGGTGCTACCGCACGGTTCGCGGCCGAAGGCCCCGATGGACCTTGGCGCGGCCATGCCGTTGGAGATCTTCGCATTCCACGAGGACCTGGAGAAGCTTGGGGCGAAGCTGATCCAGATGCTGACGTGGCAGCCGGAGGGTGTTTCGGAGAGGATAGAGCCGCTCGGCCGCGAAGGGATGCGCCTGATCGAGCAGTTCTGCGGACGCGACGTGTCCTTCGACTTATCGCTGAAGGCGCAGCTCGACGCAGCGGAAGACGCCATTTTCCAGCTCACCAGCGAACAGAACCGAGTTCTGGACCTGCTGAAACTCTTCCGACGCGCGCACTTCAAGGGCGGAGCCGGGACGGGCAAAACCGTCTTGGCCGTGGAGAAGGCGCGCCGACTGGACGCCGAAGGCGCTTCGGTGCTGCTCCTCTGCTTCAATCGGCCGCTGAGAACCCAGCTGAAACGCGAGCTCGCCGATACGCGGGTCGAGGCCATGACCTTTCATGAGCTCTGCGGCGAGGTCTGCCGGCAGGCGGGCATTCCTGCAGAGGCGCGAGCCCACGGCGTGTTGGAGAAGCGGTTCCTCTCCGACGTATTGCCGGGCCTGTTTGAAGACGCTCTGTTGGGCGGAGCGGGCGGCCGATATGATGCCGTTTTGGTCGACGAGGCGCAGGACTTTAGGCCGCAGTGGCTCGAGGCCTGCAGACTGCTTCTGGGGAAAGACGGCGGCACATTTTTCGTCTTCTCCGATGAAAACCAAAACATTTACGCCGGGTTGCACCTCGACGAGAGATTTGGCGAGGTGATCCCGCTCAACACCAACCTCAGGAACTCCCTGCAGATTTTCGAAGCGAGTTCCCGCTTTTATCGAGGCGAGGCGCTCGCATGTCGGGGTCCGGTCGGGCCGGAGGTCCGCTGGATTGAGGCGCCTGCGGACCGCACCCGACGGACGGTGGAGCGCCTGCTCAATTCGCTCGTGCTTGGGGAAGGAGTGCCGCGGGGCGACATTGCCGTTCTAACGGGCTGCTCAATTGAAAAAAGCTCTTTCGCCCGCGGCTCGGCCATCGGCGAGCACGCGACATGCGACGCGGAAGAGGCGGTTCCGGGCTGCGTGACGCTCGACAGCGTTTACCGCTTCAAGGGGCTCGAGAAGCCGGTTGTTATCGTAGCCGATATGGACGGCTGCGCGGCCGAGCCGGAAGTGCCGTATGTGGCTCTCTCGCGTGCGAAGAGCCTACTGGCGGTGATCGGAACGGCGTCGACCCTTTCCCATCTCCAACGACCGTAGCCCCTCGGAGATGGCGAGGCTGTCGACCTTAAGGCCAAGCACCTCGAGATGTGGCGAATGGGCGAAGGCCTCAGTTGGGGAAAATGGCCGCCGAGGGTGAGTCTCTGTGATCACAGTTCAGCATTGTTCTGGTTACGTTCTTGACTTGCGACATCCTGTATCGATAGCTGACCCGGGGCGGCGAATCTGGGATGGTCTGCTATGGCATTGAAGCTGATCGACCTGTTTTCGGGCGCCGGGGGGATGTCGCTCGGCTTCCGAAACGAAGGCGTCGAGCCGATCCTCGCGCTCGACAACGATGCGGCTGCGGTCGAGACCCACAAGGCCAATTTTGAGGGCGAGGCCTATTGCGCCAATGTCGAAGAATGGCTGGAGACGTCCGAGGTCCCCCTCGCCGACGTCGTCATCGGGGGACCGCCCTGCCAGGGTTTCAGCCTCCTGAACAAGAAGCGGACCGGGGACAGCCGCCGCGCGCTGTGGGAACCGTACCTCGAGATCGCGAACCGATCGCACGCGCGGGTCTTCATTATGGAGAACGTCGCCGAACTTTTCCGATCCCCGGAGCTGGAAGATATTCGCGCAAAAGCAGCCCTTTTCGGGTTCGAGACCAAGGCAGCGGTGGTCAACGCCGCCGACTACGGTGCTCCTCAGACGCGTAAGCGGACGATTGTAATCGGCTGGCGCCAAACGACTGAGCCCGACTTTCCGCCGCGGCCGACCCACGCAGACCCCGCCAAAAAGCTGAACCTCCCGCCGTGGCGAACCGTGCGGCAAGTAATTGGGGACCTGCCAGCTCCGGTCGGGACTGAGATCGGCGTAGCACCCCCGATGAACCTGCATTTCGGCCGCATGCCGACGGAGCGGAGCATCGCCCGATACAAGGCCGTCCCGACGGGCGGGAACCGGTTCGACCTGCAGCGCAACGCTCCCGAACTGACGCCGGACTGCTGGATCCGCAAGACGTCGGGCGGCACCGATTTGTTCGGCCGGCTGTGGTGGGACCGTCCGTCGGTGACTATTCGCACTGAATTCTTCAAGCCTGAGAAGGGGCGCTATTTGCATCCCGATCAGGACCGACCGATCACGCATCGTGAGGCGGCCCGGATCATGGGTTTTCCCGACGACTTCGTTTTTGTCGGTAACAAAACCCAGATCGCTCGTCAGATCGGCAATGCGGTGCCGCCCGCCTTGGCAGCGGCGCTCGGGCGCATGGTCGTGCGCATGTTTAACCCCCTCGCGCTGAGCGCGTAGGTCTTGACCGATAATTCTCCGATCGGAATGCTTGATCGGTCGGCCGAGATTGCTCGGCTCAAGGCGCTCCTGGACGCATTCGCCGAGCGTTTGGCTGAGGCCGATCTGCGGGACCAGGTGCGGAGCCTTATTCCGGTCTTCCACGAGCTCCGAAGGCTGGGATGCGGGCTGCTTCCGGAGAGTTCGGGCTCGGCCAGAGAGCGGATCATCGCCTACCTCCGACGGTATCCGATGACCTTAATTGACGGCGATGAGTTGCTCGTCATCTCCGGGATCGGCGAATGGGCGAGACGTGTCCGTGAACTGAGGGTTCAGTTCGGTTGGTGGATCTATACGGGCGTAACCCTGCGCGAACTCGCGGAAGAGAACCCAGAGGCGGCAGCCGATCTCGTTGATCGCCTAGGCGGGCCCGTCAGCAGGATAAGGCCGGACCACTATCTACTCGTCAGCACCGATCAGGACCGGGATGCGGCACATCGCTGGAATGTGCTGAATGGTATCCGTAAGCAATCAATCGGTGTGAAGGCGAAGATAATTGCATACCTCCGCGCCAACGTCGGTACGCCGGTCACGCTGGAGGAGTTGCGGTATTTGGCCGGCGATCGCAGTGAGTGGGCGAGGCGGGTACGTGAACTCAGAACGGAGGACGGCTGGCCGATTTTTACTCGCATGCAGGGCCGTCCGGACCTGCCGGTCGGCAGCTACGTTCTGGATGAGGACAAACAAGCTCCCGAGCATGACCGCCAAATCCCCGACGACGTGCGGGTCACGGTGCTCGAACGTGACGGGTTCGCTTGCCGGCAATGCGGCTGGACCCGCGAGCAGCTTCGAGAAGAGGACCCTCGCAAGTTCCTCGAGCTTCACCATCTCGAGCATCACAAGGAGGGCGGAGCCAATACGGCGGATAACCTCGTCACGCTTTGCAACGTCCACCATGATCAAGTTCATGCCGGTCGTCTGGTTGCCCCCGATCCTGCTGGGCCTTAGGCCGGGTATGATCCGACGAGCGCGGGGGATCCCCTGATGGACACTGTCGATCCGACCCGCCGCAGCGCCAACATGTCGAAGGTCCGCAGCAAGGACACGGGCCCGGAGCTGTTGGTCCGAAGCATCGCCCATCGCATGGGGCTGCGCTTCCGGCTTTACCGCAGGGACATGCCCGGAACGCCCGATCTCGTCTTCCCACGCTACAAGCTCGCGGTCTTCGTCCACGGTTGCTTCTGGCACCGGCACCCGTGCTGCATCCGGGCTACTACGCCGAGCACCCGCCAGGAGTTTTGGGAGAAGAAGTTCGCCGCGACGGTCGAACGGGACGCTCGGCAGACAAGAGCACTTGAGGATCTGGGCTGGCGCGTTCTGGTCCTCTGGGAATGCGGCCTCAAGGATCAAGCGGCGCTGCGCGCGACACTGGCGCGCGCCGTCGAAGATGCAGACGCGACCACCCGGCGCATTTCACATTTAGGTACTTTGCCCCCGAGAGGGTATCGCCCATCCCGCACTACCCCAGCGTCGCGCCCGACAAGTCGGCGCCAATGGGGCTGCTAAGCGTGGAGAATCTCTTCAGGTCGACGACGGGCTTTCATGGCGTCAAATTGGGCGTCAACTGCGTCGAGGTAAGACAGGATGGAATCGTGGCCCGCTTCCTCGGCAAGGATGAATGTATTCTCGGCTACGGCCTCACCGCTGACGAGGAGCACGGGATACTCGTCCTCGATGACCTCCCGCTGCACCGGCTCCGAAAAGTAGCTGGTCGTGACGAACACGCCGAACCAGCCCCGCTTTAGTCGAGCGACGGTGCGGGCGATGTCCTTGCCGTCGACGCCGGATGTCGGTGCGACGCATTTGGCCTGGCCGTAGACGATCTGGCGGACCGCTCCGAAGCCCTGACCGATGTCCAAGCGAGCGATGAAATCCGCGCCGCCGTCGCCGCTGCCCGGCGTGATCCATCCTTCCACGAACCGACCTGCTGCGCCGCTTAAGAGTCGTCGGGAGATCGCGTAAGCGAGACCCTCGAACCGATCCTTACGGCCGTCATAGTAGCTGTAGATGCTCTGCAGGATTTTATCGTTGCGAGATCCCTTCTCGGGCATCTGATCGCGGGGCTTGATAACCCGGAGTTTGGACGAGTGCCGCCGGTTTCGCGGAATCGATGATTGGCCCGCCGCGATCCAGTTGCGCCAGGCCTCCGGGGCTGCGGCAAGGGTCTCGGGCGTTGTGGCCTGAGCATCCCGGCGAATGTTGATCCATCCCCAGTCGAACAGTTCGTGTTCGGCTGCCTGTGAGAGCACCGCAAAATCGTAGACGTAGTTGGCGAACGAGGCGCTTTTGCGCGGATCGAACTGTGTGATCCGTTCGACGCGTTCGATCACACCGTAGCCCTGGAAGGTCACGAAGCCCTTGGGCACGCCGTTCACCGTCGTGCGACGAAAGAAGATGATGGGCGCGGCGGCCGCGCGCTCAGCCGGCTCGATCGCGGAGTGGGTTGCGTACGCCTCGAGCAGGACCTTGTTACCGGGTGCCCGAGCCGGGTCTTCGCCCGGCGTCTTCGCGTCCCCGTAGTAGCGGATGTGGCCGTTGTCGGTGTCGAACACGTCATGCCACGGCGTCTGTGCCGATCCGACCCGATGCGGGCTGCTGGAAATGAGAATTGCGGGTCGCCTTGGGCCGTCAGGCGCCTTCAGCCCTGCGATCGGATTGATACCGCGCTCCAATAGAGCGCGCGGACTTCCTCGACGGTTAGTGGCGTGCAGATAGTTGACCAAGCCATCAACGGCCGGGAGCTCCGGGCCGATGCGGTTGGAGTAGCGAAGGATCTGCCTGATCTGTAACTGTGTCATCGTCATCCCGTGGCCACCCGGCGGTATGTACTCACCACACGCTACAGCGGATCATGCCCTCGTGTTGGCGAGATTGATGCCGTCCGCGGCGTCAGGATGGTGCGGATCGCTGCTCGAGAGGTGCAGTTAGCCCCGGCTTTGCACCGCCTCGTCGAGGGCCTGGATGTAGGCAACCATGGCTGAGATCCACCCATCCTTACGTTGCAGCAAGGCGCCGATGGGCGGGTTCTTTCCGTCCGGGCCCACGGCGCGCCATCCGGTAGGCTTGGGGGTCTTGCGCACGGATCCGCCGGGCACGAGCGCGGCGACCGCCTCCTGATAGGCGTGGGCAAGGTCCAGTCGACCAAGTCCGTCGGCTGACCAGTTGGTGTAGTCGCCCCCGAACCGGCCCTCCAGCTCGACGGCCCCAAGGTTGAACTCGGCCCCGGAAGACGCTCTCCACTTGAGCATCAGGCCCCTCTTTATGTCCGCGTAGATGCCAAGAGGCTCCAACTCTTCCAACAGGCCCTTTAGCATGGACGAAGCACCCGGCGCGCTCGCCTCCAACGCCTCAAAATAGGCATCCGACGTAAGGGTAGTCGCCCGGCCGGCATTCGTGGCAGGCGACGGCACGACCTGGGCGGGGGTCATGATCACGCCGCTCTCAAGCCTGATAACTGCGCGTTCGATCTGCACTGTACGCGTCAGCACCCGCGGTTGGACAATAATGCGTCCCTCAAATGGCTCACGCCAGATCGACATCTCGACCATCGCCAACGTGAAGTGGAGGCCCAGGTGCCGTTGAAGGAAATCGGTGAGTTGTTCGGCGCTTTCTTGGATGCCGTCCCCGGCGACGATGAGCAGCATCCTGCCGAGCCGCAGATTTCGCGCCACGGCGTCAATGAACAACGCCTCAGACGCCGGGTCGTCTTGGCCATGCACGAGCGCGAAGATGTTTGCGGCTGGCTCCCTGCGAGCCGAGCGCACCGCCCGCTGAAGCTCTTCGTAGGACAGCTGAGAGAGATCCTTGGCGTAGTCGAGAACCTGGCCCACCACTTCGCGCCGAGCCTCAGGGTTGCGCCAGAGCTTTGTCTCGACGACCACGATCCCGCCGCTCGCCGTGATCATGAGGTTGTCGACAAAACCGCTTCGGACCGGAAGCTCCAGGCAGATCGGTGTAGGCCCGGCCAGCGCCGGCTCGATCATATCGATGGGAAGGAGCGACGGGTGGTCCTGCAGCAGGTGCTGCAGCCAGCTCTCGTCGTAGACACCGGTGGAGCCAGGACGTAGCGGCAATGCCTCCAGCGCCAGGCAGGTTTGGGAAGGGGATCCCATGCCGTCGATGACCATTGGCGCTGCGTAGCTCCGCATGCGTGCTCCCTCCAGCCGTTCACGGCCGCACGTCAAGACTTATGGTCAATGGGCCGAAGTCAAGTCCGCGCGCGCCATGCGAGGGTTGAGGTGCGGCAAGAAGCCGGTCTTGATCGGCGGGAACTGGGTAGTGTCTCAGTTTGAAGGGTGGTGAACCGACGCCAGCACCCTGTGCTATGTCTCCCGCCATGGAGCCGAGATGTCTCAGATAGCCCAGAAGGACCGCCTCTGTAGTGAGTGCGGTCGCCATTTCCTTTCGGGTTTGGTGCACATTGGACGGTCCCACGCGCTAGGCATGTGGTGCATAAGCTGCGCCAGGAAGAATGCGCCAGAGGCAGTGAAGCGCCTAGAGAAGGCGTCCGATGCTCGATGGGACGACATTTTGAAAGGTGAGTAGGTGCCCGAGACACGTGCTCTTAAGGGCGGCCCCACCGCCATCGGAGGGCGCATGACATTCGCAAGGTGAAGCTGACGGGGGTCGGCTGGGATCTTCGCCAGCCTCCGCTCCTAAAGGTGAGCACCCTTCCGAGGTACCGCACAATTTGTAGCGCGCAGCGTGGACCGGAGGCTGTGACGGAGCTTAACAATGTTCACACGATCAAGAACTCGAGTGCCCGACGCGGGTGTCGCTCGGTGTATTACCCGATGGTTATCAACGACCAGGAGGTCCCCAAGCTCCCACCGGTGCGCGTAGCGAGGCGTTGAGTTTAGGTGACTTTCGAGAGCCTCCATCACGGCAGCCCAATGCGACTCTGAGACGGACGCGCTCCTCTTCGCCTGCCCGAGATTCACAGAGAGCACCTCCGAGCCCGTAATGGTATGACGCGTAACAAATGGATGGACACACCCCCTGGGATGCCGCCAGGGGTCCTGTCAGGTTAACCGCCTCGGGGCGAGACTCATCCCACCTCGACCATTTTAGGCGGTAGCTGCTGCCCATGCCGCATCCGCCTCGGTGCGGAAGCGCCGGAGGGTGGGGCGGCTGATCAGATGTCTTTGGACGTTGAAGGTGTTGTAGATCGCGGCGTGGGTGGTGAGGAACCGTTGGGCGGACGGCTGGCTCTTGAACAGCTGCTGCTGTCGCTCTCGTCGTCGGATCGGTAGGTGGGAGTTCTCGATCCGATTGTTCTCCCGGAGCCGGCCCGGCCGATGGATCTGATCGAGGCCGAGTTCCCTAAGCGCCGACCCATACGACGCCAAGCCATCCGTGGTTATCCGCTCTGGCTCTACGGGCTGGTTGCGCAGCAGACGGTTCAGAAGCTTCAGCGCAGCTTCGTTGTCCCGCCGTCGTTGAACGACCAGGTCGAGCACTTCGCCTTCGTCATCGACCGCGCGCCAGAGATACATCCGCCGGCCGCCGATCCAGGAGACCATCTCATCCAGGTGCCATCGAGGGGAGGGCGCCGGCCGTCCCTTCCGCAGTCGCCGGGCGATCAGCGGTCCAAACTTGATTGTCCAGCAGCGGATCGTTTCGTAGCTTGCCTCGATCCCGCGTTGTGCCAGCATTTCCTCGACATCACGAAGGCTGAGGCTGAACCGAAAATACAGCCAGACCGCGTGGCGGATCACATCCGGTGGGAAACGGTGGCGCTTGAACGAGATCGGCTTCATCAAACCCAACTCCAGAATGCTCTTGCTGAGCTTCTCACCGGAGACTTGATAGCGTTAGCCTGACAGCACCCGCCAGAGGTACATGCGCTTGCCACCGATCGTGCAAACCACCTCGTCCAGGTGCCACCGCGGCGAAGGCGCCTGCCGCCGGCGCTTCAGGTTCCTGGCGATCTGCGGGCCGAACTTGATCGTCCAGCAGCGGACGGTCTCGTAGGAGACGTCCACGCCGCGCTGCGCAAGCAGCTCCTCGACGTCCCTGAAGCTCAGGCTGAAGCGGAAATACAGCCATACCGCGTGGCGGATGACCTCCGCTGGAAAGCGGTGCCTCTTGAACGAAAGCGCAGTCACGAACCCAAGCCCCACAAGGCCGCTCAGGCAGCCCTCAGTGGAGACGTGTTAGCGTTAGACTGACAGCACCCCCCACAAAACACTACGCGCGCATAAACCTGATCCCTCGTTCAGGTTTGGCCATTAGTCCCTGTCGGTTTCAGTCAAGGCCTACGCCTCGTCATCGATGGACACACCTTCCTGATTTCCGGGCGCAGGGCCGCTAACCCGTCAGACAGGCCCCATTGAAAGCCCCCGGCAGCAAGTCACCTGCCACGCTGACGCGGACCTTTCCGAACAGATTGGCACAAACCACCGTCATCTCCGCGCCTCCGAGCTCCATCATCACCTGACGGCAAGCTCCGCAGGGCGAAATGGGACCTTCCGTAGGTCCCACGACAGCCAGAGCCCTGAACGCGCCCGGCCGGTAGCCTGCCGCTATGGCGCTGAACAGAGCGGTGCGTTCAGCGCAATTGCACAGGCCATAGGATGCGTTCTCGACGTTGCAGCCATGGAACACCCGGCCATCGTTGCAGAGGACGGCGGCCCCCACCTGAAACCGGGAATACGGCGCATAGGCCGCGGCACGCGCGGTGAGCGCTTCCTCGATCAATTGTGAATGGTCCATCGATCGCCCCTAGACCTGCGAGTGTTCGGCAAAATCGGGAAGGCTTTCGAGAACCAGCGGCCTCCCGGCGGGCGGCGCGTCGCCGATCAGGAAGGCGGTGCTTACCGCTTCGCCGGCCAACCCGGCAGCGTCAGTGCCCCGCGCGTGGACGAAGGCCAGGGGCTGCCCGGCGACCATCGCGTCGCCGATTTGCGCGAACCCGCTAAATCCTACGGTGCCGTCGACGCGGTCCGCCGGATCCTTGCGACCGCCCCCGAGACCAACCACGGCAAGACCCAGGGCGCGACAGTCGCAGGCCTGCACATAGCCCGAACGCGGCGCGGGCACCGCCAGGACCGTGTCGGCCCGGGCCAGATACTGGTCGGGCCGTTCCAGCAGATCGCTAGGCCCTCCCAAGGCCGCGACCATGCGGGCGAAGCGCTCGGCAGCGTCTCCCGACTCCAGCGCATCCAGAAGTTTGCCGCGGGCCTGGGCGGCATCGGCAGCGAGTCCGCCAAGGACCAGCATCTGCGCGCCCAGCGCCAGGGTGACCTCGTGTAACCGCGGAGGGCGCGACCGACCCGCGAGATAGTCGACGGCGCAGTGTATTTCGATGGCGTTGCCGGCACAGGGAGCAAGGGGCTCGTTCATGTCGGTGAGCAGGGCGGCCGTCTTCATGCCGGAGCGGTTGCCGACAGCGACGATGGCCTGGGCCAGCGCCATCGATTGCTCCTCGGTCGGCATGAAGGCTCCGGAGCCGGTCTTGACGTCCATGACCAGCACATCCAGTCCGGCCGCGAGCTTCTTCGACAGTATCGAGCCCGTGATCAGGGCGATTGACTCGACCGTGGCGGTGACATCGCGAATGCCGTACAGACGCCGGTCCGCCGGTGCCAGTTGCGCGGTCTGACCGATGATGGCCGCGCCGACATTCCGCACGACGCTTTTTAGCAAGGCCTGGTCGGGCGCGACCTGATAGCCGGGGATCGACTCCAGCTTGTCGACGGTTCCGCCGGTGTGACCAAGGCCGCGGCCCGAGATCATCGGCACGAAACCTCCGCAGGCGGCCACCATCGGACCGAGCAGCAACGACACCAGGTCACCGACGCCCCCGGTGGAGTGTTTGTCGAGCACCGGACCGGGTAGATCCAGCGCGGTCCAGTCCAGCACCTGCCCAGAGTCGCGCATTGCCTGGGTGAGGGCGATGCGTTCGTCTAGATCCATGTCGTTAAAATACACAGCCATCGCCAGCGCGGCGATTTGACCGTCGCCAATGCTGCCGTCGCTGATACCGCGCACAAAGGCGTCGATTTCCGCGCGGCTCAAAACTGCGCCGTCGCGCTTCCGGCGGATGATCTCCTGCGGCAGCGCCCCCTGCCCCCGGTCAGACCCCATAGGGAATCCAGATGTTCTTCACCTGGCTGGCATGGGCGAGGAAAGTACGTCCGGCGGACTGTCTGTCGTCGAACCAGTCGCGCCCCTTGCCGCCGCTGACCCAGGTTCGTTTCAGCGTGTCGGCCGATAGCTGCTCGACTTCGGCGCAGCCTGCGACAGAACCGTCATGACGCCACACTGCATCGATGTCCGCGTGTCCGGCCATCACCCGCGCCAGTTCGTCGGCGTCTCCGGTCACGATGTTGAGCGCGCCGCCGGGCAGGTCAGAGGTGTCGAGCACCTGATAGAAGTCGGTGGCGGACAGGGGATGCGCCGACGAGGGCACGGCGATCACCCGGTTGCCCAGCGCCAGCGCGGGTGCCGCCAGGGAGATCAGGCCGAGCAGGGGAGATTCCGCGGGGCAAATCATGCCGATCACGCCGACCGGCTCGTTGAGGGCCGCGGTAATTCCATGCATCGGCGGTTGATGCACCGCACCGTCAAATTTGTCGGCCCAGGCGGCGTAGGTGAACAGCCGTTCGATGCTGACGTCGACCTCCCGGGCGGCATTGGCATCTCCGGTCATCGCGGCGATCCGCGCGGCGAACTCGGCATGTCGGGCGGCCAGGTTTTCCGCGACAAAATAGAGGACCTGAGCCCGGTTATGGCCGCTGGCACCGGCCCAGCCGGACTGTTTGTGTGCGGCCTCCACGGCATTGCGGATATCCTTGCGGCTGCCGGCCGCAACCTCGCCCAGCAACTGGCCGTCGACGCCATACACGGGCTGACTGTAGCCGCTGTCCGGCCGGGCCTGCTTGCCGCCGATATAAAGTTTGGCGGTGCGATCGATGCCGGGGACAGGAACCCCGTCAGGGACACCGGGAACGACAGCGACAACGGACGGTGCCGGCGGGCGGGCGTCCTCGGCGCAGGCCACCAGGTATTCGAGCAGGCCTTCCCGGCCGCCCTCGCGACCGAAGCCGGATTCGCGGTAGCCGCCGAAGCCACAGGCGGCATCGAACTGATTGGCGGTGTTGATCCAGACCACGCCGGCCTTGATTTGCGGCGCGATATCCAGCGCCAGGCTGATGGACTCGGTCCACACGCATGAGGCCAGGCCGTAGACGGTGTTGTTGGCCAGCTGCACCGCCTCGACCGGGGTCCGAAAACTCATCGCCACGAGCACAGGTCCGAAGATTTCGGTCTGCGCCACAGTGGACGAGGTTGAAGCGCCCGTGATCAGGGTCGGTGGGTAGAAACAGCCGCGTTCGGGCAACTCGCACGCCGGCTGCCACACGGTACAGCCCTCATCGCGGGCGGTCTGCACGAGATCAGAAATCCGCTGCTTCTGAACCGGATCGACGAGCGCCCCGATGTCCGTGGACTTGTCCAGCGGCGAGCCCACGATCAACCGGTCCATGCGCGCGCGCAGTTTGGCCAGGAATCGGTGTTCCACCGACTCCTGCACCAGCAGCCGCGAACCGGCACAACAGACCTGACCCTGATTGAACCAGATACTGTCGACCAGGCCTTCGACGGCAGCGTCGAGGTCCGCGTCCTCGAACACGATGAAGGGCGACTTGCCGCCCAGTTCCAGCGACAGCTTCTTGCCGCTTCCGGCGGTGGCGCGACGAATCAGACGGCCGACCTCCGTCGAGCCGGTAAAGGCCAGTTTGTCGATACCGGGATGGGTGACGATCGCCTCCCCGACCGCGCCGTCACCGGTCACGATATTGACCACCCCCGCCGGCAGCCCCGCCTGCTGACACAGTTCGGCGAACAACAGCGCGCTCAGCGAGGTGAATTCGGCCGGCTTGAACACCACCGTATTGCCGCAGGCCAGCGCCGGCGCGATTTTCCACGACAGCATCAGCAACGGGAAATTCCACGGCACGATCTGCCCGACGACGCCCACGGGACGGTGGTCGGGAAATTCCTGCGACAGCAGCTGCGCCCAGCCCGCATGATAATAGAAATGCCGAGCGGCCAACGGGATGTCGATGTCGCGGGTCTCGCGAACCGGCTTGCCGTTATCCAGCGTCTCCAGCACCGCAAACAGCCGGGCGTGCTTCTGGATGAGCCGTGCCAGCGCATACAGCAGGCGGGCCCGGCTGTGTGCGCCGAGGGCGGCCCAGCCGGGTTGCGCGGCCCGGGCCGCAGCCACCGCCCGGTCGACATCGTCAGCGCTGGCCTGGGTTATCTCGGCGACCGGCTCGTTGTCAGCCGGATTGCGCGAGGCAAACAGGGCCGCGGGCTCGCTCCACACATTGTCGATAAACAGACCGAAACGGCGCTGATGGCGGTCAAGCCAAGCCTGCGCTTCACGGGTGCTTTCCGGCGACGGTCCATAGTCCATGGTGGCGAGAATCTCGTTGATGGGGCGCATGGCAATAGTCCTCACGGCATGGCGTGACGGTGGGCCGCTGAATACTGGCCGGTGACGAAATGTTCGAGCTGGCGTTCGATGTCGGTCAACAGGCTGGAGGCACCGATCCTGAACAGATGCGGCTGCATCCATTCGACACCAAGTTCCTCCTTCATCAAGGTCAGGTACTGGATGGCGGCCTTGGCCGAACTGACCCCACCGGCCGGCTTGAAACCGACCTGAAAGCCCGTTCTCCCGGCATATTCGCGAATGGCCCGCGTCATCGTCAGCGCCACCGGCAGGGTTGCATTGACCGCTTCCTTGCCGGTCGAGGTCTTGATGAAGTCGGCACCGGCCATCATGCAGGTCCATGAGGCCCGGGCGACGTTCTCCAGCGTCATCAAGTCGCCCGTAGCGAGGATGGCCTTCACGTGCGCCTCGCCGCACGCGTGGCGATAGGCCTGCATTTCATCGTACAGGGCCTGCCAGTTGCCGGTCAGGACGTGCTGCCGTGTGATCACAATGTCAATCTCGCGGGCACCTGCGGCGACGGAGAGTTCCACCTCGCGCAGCTTGGTTTCCAGGCTCGCAAGGCCCGCCGGAAAACCGGTGGACACTGCCGCGACCGGAAGGCCGCTGTCGCCGAGCGCGCGCAAGGCCGGCGCGATCATCTCATGATAGACGCACACAGCGCCGACCTGCACCTGACCGCCGCCCAGGGCGGTCACGATATCCGCACGCAACGGCCGCTGCGCCTTGTGGCACAGCCGCTCGACCCGGCCCGGCGTGTCGTCTCCGCCCAGAGTAGTCAGGTCGATGCACCGGATCGCCTGAACCAACCACGCCGCCTGATATTCCTTCTTCACTGACCGTCGCGCGACAAGACTGGCCGCGCGACGGTCAGAGGCATTGCGGTTGACGCGCAAGCTGCTCAGCCAGTCAAGGTCAAGGGGACAACCTTCGTTGCGTGGCACAGAGGATGGCTGGGCATTGGTCATTGTGGGCAAGGGTCCGTGATCAGGAGCCGTAATCTGGAAGTCATGGTAACGGAGTCGTCTTCAGTCCGTTGGCTGTTGGCAAAGCGCATCAAGGGTCAGTTCAGTCATCGCATCGACGCCGGTCTGTCTCTGGTGGACGTCCATATGTGCGGCGTGGCGCAGGTGGTCCGATACGGTCAAAACCGCCAGGGCCTCTGCGCCAAATTCGGCGGCCAGGCCATACAGGCCCGCCGCCTCCATCTCGACGGCGAGAATTCCCATCGCCGCCAGTGTGTCGGCCATATCCGGCCTGGGCGAGTAGAACAGATCGGCGGAGAAGACGTTGCCGACGCGAACCGGCACGCCCACGCGCCCGGCCTGATCGGCCACCGCGCGCAGCAGGGAATAGCTGGCACCGGCCCCAAAATCCATTCCGGCAAAGCGCTGACGGTTGACGCCGGAATCCGTGCTTGCCGACAGCGCCAGGACCAGATCGCCGAGCGCCAGATCCTCCTGCACAGCCCCGCAGGTACCCACGCGTACGATGCGCTTGACGCCGTAGTGACGGATCAACTCCGTCGCATAGATCGAGCTGGAGGGAATGCCCATGCCGCTGCCCATGACCGAGATGCGCTGGCCGCGATAGACGCCGGTATAGCCAAACATATTGCGGGCCGAGGTCACCTGGACCGCATTGCTGAAGAAGCGTTGGGCGATGTGCTGTGCACGGAGTGGATCTCCGGGCAGCAGCACGGTTGGGGCGAAAGCCCCCTCTGCGGCATCAATGTGGGGCGTACTCATCTCGACTCCATAAAGGACCGGCCATACGGTAAGGATGGAATGCTGAAATGTACCGCGAGGCTCTGACCGATATCAGCAAAACTGTCTCGAATACCGATGCAGCCGGGTGAAATGCCCCTGCCAAAGGCAAGGATCGGTACATGTTCACGCGTGTGGTCGCTGCCCGGCCAGGTCGGGTCATTGCCATGATCGGCGCTCAGGATCAGCAGGTCGTCCGGTGCCAGCGCCATGAGAAGTTCCGGTATGCGCCGATCGAAAGACTCCAGCGCCGCGGCATAGCCGGCGACGTCTCGGCGATGGCCGTATTCTGAATCGAAATCGACGAAATTGGTGAACACCAGACCGTTGTCAGCACATTGGTTCAGCGTGTTCAGGGTCGCGTCGAACAGGCCGTCGATGCCATGCGCCTTGACCTCATGCGAAATACCATTGCCGGCAAAGATGTCCGGGATCTTGCCGATGCCGTGCACGGTCCCACCCGCCTGACAGAGTCGATCCAGCATGGTCGGTGCCGGGGGCGGCATTGAATAGTCGTGACGATTGTGACTGCGCCGAAAACTGCCCGCATCGCCGCCAACGAAGGGACGGGCAATCACCCGACCGATCCGATAATCATCCACCAGTTCGCGTGCGGTTTCACAAAGCCTGAAGAGGCGTTCCAGCCCGAATGCGGTCTCGTGCGCGGCAATTTGTAGCACCGAGTCGGCGGACGTGTAGACGATCGGCTTGCCACTGCGGACATGCTCTTCGCCGAGTTCGGCGAGGATTGTCGTCCCGGAAGCATGGCGGTTACCGAGCCAGCCGGAAACGCCGGCGCGTTCCGCCAGGGATTGCAGCAACCGGGCCGGAACGCTGTGTTCGCGATCGCGGAAATAGCCCCACTCATCCAGCACCGGGACGCCCATCATCTCCCAATGACCGGATGTGGTGTCCTTGCCCGTCGACAATTCGCGACCAGCGCCCCAGGCACCGATAGTGCAGACATCCGGCGCAAAGCCTGCCGGTACTTCACCGCTGGCCAGCCTTGCAGCCAGTCCGAGGCCGAGGCGCTCCAGGTTCGGCACCTGCAAGGGCCCGCTGCGATCGACGTCGGCACGCCCCTGCGCACATCGCAACGCAATATGACCCAGGGTGTCGGCGCCCGTGTCGCCAAACGCTGCCGCATCCGGCAAGGCCCCGATGCCGAGCGAATCCAGGATCAACAACACGGCACGTGGCATGGAGGTTCCGATTGCAGCAAAGGCCATAGTCGGTGACTAGCAGCGCCATTTCCAGCTCGAAAGCCAGCGGGAAAACCAGCGCTGGCTAGGACAAAACCTCGCAGTCCACCTCCATGCAAACAGTTATTCGGAACGTCTCGGAGCCGGGCGAGGCCTCACACTCCGGAGCGATGTCCTGACGTGCTCCACCAGTCTCACCCCCGCGACAACCGGCGTACTTCAGTGACAGGCATGTCGGTGTTCAAATAGATCGCCGGCCCCGATCCGGATGTGCCTATCAAAGGACCTCTCACCTTGGCCGCTCCCCTTTTCGAACGCCTGACGATCATCGGCTGTGGCCTGATCGGCTCTTCGATCGCACGCGCCGCACGACGCCATGGCCTCGCAGGCGAAATCATCGTTGCAGACCTGTCCAAACAGGTCCGTGAACGGGCCGCCGCCCTGAATCTGGCCGACCGGATCACCGCCGACATTGCCGAAGGCGTCGCCGGGGCCGACCTGGTGATTTTCGCCGTGCCGGTCCTGGCCATGGAAGCAGCCATGATCGCCGCCGCCGCCCACCTCAGGCCAGGGGCCATCATCACCGACGTGGGTTCGGTCAAGGGCAGCGTCACTGACGCCCTCACCGCCGCCGCACCGTCGGATGTGTTTGTTATTCCCGGCCACCCGATTGCCGGCACCGAACATTCCGGTCCCGACGCCGGTTTTGCCGAACTGTTCGAGGGCCGCTGGACCATTCTGACGCCGCTGGTCAGCGATGACCCGGACCATGCCGAGGCCCTGGCGCGCCTGACGGCTTTCTGGCTGGCCCTGGGAGCCCAGGTCGAGGTGATGGACGCGGCCCACCACGATCTGGTGCTGGCGGTGACCAGCCACCTCCCCCACCTGATCGCCTACAATATCGTCGGCACGGCCGCCGATCTCGAGGGCGTAACCGAAGGCGAGGTGATGAAATACGCCGCCGGGGGCTTTCGTGACTTCACTCGCATCGCCGCCAGCGACCCGACCATGTGGCGCGACATCTTCGTGGCCAACAGGGAGGCGGTGCTCGAGGTCCTCGGCCGCTTCACCGAGGACCTGCAGGCGCTGCAACGGGCCATTCGCTGGGGCGAGGCCGACAGGCTGCACAGCCTCTTCACCCGGACCCGCGAGATTCGCCGGGGGGTGATCGACCTGGGACAGGACAGCCCCGAGTCCAATTTCGGCCGGGACCGGGGGCGGCATTAACGCTGCCGGCATCAGCAGAGTGCGGAATCCGGACGGCACCGCTACAACCCGGACGCCGGCGCCAACAGAAGCCGGTGCCACTCTGACTGGGCGGCCAGACGTCGTCGATTGACACCAGCGGGCAGGATTTGAGGACGTCCCCACGCGCAACCGATTCAGGGAACATGATGCAAGGCTACGATTATCTCGTCGTGGGCTCGGGTATCGCCGGGGCCTCGATCGCCTGTGAATTGGCGGCCCGGGCGCGCGTTCTCATCGTCGAGCGTGAGGAAAGCCCCGGTTATCACACCACCGGCCGCTCGGCGGCGATGTTCGTCGAATCCTATGGCAATGCCTGGATCCGACGTCTGACGGGGGCCAGCCGGGACTTCTTCGACGCCCCTCCCGCAGGATTTTGCGACCACGCCCTGCTGACGCGCCGCGGCTGTCTGACCATCGCCGGTCAGGACCAGCTGGCCGCACTCGAGTCCCTGACCGCCCGGGTCGAGTCCACAGGTAGCGAGATACGGGACCTCAATGGCGCGGCGGCGCGGGCCATGGTGCCGATCCTGCGCCCGGACCGCGTCGCCAGGGCGGCGTTTGAGCCCAATTCCTGCGACATCGACACCCATGGCCTGCACACCGGCTACCTGCGCCTGGCCAGGGCGAGAGGGGCAAGCCTATGCCTCGATGCAGGTGTCGATAGAATCGAACGCCGGAGCGACCGGTGGCGACTGTCGCTGGCCGGTGGCGAGGCCGTCGAGGCACGGGTCATCGTCAATGCCGCCGGAGCATGGGCCGACCAGATTGCCGGACTGGCCGGTGCCGCCCCCCTCGGACTGGAGCCCCGGCGACGCACCGTTCTGCTCCTCGCCCCCCCCCCGGCAGGGGTGCCCATCCACCACTGGCCGTCGGTGATCGATGTCGACGAACAATTCTACTTCAAGCCGGAGTCAGGTTGGCTCCTCGCCACGCCCGCCGACGAGACACCGTCGTTGCCGATGGACGCCGGGCCTGAAGAACTCGACATTGCCCTGTGCATCGACCGCATCCAGACCGCGACCGACCTTTCGGTCAGCCACATACAGCGCGCATGGGCGGGTCTGCGGACCTTCGCCCCCGACCGCACCCCGGTCTTTGGCTACGACCCGGAGCTTGCCGGATTTTTCTGGTTCGCCGGCCAGGGCGGCTACGGCCTGCAGACGGCCCCCGCCGCGGCCCGACTGGGGGCCGCCCTGGCCCTGGGTCAACCCATCCCGGCAGACCTCAGCGACAGAGGTCTGATCGCTGAACCCTTTTCCCCGTCACGCTGGCGATGATCCGCCGGCATTCTGTCAGCCGTCCGTTCCGGATTTCCTACGCGGCGCGATCAGGTCGACAAAGCTCTGTTCACCCCTCAGGCCGCTGAAAAAATCTTGCCCGGGTTCAACAGGCCGTTCGGATCCAGCGCCTGCTTTATCGAACGCATCACGTTCACCGCATCACCGAGTTCATGGACGAGCGCCGCCTGTTTGCCGAGGCCGATCCCGTGCTCGCCCGTGCAGGTCCCATCCATGGCCAGCGCCCGCCGGACCAGCCGCGCATCGAACTCGGCCGCTGCGGCCATTTCGACGGGATCGTCGAGATTCAGCAGCAGTATGCAGTGAAAATTGCCGTCACCGACATGGCCCAGCATGGTCCCGGGAAAGGGCGCGCCAGCGAGGTCGGCCCGGGTCTCAACAACGCACTCCGCCAACCGGCTGATGGGCACGCAGACATCTGTCGACCACGGCACCGCCCCCGGCCGCAGGGACATGGCCGCAAAGCCAGCCTGGTGGCGCGCCCGCCACAGCCGCTCACGCCCCTCCGGCTCGGTCTCCCAGCGGAAATCAGACCCGCCGTTGGCCGTCGCCAGTTCACCGAAGGCCCGGGCCTGATTCTGAACGGACTCCGGATCGCCATGGAATTCCAGGAACAGGCTGTCGGCGACGGCATAATCGAGGTCGAAGGCCGTGTTGACGGCCCCCATCTGGACCGCATCGAGATACTCGGCCCGGGCCGGGGTGAGCCCCGACTGCAGGGCCTCGATCACCGTGCTGACGGCCGCCCCGGCCGAGGGGAAGGCACAGACGGCGGCGGCCACGGCTTCCGGAACCGGATGCAGGCGCACGGTCACCTCGGTGATAACCCCGAGTGTACCCTCAGATCCAACAAACAGATGGGTCAGGTCATAGCCGGCTGAGGATTTGCGCGCCCGCCCCGCCGTGCGGATCACCTGCCCGTCGGCCGTGACCACCGTCAGCGCCATCACGTTTTCGCGCATGCCGCCATAGCGTACCGTAGTGGTCCCCGACGCCCGCGTGGCGGACATGCCGCCCAGGGTCGCGTCCATCCCCGGATCGACCGGGAAGAACAAGCCCGTGTCGCGGAGGTAGCTATTGAGCGCCATCCGGGTCACCCCGGCCTCGACCGTGCAGTCGAAATCCTCGGCGCTGACTCGCAAGACGCGGTTCATCCGGGACAGGTCCAGACTCACCCCGCCCGCGACGGCCCCGACATGACACTCCAGCGACGTGCCGGCCCCAAACGGAATCAGCGGAACCCGGAACCCGGCGCACAGGCGGACGACGGCCGCCACCTCATCGGTCGTTGCGGGAAAAGCCACCGCCTGGGGCGGCAGGTTCGGATGGCGCATACCCCCGCCCCCGTGATGGCCGCATACTGACGCATTGGCCGTGAAATGCTCGCCCAGCAGCGCGGTCAGGCGGCTGACCAGGACATCGGGCAGGGCGACAGGGGGACGCGAACCGGTCATCGGAACATGGCCTCGATCAGAGAGGGACCGGGCGTCACATTGGCCCGCTCCAGAGCCTCTGCCAGTTCTCCGGCGGTGTGCACCCGAATGGCCGGGACGCCGAAACCGGCTGCCAGGGTCGTAAAGTCAATCGCGGGTCGGGTGAGGTCAAACAGGGCGCGGGCCGCCGGCCCGCCCGGGGTTGCCCCGGCCCGCGCCAGTTCCAGATCGAGGATGGCATAGGCCCCGTTGTTCAGGATGACATTGGTGACGTTGAGTCCCTCACGGGCCTGGGTCCACAGCGCCTGCAACGTGTAGAGGGCGCTGCCGTCCGCCTGAAGGGCGACCACCCGCCGATCGGGACAGGCAATCGCCGCCCCCGTGGCCAGCGGCAACCCCTGGCCGATGGCCCCGCCTGTCAGGGCCAGCCAGTCATGCGGCGCGGCCCCGGCGGCATAGTCATAGGCGTAGAATCCGAGCGAAATCGACTCATCACAGACGATGGCCTGATCCGGCAGGGTCGCGGCCAGCACCCGGGCCAGAAGGTCGGCGTCCAGCGCCCGGTCCCGGTCTGCCTCAGCCAACTCCGGCGCGCGGGCCGGAGCACCGGTGACGGCCCCGGCGGCCGGTCCGGCCACGGCTTCCGCCAGGGCCAGCAGGGCGGCCGTCGGGTCCTCGCCCGGCTCGACAAGGGTCAGAAAATCGGCTTCCGCGGAGGTGGGATGGGTCGGACGCCCCGGTAAGGCAAAGAAGGCGACCGGGGCCGGGGCCCCGACCAGAACCACGGTCTCGACGGCCCCCAGCAGACCCGCGCTCATTTCGATCATATAGGGAATTCGCGGCAGGGCAGCGCGTCCCCGACCGCGTTCCACCCGCGCCGGGAAGGTCTCGGTCATCACCAGCGCGCCGGTCGCAGACCCGATCCGCGCCGCCGCCGCACAGGCCTCGGCTCCAAGGAACCGGCCACCGATGACGATGGCGCAGCCGGGCGTTCGCAAGCGCGCGACAACCGCATCGAGGTCCCCCTCCCAGGCCGAAATCACGGGGGGCGCAAGGTCCGGCACCGGCGTCGCCACCGCCTCATCGGACCAGGCGACGTCCGCCGGGATGATCAGGCTTCCGGGCCCCTGCCCGACCGCGCTTGTCAGAGCCCAGGTCGCCAGTTCGACCGCCTGTACCGGGGTTTCCGCCGTCGCCAGCCAGCGACTGACCGGCCGGGCCAGGGCCTCGATATCGCTCTGCAGCGGCGCATCGTTCTTGCGATGATAGGTGGCGTGGTCGCCGATCAGGTTGATGATCGGCGTGCGGGCCCGGAAGGCATTATGCAGATTGGCCGCCCCATTGGTCAGCCCGGGCCCGAGGTGCAGCAGGGTCAGGGCCGGCTTGCCGGTCATCCGGCCGTAGCCGTCCGCCGCACCGGTGACCACGCCCTCGAAAAGACCCAGCACCGGGCGGATTCGCGGCACCTGATCCAGCGCCGCGACGAGGTGCATTTCCGAGGTGCCGGGATTGGCGAAGCACACCGCAACGCCGCCGTCGGCGAAGGTCTCCAGCAACTGAACAGCGGTCTTCATGGCGCGCCTCGTTTCGTCCTGCCCCCTCGATTCGGGGCCGGTTTCGAAGATCGAGGCTAGGCGCAGGTCGCCGCAAAAATTGTCGCGTTGCTGACAGTCTGTGCAGTAATATCCGTCGCCATGAACATCAGCGATGCGAGCCAGATTCTCGAGACCGGCACCTGGATGGGAACCCTGCCACCGGCCATCCGGATCGCCCTGCTGGCCGCGGGTCGAATCCGCACGCTCGACGACTGCGCCGCCCTGTACCGCACCGGCGATCCGGGCGAGGGCCTCTATGCGGTACTTGAAGGCGAGGTCCGGCTCATCGGCCATTCCGAGGCCGGACGACGAATCGTCTATCTGATCCTCAGGCCCGGAGACTGGTTCGGCGAGATCTCCGTGCTGGACGGCAAACCCCGCTTCCACGATGCGATCGCCTTCGGGCCCTGTACCATCCTGCACGTCGACACCGGCCGGATCGATGCCATCGCGGCCGAACACCCGCGTTTTGACCGTGCCATCGGGGCGCTCGCCTGCAGCCATCAGCGTACGGCCCTGGCCTTCGTCGAGCAGGCCCTGACCGCCTCGTCTGAAACGCGCCTCGCCTTCATTCTGGTGGAACTGGCCGGTCGCTGGGGTGTGACCACAGCGCGCGGCGTCGAGATCGATCTGCGGCTAAGCCAGGAAGACCTCGCGGCCATGGTCGGACTGTCGCGCCAGAGCCTGGCCTCGCTGCTGGGACACCTGCGCCGGGAGGGCCTGATCGACACCCGCTACACACGCGTGACCATCCTCGACCTCGACAGGCTCAAGCTCAGGTGCGGCCGCTAGACAGGCATTAGAAAAAGTTCTTCAGCCGACGCAATTTCGCTTCCGGATGGGGCGGAAAGCGAAGACCGCTATCAAACCGGGACGGTCGGCGCAGCACGGCCTTGGCGTGGGAGAAGGCGTCGAACCCGGCGCGGCCGTGATAGGCCCCCATGCCGCTTGCCCCGACGCCGCCGAACGGCAGATCGGGCACGGTCTGCTGCAGGATCACGTCATTGCCGCAGAAGGCCCCGGCGCTGATGTCCCGTTCAGCCTGGTCGATGGCGTGGCGGTCGCGACCGAAGGCGTAGGCCGCCAGAGGCTTGTCCCGCGCCTGGACGAAGGCCAGGGCTTCTTCCCAGCTGTCGTACGGAATCAGCGGCAGGATGGGGCCGAAGATCTCTTCCTGCATGACCGGGGCGTCGACAGGGACATCAACCAGCACGGTCGGCTCGATGAACAGGCTTGCCGGATCGGCGCGGCCGCCGATCGCGACCCGCCCGTCGCCGAGACGGGCGAACAGGCGTTCGAAATGTCGTTGGTTCAGGATCCGTCCGTAGTCGGGACTGGTCGCCGCATCGCCGCCATGGAATCGCGCCAGCGCCGCGCGATAGGCCGCCAGGAAGGCATCCGTCCGGTCGCGCGGGACAAGGACATAGTCCGGCGCGGTGCAGGTCTGGCCGGCGTTCAAGGACTTGCCCCAGGCGATGCGACGGCCAGCTTCCGCGAAGTCGGCGCTGTCGTGCACCAGCGCCGGGCTCTTGCCACCCAGTTCCAGGATCACGGGCGTCAGATGTCGGGCCGCCGCCGCCATCACCAACCGCCCCACGCGCGCACCGCCGGTATAGAGGATGAGGTCGAACTGCTTCTCCAGAAGCCGCGCCGCGTCGTCTGCGTCCCCCTGGACGACCTGGACGGCCTCCGGATCGAGGTAGCGGGGCAGCAACTCCGCCAGCAGATCGGCGGTGGCCGGTGCCAGTTCGGAGGGTTTGACGACCGCCGCGCATCCGGCACCGATCGCGCCGATCAGCGGCGACAGGGTCAGCAGGAAGGGATAGTTCCAGGCCCCCATGATCAGGGCCACACCGCGCGGCTCCGGCACCACCCGGGCCGCACCGGGGAACAGCGACAGCGGCGTCCCCACCCGCCGCGGCCGGGCCCAACGATGAAACGCCCGGGCCGTTTCCCGGGCCTCGGCCCGGACCAGCCACGCCTCGGCGGTCAGGGCCTCCGCACGCGGCTTGCCAAGGTCCCGGCCTAGCGCGGCGGCGATGTCGTCTTCATGCTCGTCGATCAGGCGGATCAGTCCGGCGAGCTGGGCCGACCGCCAGACCGGGTTCCGCGTCCGGCCCGCGTCGAACGCCGCACGGGCGGAGGTGACGGCGCGATCATAATTTTGGCCGGGTGACGGCGCATCCATGGTGAACCTCGTAAAGACAGCCTATCGCGCTCGGCGAACGCCTTGCCGTGACGCGATCGGTCGCACACGGGGGCGGTCGACGCCATGCGGCGCATCATCGCCGCCTGCCGCACCTCGCCTTCAGGATTGCTCAGCGGACGAAAAACCGTCAATGAGCGCGGAATCCGAAGCGGAGCCCCTTCATGGCCCACCTAGCATTGTCAGGGTAACTCGCCGGTCCATAGTGGGGTTAACGCGCGCTGTTCTCAGGCTGCGGCGGTCCCCTCGACCCAGGCGTCATTCGCCGCACTTCGGAAGATCCGCAAAGTGTCTCGGCTGATCAGGTGACGCTGGGTGTAGAAGGTGTTGTAGACGCTGGCGTGAGTGGTGAGGAAACGCTGGGCTGAGCTCTGAGATTTGAAGAGCTGCATCTTCCGCTCCCGCCTCCGAATGGGGAGGTGCGAGTTCTCCGCCCTGTTGTTTTCTCGAAGCCGGCCGGGTCGGTGGATTCCATCCAACCCGAGCTCCCGTAGCGCTGAGCCGTAGGATGCCAAGCCGTCGGTCACGATCACCTGCGGCTCGATCGGCTGGCTACGCAGTAGGCGCTTCAGAAGCCTCAGCGCCGCGTCGTGATCCCTACGCTTCTGCACCACGACGTCCAGCACCTCGCCTTCGTCATCGACGGCGCGCCAGAGGTACATCCGCTTGCCGCCGATGTTGCAGACCACCTCGTCGAGATGCCAGCGAGGGGAGGGGGCTGGCCGCTTCCTTTTCAGGTTCCTGGCGATGAGCGGCCCGAACTTGATAGTCCAGCAGCGGATGGTCTCGTAGGTCACTTCGATCCCGCGCTGGGCAAGCATCTCCTCGACATCGCGGAAGCTCAGGGTGAAGCGGAAGTACAGCCACACCGCGTGACGAATGATATCCGGCGGGAACCGGTGCCGCTTGAAGGAGATCGAACGCATCAAACCCTTGCCTCACAGGGCTCTCACCAGCCCAGGTGGAGATAAGTTAGCGTTAGACTGACAGCACCGCCCCGCCCATGGCGGTCACGAGTTCGCTGCAGATCGCCAGGCCGAGCCCAGAGCCCCCGAACCGGCGGGTGATGGTCCCGTCGGCCTGCTGAAAACGGGCGAAGATGGTGTCGCGCAGTTGCGGATCGAAGCCGATCCCGGTGTCACTCACTTCGAAGCGATAGCTGTCGCCGCTTCGATCAACGCGGATCGAGACCGAGCCCTGCTCAGTGAACTTCACCGCATTGGCGACAAGGTTGGTCAGCACCTGTTTCAGGCGAAGCGCGTCGCCTGTGACAAGGGCGGGGAGTTCGGCGTCCAGGGCCGTGTGAATCCCGACTCCCTTCTCCTCGGCGGCCAACGCCGCGATGGCGGCGACGTCGGCCACGAGGTCAGTCGGCGACAGCGGCGCCGGGTCCAAGATCAGCTCGCCCGATTCAATCCGCGCCAGGTCGATAATGTCGCCAATGAGACGGCGCAGATGGTCCGACGACGCCTGGATGATGGAGGTCAGTTCGCGCTGATGATCGGTCTGTTCCGTCTGGGAGAGCAGGTCCACCACCCCGATCACGCCGTTCAGCGGCGTGCGAAGCTCATGGCTCATATTGGTCAGGAAGGTGGTCTTGGCCTGGTTGGCCGCCTCTGCGTCCGCGCTCGCCTGGCGCAGGGCCGCAGCCTGGGCGGCGCGTTCGGAGATGTCGCGGATGTTGGCGTGGATGTGGGGCACGCCGCGTTCGTGGGCCACCGACATCCAGAGTTCGATGTCGACCAGGCTCGCGTCCTTTCGGCAGGCGCGGAGTTCGATCCGGCGTCCGACCCGCGCGCCACCCTGAAGCCGCCAGCGCTCGAAGGCGGTGCTGTGGGCCTGTTTGTGCTCAGGCGGAATGATAATGGTGATGTCGCTGCCAAGGGCCTCGGCGATGGAGAAGCCGAACAGCTGTTCGGCTCCGTCGGACCAGGCGGTGATGACGCCGTGATCGTTGCATTCGATGAGGGCGTCGGCTGACGCGATCAGGGCTGTACGAAGCGCTTGCTCGCGGTGACGGGCCGCGAGATCTTCGGCCACCACGGCAGCGAGGCGCTCGAGCGACCTGGCGATCGCCCGATCGAAGACGCGGGGCTCCGAGTCGAAGATGCAGACCGTACCGACGGCATGCCCGTTCACCACGACGGGAGCTCCGGCGTAGAACCGCAGGTGAGGCGCGCCTGTCACGGACGCCATCTGACTGTGCCGGAAATCCTGGCGGGCGTCCGTGATCCAAGTCGTGCCGACCGGGTCGGCGATCACGTGCGCGCAGAAGGACGACCAGCGGCAATTCTCGGCGCCCTCATAGTTCGCGGCGCCTGAGAACCAGACGCGTTCGGCATCGACGAGCGTGACCAAGCCCCAGCGTGCCCCTGAGAGGTCGCGCGCGATCGCAGCGATCTCGTCGTGTTGCGGCGGGCGTAGCTGGTCGAGCAGCCCGAAGGAACGGACCATTTCGACACGGTGCGACTCCCGTCCGATGTCGGCAGCGTAATCATTACAAGCCTTCAGATCTCTCTAGGGGCGGCTCTGCGGCGGCGTTGCTGGGCTTCAGTCGGCTTCGTCGTTCAAGACACGCGCGAGCATCTTGGACGCGCGCGCGCCATAGGTTTCCCAATCGCCGCAAAGCAGCGAGATAGTCGGTCGCAAGGCCGGCTCATCCACCAGACTGGCCATGCACCAGTCGGGAAATTGCCTTTGATCGATCGGCGTGGGTCCGACGACGTGCAGGCTGTGGTGACGGTCATCCGCGTGAATGCGAGCCATTGTTTCCATCAGGGGGGCCTCGGGTCCTTCGAGCACCTGCACGAAATAGCCATCGCCGCAGGCCAAGGCGCCGGTCAGGTCATTCGCGACGTTGAGCGCCTGAGACGTCGTCAGGATGGACGCCAGGGTCCGTCTGTCCACGACCGGATCCGTGGAACGGCTTTTGTAGGCGAGGGAAACGATGGGCGTACTCATGGGCGGGCTGCGGCTTTCTGGTTCCAGGTGACATGGGTGGCGTGATGGAGCCGAAGCTCTTCGGAGGAGACCTGCTCTGGCACGCCATGAACGACGACGTTGGGTGTTCGGCGCCGGGCGGTCTTCAATAGGTGCGCGGGGATCGCGCTCGATGCCGCTCGCCAGTGGACGGCCACGCCGTGAAACGCGGCCTCGCGATACAGGGCGGCGATGTCGGCGGTTGTCTGGACGGTCGCGGTGACCACCCGCACGAACGGCTTGATCATCGCCACCGTCTCCTTGATCAGGCCACCGGGGACGCCGGGATGCAGTCCGGTGATCTCGGCGATGACCGCGCGGCGCATGATAACCTTGAGAGGCCCGCACCGTCCCAGCAGCGCCATTCGGGGTCTCCGGGCCGACAGGGCCGCGAACGCCAGGGGGACGATGAGGGCGAAGAGGGCGCCTTCCTTGCGATAGTCCTCAAGGATCGGCAGCAAGTGCCCAAGCGTCAGCTGGCTGAGCGCCTCCTGGTCCAGATCGGACAGGCGTTCCACGAAGTCGGGGAGGACCAGTCGGATGGCGTAGGCGCTGATCGTTTCCTGATCGAGACGCCAGACAGGCACGACATCGATCTGATACGCCGTGTCGCCATAGTAGGTAAGCGGGAGCGTCCCGGACGCCCGGCGCTCCGTTAGAGGGGGGATCCAGTCTTCGGGCCTCCGGCCCTCCGTCTGCGCTGGCTCGGCGATACGCATCGGCGCCGCGCTGACATCAACCGGGACCGCGCTGACAGCGTCGCCATCGATGCTGGAAATGCGGGACAGGGCGACGTCGTCGTCAGCGGACCGTCCGAGGAAATAAAGTAGCAGCGACCGGAGGACCACGACGCAGCGAACCTGCCCCTCGTAGCTGTCGGCCGAGGCGACGGCCACGAGCACGGTCGTATCGTTTAGGCGCAAATAGACATCGGGGGGCGGCATGCTCTTGGCCAGCGCGCGCTCAACGCCGTCCCACACGATCTCGCTGCGGCTCGCCCAGCGGTTTCCGACCTGCGCCTTGATCGGCTCCAGTGACAGAAGGAAAACCCGGCCCTGATCGACCAGGCCGGCATCCTTGATCCGTTCCAACTGCTCCCTGCGCGAGGCAGCGAGATGGTCCAACGCGGTGATATGACCCTGAGACACCATTGCAATAAGTTAATCAGCCTAAGCGCGATACTAATCGCCAGATATATTGTGCGAGTTAAGAGCTCGTTGCTGCAACTCCTCTGATTAAGTCGTGTTGCCAACATAATATCGTTTCTGCACATCTGTTCGATGTGCCTCTCGACGTTATATTATAGTGCAGCTATGGACCCGCTATTTCGGGGGGGGGGGGGGCGTTTGGAGCAGCGGATGGGTATCAAAGTTGCTGTCAAATTCGGGTTGGGCGCGCAGCCCCGCCGGGCGGGCTGCGATTCGACCGGACCTGATTCCGCCCGCAGTTGGCCCCCAAGAACCTTCCGGCTGGCGGCAATCGACAGCGCCAGACTGATCGGACTATTCGTGTTTGGAGGGACACCGCAAATGAGCCGGTTGTGCGAGCCCGTCTAATGTCTACCCCGAGCGTGCACGTCCTAATTGCAGAGGACGAAGCCTTGATAGCGGGGCTGATCGAAGCGACATTGGACGATGAAGGTTGGGGTACGACCGTCGTGCACTCTGGAGAAGGGGCGCTGAAGGCCCTGCGGGGTTCAGCGTTCGACATCCTCATCACCGACATACGGATGGGCGCCCCGCCGGACGGATGGGCTGTCGCCCATGCGGCAAGAGCATCTAATCCCGGCATCGGGGTGATCTATATCACCGGCGATAGCATGGACGCTTGGCGGGCGAACGGCGTCCCTGGCAGTGTTGTGCTCGCCAAGCCGTTTGAGCCCGCGCAAATCGTCGCGGCTGTTGCCGCCCATCTGAACCGGCGCGGATCCCAATCGGGGATACTGTCAGGCTAGCACGCCGGCCCGGCTGTTCGGATCAGCACTAGGGCGACCGGGCAACGACATTGAGCCACAATACGTTCTGGTCGACCAGGAGGAGCCGTCGCCTGCGGGCATTTCGTTCAGCTCCATCCGCAACTCGCCCTTCACCGAGAAGACGGCGGTCCACTCAAGGCCGTCGGATCTGCCTGCAGCCCCTGCCCTTGGCTTAGTGTCGTGTATTCGGGACCAGCCAGATGTCTGGTTTGGGTCGGGAGCAGACACGAAGCGGGTGCCTGAGAGCCGACAGCTCCAGTGGTCGCTATTCGTTGCGGCCTTAGAGTCCGCTCCTGGCGCAGAGCGGCTATTCAGCGAAATCCAACCGAGGGTTCGTTGACTAACGACGCCGCCGGCCAAGGCCGGAGCAATCAGTTTGGGCTGACAGAACCGTTCGGCCAGATTCAGCCGCGCGGGCGTCCCCGTCCGTGGCCGGCCCGGTCGCGGTTCGAGCCGGAGTCGGAATCAGTCAGGCCCGAATAGCCGCGGCCCGCCGGATCGCTGCCGGAGCCGGAGTCGCTGTCGCTCACCCCGGTGCCATTGCCTCGGCCGTTGCCTCCGCGGTCGACGGGGTCAGAATCGGTCAGGCCGCTGGTTCCGCCGCCGCCCCGGCGGCCATAGCCGGGCTGGTCGGCATAGGCGCCGGCGTCGCTGTCGGAAACCCCCGTGTAGCCGCCGCGTCCCGCGCGCCCATAACCGGGCTGGTCCGCATAGGCGCCGGTGTCACTGTCGGTTACGCCAGTATAGCCGCCACGGCCGCCGCCGACCGGATCGTTGGGATCGCTGTCGGTCACGCCGTACCCGCCGCCTGGGCCGATGCCGTAGCTAGCGCACCCGGTGGTGGCCGTGGCGCCCAAGACCGTCGCCATGAACGAGCGCCGGTTCAGACGCTTCTTCTTGTTGTCCTCAGCCATTTTGCTCTCCCCAGCCAGGCTCCGCCCCTCGCACCCCACGCGCAGACAACTGAAGATATCACGGTCTCTCAGTCGGCCCAGCGACAAAGACTCGCAAGTGGAGCGGTGCTGTCAGCGTTGTCAGCTTAACTCGCCGGTCCGTCGTAAGGTCAGCGGCACCGTTCTCAGGCCGCTTCCGTGGCCTCAACCCAGGCGTCATTCGCCGCATTCCGAAAGATCCGGAGCGTGTCGCGGCTGATCAGATGACGCTGGGTGTAGAAGGTGTTGTAGACGCTGGCGTGAGTGGTGAGGAAACGCTGGGCGGAGCTCTGGGATTTGAAGAGCTGCATCTTCCGCTCTCGCCTTCGGATCGGCAGGTGAGAATTCTCGGCCCCTGTTGTTCTCTCGAAGCCGGCCTGGCCGGTGGATGCCATCCAGGCCTAGCTCACGCAGTGCTGAGCCGTAGGAGGCTAGTCCGTCTGTGAAGATGGCTTCAGGCTCGACAGGCTGGTTGCGCAGCAGCCTCTTCAACAGCCTTAGAGCTGCGTCGTGGTCCCTGCGCTTTTGAACCACGACATCGAGCACCTCGCCTTCGTCGTCGACAGCGCGCCAGAGGTACATGCGCTTGCCTCCGATCGTGCAGACGACCTCGTCCAGATGCCAGCGAGGGGAGGGGGCTGGCCGCTTCCTTTTCAGGTTCCTGGCGATGAGCGGGCCGAACTTGGTGGTCCAACAGCGGACGGTCTCATAACTGACCTCGATTCCGCGCTGAGCGAGCATCTCCTCGACGTTGCGGAAGCTAAGGGTGAAGCGGAAATAGAGCCACACCGCGTGACGAATGATGTCAGGCGGAAACCGGTGACGCTTGAATGAGATCGGACGCATGAAGCCCCTGCCACGGGGCTCTCAAGCAGCCCTTAGTGGAGACTTGTTAGCGTTAGACTGACAGCACCGCCACTTGCACATTGCAAACCCGAAAACAGGTCCCTCGCGGGGCCTTTTTCTTTAGGTGCCAAAGGGGTTTGCAGGGATGTTCCGCCCTGCGGAGACTGGCCAACTGCGCGAGATCGGTCTCCGAACGTCCACCGTCTCTTTCCACCCGCCCCTCGCTCTCGGCGAGACGGGTTCAAAACCCCCATAGATTTCAATGAACTGGCGGGATGGCATTGCGCCCGCGTTTCGCTGGTTCCGGCTTGTCTCAAAGCAGATGGCGAGGTGACACGGGCGGCGTGGTCGTTGGTATGCCTTGGGAGTTTTGCGCGAAGCTTCCGGGGGACAGTAGAGATCGAGAAGTTCAGGGGGCAACCGGCGTGGAGGGGGGGCGCGCGGGATCAGGGCAGACTATTGGGGCAAGCCCTCTCCAGGCTCCTGAGAGATCACGAGCCTTCGCCGGGGATCTGTTTCTTCGGCATTCCCCTGAAGCCATGCAAGGATGTGCCGCGTGTCCTCTAACGAAACCGTTGCATCGCGGAAGACGCGGAACCCTGCCATGCGTTCAAGATCGCGCTGTCCCAGCATCGATCTTTCCAAGTATGTCCGGATCGAAAAGACCGGCATGGGATCTGGAAAGAATGACTTGGCCGCAGCATTCACGCGCAGCGTGCGCAAGACCAGTGCCCCGTCACCGTGTGGCATGAGCATGTCGTATGTCATGTCGTCCTTCAGCTTGGTCAGGTTGTGCTCGAAGCCTGAAGACAACATGGTTCGAAGGGAGCGCGCCTTCTGAAGGATCTGGAGAACATCGGCCTTCAGTGTCTCGGGGGTCGAAGCGCCGCGCTCCATCAACCTGGAAATGGCATGGTGCGAGATATTGGCGGCGATATTGATGTGCGAATTTACCTCTCCGGCGCGCGCGATACATAAAAGATCGGCAAGAATGACCGATCGCTCAGAAAAGGCCTTCTCCTCGCCGCCGGTCATTGCAAATACATCAGTTTCACGGGCAGACGCCATCCGAACGGTGAACACAGCCTTCATGACCTTGTCCCATTGGGCCAAATGGACGCCGCCAAATGCAGGGCGCACATTCTTGGATACGCGCTCGATAGCGTTGTCAGCTTAACTCGACGGTCCGCAGCGAGGTCGAAGCGCACTAATCTCAGGCAGCTGCGGTCGCCTCGATCCAGGCGTCATTCGCCGCGCTCCGGAAAGTTCGGAGCGTTGGTCGGCTGATCAGATGACGCTGGGTGTAGAAGGTGTTGTAGACGCTGGCGTGGGTGGTGAGGAAGCGCTGGGCCGAGGCCTGTGACTTGAAGAGCTGCATCTTCCGCTCCCGCCTTCGAATGGGCAGGTGTGAGTTCTCCGCCCTGTTGTTTTCCCGAAGCCGGCCCGGTCGGTGGATATTCTCCAATCCGAGTTCCCGCAGCGCCGATCCATAGGAAGCCAAGCCATCAGTGACGATGCAGGTGGGCTCGACTGGCTGGTTGCGGAGCAGACGCTTTAGGAGCCGTAACGCCGCAGCGTGATCACGGCGCTTCTGGACGACAACATCCAGGACCTCGCCTTCGTCATCCACGGCGCGCCAGAGATACATCCGCTTGCCACCGATGTTGCAGACCACCTCGTCGAGGTGCCAGCGCGGGGAAGGGGCCGGCCGCCTCCGCTTCAGGTTCTGTGCGATCAGCGGCCCAAACTTGATCGTCCAACTGCGAATGGTCTCGTAGCTCACCTCGATGCCACGCTGGGCGAGCATCTCTTCGACATCGCGAAAGCTCAGGGTGAAGCGGAAATAGAGCCAAACGGCCTGACGGATGACGTCAGCCGGAAAGCGGTGACGCTTAAACGAGATCGGACGCATCAAGCCCTTGCTGCACGCGGGCTCCAAGCAGCCCCAAGTGGAGACTTGTTAGCGTTAGCCTGACAGCACCGATTTCGTTACTGACCTAGCCTTAGGTACGGCCCAAGTTCGACAAGATGGGACAATCGGGACGGTGATCGCCGGCGCATCGATTCGCGAGCGTCCGAAGGGTTTCGAGGACGACGCGCATCTCTCCGATACGGCCTTCAAGGTCCTCGATGTGTCGTTCCGCGATCGCCTTCACGTCACGGCTGGGGCGGCTCTGATCACGCCACAGGGATAGCAGGTGTTCGATCTCTGGGACCGAAAAACCAAGCGTCCGCGCCCGTTTGATAAAGCGTAGATCGTTGAGGTCTCGGTCCGAGAAACTACGGTAATTGCCATCGGTGCGCGCGGCCGGCCGCACGAGGCCAATGCTCTCGTAGTAGCGGATCATCTTGCTCGAAACGCCGGTGGCGCGGGGGCGCTGTCAGGGTAACCGCCTTCGGCCGAAGCTACCCCGACCCGGGTCGTTTCAGGCCGTGGCCGCCGCCCACGCGGCATCCGCTTCAGCGCGAAAGCGGCGAAGGGTCGGTCGGCTGATCAGGTGTCTCTGGACGTTGAAGGTGTTGTAGATCGCTGCGTGGGTGGTGAGAAATCTCTGGGCGGAAGGTTGGCTCTTGAAGAGCTGCATCTGCCGTTCTCGTCGTCGGATCGGCAGATGGGAATTCTCGATCCGATTGTTGTCCCGAAGCCGGCCTGGGTGGTGGACTTGACCCAGGCCCAACTCCCGGAGCGCGGATCCATACGAAGCCAGACCGTCGGTGACGATCGCCTCCGGCTCGACCGGTTGATTGCGCAGGAGCCGGGTCAGCAGCTTCAGCGCCGCCGCGTTGTCCCGCCGGCGCTGAACGACCAGGTCGAGCACCTCGCCTTCATCATCAACGGCCCGCCAGAGGTACATCCGCCGGCCGCCGATCCAGCAGACCATCTCGTCCAGATGCCAGCGAGGGGAGGGCGCCGGCCGTCTCTTCCTCAGCCGCCGGGCGATCAGCGGGCCGAACTTGATCGTCCAGCAGCGTATCGTCTCGTAGCTCACATCGATGCCGCGCTGGGCGAGCATCTCCTCGACGTCGCGCAGGCTGAGGCTGAAGCGGAAATACAGCCATACCGCATAACGGATCACGTCCGGCGGGAAGCGGTGACGCTTGAACGAGATAGGCGGCATCAATCCCTGCTCCAGAAAGCCCTGCGGAGCTTCTCACTGGAGACTTGTTAGCGTTAGACTGACAGCACCACTTCGGCGGCGTCAGGCGGCAGATGGCCGGAGGTCGCCTGTTGAAGATGGATCAGAATTGAGGGCTGTCAGCCGGAGCAAATCACCAAAACCTCAAATCACTGGACTCTCGCGGGATGGGGCGCGCCCAATGCGGATCAGGGCGCGCAGCATGCCGATGAAGGTCACGGTCCAGGCCAAGAAGGCGGCATAGAGAAAGACCTTGGGCAGGCCCGACAGGAAATCGAATTCCATGGCGTAGCACATCTGCCAGGTGGCGGCGGCGTACATGCCGAGCGGGAAAACCGCACCCCAATAGAGCGGGTCGTAGCGGATCGGAAAGCGCTCGAAGCCGTGGCGCCAGACGCCCAACAGCAACAACATGGGGATCCACCAGGTTCCGGTCGCCCAGTAGAAGAGGGTGAAGCCCTTCAGGAACGGAAGCAGCGAGGTCAGATAGGGCGCGTGCGGCGCATTCAGGATCAGCAGCGAACCGGCCAGGGTAGAGATGGCCATGGCCCCCATGTTGATCCAGTAGGGCGGAGACAGGTCGTCCGGTGAGAAGCGGAAGAAGGCATAGCGATAGAAGATCAGCGACATCAGCCAGATGTAGAGCATGCCGCCAAACAGCCAGGTCGACAGGGCAAGGAGGTTGATCTCGAGCCGATAGGGCTGGCCGATCCGGGCCGCGATCAGGGCGCTCGAAACGGATATGGCCTGTGTCGCCACAACCGCCAGCAGCCAGCCGCCGTTGATGCCCTTGTCGAGCGTGGGCTTGTCGCGCTTGATCGTCAGGGCGGTGAAGATCGTGTAGGTGAGGCAAAGCCACAGCAGGATCGCAAATCCCCAGAAGGCCGCGCCGACGATCAGGTTTTCTCCGAGGATCAGAAACTGGTTGGCCAGGATGCCGGTACCGGCAACCATGGTGAAGTAGCCGGGTCCCACCGCGTGGGTGAACATGTCGCCGAAAAAGCGGCCCGGGAAGCGCCAGAGCCTCAGGACATAGAGGATCAGGAGAGCGAAATACTGTACGATGTTCAGGTAGAACAACGGGATGGCGACGAGGCGATGTCCCATCATGAAGGCCGCGAGCGAGATGATGCCCGTCGCCATGACCAGGCCGAAATAGGCCGGAGACAGATCGCGCAGCCTGTCCGTCCAGCTCAGGGCCTGGCCGTTTTCGGTGGTGCTATCGTGCATTTCACACCCATCCCCCGACTGTATCCATAGTCTCGCAGGGCCGCCTGCGGCACAAGTCGGGTCGGGAAGGATCGCCTATCGCATCTGGTTCGGCAGCCACAGCGACAGGGCAGGGACGAAGGCCACCAGCAACAGGATCGCGGTGCAGGCCAGATAGAAGGGCCAGATGGTGCGTAGGGCCTGGGTCATGGGGATGCGGCCGATGGCGCTGCCGACGAACAGGACCGAGCCGACCGGCGGTGTCACCAGCCCGATGCCGCAAGCCAGAAGCAGGATGACGCCGAAATGAACCGGATCGACGCCGAAGGCGCGCACGACCGGCAGGAAGATAGGCGTGCAGATGATGATCAGCGGGGCCATGTCCATAAAGGTCCCCAGCAGCAGCAGCATGCCGATGACCAGAAGGAGGATGACGGCGGGCTCATTGGTCAGGCCCTGCAGGGTTTCGACCAGCATGGACGGCACCTGGAGATAGGCCATGAGCCAGCCGAAGGCACCGGCCGTGCCGATGATGAACAGGACCGCACCGGAGGTGCGGGCCGCCGCGGCACAGGCCTCCTTGAAGGCGCGCCACGACAGGTGGCGATAGACCAGGCCGGTGATGACGGCGGCATAGACCACGGCGATGGAGGCGCTCTCGACGGCGGTGAAGACGCCCATGCGAATGCCGACGAAGATGATGACCACCAGGAGCAGGCCCGGAATGGCCGCAATCAGCCGGCTCAGCACCATGCCGAAGCCAGGGAAGGCTTCGGCCGCATAGCCGCGCACGCGGGCGACCGCATAGGCCGTGACCATCAGGGCCACCGCCAGCAGCAGGGCCGGGATGACGCCGGCGGCGAACAGATCGGAAATCGAGACCCCGCCACCGGCCGAGGCCGAGTACAGGATCATGTTGTGCGAGGGCGGCACCAGGAGGGCTACGAGCGCCGCGGTGATGGTCACATTGACCGCGTAGTCGGCGTGATAGCCGCGCTTGATCATCTGCGGGATCATGGTGCCGCCGACCGCCGAGACGTCGGCAATGGCCGAACCCGAAACGCCGCCAAACAGGGTCGAGGCACCGACGGTCACCTGGCCCAGGCCGCCGCGCACATGCCCGAATAGGCTGGAGGCCAGGGCGATCATCCGGTCGGAAAGACCGCCCTTCATCATCAACTCGCCGGTGAAGATGAACAGAGGGATGGCTAAGAGCGCGATCGAGGTGATGTCTGAACCCATCTGCTGGGCGATCGCGATCATGGGCGTGCCCATGTAGAGCGCCGTCGCGACGGTGGCTGCCAGCAGACAGAAGGCGACCGGCACGCCCATGGCGAGGGCAATGAAGAGCACGCCGAATAGGATGATGAGCTCCATGGTTCAGGTCTCCTCGGCCTGGGCGGGTGCCACGAAGTCACCGGTCAGCAGTCGTTCGAGCGCAAAAGCGGCAATGAGACCGCCACCGACGCAGAGCGCCAGGAACCGCAGACCGGCCGGGATGCCCGCTCCGGCCAGCGCCACCGGCCAGTCGTCGATCGTCAGTTGGCCGCCGAGCACCGCGAGGCCGAGACCACTGGAGAGAATGACAAGGCGCGAGACCGTCTTCAGCAATGCCTGAACTGGCACGGGGGCCGCGTGGGCCAGCCCGGAGAAGGCGAAATGGGATTCCCGACGCACTGCGACCGCGGCCCCCAGCATGACGGCCACGCTCATCAGGAGCAGGGCGACGGGCTCGGTCCAGCCGGGACTGGCGTTCAGAACATAGCGGGCGAAGACCTGCCAGGCCTGGGCCCCGACCATGATGACCAGGGCGGTCCCGGCGATCGCAATGGCCGCCCGGGCGACCGGATCAAGGGCGCGGCTCAGGGGGTGGGACGGAGATGACATGTTTCCTTCTCCCGTCAGGCCAAGGCCTGGACGCGGTCGTAAAGACCGCGCAGGACCGGATCACGCAGGTAGCGTTCGAGCAGGGGCCGGACGCTGGCCTCGAAGGCGGGACGATCGACCGACGAGACCTGGACCCCCGCCGCCACGACTTCGGCCTGTGCGGTTGCGGACCGCTCGTCCCAGAGCGTGCGTTGCACGGCGACCGAGCGCCGTGCCACGTCCCTGACGAGTTCCTGATCGGCCCCGGACAGGGCGTCGAAAGCCCCCTTGGACATCAGCAGCGCATCGGGCGAGAAGCAGTGCTGGCTGTCGGACCAGAAGTGCGCCACCTCGTACTGGCGGCTGGATTGGTAGCTGGGCCAGTTGTTCTCGGCCCCGTCGATCAGATGTGTCTGAAGGGCCGAGAACACCCCGCCGAAGGACAGCGGCGTCGGGTTCGCCCCCATGGCCGCGAGCATCTCAAGGAAGATGTCGGAGTTCGGGGCGCGGATCTTGAGGCCCCGCAACTCGCCCGGCTCCCTGACGGGATGGCGGACATTGTACAGACAGCGCGGGGCCGCGTCGTAATAGGCCAGACCCACGAGGCCGCGACCTTCGAACACATTCAGCAGATCGTGGCCGACGCCGCCGTCGACGACCGCGCGCATGTGCTGAACGGACTGAAAGACATAGGGCAGGGCCCAGAGCCGCGTTTCGGGGAAGGCATTGTTCAGGGCGGCGGCGGCGACGCGGCACATGTCGACGGCCTGAAAGCGCGCCAGGCCGATGGAGTCGTCCTCGGCCCCAAGCTGGCCCGAGGGATAGATGTCCATGGACAGGCGACCGTCCGTCAGACGGCTCAGTTCGTCGTTCATCCAGCGCATGGCCTCGACGACCGGATGGCCGTCGGGATGGACATCGGCGGCCGTGAAGGTGCCCCGGCCGGTGGCCGGTCGTGGCGCACAGCCGGCAGCGAGGGACGCCATACCCAGAATGCCTAAGCCGCGTCGGGTCAACATCAGTCGGTCTCCGCTTGGCGAGGGATGGCGCGGCACAGGATCTCGCCGACGCCGTCAAAGACGACGCGCGACGACTGGCCCGCGACGATATCGTGGATGCCGGTCGCGGCACCGGTGGAGATGAGGTCCCCGGCCTTCAGCGGGCGATCACGCAGCTGGCAGATCTCGAGCAGCACGCGCAGGGAATCCAGCGGGCCGTTGGGAATCGTCCGGGCGCCGCCCCGGCCGACCCGCTCGCCCTCGATCCAGGTCTCGCAGGTCAGGGTATCGAGCCGGCTGCGCCAGTCGGCGACCTCCGGTCCGAGAATCAGGCCGGCATTGTTGCCGAAGTCCGAGACGACCACACAGGGGCCCAGCTCATTGATGGTGGCAAGCGGGCTTCCAGCAGGCTCGACGCCGACGATCAGGACATCAACGAGGGCAGCAGCGTCCTCGATCGACCAGTCAGCGCGTCCGCGAGGCTGATCGGCCCCGAGCTTGAAGATAAACTCAGCCTCGACGGCGGCGAAGCCGCCCTCAAAGACGGGGAAATCGACAGAAACGCCGTCGATGGCCGTCAGGACCTGTCGCGAAAAGACCGGCCCGGCCAGGCGACCGGCTCCGAGGCGCGCGACCCACGGGTCGGGAATGCGGCCCAGCTTCCATCCGACGATCCGGTCCGGCCACTGGCTGATCGCCGCCTCCTGGATGCGATAGGCGGCGTCGAGCGACAGAGGAATGGGGCCGGGATAGTCGGCCAGGGCACGGGCCTGCAGACGCGCGCCGGTGAAACGGCGGGCAATTTGCGCCGCTTCCAGCTCATCGTTGAAGGATGTCGTGGCCGTGCTCACGCCTACCGCCCGTTTTTGCGTTTCCGTACAGGCACATGGCCCTAAATCGTGGTCGGATTCTGTCTCGCCCGACGCCCGATTTCGACGGACATTGCGTCGGAAGGAAACCGGTGTCAATTTCATTTCCGGAGCGACGGCGACGGCGCGGTCGTCCATGATCAGCGGATCAACCGCTGACGTTCGGGAGAGAAAGTCATGTCGCGCATCCTCGGTCTGATTGCCGTGTCGATCCTGGTCCTGATCGCGCCGATGGAGGCCGCGAGGGCACAGTCAGGGCCTGACGGCGCTGGCCTGACGGCGTTTCCGGGGGCCCTGGGGTGGGCGGCCTCCACGCCGGGTGGCCGGGGCGGACGGATCATCCGCGTCACCAATCTGGACAATGATGGGCCGGGGTCGTTTCGCGAGGCGCTGAATGCGTCGGGGCCGCGCACCATCGTCTTTGAGGTCGGCGGTGTTATCGACCTGGAGCGGCGCACGCTCAGGATCACCGAGCCCTTCGTCACTATCGCCGGCCAGACTGCGCCCTCGCCGGGCATCACCTTCATTCGGGGTGGCATGGACATCGCCACCCACGACGTCGTCGTCCAGCATATCCGGATACGGCCGGGCGACGCGGGCCAGACCTGGATGAGCGGCTGGGACGAGGATTCGATCTCGACCCAGGCGGCCTACAACGTGATCGTCGACCACTGCAGCCTGACCTGGGGTACGGACGAAAACCTGTCGGCCTCGGGGCCGCGGTTCACCGGCTCGACGCCGGAGGAATGGCGGGCCGGCACCAGCCACAACATCACGTTTTCGAACAATATCATTGCCGAGAGCCTGGCCTATTCGAGCCATTCGAAGGGCGAACATTCCAAGGGCTCGCTGATCCACGACAATGTCACGGGCCTGCTGATCATCGGCAATCTCTACGCCCACAACTATGAGCGCAATCCGCTGTTCAAGGGCGGCGTTCACGGGGTGATCGTCAACAATCTGATCTACAATCCAGGCCCGCGCGCCATCCACTACAACCTGGCCCCCGAAGAGTGGCAGAACCATCCGTACCAGGATGGCCTGATGAGCGCGGTGGGCAATGTCCTGATCGCGGGGCCTTCGACGCCGGTTGACCGGCTGGCCTTCCTGATGATCGGGGGGGCAGGGGACCTGCGTTACCACGGGCGCGACAATGTCGCGGTGGATTCGCGTGGTGATCCGCTGCGGATGCTCGGCAGCTACACCACCACAGGTGCCCGGATCATCGAGGAGGCGACGCCGCCGGTCTGGTGGGAAGGGCTGGAGCCGTGGCCGTCGGGACAGGTCCAGGTCCGGGTGCTGTCCGGTGTCGGGGCCCGACCGTGGGACCGCGATAGCCGCGACGTTCTGCTGATCGCCGAGGTCGCCGAGGGGCGCGGCGAGATCATCGACCGGCAAGAGCAGGTCGGCGGCTATCCGGCGCGCGCCGAGCCGACCCGGCGGGCCTTCGACGAAAGCCAGTGGGACCTGCGCTTCATGACCCCGCTGTCGGACGCGGCGCTTGATCGTCCGGCCCAGCGCCGTGGCACATGACGACAGGGGTGCCATCGGGGCCTATCGGGTCCGGCAGGGCTCGTTTTGGTTGGACTTCGGTAGGGGCCCTGACCTCACTTTCTGAGACGCGCGTTTTGATCCGATAATCGGTTCCCACTTATCGGAACGCGCTCTAGTCTCGCCCGAAGCAGGGATCACGCCTTGGACGACGACAGCGACAGACTACCGGCCGGCCAGCGCGCCACCATCAACGACATCGCGCGCATTGCGGGGGTGTCCAAGAAGACCGTCTCGCGCGTCATCAACGATTCGCCCTCGGTGCGCGGCGAGACCCGGGAGCGGGTCGAGGCGGTTATCGCCGAGCTGGGGTTCACACCTGACCCTCAGGCGCGCGGCCTGGCCTTCCGGCGCTCATTCCTCGTCGGCATGATCTACGACAACCCCAGTCCGAACTATGTCGTCAACATGCAACAGGGCATCCTGGACGGCGTGCGCGGCTCGGGGCTGGAGCTTGTCGTCCATCCCTGTAACCGCCAGGCTGAGAGTTTCCTGTCCGAGGTCGAGGGGTTCGTCGTCCGACAGAAGTTGGCCGGCGTGGTCATGCCGCCTTCGGTATCGGAAGACGAGCGGGTGGTGGCGCTGCTGAAGGCGGCGGACTGTCCCTACGTCCGCATCGCCTCGGTGTCGCTGGACGAGCCGGAACGGATGGTCGTGACGAACGACCGGTTGGGGGCGGCCGAGGCCGCCCGACACCTGGCGGATCTGGGACACCGGCGGATCGCCTTCATCTCGGGACCGGACACCTTCCGGTCATCGCATGAGCGGGGGGCCGGCTTTGCCGACGGCCTGGCTGAACACGGCCTGTCGCTGGACCCGGCCTATGTCCGGCGCGCGGCCTATACGTTCGAATCCGGGGTCGAGGCCGCACAGGACCTGCTGTCGCTCCCCGCGCCGCCGACCGCGATCTTTGCGGGTAACGATGAAATGGCGATCGGCGTCATGCAGGCGGCACGCAACCGTGGACTGGATGTCCCAGGCGAACTGTCGATCGTCGGCTTTGACGACCTGCCGATGGCCTCGCGCGTGTGGCCGAACCTGACGACGGTGCGCCTGCCGATCCGCGACATGGGCCGGATGGCCGCCGAAAAGCTGACGGCGTCGCGACGCGGGCTGGACCCGGCCAAGCTCAATCAGCCGGACGTGCGGCCGAACCTGATCGTGCGCGAATCCTCGGCACCGCCCCGGAACTGAGGGTCAGGCCGTCTCCAGAGCGGGGCTGCCGATCAGATCCTTGATATAGTCGCGGATGCCTTCGTCGGTGGCATTGGCGAAGAACAGGTCCTGGAATTTTTCGCCTGCGATCGCGGCCTTCAGCAGATCCTGGTCGACGGCCTTCAGCGCCGACAGCATGTCCTTGCAGGTCGCGGACTTCAGCGTTTTCAGAATGCCGCGGTTACGCGCCATGATCTCGGCCCGCTCCCTGGGGTAGCCGAGGCCACGCTCACCTTCGAAGAGTTTGCGGTAGCAGTCCTGAAGGTTCAACTCTGCCGCCCAGCCGAAACCCTTGGCGTAGGGCATGGAGATGGCGTTGCCGTCATTGATCTGGCCGAACAGAAAGGCGTCGGTCGGATCGACCACCAGGCCACAGAAGACCCCCGGCATGGCGTTACAGGCCAGCATCGAGCCCATGCCGGTGCCGCAACCCGTCACGACGAAGTCAGCGGCACCCGAGTTCAGCAGGATGCCGGCCAGCAGCCCGTTCATCACATAGGTCAGGGAAGCCTTGTCCTCGGGCGCGTACATTCCGTAGTGGAACACCTGATGACCCAGCGGCTCGGCCACAGCCGTCAGCGCGGCATGGACGATCTCGCTCTTGGCCGCCTGGCTGTTCTCGATGATGAGGGCGATCTTCATGGTATTTCTCCGGAGCCGCACGCGCAGGTAAACGCGGTGCCGACATTTGCCAAACAACTATGACACCGGTTACCTAGCGGGACAATCCGCGCTGGCGGCGGTGGGAGGAAAGCATGTTGATCTCGACCCGGACCGGGCAGGTTTGTCACCCATGACCAGTCCCTTCGATCTCCGTGGACGGGTCGCCGTGGTCACGGGCGGCAACACCGGCATAGGGCAGGGCATGGCGCTGGCGCTGGCAGGGGCCGGTTGTCGCGTGGCCTCGGTGGCGCGACGGCGATCAGATGACACGGTGGCCGCCATCGAAGACATCGGCGGCAAGGCCGTTTCCATCCAGGCTGACCTCTCGTCGACCGAGCCGTTGGAGCGAATTCTGGACGAGACGACGGCGGCGCTGGGGGCGCCGGACATTCTGGTCAACAACGCCGGAATCATTCGGCGGGCCGATGCCGTCGATTTCACCGAAACCGACTGGGACGACGTCATGAACGTCAATCTGAAGGTGCTGTTCTTCCTGAGTCAGGCCTTTGCCCGGCGGCGCATCGCCGGCGGCGGCGGCGGCAAGATCATCAATACCGCCTCCATGCTCAGCTTCCAGGGCGGTATTCGGGTGCCGTCCTACACGGCCTCCAAGAGCGGGGTCGCCGGCCTGACCAAGCTGATGGCCAATGAATGGGCCAGGCATGGACTCAACGCCAACGCCATCGCGCCCGGCTATTTCGCGACAGACAACACTCAGGCCCTTCAGGACGACCCCGTGCGATCCGCAGAAATCCTTGGCCGCATCCCGGCGGGGCGTTGGGGCCAGCCCGCCGACATCGGTGGCGCGACGGTCTTTCTCGCCAGTGCGGCCAGCGACTACGTCAATGGCGTGATCCTGCCGGTCGATGGCGGCTGGCAGGCGCGTTAGCGGGTCAGGCTGTTCAGCCAGTCCTCGAGGTTCGTATAGCCGTCACCGTCGCGGTCAGCCGGTCCATCGCCGGGGTCGGCGGGGTCGAGGCCCTGACAGGCCTCCCAGTCATCCGGCATGCCGTCGCCGTCGGTGTCGATCCAGGCCTCGCCGGTTGCGAGCTCGGGCCAGCCGCCGACCTCGCCCTGGGTGTTGATGAGGCGGCCGTCACGCGCGGCCACGGAGCCGACGATACGCGCGTCGACGGAGTCGCGCCGCAGTGAGGCTCCGGCCCCGGCCAGAACGCGGTCATAGGCCGAGGCTGCGGGATCGGCCGTAACGGGCGCGATGTCCGGCGCGGTCGACAAACGATAGGTCGGTGCGACCTCGCCCACGACCAGGCTCCATGGATCTGCCGGCTGGGCCCCATCCATCAGATTGCCCTGGAACCAGGCCCGCCCGCCCTGGCTCTCTTCCTCGAAGGCGATGGGTCGCGTGCTATCGGGGCCGCGCACATAGGCATTGTCGATGAAGGCGTAGGTCGCCAGCTGGGCCTCGTCGGAATTATAGCCCGCCCGGGAGCCGCCCCAGTTGTAGAAGACGTTGGAGCGGAACTCGATCAGGGGGCCCGTCGGATCGACTGTGGGGTCGTTATAGTTGCCCGGACGCGGCATGCGGGCGCGGTGGTGGGCCCACAGGTTGTGATGGAAGCTGAACCGGGCTCCGAAGCCGCCGCGCACCAGCGAGCCATAGCCGTGCGCGCCCTTGCCGTGGATCGATTCATTCAGGGATTCGGCGATCAGTGACCACTGGACGGTGACGTCATAGAGCCCCCGCTCGGGCGGATCATAGCGGTTGCCCAGCGATAGGGTCTCGTCCACCGACCACGAGGCCGAGACATGGTCGAGAATGATACGGCTTCCACTGTTGACGGAGATGGCATCCGCCTCGGTGTTGGATTCATCGCCGAGCCGTGAGCGGATGTAGCGGATCACCACATCATCGGCCTGAACCACCAGCGACTGATCACGCAGGGTGATCCCGCCCCCCGGTGCCGTCTGGCCGGCGAGAGTGATCTGACCATGCCGGATCACCAGGGGTGTCTCCAGCCGGATGGTTCCGCCCAGGTCGAAAACGACGGTACGCGGGCCACGCGCTTCGATGGCTTCTCGCAGGGTGCCGGGGCCGGAGTCGGCCAGGCTGGTGACATGAAAGACGCCGCCGCGGCGCCCGCCGACGGCCAGACGACCTGCACCCTCGGCGCCGGGAAAGGCCGGAATTTCATTGGCTGACAAGGCGGCGGCGAGGGCGACGGTGGTGAGGATCATCGCGGCTGAACCTTCGGGGTTGCCAAATCGAACGTCTGCGAGTTAGGGTCGCGATGATACCGGTGTCAATGACATCCCGTCCGTAAATGACACCGGTGTCACTCCTGCGATGGCGAAGACGCCGGGTGGGAATCCAAAATCAGGCGTCGGCACCGCCGACCCCGACAAGCGCTTTGGGAGGAGGCACTGTCGATGATCCGCTTCAAGGGGGCTGAGGCCCGTTCCACTCGTTCCAAGGCGCTGCAGCGCGGCGTTTCGCTGGGTGTTCTGGTCCTTGTGCTGGCCGGTGCCGCCGCAGCGATAGCCCAGGAGGTGCCGCCGGAAGAGGCCAGCCAGGTTGACGACATCATCGTCACCGGATTCCGGGCCAGTCTGGCCGAATCCCTGTCGATCAAGCGCCGCGAAGTCGGCGTGGTCGATGCGATCTCGGCCGAGGACATCGCCGACTTCCCCGATCTGAACCTCGCCGAGGCCATTCAGCGAATCCCGGGCGTTTCGATCGACCGCGACGCCGGAGAAGGCCGCACCCTGACGGTGCGCGGCCTGAGCGCCGACTTCACGCGAACCCGCATCAACGGCATGGAGGCCCAGGCCACAACCGGCGGGACCGACAGCTCCGGCGGTGCCAACCGCGGACGGGGGTTCGACTTCAACGTCTTTGCGGCCGATCTCTTCAACGAGATTCGCATCCGCAAGACCCAGGCCGCCGAGATCGAGGAAGGCTCGCTCGGGGCCACGATCGACCTGCGGACCTCGCGGCCGTTCGACTATGACGGCTTCACCGCCGCTGGTTCCATCCAGTACGGCTACAATGACCTGTCCGAGAACTGGGATCCGCGCTTCGCGGCGCTGATGAGCGACACCTTCGCCGACGGCCGGATCGGGATCCTGGGGTCTTTCGCCTACAGCGAGCGCAATACCCTAGAAGAGGGATTCAGCTCGGTCCGCTGGGTGAATGCAACCGGTAGCGGCTCCAGCGGCGGCTTCTGCAGCCCGGTCGGCTTCGCTCCGCAAAACCCCACCAACAGCGGCTCGACCGGCTCGAGCGCGGCGAACTGCGCCATCGGCGTGGCACGCCCGACCAACACGGCGGCGAACGTCGCGGCCTTTAGCACCGCTAACCAGGCCAACGTCTATATCCCGCGGCTGCCGCGCTACGGCAGACTGGTTCACCAGCAGGAGCGCACGGGCTTCACCGGCTCGGTGCAGTTCCGGCCGTGGGAAGGCACGACGATCTCCTATGACCTGCTGTATTCACACCTGGAGGCGACCCGTCAGGAGAACTTCCTGGAAGCCCTGTCCTTCAGCCGCAACGCGGCGGCGGGCGGCCAGACGCAGATCCATGTCGTCGACGCCGTGGTCGAGAACAATGAGCTTGTGTACGGCGTGTTCAACAACGTCGACCTGCGTTCCGAGCAGCGCTACGATGAACTGATCACCGATTTCACCCAGCACACCTTCACCGTCGATCACAACATCACCGATCGTCTGCGGATGCGCGCCTTCGCCGGCATCGCGACCTCGGATTTCGACAACCCGGTCCAGACGACAGTCACGCTCGACGCCCAGAACGTCCAGAATTTCAGCTGGGACTTCCGCGAGAACGGCAATACGCCCCTGATCAATTGGGGCATCGACCCGACGTCAGCGGCGAGCTGGCAGTGGCGCGCGGCGACCCTCGGCACCGGGGTCGCGGCGCTGCCCCGCTCGGAAATCCGGCTGCGCCCGAACAGCGTGGATACGGAGTTCCAGTCGGCTCAGCTCGATTTCATCTATGACCTGAACGACACCTTTACCCTGCGCTTCGGGGCCAACTTCAAGAGCTTTGAATCGCGCTCCATGGAACAGCGTCGGGCCGACGAAACCCTGGTGCCGGTCCTCCCGGCGGGGACGACGATGGCCGACATCACGACGCTCCTGACGGGCTTCGGCCGGAACCTCGGCCTGCCCGGCGGCTCGACGACCTCCTGGATCGTGCCGAACCTCTCGCGCATCGCGTCGGTGTTCGACATCTACTGCAACTGCAACACCGGGGTCACCGGCGGCGACTTTACCCTGACCGGTGTGACCAACGGCAACGCCCGCAATGGCAACCGCTTCATCGATGAGGACGATACGGCCTTCTACCTGCAGGCTGATTTCGAAACCTTCATCGCCGACATGCGCCTGCGCGGAAACGTCGGCGTCCGCCAGGTGAACACCCAGCTCTACGCCGAGGGCTATTCCTCGACGGGCGGCGGGACCCTGGTTTTCGATACCCATGAGTACAACGACACCCTGCCGTCCCTGAACCTCGCCCTGGATGTCACCGACGAGTTGTTAGTGCGGTTCGGTGCGGCGCGGGTCATGGCGCGGCCGTCGATCGGCAACAGCTTTGCCGGCCAGAACTACCTGGTGCCGACGACGTCGCTGAACACCGGGCCGTCCAGCTTCACGGCCACCATAGGTAATGTCGAGCTGGATCCGTTCCGGGCCAATACCTACGACCTCAGCATCGAGTGGTATTTCGCGCCGGAGAGCCTGCTGTCGGTGGCCTTCTTCTACAAGGACATCGATTCCTACATCCAGGTGATCCGCCAGGACCTGGAGTACCAGGAGCTGACGGCGCTGAACCCGTCGGCCTTCGCGGCGGGCTTCTGTACGTTGGCGACGTCGTGCTCGCCGACGACCATCTTCCAACTGACCAGCGCCGTGAACACCGAAGGCGGCCCGCTGTCGGGCTTCGAGATCAGCTACCAGCAGCCGTTCACCTTCCTGCCGGGACTGCTCGCGAACACCGGGGTGCAACTGAACTACACCCAGGTCCAGTCGGAGATCGACTACTGCACCAATGCGCTGTGCACGACCTCCGTCACGAACGATCTGGTCAATCTGTCCCCGCGTGCGTTCAACGCCACCCTGTACTATGAGGACGAGACTTTCAGCGCGCGCATCTCCGGCTCGCATCGTGACGAGTATCTGCAGAACGTGCCGGGCCGGAACAACAACGCCACCGAGGGCAAGATGGACACCTTCACCATCGATGCCTCGGCATCCTGGAATGTCACGGACAGCGTGCAGCTGACCTTCGAAGGTCTGAACCTGACGGACGAGGCGAACCACCAGTGGGTCGGTGACGACACGCGCCAGAGCACCTCCGTCTATCATGTCACCGGACGGCAGTTCTATTTCGGGGCCCGGTACCGCTTCTAGGCGGGCCGCCGTTTCCTCCTCAATCGCTTCCTGAGCGAACCCTGGGGCATCGTGCGACAGCGCGGTGCCCCTCCTTTTTTGTTTGACACCGGTGTCATTTACGGCAACGGCTAGAGGACAGATGAAGCGCCCGTTCGTCAGTCAGAGGCGCGATCGGAGGAAGATATGCGGCTGGATCGCGTCGATGTGCTCAAGGCGCTGGAATCGCAGGGCGTGGTTCCGGTCTTTTCCCATCCTGACCCGGAGGTCTGCCTGGAGGTGATCGAGGCCTGCGCGCGCGGCGGGGCACCGTGCGTGGAATTCACCAATCGGGGTGACTTCATGATCCAGACCTTTACCGAGGTGTCGCGCACCCTGATGGCGCGGGGCTCCAGGGTCATCCTCGGTGTCGGTTCAATCCTCGATGCGCCGACGGCGGCGCTCTATATCGCTGCCGGCGCACGGTTCGTGGTCGGGCCGGTGCTGGACCCGGACACCGGCCGGCTTTGCAACAAGCGCATGGTGGCCTGGTCCCCCGGATGTGGCTCGGCCACCGAGATCATGCAGGCCCAGGAGCTGGGTGCCGACATCGTCAAGGTCTTCCCGGGCGAGAGCGTGGGTGGGCCGGCCTTCGTCAGGGCGGTGCTCGGCCCCATGCCCTGGACCAAGATCATGCCGACCGGTGGCGTCGATCCGACGCGCGAAAGCCTGGCCGAGTGGTTCGGGGCGGGGATCCGGGCCTGTGGCATCGGGTCCAAGCTGATCACCGGACAGCGGGTCAGGGATCGCGACTGGGCCGGGATCGAACAGGCCGTTCGCGAGACGGTCGAGACCATCGCTGACATTCGCAAGAGCATGGCCAAATGAGCGACTTCAAACTCGACATCCGCGCCGCTGGGGATTGTGCCTTCGACCTTTGCTCCTTCGGTGAGGTGATGCTGCGTTTCGACCCCGGCTTCGGTCGTGTGCGCAACGCGCGGTCCTTCACCGTCTGGGAGGGCGGCGGCGAATACAACGTCGCACGCGCCTTCCGCAAATGCTGGGGCAAGCGCTCGACCGTGGTCACTGCGCTGCCGAAGAACGACCTTGGATGGTTGGTCGAAGATCTGATGATGCAGGGCGGTGTCGATCAGTCCCGCGTCATCTGGCGCGACTTTGACGGCCTGGGCCGCAACACGCGCGTCGGCCTGAATTTCACGGAAAAAGGCTTCGGCGTCCGCGCCGCCCTGGGCTGTTCCGATCGAGGTAACTCGGCCGCCAGCCAGATTGTGCCGGGAGAGACCGACTGGGACCGTCTGTTCGGCCAGGAGGGAGTTCGGTGGCTGCACACCGGCGGCATTTTTGCGGCTCTGTCGGAGGGCACGGCCCAGGCCGTCATCGAGGCGGTCAAGGCCGCCCGGCGGCATGGGGTCGTCGTCTCCTATGACCTGAACTATCGGGCCAGCCTGTGGAAGAGCCAGGGCGGCAAGCCCGCCGCCCAGAAGATCAATCGCGAGATCGCCCAATATGTCGATGTGATGATCGGCAATGAGGAGGATTTCACCGCCTGCCTCGGCTTTGAGGTCGAGGGGCTGGATGAGCACATCTCAGAGATCGACCCGACCAATTTCAAAAAGATGATCGAGACGGCCTGCCGCGAATTCCCGAATTTCAAGGTGGCGGCCACGACCCTGCGCAATGCCAAGACGGCCTCGATCAACGACTGGTCGGCCATCGTCTGGGCGGGGGGCGATTTCTACACCTCCATCCCGCGCGAGAACCTGGAAATCTACGACAGGGTCGGAGGCGGCGACGGCTTTGCGTCCGGGCTGATCTACGCCTTGATGGAAGGACTGGGTCCGCAGGCGGCGGTGGATTATGGAGCCGCCCACGGGGCGCTGGCCATGACCACGCCGGGCGATACCTCGATGGTGCGCAAGGAAGAGGTCGAGGCCATCATCCACGGCAAGGGTGCGCGGGTGATCCGCTAGGAGGCGACGATGCGGCTGGATCGGCGCGGGCTGCTGCTTGGGGCGACAGGCCTCGCCGCGACGCGTGCCGCTCGAGCCCAGCCGACCGTCGCCCCGCCGGATCCCACAGAGTTTATCCGTCTTTGGCCGGGCCAGGCACCGGGCGCGAACGACACGACCCGCGCCCTGGTGCCTGAGGTTCCAGAACGCTCGAGCAATCCCGCCTACCGAGACCGTTACGCCCGCTACACGACTGAGCCGCTGATGCACATCCTGCGGCCCGAGCGCCCGACCGGTGCAGGTCTGTTGCTGATCCCCGGCGGCGGCTATCGCTGGGCGGTCGTGGACAAGGAGGGCATGGACTGTGCCCGCGTGTTCGCGGCGGCGGGGATCACCTGCTTCATCCTCCGCTATCGCCTCCCGGCCGATGGTTGGGACGCCGGGCCGGATGCACCGTTGCAGGACGCCCAGCGGGCGATGAGGCTCATCCGCGCCCATGCGGCGGCGTTTGGCGTCGATCCCGGGCGGATCGCCGTGCTGGGGGCCTCGGCCGGCGGCCATTTGGCCGGGATGCTGTCGAGCCGGATCGACGCGCCTATCTACCAGCCGCTCGACGCGACGGATGCCGTCACCTCACGGCCTGATGCGTCCATTCTGCTGTACCCGGTGACGACGATGGCGGCACCCCATGCCCACGCCGGGTCGCGCGACCACCTGCTGGGACCGATGCCCTCGGGCGAAAACATCGCGCGCTATTCACTGCAGACCCTGGTGACCAGCGACAATCCGCCGACCTTCCTGCTGCACGCGATGGATGACGAGGCGGTGCCGCCGGAAAACGGCATGATGCTGCATGCGGCGCTGCGGGCCGCGCGCGTTCCAACCGAGGCGCACTTCTTCCAGGAGGGCGGACACGGCTTCGGCATCCGCCTGATCGAAGGCAAGCCTGCAGCCGTCTGGCCCGAGCTGGTGGTGGCCTGGGGCCGGCGCAACGGATGGCTGGTCGCGTGATCGATCGGCGCACCCTCCTGACTGGCGCCGCTGCGTTGTCGGTCGCCCCGACGGTCGGCTACGCCCGGACGACGCACCCGATCGCCCTGTCCCGTCATGGTCCGGTGCGGGGCGCTCTCGAGGACGGTGTGGCCGTCTTTCGAGGCATCCGTTACGGAGCCGACACGGCCTCCACCCGGTTCCAGCCACCGCAGGCACCCGAGCCCTGGCGCGATCCCGTGGACGCCTTGAGCTTCGGCCACGCCAGCCCGCAGCGGGGCGACGAACCGGACCAGTCAGAGGACTGCCTGTTCCTTAATGTCTGGACACCGGGATGCGACGCAGGGCGTCGGCCGGTGATGGTCTATATCCACGGCGGGGCCTATGCGTCCGGGTCAGGCTCGAGCGCGCTCTATGACGGTACACGGCTGGCGCGGGACGAGGATGTGGTCGTCGTTACGCTGAACCACCGGCTCGGCCCGCTCGGCTATGCCTATCTGGCCCGGATCGCCGGTGCGCCGTTCCTGGATTCGGGGGCCGTCGGCCAGTTGGACCTGATCCTGGCGCTGGAGTGGATCCGTGACAGCATCGCGGGCTTCGGTGGCGACCCGGCGCGGGTGTTGGTCTTCGGACAATCCGGGGGTGGGGCCAAGATCGCGACCCTGATGGCGACGCCGCGGGCCGTCGGCCTGTTCCACCGCGCAGCAACCATGAGCGGTCAGCAGGTGACGATGTCCGGGCCGCTGAACGCCACGCGCCGGGCCGAGGCCTGGCTGTCGGCGCTGGGCCTGACGCGCGACACGGTTGCCGAGGTGGCCAGCCTGCCGGTCGAGCGCCTGCTTGAGGCGGCGGGAGAACGCGATCCAGTGCTCGGTTATGGTAGCCTCTATTTCGGGCCGGTGCTCGATGAGCGGACCCATGTGCGCCACCCCTTCTTTCCCGACGCGCCGGGCCAGTCGGCGGGCATTCCGATGATCATCGGCAATACGCATGACGAGACCCGCGCCTTCCACGCCGGTGACCGGTCGCTGGATCACCTGACCTGGGAGGACCTGCCCGGTCGCCTGTCGCCGGACCAACTCCGCATCGACGTCGCGCCCGAGGTGGTGATCGCCGAATATCGCCGGCTCTATCCGGCCTATTCGCCCCGCGAGGTGTTCTTTGCCGCGACGACCGCAGGGCGATCCTGGCGGGCGGCTGTAATCGAGGCAGAGGAGCGTGCGCGACAGGGCTCACCTGCCTATGTCTATCAGCTGGACTGGGCCTCGGATCACGATGGCGGCCGGCTCGGTGCGCCCCATACCTCTGACATTCGGCTGGTGTTCAAGACACTGGAAGCGCCGCCCTGGCCGGCGACCGGACCGGGGGCCGCCGCCATGGCCGATCACATGTCCAGGGCCTTTGCCGCCTTTGCGCGCACCGGAGATCCGAATCATGCCGGCCTCCCGATCTGGCCCCCCTATGATCTGGCCCGACGCCAGACGATGATCTTCGACGATCCGCCGCGCATGCAGGATGATCCGCGCGGGGCCGAACGCCGCTTCTTCGCGCGCATCCCCTATGTTCAGCCCGGCACCTGAATCTCGAAGCGATTGAGCCCGGCGCTTCGGTCGGACCCGGCACGCCTTCGGCCTCGGCTGCGGCCTAGACGGCGGCGGAGGCCCGCGCCGGATCGGGCAGGTCGGCGTCGAAACAGGCGGCCACGACGCGCATCAGATGGCGGGCCGTCTCTGGAATCGACAGATTGCGCCCTTCGATCCGGCACAGGCCGAGCGCCGTCAGCGGCGCGGCGACCGCCAGGGCCGCGTCGAGCCCATCCGATTCGACACCGTGGGCCCGGCACTGGGCCTCGACATCGACATGAAGGTCGCACATCAGCCGCTCGATGACGGCGGCCCGCAGATGATCGTCCGCGCTCAGGCCGAGCTGACGTGAAATGGGCAAGCGGCCCTCGGCAATGGCGGCTCGCCAATGGTTCTGGGCCGGGGCGTTCTGGATGAAGCGATCGTCCAGCAGCCCGATCGAGGACGGTCCGATCGGAACCAGGGCGTCGGCGACATCGTCGGTATAGCCCTGGAAATTGCGACGCAGACGCCCGGCGACCGCTGCGCGCGTCAGCGCGTCGTCCGGGCGCGCATAGTGATCCAGACCAATCCGGACATAGCCGGCCCCGACCAGAATCTCGTCGATGGCCGTCGCCTGATCCCAGCGCCCGGTGACCCCCGCCAATTCGTCCTGGCGGATCATCTCCTGGTGTTTCTTCATCCAGGGGACATGGGCGTAGCCGAACACCGCCAACCGGTCGGGTTGCAGGCTGAGGGCCTGCTGGGTCCCGACGGCGACATTCTCGGGGGTCTGACCCGGTAGTCCGTACATCAGGTCCAGGTTGATCGCCGCAATCCCGGACGCGCGCAGATCGCCGACGGCCCCGGCCACGCGATCATAGTCCTGGATCCGGTTGATCCGCGCCTGGACGTCGGGATCGAATGTCTGGACGCCGAGGCTGGCACGGGTGACGCCGGCGGCCCCGGCGGCGTGGGCGAACGCCGTGGAGAGCAGGGCAGGGTCCAGTTCGACCGCCACCTCGGCGCCTGGTCGCAGGCCGAGCCGGGTTCCGATCCGCTCGACCAATCGGGCAAAGTCGTCCGGGCTCAGCGCATTGGGGCTGCCGCCCCCGAAATGGAGATGCGCCAGGCCGTCACGCTCGCCGATCCGGTCGGCCCAGAGGTCGACTTCGTCAAGCAGGACCCGATGGAACTCTGCGATCCGCCGATAGTCATGCGCCACCGACGTATGGCATCCGCAATACCAGCACAGGCGCCGGCAGAAGGGGATGTGCACATAGGCCGACAGGCGCTGGTCGGGCCGGTCGCGCCGCACCGCCTGGTCGATTTCGGCCAGGGCGTCGGCATCAACGGGGCGGAACGACCGGGCCGTCGGATAGCTGGTGTAGCGCGGAAGCCGCCGGCTGGCCGCCTCCACCCATGCTTCCGGCAGGCCGCGTGCGTGTGGCGACGTCAGGACTGGCTCTGCCTGTAGGGGCATCATGGCCCCCCTCTCGTTGATCTGCCGCAACGGCGCATTGACGCGCATGAAGCGCGGATTTGACGGATGACAAGGGCATTTCGGGTCATGGCGGCTATGGGCGGGCCATGTCGCCAGCATCCCCGGACTCCCCCACCGAAACCCGTTCGACCGACGTCGCGCAACAGCATTTTCCCGGCGCGGCATCGCAGAATGCGCCGTGGCTGCGCGACGAGATGCTGGCCATGCTGGATCATTGGGTCGACTGGCGGCGCTCGCGATTCTCGGAGGACGTCGATCTGCCGCCTGAGGCACCTCGTGCGGTCGGGCACCATCGTCTGTCGGCACGGCTGACGGCGCTACGCGATGCCCTGACCGAGGAAACACCGACCTTCACGCCGCGTTACATCGCCCACATGAAGTCGGACCTGTCGCTGCCGGCGATTCTCGGCTGGTTCGCGGCCTTGCTGCATAATCCGAACAACACCTCGCGCGAGGCCAGCCGCGTCGGCAGCGTCATCGAGACGGAGGCCATCGCTCATCTGGCGACCATGCTCGGCTACGACGCTGGTGTGGCGCAGGGACATTTTACCTCCGGCGGGACGGTGGCGAACTTCGAGGCGATGTGGCGCGCCCGCTACCGTCTGGATCATTGCCTGGCCCTGGCCCTGCACATCAGCGAGACAACCGGCGACCGGCTGGATCCGTTCGCCGCCGCCCACATGGGTTGGGATCGCTTCCGTGCCCTCTGGCAGCAGCACGGCGTGACCGAGGCTGAGCTCAAACAGAGCAGCGCCATGGCCGGCAATCCCCCGGATATCTACCGGCGTATCAGCCGGGCCTCGGGGCAGGACTATCTGGGGCCGGTCATGCTGGCTCCGGGCAATCGGCACTTCTCCTGGGACAAGGGGGCCAATCTGCTCGGCCTGGGCCGGGAGGCCCTGTGGAGCGTCCGGCTGGATGCGCGCGGACGTATGGACCTGGAGGACTTCGAGCAGAAGGTTCTTCTGGCCCACGGCCAGGGTCGCCCGGTGCTGATGACGGTGGCCGTGGCAGGCACGACGGAAATGTCAGCAATCGATCCACTGGACGGCCTGTTCGACAGGCTGGACGTCTGGCAGCGGCAGGACGGCTGGCACATCTGGCGTCATATCGACGGGGCCTATGGCGGCTTCTTCCGGGCCATGCTGGGCGGCGATGCCGAAGCGGTGCTGACCGACGATGCACGGGCCGCCCTGGCGGCCATGGGTCGGGCCGATTCCATCACCATTGATCCGCATAAGCTTGGCTATATTCCCTATTCTTGCGGAGCCTTCCTGACCTCCAATGCCCAGACCTATGCCGTCTCGGCGTTCGACGCGCCCTATCTCACGCGCCAGGATCTGGCGGCCGGCAAGTGGGCCTCGACCCTGGAAGGGTCACGCTCGGCCAGCG
>Ga0209573_1000462_pt1 | contig 87779 bp, 70 predicted proteins | sample TNRBio252014_DNA_FD_185870 | JGI IMG/M metagenome (GOLD analysis project Ga0209573, IMG submission 185870) | Wastewater treatment Type I Accumulibacter community from EBPR Bioreactor in Madison, WI, USA - TNR Reactor_6/25/2014_ DNA (SPAdes)... | ecosystem: Engineered > Bioreactor > EBPR >... | reverse complement strand
CACCGAGACGCAGCCGAGCGCATACGTCGACGGCAAGGACACCGCCGGCAGCAGCGGCGGCAGCAACGCCAGCAATGACATCCTCAGCGCCATCCCCTTGGCGGCCGGGCAGCACAGTCAGGAAAACAACTTCGGCGAACTCGGTGCCAACCCCGGCATCGATATCGAAAAGACGACCAACGGAGCCAGCAATTCGAACCCGACGGCGCCGGACTACGATAACGAAGACGCGGTCAACGGCGCCGGTGTTCCGGTCCTGACTCCGGGTTCCCAGGTGACCTGGACCTATCAGGTCACCAACACCGGGAACACGAGTATTGCGGCTGGCGAGATCGCGATCGTCGACGACAACGGCACGCTCGGCAACACCGCCGACGACCTCACCGTCGCCAACGGCAAGATCACCTACCTGTCAGGTGATCTTGGCGGCGACAATATTCTGTCGGCGGGCGAAACGTGGCTGTACCAGGCGATGGGTACCGTGCAGGACCTGACGACTGCAGGTGCGAGCAGCACCTTCAATTTCTCGGGCAACAGCGTTCTCAATGGCACCGACGGCAATGTCCGGACCTATACCGCCGGTGGGATATCGGTTCATGTCAGTGCCTTCAGCCGTGTCGATGGCAACAACGGCGTCTGGGCGCAAGCCTGGCTCGGCAGCTACGGCGGAGGTCTGGGCGTCACCGACAGCGGCGAAGGCGAAGGCGGCAGCAACACCCATACCGTCGACAATATGGGCGGCCGGGGCAACTACGTGCTGTTCGAGTTCGATCAGCAGGTGATCGTCGATTCGGCTTTCCTGGGCTATGTGGTCAAGGACAGTGATCTGCAGATATGGATCGGCACGCGTCCCGATGCCTTCAACAACCATGACATCATGCTCAGCGATGCCGACCTCACGGCACTGGGTTTCACCGAGGTCAATACCACCAACTTGAGCACCGCGCGGCTTGCCGATCTGAACGCAGGGAACCTGGCCGGCAACGTCCTGGTGATCGCGGCCGACACCACGGATTGCTCGCCGGAAGACATGTTCAAGATCGAGAAGCTGGTGGTCGAGACACTCGGGCAGGCCGGTATCTATGAGAACAGGGCAACGGTGACGGCGCAGGGGGTGACGGACACGGACCTCAGCCACTACACCAACGCCGACGTGGATTTGACCCCCGGCATCGATATCGAAAAGACGACCAACGGAGCCAGCAATTCGAACCCGACGGCGCCAGACTACGATAACGAAGACGCAGCCCATGGCGCCGGCGTTCCGATCCTGACGCCAGGTTCCAAAGTGACCTGGACCTACGAGGTCACCAACACCGGGAACACGAGTATTGCGAGCAGTGAAATCGCGATCGTCGACGACAATGGCACGGTCGCTAACACGGCCGACGACCTCACCGTCGCCAACGGCAAGATCACCTATCTGTCGGGTGACCTTGGCGGCGACAATATTCTGTCGGCAGGCGAAACCTGGCTGTACCAGGCGATGGGTACCGTCCAGGACCTGACCACCGCAGGTGCGAGCAGCACCTTCAATTTCTCGGGCAGCAGCTCCCAGAATGGCACTGACGGCAATGTCCGGACCTATACCGCCGGTGGGATATCGGTTCATGTAAGTGCTTTCAGTCGCGTCGATGGCCACAACGGCGCCTGGTCGCAAGCCTGGCTCGGCAGCTACGGCGGAGGTCTGGGCGTCACCGACAGCGGAGAAGGCAGCGGCGGCAACAACACCCATACCGTCGACAATACGGGCGGCCGGGACAACTACGTGCTGTTCGAGTTCGATCAGCAGGTGATCGTCGATTCGGCCTTCCTCGGCTATGTGGTCAACGACAGTGATTTGCAGATATGGATTGGTACGCGTAGCGATGCCTTCAACAACCATGACACTATGCTCAGCGACGCTGAGCTTACGGCACTGGGCTTCACCGAGGTCAATACCACTACCCTGAGCACCGCGCGGCTTGCCGATCTGAACGCCGGCAATCTGGCCGGCAACGTGCTGGTGATCGCAGCCGACACCACGGATTGCTCGCCGGAAGACATGTTCAAGATCGAGAAGCTGGTGGTCGAGACACTCGGGCCGCCCGGAATCTATGAGAACAGGGCAACGGTGACGGCGCAGGGGGCAACGGACACAGACCTTAGCCACTACACCAACCCAGCTGACGTGGTTTCGACCCCCGGCATCGACATCGAGAAGTTTGTCAACGGCATCGACGTCGTCAACCCCCATGACCTGCCGGCGATCGCCGTCGGCGCCGATGTGACCTTCACCTACACGGTGAAGAATACCGGCAACGTGGCTTTCAGCAAGGCGCAAGTGCTGGTGGTCGACGACAACGGAACGGCCGACGACAGCAGTGACGATTTCACGCCGACGCTGCTGGCTTCCAGCGACGTCGGCGGGGACGGCATCCTGAGTGCCGGCGAGACCTGGCAGTATCGGTCGGTCACGACGCAGGCGAAGGATCTGTCGACAATCACGGAGAGCGAGGCCAACTTCGTGTTCTCGGGCTCGACGAGCACGACCGGCGCGATGGGCAACGTCCGTACTTTCAGCGCCAATGGCCTGTCGGTCGATGTCAGCGGCGTTAGCCGCGACGGCTCCGGCAACTGGGCAAAGGGCTACGTGGGCGTGTACGGCAGCGGCCTGGGAGTTACCAATGCGACCGAGAGCCGCAGCAACCATCGCGTGGACAATGGTTCTCAAGTCGACTACCTGATGTTCGAGTTTGACAGGGATGTTGTCGTCGACCGGGCCTTCCTCAACGCGGTCGTCAGCGACAGTGACATTTCGATCTGGATTGGCGATCGCAACGGAGCGGACATTGCGCTGCCGAGCGATGGCCTGTTGAGCAGCTTCTTCAGCGAGAGCAACTTCACCTCTAGCTCCAGCGCACGCTGGGCCGACTTGAACAACGGTGAGCTGTCTGGCGATACCTTGATCATCTCGGCCTACACCGGCGGCAGCAACGACCAGTTCAAGGTCAACAAGCTCGACACCGCCTTCATCGAGGCCGTGGGCGGCGGCGCGTATCGCAACATCGCCACTGTGACAGCCGGTGACGTCAGTGACAGCGACGCCAGCGGCTACAAGAACTCGGCGCCAGTCGCCAAGGCCAGCTTGGGTGATAAGGTCTGGTGTGACACCAACGCTAACGGTTTGCAGGATGTCGGCGAAGCAGGTGTCGCAGGCGTGACCGTGAAATTGCTGGATGCAGCCAATGTCGTCACCGCGACCACGGTTACTGATACCCATGGCAACTATAGTTTCGCCGATCTGAATCCGGGTAACTACAGCCTGAAGGTCGTCAAGCCGACCGCTTACGGCGGTTTTACCGAGCAGGACAAGGGCGGCAACAGCAAGGACGCGCTCGATTCCGATGTCGACAGTACTGGCAAGAGCGGGATGATCACGCTCCTGGCGGGCGAAAACAACACCAGTTGGGATGCCGGATTGACGCCACCACGGGTAAACATTGAGTACAACTTCAATGGCAGCTCGGCAACTGATGGCGGCGATGGCAACGTGCGCAGCTACACGGCTGGTGGTGTCACTGTCACCGCCCGGGCTGTCAGTAGCCATGTCGTCAACAAGGCAAATGTCTGGGAAACCGCCTGGCTTGGCGCCTACAGCGGTGGCCATGGCGTCACCGATCGCAGCGAAGGCAGCGGCAGCAGCAACAACACGCACACCGTCGATAACGTCGGCCGCATCAACTACGTGATCTACCAGTTCTCCGAGAATGTGGTGGTGGACAAGGCCTATCTGGGCTATGTCATCGGTGACAGCGACCTCACAGCCTGGATCGGCTCTTCGACCGGGACCCTCACCAATCTGTCCGACAGCCTGCTTGCCGGCATGAGCAAGGAAGACAACACTACCTCTTCCTCATCCACGCGCTGGGGCGATATCAACGCTACAGAAAAGGAGGGCAACATCCTGGTGATCGCTGCCAGCACTTTGGACAGCACGCCTGACTACTTCAAGATTCAGAAGCTGGCGGTCAGCGCGGTGTCGAAGACGGTCACGCCGATCGCCATCGACCTTGACGGCAACGGTATCCAGACCACATCGCTGGCTGACGCTCAGGGTGAATTCGACCTCTTTGGAACCGGTGGTACGGTCAAGTCGGGCTGGTTATCCGCCACTGATGCCTTCCTGGCCTTCGATGCCGACGGCAACGGCCGCATCGACGACATCTCCGAGCTGTTCGGGGGTAGCCAGCGGGGAGATGGCTTCGCGCGACTGGCTGCTTTCGACAGCAACGGCGACGGGCTTGTCGATGCCGCGGACGAGAGCTATGTCGATCTGTCGGTGTGGAGAGACGCCAACGGCAACCATGAAACCGACTCCGGCGAGTTGATCAGTCTTGCCGACGCCGGTGTCGTCAGTCTCAAGCTTGCGTATCACGAAGAGGCTTTCTGGGACGCCAGTGGCAATCTGCATCTTGAGCAGAGCGCTGCCACCTTGGCCGACGGTAGAGTGGTCGACATGACCGACGTTTACTTCAGTGCCGCGGCAAATGATGGTGCAGTCACGGCGGCGGAAGTGCCGGTTAGCGATCCCGGCTGGATGTTCGCCTAGGTGGTTTATGAAGGGGGCGTCCAGAGCGCCCCCGTTTTTTTTGGGTGCGAGCTGCCGTGCTTGCGCGGCGGCGCGACCGCAGTGAGCCAGATTGCCGTTTCTGCGGTTTCGACCTCGCAGGCACAAAAAAGCCGCCCAAGGGCGGCTTTTTTGTGCAGTGCATCTACCTGATTCTTGAAGAATTCTGGTAGGCGCGATTGGAATCGAACCAACGACCCCCACCATGTCAAGGTGGTGCTCTAACCAACTGAGCTACGCGCCTTCGTCAAAGTTGGTGCTGCTGAACTTCAAGGAAGGCCGCATTATACGGTGCTGGAAAATCAAGTCAAGCGCGCCGATGCGCATTGATGATCATGCATCCCAGAAAAGTGGCAAGGGCAGCAAACAGTAGCAAACCTAGGAGCCCGATTCATCGGGCGACCCGCGTCTCACTCCCCGATCACGTCGGTATTGGCCGGCGGCGTGAAGCGGAACAGCGACGGGGCGAGTTGCGGGTTGCGTTCGATACCTGCGAAGACCAGCGAGCTGGTCTGGCCGAGGCTGTCGAGTAGGATCATGGCGCGCAGTTCATCGCCCGCAAAGCCGAGACTGACTTTATCGAAGCCGCTGTCGGGCGCTTTCGGAACGGCTTCGACCCACTCCAGACCATCGCGCTCGCCGGCTTCGCGCAAGCTGAAGTCTTTTTCGATGCGGCTGTCGCCAGCGAGTAGCGCCGCTGGCGTTCCGCCCAGGGTAGGGCCCGCTTTTCTGACCGTCACCTGGCGCAGATCCGGGTCGTGGATCCAGATCTTCTCGCCGTCGCCAACGAGCAGCTGCGCGTACGGCTTGTCGATCTGCCAACGGAATTTTCCGGGGCGTGAAATGATCATCACGCCGCTCGAGACCTGCCCCTGCCGGCCGTTCCTGGCGACGACGGTTTGCGCGAAATCGGCGCGCAGGGTGCGTGTCGATTCGAGAAACTGGTGCAGCTTATCGATCGCGCCGGCGTTCGCCAGCTGCGCCACGAGCAGGCAGGCGCCTGCGCACAGGCTGCGCAGTAGCCGGGTCGGCCGCAGCGGGGGTCGCGCCATCATTCGCCTTCCTTGCGGGCCAGGACTTCGCGGCCGCCGCGGGCGTCCATGGCGGAAACCAGGCCGGCTTTTTCCATGGCTTCGATCAGCCGCGCCGAGCGGTTGTAACCGATGCGCAGGTGACGCTGGACGAGTGAAATGGACGCTCGACGGTTCTTGAGCACGACTTCGACCGCCTGGTCATAGACCGGGTCGGCTTCGCCATCGGTATCGAGGCCGCCGCTTTCGCCACCACCATCGCCGTTAGTGTCGCCACCGGCGCCGGTCAGCACGTCTTCCAGATAGTCCGGTGCGCCCGCCTTCTTGAGATGGTCGACCACGCGATGCACTTCCTCGTCGGCGACGAAAGCGCCATGGACGCGCGTCGGATAGCCGGTTCCCGGGGCCAGATAGAGCATGTCGCCCTGGCCGAGCAGGGCTTCGGCACCCATCTGGTCGAGAATCGTGCGTGAGTCGATTTTCGACGACACCTGGAACGAGATGCGGGTCGGGATGTTGGCCTTGATGAGGCCGGTGATCACGTCGACCGACGGCCGTTGCGTTGCCAGGATGAGGTGGATTCCCGAGGCGCGCGCTTTCTGGGCCAGGCGGGCAATCAGTTGTTCGACAGTCTTGCCGGCAACCATCATCAGATCGGCGAGTTCGTCAATGACGACAACGATGTGCGGCAAGATCGACAGGGGCTCCGGGGAATCCGGGGTCAGCGAGACCGGGTTGCTGAGCTTTTCGCCATTCTTCTCGGCGTCCTTGACGCGCTGGTTGAGTCCCGCCAGGTTGCGTACCCCGATCGCCGACATCAGCTTGTAGCGCTTGTCCATTTCCGCGACGCACCAGTTGAGGGCGTTGGCGGCCTGCTTCATGTCCACCACCACCGGTGCCAGCAGGTGCGGGATGCCTTCGTAGATCGACAGTTCGAGCATCTTGGGGTCGACCAGGATCAGCCGCACCTGGTCCGGCTCGGCCTTGTAGAGCAGTGACAGGATCATCGCGTTGATACCCACCGACTTGCCCGAGCCGGTGGTGCCGGCGACCAGCAGATGTGGCATCTTGGCGAGATCGACGACCACTGGCTGGCCAGCGATATCCTTGCCGAGCGTCATCGTCAGCGGCGAGTGCATGTCGTTGTATTCCTTGCTGGCGATGATTTCCAACAGGCGCACCATCTGTCGTTTCGGGTTCGGCAGTTCAAGCGCCATCGACGACTTGCCGGGGAGTGTTTCGACCACCCGCACCGAGACCAGCGACAAGGAGCGCGCCAGGTCCTTGGCCAGATTGAGAATCTGCGCGCCCTTGACGCCGACTGCCGGCTCGAATTCGTAGCGCGTCACGACCGGCCCGGGGTAGGCCGCAGTGACCGTCACTTGAACGCCGAAATCGGCCAGCTTGCGCTCGATCAGACGCGAGTTGTACTCGAGCGTCTCGGGACTGACGCGCTCACTTTGCAGCGGCGCCGGTTCGAGCAGGTGCAGGGGCGGCAGCAGGCCGCCGCTGACCGCCTCGGGGAACAGCGGTGCTTGCCGTTCGCGGTCGATCCGCTTTTCGACTTTCGGTGGCAAGGGCGCGCCAGCGATGACCGGTTCGCGCCTTTCGATCAGGATCGGCTCCTGCGTTTCGACGCGCTTCTTCTCGACCTCGACGACGGCTTCGCGTTCGCGAGCGACTTCACGGCCGATGCGGCGGTCCTGCCAGCGCTCGAAGACGCGGTGGACGGCCAGTACCGCACGTTCGAACAGGGCACCGATGCCTTCGGCGGCGGCGAGCCAGGAGACGCCGGTGAAGATGCTCCAGCCCAGCGCCAGCAAGGCGGACAGCGCCAGCGTCGCGCCCGTGTAACCGAGATTGCGGACCGTGAACGCCGCCAGTTCAATGCCGATCATGCCACCCGGACCGATGGGAAGCGGTGCCTTGAGCGTGTAGAAGCGCAGGGTTTCCAGGCCGCTGCTGGCAATGATCAGTACCAGAAAGCCGGCCAGGGCGATGTACAGCGGCCGCCGATCGACGGGTCGCTGCCGGTTCAAACGTCGGTAGCCCCACCACACGAAGACCAGCAGCAGCACAATCCACCACCAGGCAGAAAGGCCGAAAACGTAGAGCATCAGGTCGGCCAGCCAGGCGCCACTGCGGCCGGCGGGGTTGTGCACCGTCGTCGTGTAGACGGCGTGCGACCAGCCCGGGTCGTCGGGGTTGTAACCCCAGAAGGAAAGCGCCAGAAAGCTGGCGATAACGATCAGGATCAACCAACGCGATTCTTCCAGGAGGAGCGCGATTTTCTCGGGCAAGGGACTCGGCGTTCGCGCGGTATAGGAGATTCGGCCGGCAAGTTTGTTCAGTAAAGCCATCGGGGCGATTGAATGCTTGGTGAGTGGTAAGTGTGCTTGCTTTGTCTGGGTCTTACGGACGGGCAGCGGCCGCGTTCGGGGCCGGCACGCGCTTTTCAAGGATCACGATGCGGCCATCTTCAACGCGGAAGTAACCCTGATTCTCGAGATCCTTCATCACCCGGCTGACCATTTCACGCGAGGCGCCAATCATCTTGGCGATGTCCTGTTTGGTCAGGCGACGGCGGATGATGCGCTCGCCACGCTCTTCTTCCGAGAAGTCGAGAAGCAGCTTGGCGACGCGACCGTAGACGTCCATCAGCGCCAGGCTCTCGATATTGCGGTCGGCCTCGCGCAGGCGCTGGACGAGGCTCTTCATGATATTCAGGCAGAGATCGAAGTTCTCGGCCAGGCAACGCTTGAAGTCGTTCTTGGTGATCACCAGCAATTCGCAGGTCTCGGTAGACATCACGTCGGCCGAACGCGGGCTGCCATCGATCAGCCCCATTTCGCCAAAGAATTCACCTGGACCAAGCAAGGTCAGAATCACTTCGCGTCCTTCTTCGTCGCTGTTGAGCACCTTGGCGCTACCGCTGATCAGCACGTAGAGCGAGTCGGTGCTGTCACCCGCGCGAACGATCGTCGTCAAGCGAGGAACGCGGCGCTGGAAGGCGACTTTGGCGATCTGTTCGAGTTGCGTATCGGGTACGCCGGCAAAAATCCGAATGCTGTGCAGCAAAGTCAGGCTTGGTCCTCTCCTGGGCTGCTCGACCTGAGTGTTCATGAGGCATTCTCTCGTCAAGTGAAGTTATTTCTATCAAGGGCTTGCGCGGCGATTATAAGGCACTTTGCAGGCTTCCCGAGCAAACACGCGGCAACTTTGGCGGCTGAACGTGCGGCGTTGCCGGTTATAATTTTTGCGTCACCCACTACCAGAGCCCATAACAATGACCGACGCAACCCGCCACTGCCGCCTGCTGATCCTCGGCTCCGGCCCTGCCGGCTATACGGCAGCCGTCTACGCTGCCCGCGCCAACCTCAAACCGGTGCTGATTACCGGCCTGGCGCAGGGTGGGCAGTTGACGACGACGACCGACGTCGACAACTGGCCGGCCGACGCGCACGGCGTGCAGGGCCCCGAGCTGATGCTGCGCTTCGAGGAGCACGCGCGTCGCTTCGACACCGAGATCATTTTCGATCATATTCATACCGCCAGGCTGACCGAAAAGCCGCTGACGCTGATCGGTGACTCGGCTACCTATACCTGCGACGCACTGATCATCGCCACTGGCGCTTCGGCGCAGTATCTCGGCCTGCCGTCCGAAGAAGAATACGCCGGTCGCGGCGTTTCCGCTTGCGCGACCTGTGACGGCTTCTTCTACCGCGAGCAAGCGGTGGCGGTCATCGGCGGTGGCAATACCGCCGTCGAAGAGGCGCTGTACCTGGCCAACATTGCCAGCCACGTCACCCTGGTGCACCGCCGCGACAAGCTGCGCAGCGAGAAAATTCTCCAGGACAAGTTGTTCGCCAAGGAAAAAGCCGGCAAGGTCAGCATCCGCTGGAACTGCACGCTTGAGGAAGTGCTCGGCGATCAATCCGGGGTCACCGGCATGCGCATCAGGGACAAGCTGACCGGCAGCGCAGAAGACATTCCGCTGATGGGCGTGTTCATCGCCATCGGTCACCAGCCGAACACCGAGCTCTTCACCGGCCAACTGGAAATGGCAGGCGGTTACCTGATTACCCAGTCGGGACTGAAGGGAAATGCCACGGCGACGTCGATCCCCGGCGTCTTTGCGGCTGGCGATGTGCAGGATCATATCTATCGGCAGGCGTGCACCTCCTCGGGCAGCGGTTGCATGGCCGCGCTCGATGCCGAGCGCTATCTCGACAGTCTCGGCCTGGCTGGCTGAGGCCTCGCGGCGTCGCGGCGTCGCATTCGACACTCCGTGCGCGAGGGGGTAGCGGCCGGCGCCACCAGGGCTTTTTGCAATGACTCAGCAACAGCAGCCGAGCAGCGAGGATTTGGCCGCTTTTCTGGCCGCGGTTGACGGCGCGACACCGCTGTCCAAGCCCGATCGGGTAAGCTTTGAAGCACCGAAACCCAGCCCACGCCCGCGTCAGCGCGAGCGCGACGAAGCGGCGGTGCTCGGCGAGCTGCTGCATGCGCCATTGGCCATCGACGACTGGCTCGATCTCGGCGAGGCCGACTCCTTCCTGCGTAGCGGGCTGCCGCGGACATTGTTGCGTGACCTGCGCAGAGGCCGCTGGAGCATCCAGGAGCATGTCGATCTGCACGGCATGAACCGCCATGAAGCGCACGAGCAGGTGAGCCTTTTTCTCGCCGCATCACTTGCTTCCGGCCGGCGCTGCCTGCGCATCGTACACGGCCGTGGCCACGGCTCACCGGGTCGCGAAGCGATTCTGCGCCAGCTGGTCAAGGTCTGGCTGGGTCGCAGCAAGGATGTGCTGGCGTTCTGTCACGCGCCGCCCTGTGACGGCGGCGATGGCGCCCTGTGGGTGCTCTTGAAAGCGGCTAGCAAGCGGCGCTGATGTTTCTCCGCTGCTGTTCCTCAGATCGCCGATTCATCGAGTTCGCCGGTGCGAATGCGCACCACCTGCTCGACCGCGGTCACGAAAATCTTGCCGTCACCGATCTTGCCGGTGCGCGCCGCCTTGACGATGGCGTCGATGGCGCTTTCGACGACGGCGTCCGAAACAACGATCTCGATTTTCACCTTGGGCAGAAAATCGACCACGTATTCGGCGCCGCGGTAGAGTTCGGTGTGTCCTTTCTGGCGACCGAAGCCTTTGACCTCGGTCACGGTCAGGCCGGTGACGCCAATTTCCGACAGAGCTTCGCGTACTTCATCGAGTTTGAATGGTTTGATGATGGCTTCAATTTTTTTCATGGCCTTTGCTCCCGGGAAAGTCGTAAAGAAATGCTATCAGAAATAGGGCATCGATAAGTGATCACTGCGATCATCGCGGCCGCAGATCAGTAAGGGTCGCGGTAGCGATTGGTGATCGGATAGCGCCAGTCCTTGCCGAAACCACGTTGCGTGACGCGAATCCCGATCGGTGCCTGGCGTCGCTTGTACTCGCTGATCTTCAACAGATGCACGACGCGTCGCACGTCGGCTTCGGCGTAGCCGCTGGCGATGATTTCGCGTGGACTGATGTCTTTTTCCATATAGGCGGCAACGATCGCATCGAGCACTTCGTACGCGGGCAGGCTGTCCTGATCGGTCTGGCCGGGCTTCAACTCGGCCGACGGCGGACGGCTGATGATCAGCTCGGGGATCACCGCGGAGCGCGTGTTGCGCCAGCGTGACAAGCGGTAGACCCAGGTCTTGGCGATGTCCTTGATGACCGCAAAGCCGCCGGCCATGTCCCCGTACAGAGTGCAGTAGCCGACTGCCATCTCCGACTTGTTGCCGGTAGTCAGGACCAGCGAACCGGTCTTGTTCGAGAGGGCCATCAGAATCATGCCGCGGATTCTGGCCTGGAGATTTTCTTCGGTGGTATCCGCGGGCAGGCCGGCAAACTGGTCCTCCAGCAGGCTGGCCATGGTCTCCATCGCCGGCGCGATGCCAATTTCGTCGTAGCGTACGCCGAGCAGGCGGACCATTTCGCGGGATTCCGAAAGGCTGATCGCCGCCGTGTACGGGGAGGGCATCATCACTGCGCGCACGCGGTCGGCACCGAGTGCGTCGACGGCGATGGCCAGCGTCAGGGCCGAATCAATGCCTCCCGAAAGGCCGATGATCGCGCCCGGGAAGCCGTTCTTGCCGAGGTAATCACGCACCCCGAGGACCAGTGCCTGATAGACCTCGGCTTCGATGCACGGCGCGGCAACGATGGTCCCTGGCTGTGGTTCGCCGTCGACGATGTCGACAATGGCCAGTGCTTCCTCGAACTGCGGTAGCTGGCAGCAGAGCCTTCCCTGCGAGTCGAGGACGAAGGAACCGCCGTCAAAAACCAGTTCGTCCTGGCCGCCGGCGAGGTTGGCGTAGATCACCGGCAGGCGGGTACTGGCGATACGCTGGCGGAGGACCTCGGTACGCCGCTCGCGTTTGCCAATGTGATAGGGAGAAGCGTTGAGGACCAGCAGGATCTCGGCGCCCGCCTGGCGGGCCAGATCGGCGGCGCCGGCTTCCCAGACGTCGGCGCAGATATTCACGCCGCAGCGCACGCCCTTGAGCGTCAGCACACACGCACCTGCGCCGGAGTCGAAATAGCGTTCTTCGTCGAACACTTCGTAGCTCGGCAGCCGCTGCTTGTGGTAGGTGGCGACGCGCCGCCCGTCGCTGATCAGCGTCGCCGCGTTGTAGCAACGGTCGCCGCGCCGTTCCGGATGGCCGACGAGAACGGCGATTCCCGTGAGCCTGGCGGCCAGGGCGTCGAGCTCGCTTGCGCAGGCGGCACAGAAATCCTCGCGCAGCAGCAGATCTTCGGGTGGGTAGCCGCAGAGCGCCAGTTCCGGCGTCAACAGCAGATCGGCTCCTTGCTCTCTGGCGCGTTCGGCAAAATCGAGGATACGCGCCGCGTTGCCGGCAAAGTCGCCGACGGTGGCGTTGATCTGGGCAATGGCAATCTTGAGCGGCATGGGCGCAGGCATCAGCGAAAGGGGCGCTTGCGCGCCCCTTGATCAAAGAAAGGATAAAACCGCTCAGTAGTTCGGTTTGTCTTTGGCATCATTGAAGCGCTGCACGCCTTCCATGATTTCCTTCTTCGCCTCGTCGACGCCCAACCAGCCGGCGACCTTGACCCACTTGCCGCGTTCGAGGTCCTTGTAGTGCGCAAAGAAATGCGCGATCTGATCAAGAATGACCTGTGGGAAGTCGCGCGGCGACTCGATGTCGCGATACATTTGCGTCAGGCTGTCCACCGGAACCGCCAGCAGCTTGCCATCCTGTCCGGCCTCGTCTTCCATGGCCAGCATGCCGATCGGCCGGCAGCGAACGACCACACCAGGGGGCAGCGCGAACTGGGTGATGACCAGGACATCAACGGGGTCGTCGTCACCGGCAATGGTGTGCGGGATGTAACCGTAGTTGCAGGGGTAGTGCATGGCGGTCGACATGAAGCGATCGACGAAGACCTGTCCGCTTTCCTTGTCCACCTCATACTTCACCGGATCGGCATGCATCGGGATTTCGATGACGACGTTGAAATCATTCGGGAGTGCTTTGCCCGAGGGCACGCGATCTAGGCCCATGTAAGTTCTCTCTGCTGGTTGTGGGAGGGGCCATTATACGCGCCAAAGTTGCGGCTGGTGTTTCCCGAAGACATTGGCGTAGCGCTTACTGCCCCACCGTGGCAGGACGCTGGCCGCGGCACCGTCCAGGCGGGAGTGCGCCCGCCGTCAGACGACACCGGCCAGCTCCTCGGTCTGCTCAGAATTGGCGGCCTGGCGTTGTTCGAGGCGTGCGAGCCAGCCGAGCACGGCCGTGGCACAATCGCTCCAGTGCTCGTCGAGAATCAAGGCGTGTCCGGTAGCGGCGACGATCTGTAGTTCGGCGTTCCAGCGCCGGGCGAGCGGGCGGATCAGCTGCGGCGGAAAAACCGTGTCGAGTTCGCCAGCGACGACCAGCACCGGCTGCGCGGATGGAGGCTTCGGGGACCATCGCCAGCAGCCGAGGAATGCCAGGTCGCAGATCGCCCGTGCCGATTCCGGCTGCACCAGTTGTGCGAAGCGCAGCAGCGTTTCCGGCCGTGTCGTTGGCGAAAAATAGACTTCCTTGATCATGTGCAGGGCGGTGGCACTGACCCGCCCCCTGGTCACATTGACCACTTCGCCAAGAAACTTCGGGTATTTCAGCAATAGTTTCGTCGCCGACTCCAGGGTGCCGTTGGTCGGCACGGGCGCCAGCAGGACAGCTGCCACTGCGAGCGATTGTTCAAGGAGGCGCTCGGCGATAAAGGAACCCATCGAATGCCCGATCACGATCGGTTGTTGGTCGAAGCGGGCGATGACCTGCTCGGCGTCGGCGAGATAGTCGTCGAGGCTCAGGGCGTCCAGATATTCGCGCCCGCCGCTGCCGCCGTGGCCGGAGAAGTTGAGGGCGTGGCAATCGTAGCCATGGCTGGCGAAAAATGGCAGGAAGTGAGCATCCCAGGAGCGCGCATCGACATAGCCACCGTGCAGGAAGAGGAGTGGCGGCCGGTTCGCGGGCGAAGGGCTAGGCGGTGGGCGATGAATGGTCTGCAGAATGGGCTGCCTGGGGCTACGAAGCGGGGTCATGAGCGGTCTCCGGAAGCAAGCCGCCACTATAGGCCAAGTCGCCTTGCCACGACCAGGACCTTACTGCGTTGGCGTGCTGGCAAGGCCGTGCCGCACGCGTGCCCCGCCCGGCGAACGCTTCCGGCGTGCCAGCCGGAATGTGCGCTGCAGGTGCAAGGAAGCGGTCATGGTTTTCATCATCAGGGTGTCTCGACAGGTCATTACCGTTAGGCCTATGATATTCGCAGGATGTTGCCTGAGGCTTGATCTGAAATGACTCATAGCGCTGCCGCACCTCCCCCCGCCATTAATCCCTATCCTGGCCTCGCCGCCTTCAAACCCGACGCGCATCGATTTTTCTTCGGGCGCGACGAAGATAGCGAACGGGTCGTGGGGCGCCTCGCCGAAACGCGCTTGATCAGCGTCGTCGGCCGCTCGGGTACCGGCAAATCCTCACTCGTAGCCGCTGGCGTCGTGCCGCGCCTGGCCGCGCTTCACGGCCAGCTCGGCTATCTGCGTTGCGAGCCGCAGGGCAGTCCTTTCCAGCAGCTTGCCGACGCGCTTTGTCGTGAGTTCCCGGTCGCCGACACGGCTGCCGATCAGCAGGCCATCGATCGCCTGCGCCGCGCGCTGGCGGAAGCCGGAGAGTCGAGAGCGTCCGAAGAGCGCCTCACCGCCGCCAGCGTCGATCTGCTGCGCCAGCGGAAGCATCCCATGCTTCTGCTCTTCGACCAGTTCGAAGAGTTGTTTACGCACACGCCGACGACCTGCGCGCATCGCTTTCGTGAGCTCTTTGGCTCTCTGCTCGACATGGAGGGCTTGTATCTGGCGCTGACCCTGCGCAGCGAATTCACCGTTCGCCTGATGGAATGGCTGGGTGAAGATCTGTTTCGGGCGTCTTTGGTAAGCCTCGAAGCGGTCACTGGCGAAGAGCAGTTGCAGGCGATCATCAACGGCCCGGCACAGGCTTGTGGCGTGCCAGTGCAGGACGAACTGGTGGCAACACTAATCGTCGCAGCCGGAGCAACCCGGGGCGCGCTACCGCTGATCGCCTTGACTCTTGAGCGACTGTTCGAGCAGCGTGACGCCGAACAGGGACTGACCCTGCAGGCCTATGAACGCATGGGTGGGCTGGCGAGCATCGTCGATAGCGCGGCCGCCGATATCGAACGTTTGATCGACAGCGAGCCCGCACTCGAACTCGCTTGCGCCCGCCTGTTTGCCGAGCTGGCAACGGTGGTCGACGAGGTGCCGACGCGGCGCACGGCCGAGATTGCCCCCCTGCGCGTCGACAGGCAGATCAGCCGGCTGGTCGACGCCTTGCGCGGGCAGGGCTTTCTGTCCGACCCCGACGATCAGCACGTCGAGTTCGCCCACGAGACACTGCTCATCCATTGGCCGCGCTTGCGGCAGTGGTGCGACCACTATCGCGACAGCCTGGCGCTGCGCCGGCAGGCGAAAATGGCGGCCAGGGAATGGTGGCCGCTCGTCGTGCAAGAGGCCGGATTGACGCCTGCTGACCGGCCTGGAAGCGATTCGCTACTCTGGGGTTGGGAGCGGCAAAAGCCGGTGCTGCTGGCGCTGCTTGACCTCAGTCACCGCGTACCGCTGGCCGATCCTGACTTTTGCGATTCCGGCATTGCCGCATGGCGCACACTCGCAGCCAGCCTGGACAAGACTCTGCACCGCTTTCTGCGACCCGAACCACTGCTTTTGCTCGATGAGTTGGCCAGTGACGGGACGCCGCATCATCGCCGCGAAGAGATCGGCCTGCGTCTCAATCAGATGGGCGATCCACGCCGCGGCGTCGGGCTGACCAGCGCAGGCCTGCCGGATATCGTATGGATCGACATTGCCGGCGGAGGGGAAGTGACGCTCGAAGGCCGCGCCACCGAGGCCTTTACGGTGAAGCCGCTGCGTATTTCCAGGTACCCGATCACCTGGCAGCAGTACGGCGCTTTCCTGAGCGCTGAGGACGGCTATCACGACCGCCGCTGGTGGCGAAAGCTGGTACAGCGCAAACAACCGGGTGAAACGCGGTGGGGTTTCCAGAACCACCCGGCAATCAACATCGCCTGGAGCGACGCCGTCGCCTTCTGCCGCTGGCTGAGCGAACGCTGGCAACTGAGCGGGCCGGAGACCGTTCGCCTGCCCACCGAATGGGAGTGGCAGTGGGTCGCGCAGGGCGGCGTCATGAAGCGAAAATACCCCTGGGGGAGCGACTGGAACCCGCTCCGTGCCAACAGCCATGAGAGCGGCACCGGCAGGACCATGGCGGTCGGCATGTATCCGCTGGGCGCGCCCGAAGGAGAGCTGCTTGCCGACCTCGCCGGCAATGTCTGGGAGTGGTGTCTGAACGAGTACGACCATCCTGCCAACACGCAGATCGGCGGCGAGATCTCGCGCACCCTGCGTGGCGGATCGTGGCTCGATTTTCCGGGTGACCTGCGAACGGGAAAGCGTGAGGAGTTCTCGCCCGACGACCGTGATGGCGACATCGGTTTCCGGGTAGTTCTGGCGGCGCCGCTCGAATAGGTCGGATCGTTCGCAGGCAACGAATAGGCACCTGGGCCGGCTTCCCGGCCGTGGCGTCGGAGAGGGAGCACTCCTGGTGACCGCCACCCACCGCACTGGCCAGCCAGAGTTGCTGCAGACGGCCATCAAGCGGGCGGTGAGCGTCGGTCTGTCAGCCGCCCGGCGGAAGGGAAAAGCGGAAACTGGTGAATTCTGCAGCGGGCAGCGGCCGGCTGAACAGGAAGCCCTGTACCGCGAAGCAGCCGTGCGCGGCAAGAAAGCGCAACTGTTCGACGGTTTCGACGCCCTCGGCGATGACTTCCATTTTCAGGCTCTCGGCCATGGCCACGACGGCCTGCACGATGGCCGCATCGTTGGCGTCGGTCGACAGGTCGCGCACGAAGGAGCGGTCGATCTTCAGGCGCGAAACGGGAAAGCGCTTGAGGTAGGCGAGACTCGAGTAGCCGGTACCAAAGTCGTCAATGGCGATGCGCACGCCCAGGGCGGCGATTGCATGCAGCAGTTTGACGGCGGTCAGTGGGTCGTCCATCAGCAAACTCTCGGTCAGCTCGAGTTCGAGAGTCTGCGGCTGCAAGTTCGATGCGGCGAGAATGGCGGCAATCTGCTCGCCGAGGTCGCCCTGCTGCAACTGGCGTGCCGACAGGTTGACGCTGATGCGCAGGCCGCTCTGCCCGGCGTTGTGCCAGCGTTTCGCCTGCCGGCAAGCCTCGCGCAGGACCCACTCGCCGATCGGAACAATGAGGCCGGTTTCCTCGGCAATCGGAATGAAGCGATTCGGCGCGACGAGGCCCCGCTGCGGGTGGTGCCAGCGAATCAGGGCTTCCATGCCGGTGATTTCGCCGCTGCGGCTGTCAACCTGTGGTTGGTAGAAGAGCTCGAACTCGCCGCGCACAATGGCGATACGCAAGTCGTTCTCGATCGACACTCGCTCCAGTACCGCCTGGTTCATGTCCTCGGTGAAGAACTGGAAGTTGTTACGGCCACGCTCCTTGGCGTGATACATCGCGGTGTCGGCACTGCGCAACAAGCTATGCACGTCGGCGCCGTCTTGCGGATAGATGCTGATGCCGATGCTTGGCGTTACGTGTAGCGGACGCTTGTCGATCAACTCTGGCTCGGCGACGACGGCGAGCACTTTTTGCGCAACCAGCGCCACGCTTTCGACGTCGGCCACGTCGGGAATGACGATGATGAACTCGTCGCCGCCGAGCCGGGCAACGGTCTCTGTTTCGCGCAGCACTTTACTGAGACGCTCGGCGACACGCGTCAGGAGCTGGTCGCCGGTGCCGTGACCGAGGGTATCATTGATCAGCTTGAAGCGGTCGAGGTCGAGGAAAAGCACCGCGGTATGTGTGCCATCGCGCCTGGATTTGGCGAGCGCCCGGCGAATGCGATCCTCGAGTAGCGTGCGATTTGGCAGCCTGGTCAGCGCATCGTGATGGGCGAGAAAGTGGATGTGCGCCTCGGACTGCTTGCGTTCGCTGATGTCGTCGAAGCTGCCCGTGTAGTGTGTCACCCTGGCGTCAGCGTTCTTGACCGCGGTAACCGTCAGCCACGCCGGAAAAATCTCGCCGTTCTTGCGGCGCTGCCTGACTTCCCCTTGCCACACGCCATAGGCTGCGATCCGGGCCCAGCTCTCGCGGGCGGGGTCGTCGCTCTGCCGTGCGGCGGAAAACAGCCTTGGTGTTTCGCCGATGACTTCGCCCTGTGCGTAACCCGTGATCGTCGTCAACGCCGGGTTGGCCGAAACGATGCGCTCGTCGGCGTCGGTGATGCAGATTGCCGAAGTGCTTGCCGAGAAGACCGTTGCCGCCAGACGCTGCGCCTGCTCGGCGCGACGCTGATTGATGATCCGCCAGATATCCTGGCCGATCAGGCGGCTGGTCTCGATATCGCTTTCGCTGTACGGCTGCGCCTTGTTGGCCACGCCAAGCAGCATGCGCCCCTGTCCGCCCTCGACCACCGGTACGCCGATCAGCCGTTCGAGGCCGTCAAGCGCCAGCCGGTGAGCGCTGGTGAAGCCTGTTTGCTCCGCGTCGAAGAGCAGCGGTGAGCGCTGCCCCAAGGCCTCGTCCCAGAGAGCGTCCAGCCTGCTGGCAGAAAGCTGCTCGCTGAGCGCCCGCGAAGTGTTGTGGCGCGTGCCCTGCGACCAGCAGACCGAGGCGACACTTGCGACACTTTGCTGATCTGCGTCTACGAAACAGAGGAAGGAAACCGGACTGCCAGTCAGTTGCTCGACGACGGCCAGCCCGTGCTGGATAAATGTGCTTTCCTCCATGTGCTCGGCTGCCTTGGGCAGCTCAAGCATGGCCAAAGCCCGTTCGGCCTGATGGTGGAGCAGGGCCGCCGACCGCCGTCGTGCTTCGTCACGGCGTTGGCGTTCGCTGATGTCGGTGAGGATGCAATGCGTGCGCGCCCCGCCTTGCGGCGTCTGATGAATGCGGCCATTGAGCTGAACCCGGATTGCCCTGCCGTCCTGGTGTTGGAAATCGAGCAGCAGATCGTCGATCTGCCCGTTGCTCACAAAGCCTGGAAAAGCCTCGCGCAGCACCGGCAAGGAACGGCGGGTCAGGAACTCGCCGATCTCGCGCCCGACGACCTCTTCGCGGCGGTAACCGAGCAGAGCCAGCCAGGCATCATTGACCTCGATGAGCCGGTCGTCAGCGACATCGATCGATTGATAGGCTAGCGGTGCGCTGCTGAACAGCGCGTGATAGTGCGCCTCGGAGGCGGCCAGTGCCGCTTCGCGTTCGAGGATGGCGTTGGCCATGCGGCGCATGCTCAAGGCCAGATTTGCCAGCTCTGTGGCGCGCGAGGAGGGTAGCGGCGCCGCGTAGTCGCCGTCGGCGATGGCTTGTACATGGCGCCCGAAGTCAGCGATCCGCCGCACCAGCCGCTGGCCATAGAGGTAGGCACTGAGCACCGCCAGCGCAAGCGCCGCGGCAAGGCCTCCGGCTATCGCCAGCAAGGTCGAACGCATGGTCGCGAAAGCAATGTCGGTCGGCTGCGCCACCAGCGTCAGCCAGCCGGAGTTGCCGATCGGCGCCACGGTGCCGATGTGCTCGTGGCCATCGAGCGGAAAACGATCGGTCCCGAAGTGCCCGGCAAGACCCGCCTGCACCAGCGGCAGGTAGGCGAGGTTTTCCTGACGTGTAGCGCGGTCAGCATCCGGATGCGCGACGACTTGCCCGAGACGGTCGATGATCATCGGCAGGACGGCGGCGGTGTGCCCGAGTTCCATGATATGCGCCGACAATTGGCGGAGATCGATTTCACCCACCAGCATCGAGCCGGAACTGACGGTAGATAGCACCTGGCCACCTAGCGGCACGGTGATGGCAACGACGATCTCGCCACGCTGCGACAGGTAGCTGTCAGACCACACCGTACTGTCGCTCGAATCCCTGGCGCGAAGGAAACTTCGTGCCGAGAAGTCGAGGCCCAGCAAGTCATCGCGACGACTTCGCCGCGCGAGCGGCAGACCAACATCGAGGACGCGTGCGCTGGCGTCGAGAATGTAAAGCGCTTCCAGAGCTGCGTCTGCGTTGGCCTCGGTGTCGATGATGATGCGAGTTCCCGCTGGGAAGCTGGCGGGTACTGCTTCGATCTCGGCAGCGACACGTTGGAGTTCCGCTGCCGAGCCGCGCAGGAAGTCGTCAACCTGTCGCGACAAGGTCACTGCAAGCCTCCGGTTACTGCTCTCCACCTGGTCGTTCAGCAGCGGCAGCAGCACGCCGAGGAGGGCCGCAACAAGCACCAGGGTCGCCATGGCGACGACCGCCGAGAGTCCGAGTGCAAGCCAGAAGCGAAGAGAGCGCATCGCGTCGCGAATCCTAGGCCAGGACGGCCTGACGAGGCGTCCGTCCGCTGCCAGGCGCAAGCCGCGTGGGCAATCGCTGCAGAAACCTAGTGCTGGGACTCGAACTCGCCATGGCGTATGACCGATATGAAGGTGTCCCGCTGCGTGTCGCCGCTGGCATTGAACTTGATTGATGACTGGGCGCCAGCGAAGGTGCCCTGAGCGAGTAGCGCCTGTTTGAGGGTCTGGCTGTCGGACCTGGTGGCAAGCGCATCGAGAGCGACATTGGTGGCGTCGAAGGCCGTGAGTCCCGGAAAGCCAGGCTCATGCCTGAAGCGTTCGCGATACGCTTTGCGAAAAGCCAGATACGCTGGTGTGGTGCTGTCACGGTCAATGTATTGGGCGACGACCAGCCCTTCAACGGCTCGACCGCCAAGCTCGATCAGGCGCTCCGTGGCGGCCCATTCGGACGTGCCGATACGCAAGTCCGCAGCACGCATGCGCAGTTGCTGGACGAGCAGGGCGGTGTCCACCGAATTGGCAATGATGACCACCCCGTCAGGTTTCTCGGCGAGAATGCTGGCTGCCAGCACAGACAGCGATTGGCCCGAAGCGAAGCCCACTTCAGCGATGATTTCCCCACCCAAGGCCACAAAGGCGGTGTGAAAATCGCCTGCCCAGCTCTCGCTGTAGGCTCTGTTGAGCAGGTCCCAGACGAGTACCACCCGTCGCAGACCGTTTTCGCGAAAGTGGTACTCTGCCGACTTGAAAACGTGTGCCGCTGTCGGGGCGACGACTCGGAAGAACTGATCGTCGAGACCGGTCAGCGCATTCGTCGTCACCGTCGGTGAGAGCAGAGGGACGCCGGCCGCGTCGAACTGCGGCAGGATCGCCAGAGCCATGGCGCTGGTCATTGGGCCGATGACCACCTCGACTTTGCCGGCCAGCAATCGGCTAGCGGCCTGTCTGGCAACTTCGACGTCCTGCTGGTCGTCCTCGGCGATCAGTTCGATTGCCCGGCCGTTGATCCCGCCTTGCCGATTGCGCATCTCGACGGCGAGAATGACCCCATTGCGCCCACCAATACCGAGGTCGGCGACGCGCCCCGAGAGTCCCCCGAGAAAACCGATACGTACCGGCTCAGGTGGAGAACAAGCAAGCGCGCCGAGCATGACGGCCGCTGTCACGGCGACGAGAGCCAGGCGGCTGAGTGGCCGCCGCGATGCGCAAATTGTGGGTTTTATTGACGTTAGCATATAATCCATCGGCTGCACCGAGCCACCCTGCGCCAATCGCCGAAAGCTTAATGTAGCATTGTAGAGCTTGGCAGCGCAGTAAGAACGGAAAACCGGGTTAGGCTTTTGTCATTTTATGGCGCAACTTTCCAGCCGGAAAGGCCCAGCACCTGCGCCTTCCCTTCCAAGCGGGCCGAATCTCGTCGATCAACTGCGGCAGCCGTTGCGTCGAGTTTGCGTCGGCACCGCCCTGCTGGCGAGCATCTTTGCCCTTGCCTTTCGGGCAGGCCGATGTGCGGCGCCGATTCGTGCCCTCTGACGACGTCGATTACAATGGCCGAATAGTTGCAAACACTCATAGCGAGATTTCTCGCCGCTGGAGCCAGCCGATGCTCATCGTTCTCTCACCCGCCAAAACCTTCGACTACCAGACGCCATTGACGCTTGACGAGCATTCCCAAGCGCAATTTCTGGAGCAGTCAGAAGTCCTGATCGATCGCCTGCGTGAGCTGTCACCGGCGGCGCTCGCCAGTCTGATGAAGATCAGTGACAAGCTCGCGGCCCTGAATGCAGGCCGTTACGCCGAGTGGGCGCAGCCGTTCACGCAGGACAACGCCAGGCAGGCAATCCGGGCCTTCGCCGGCGATGTCTACACGGGCTTTGACGCCGAGACGCTGTCGGTGGCCGACCTGCAGTTTGCGCAGCAGCATGTGCGTATGCTTTCCGGGCTCTACGGCGTTCTTCGTCCGCTCGACCTGATCCAGCCCTATCGGCTGGAGATGGGCACGCGGCTGTCCAATCCGGCCGGCAAGGACTTGTATGCCTTCTGGAATGAGCGCATCAGCGACGCTCTCAACGCAGCCCTGGCTGAAGCGGGCGCGTCGGTGCTGGTCAATCTGGCGTCGGAGGAGTACTTCAAGGCGGTCAATCCGAAAAACCTGTCGATGCCCGTGCTGCAGCCGGTCTTCCAAGATTGGGGAAGCGGCAAGTTCCGCGTCGTCAGCTTTTACGCCAAACGCGCACGCGGGCTGATGGCACGCTTTGCGATCATCAATCGCCTCACCAACCCCGCCGGCTTGAAGGATTTCACGGTCGGCGGCTACGCTTTCGCCGAAGATGCCTCCAGCGAAAGCGTCTGGGTTTTTCGGCGTGGTCAGTAGGCCAAGCGGGTGCTCGCCGTGACCGTCAATAGCGCTGCCGTCGTAGCGTTGACAATCGCGCACGATGGCGCTGGACGGCGGCGGCCGGCCAGCCTGAGCAGCTCGCGGTCGCGGGTAATCAGCAGATCGGCGCCGCAGCGCACGGCGAGAATCAGGAATTTCTGATCGTCGGCGTCACGGCAGCGTGGCAGCCGATAGGCCTCGACATCCTCGACTCCTTCGGGTTCGCAGAGCGTCACGAAGCGACGGTAGCGCGTGAGCAAAGCCTGCTGTGCCGCGCCATCGAGAGAAAACTGCGGGTAGGTGGTGACGCGCTCGAGTTCGTCCAGACACTGCCGATCACTGAAGCACTGCAGCGAGCCGTCATCGATGGCGGTGCGCAGCAGCAGCGCTGCGGGATCGGCGAAGTGCAGCAGGTCGATGATTACGTTGGTATCGAGGACTGCGCGCATGCCGTTAATGTGAAAGTCGCGTATGCGACTCACGAAACTCCTTTCTCCCCTCGCGGGAGAGGGGCCGGGGGTGAGACGGGGAATTCGGGGAGCATGCTCCCTGCCCGGCGAACGATTCCGGCGTGTAAGCCGGAATGCGCACTGCAAGTGAGAGGGGGGCGGTCGTGCCTTTCATGATCAGGGGTGTCTCGACATGTCATTACCGTCAGCCGAATCGTCCTGCGTGCTGCGCGCTGGCCGCCCCTGCCACGCCAACCGCGTGCGCGGCGATCGCCAGGCACGCAGTCAAGCCGGGCGACTCAATGCCAAACAGGTTGACCAGCCCGGGGATGCCGTGTTGGGCCGGTCCCTGGATCAGAAAATCGCCTGCCGGCGCACCGGGTCCGACGATTTTGGGACGAATTCCGGCATAGGCCGGCGTCAAGGCCTTGTCCGGCAAGCCTGGCCAGTAGCGGCGAATCTCGGCATAGAAAACGTCGGCGCGCCCGGGGTCGACGCGGTAGTCGAGTTCGCCGATGGCCTGGCCTGGCGTCGGCTGCGGCAGCCACTCGACGTCCGGGCCGAAGCGTGCCTGGCCGCCGAGATCGAGGGTCAGGTGCACTCCCAGTCCGCCGGCCTCGGGCAGCGGATAAACCAGCCGCGAGAACGGCGCCCGCCCGCTCAGCGCGTAGTAGCTGCCCTTGGCGTGGAAGTTCGCCGGGATCAGCGTTTTTGGGAAGCCGGCCAGCGCAGCGGCCACCTGCGGCGCCCACAGGCCGGCGGCGTTGATCACCAGTCTGGCCTTGAAGCGCAGGCTGTCGGCGCCGCCGCTTTCGAGCACCATGCCCGGCGCGTTCGCGTCAAGCGAGCCGCGCTGCAGGGGACTGTGCAGCGCCAGCGAAGCACCGGCGCCCTCGGCGTCGCCGAGCAGGGCCAGCATCAGGCCGTGGCTGTCGACGATGCCGGTGGAAGGTGAGAGCAGGGCCGCCGTACATGCCAGATCAGGTTCGAGCGCGCGCGCCTCGGCGGCACCGAGACGCCGCAGGTCCTCCACGCCGTTGGCCTCGCCCTGCTGCTGCAGCGCTGCCAGCCTGCTCTCCTGGGCTGCCGAGGTAGCAACGATCAGCTTGCCGCAACGTTGGTGGCTGATCGCGTGCGTCGCGCAGAACTCGTAGAGTAGCTTGCGGCCAGCCACGCACAGCCCCGCCTTCAGCGAACCGCTCGGGTAGTAGAGCCCGGCATGGATCACCTCGCTGTTGCGGGCGCTGGTCTCGGTGCCGAAAGCCCCGTGGCGTTCGAGAATCACCGTCTCGAATCCGCGTCGCGCGAGTTCGCGCGCGCAGGCCAGGCCGACGACGCCGGCACCGATCACCACCGCTTCGATGCTTTCCATAATTCGCTCTCCCGCTGTCGAGCGGGCATTGTAGCGCTGGCTGTCGCTGTTGTTCAGGCAGATCGGCTGGCCATCGAAACTGTCGCTGGCTTGGCTGGCAAGCGCACCTGGATGCAGGTGCCTTCACCGTCCGCACCGCTGGCGACGGTGATCGAACCGCGGTGACCATCAACCGTCTCCCGCGCGATCGCCAAACCCAACCCACTACCGGTAGCCGGGGCGTCGGGCAAGCGATGAAAACGCTCGAATACGCGTTCGCGCTCGTGCTCGGGAATACCGGGGCCGTTGTCGGTGACGTCAATTTCGACGACGTCACCGACGCGTTCGCAGCGCAGGGTGACCTGTCCGCCGGCGGGCGTGTATTTGAGCGCGTTGTCGACCAGATTGGCGATCAGCTCGCGGAGCAGCGTCGGATCGCCGGCCAGCGTCGAAATATCGCGCTGCATGCCGAAGTCGATTTTCTTCTCGTCGGCGATACGCAGCCAGTCGTCCAGCAACTCGTCGATCAGCTTTGCCAGATCAACCGACGATGCGTTCGCCATCAGATAGTGCGCTCCCTCGGCGCGGGCCAGCGCCAGTAACTGATTGGCCAGGCGAGTGACGCGTTTCACCGACTGGCGCAGATTCGCGGCGACCGTCTGGTCGCTCTGCTGGCTGCGCAGCAGCTCGATCTGGACTTGCAGACCGGCGAGGGGGGTGCGCAACTGATGCGCGGCATCCTGCAGGAATTCCCGTTGCGCGGTGTGCGCGTCCTGCAGGCGCGTCAGGAGTGCATTCAGCGCCCGCACCAGCGCGTGGATTTCCAGTGGCACCTGGTTCAGATCGACCGGGGCGAGATCCTCGCCGGAACGCTCGGCAAGCTCGGACTGCAGGTGATGCAGCGACGCCAGGCCGGAGGTGATTCCGTAGCGCACGACGGCGGCGATGGCGGCGAGCACCAGAAACACCGCCAAACCGAAGCCGAGCAACAGATCGCGAATGGCCGCACGGCGCTTGCCCAGTGTTTCGGCGACGGTGACGTAGATGCCTTGGCCGTCGACAACGGGGTGGAAACGCACCCCGCGTATCGTTTGATCACGGAACTGGGCGTCAAAGAACGAGATTCTCGACCCCGTGGCGGTGGCACCAGCGCTCGTGGGGGTCTCCAGAAACGGTGTCGGCGAGCCGGCCGCAGCGCCGCTTTCGGAAGTCTCCGGCGGTGGCAGATCGACGTCTCCGGCGATGATTCGGCCGAAGTCGTCGCGAACCCGGAAGTAGATGTCGTCTACCGTGTCGGTACGCAGGAGCGCTTCTGCCTCAGACGACAGGGCGATGGTGACCTCGCCATTTTCCACCCGGGCCCGGTTGGCGATGCCGTTCGCCAGGTTCGACAGACTCTGGTCGTAGGCACTGCTGACCACTTTCTCGGCCGCTCGATAGCCGAATACTCCACCCGTCAGCAGGGCGGCGGCGATCGGCAGTACCAGCGCTCGCAGCAGACTGCGCCGGAGGCTGGTACCAGCCCGCCTTGGGGTCGCGCCGATCTCGCTGCCTGCTTCTCCGGAATTGATTGCGGCGCCTGCCTTGCTCGTGCTAGCGGTTTGCATCGTGCCGCGTCTTGTTGGCCACACCGCCGGTGACTTCCAGACGGTAGCCGAAGCCGCGCACGGTGCGAATACTCAGGCCAGCTGCTTCCAGCCGGCGGCGCAGGCGGTAGACGTAGACTTCCAGGGCGTTGACACTGCCATCACCTTGCAGCCGTTCCTTTGGCACCGTATGCCCGTCAGCCGCGGCAAGAGTGCTCAGCAGATCCCATTCGCGGCTGGAAACGATTAAGGGCTGTTCTGCCAGCGAGGCGAATCGCCCCTGCATGTCCATCGACAGCGGGCCAAACTCGATTCGCCGGGCAACGTTATTGGCACCGCGACGCGTGGTTGCTCGCATGCGCGCGGTCAGTTCGGCGAGCTCGAAGGGTTTCGACAGGTAGTCGTCCGCACCGAGGTCCAGCCCGTAGATTCGATCGTCGAGGGCATCACGTGCGGTAATCATGATCACCGGCAGCGCTTGGCGGCGCTCCCGGATGCGGCGCACGATTTCGTAGCCGCTCAGTCCTGGCAGGCCGACATCGACGAGAACGATGTCGAAGTTCTTTTCCTGCAACAAGCGATCTGCTGCCATGCCATTGGCTTCAACGACAACGCTGTCTCCTTGTCCGGCGAGGAAGGTGGCAATGCCATCAGAGAGCTCCGGATCATCTTCTATCAACAGGACAAGCATCAAGGACCTCGATGGGCAGGCGGGCAAAGACAAGGGTAAGAGAGCGCGGCCCTCCCCGGAAAAATGCATATAGCATCGCGTGTGCAAGCGGCGCGTCAGCGATTGTACGCGGCGAACGCGGCGCGGACCATGTGCTGTGATGCGCACCAGCAGCGTCCCGCGCAAGTCGGCCAGGCGAAATCGATCAGAACACCAGCGGTCATTTTAAGGACCTGTTAAGAGTTTGCTCAGAATCGTGTAAGTAACTGTTAATAAACGAGAAAAAATAAAGTATGTAAGCCCGGCGTAAGTTCGGAGGCCTACCTTCGCCGCGGCAGTCAGCGTGAATGATTCGACAAACCGTTCCCCTCCGAGGAGGCAACATGAAAGACGACGACCTGGTTGTGCGTATCGCCGCCAACCCGAAGTACAAGAAACTGGTGAGCATGCGCTCGACCTACAGCATCGTCATGACCGTCCTGATCATGGCGATCTACTATGGATACATTCTGCTGATTGCCTTCGACAAGGAGTTTCTGGCAAGGAAGCTGGCCGATGGCATGGTCACTTCGATCGGTATTCCGATGGGCGTTGGGGTCATCGTTCTGACCATCGTCATCACCAATATCTACGTCCGCCGTGCCAACTCCGAGTTCGACGACCTGACCGCCGAAATCATCCATGAGGCCCATCAATGATGATTGCCAAAACCATACGCAACAGCCCGGTGATCCTGCTTGGCTTGCTGATCGCCGGTGTCGCCGTGGCTGCTGGCGGCGATCTCGGTACCACGGTAAAGCAAGAAACCAATTGGGTGGCGATCGCCATGTTTGGCGCCTTCGTGGTCATGACCCTGTTCATCACCAAGTGGGCGGCAAGCAAGACCAAGACGGCGGCTGACTTCTACACCGCCGGTGGTGGCATTACCGGCTTCCAGAACGGTCTGGCGATTGCCGGCGACTATATGTCTGCCGCGTCCTTCCTGGGAATTTCCGGCCTGGTATTTGCTAACGGTTTTGACGGCCTGATCTTCTCGATCGGCTGGCTGGTCGGCTGGCCGGTGATTACCTTCCTGATGGCTGAGCGACTGCGCAACCTCGGCAAGTTCACCTTCGCTGACGTCGCTGCCTACCGTTTCGCGCAGACGCCGATCCGCATCTTCGCGGCGTCCGGTTCTCTGGTCGTCGTCTGCTTCTACATGATCGCGCAGATGGTTGGTGCGGGCCAACTGATCAAGGTGCTCTTTGGTCTCGAGTACCAGTACGCAGTGATCATCGTCGGCGTGCTGATGATGTGCTATGTGTTGTTTGGCGGCATGACGGCAACCACCTGGGTGCAGATCATCAAGGCGATCATGCTGCTTTGCGGCGCAAGCTTCATGGCCCTGGCCGTGCTCTGGCAGTTCAACTTCAATCCCGAGGCACTTTTCGCCAAGGCGGTTGAAATCCACACCAAACACGATGCCATCATGGGGCCTGGTGCGCTGATCAAGGATCCGATCTCGGCGATCTCGGTCGGCATGACGTTGATGTTCGGCACCGCCGGTCTGCCGCACATCCTGATGCGCTTCTTCACCGTTCCAAGCGCCAGAGAGGCACGCAAGTCGGTGGGCTGGGCAACCACCTGGATCGGTTACTTCTACATCCTCACCTTCATTATCGGCTTTGGCGCGGTCGTCCTTCTCACCCAGGATCCCGGTGCGTACTACGTCGATGGCGATCTGGCCAAGGGTTTGAAGGGCGGCGGCAACATGGCGGCCATCCACCTGGCCAACGCCGTCGGTGGCAATGTCTTCCTCGGCTTCATCTCCGCGGTCGCTTTCGCCACCATCCTGGCCGTGGTTGCCGGTCTCACGCTGTCCGGTGCGTCGGCGGTGTCGCACGATCTGTACGCGACGGTGTTCTGCAAGGGCAAGGCGGATTCGGCTGCCGAACTGCGCGTCTCGAAGATCACCACTATCTGCCTGGGCATCATCGCCGTGATTCTGGGTATCGCCTTCGAGAAGCAGAACGTCGCTTACATGGTGATGCTCGCTTTTGCCATCGCCTGCTCGGCCAACTTCCCCGTGCTGTTCATGTCGGTACTGTGGAAGGACTGCACGACCAAAGGGGCTGTGGCTGGTGGATTCGTCGGTCTGATTTCGTCTGTTGGCCTAACCATCGTTTCGGCGTCGGTGTGGGAGGCTGTTCTGGGCAATCCGAAGGGCTCGGCGTTGTTCCCATACTCCTCGCCGGGCCTCTTCTCGATGTCGGCTGCTTTCCTGACCATCTACCTGGTTTCCAAGATGGATACCAGCAAGCAAGCACAGCTCGAACGCTCGCTTTACCCCGCGCAGAAGGTCCGCTCGGAAACCGGCGTCGGTGCCGCAGGTGCTTCTGGCCACTAAGCAGTTCTCAGGCGCCCGTTGAACGGCAAGACGGCCCGTCTTTCGCGGGCCGTTTTTTTCGTGTGAGCTGTGTTGCAGGGTTCTGTCGCGCATTTGTCGCTGAGCTACGTTTTGCCCGCTGTGCGCTGAATCGCTACACTGGCGGGGTGCTGCAGCCTGGCGACGAAAGTGGTACCAATGTCGGCCAACGCCTTGCCAAGCCGACCGACGAGAGAACGCGACCGCCACGACGCAATAACGAGAGAACGCCTGACCATGTCCCCCCCAGCCAACGCCAGCCACCAACAAGCCATCGCCGCAACACGGCACTGGCTGCAACGGGCGGTAATCGGCCTTAACCTCTGCCCCTTCGCCAAGGGCGTGCACAGCAAGGGGCAAGTGCGCTACGTGGTCAGCGATGCGACGGACGACGAAAGCCTGCTCGCCGATCTGGAACGTGAACTGCACGCCTTGGCGGCGGTGGCGCCGGATGAGATCGACACCACGCTGCTCATCCACCCCCGGGTGCTCAACGACTTTGAGGACTTCGTCGCTTTCCTCGACCTGGTCAATGTCGTGCTCCGAACGCAGCAACTCGAAGGCATCCTGCAGGTCGCCAGTTTCCACCCCGACTACGCTTTCGCCGATACCGACGCCCACGACATAACCAACTGCACCAATCGCGCACCATTCCCGACCCTGCATCTGCTGCGCGAAGCCAGCCTTGACCGCGCGGTCGCCGCTTTTCCCGACGCCGCCTCGATCTACGAGCGCAATATGGAAACGCTGCGCGATCTCGGCAGCGACGGCTGGCAGGCGCTTGGCGTCGGTGCGCCGCCGGACGACGGGAAGTAGGTCGCCGATGTCAGCGCCACGCATCGAACTGCGCGAGAGTGAAGTCGAGTTCATTGCCATCCGCGCCCAGGGCGCCGGCGGCCAGAACGTCAACAAGGTCTCGACCGCCATTCATCTGCGCTTCGATATCGCTGCCTCGTCGCTGCCCGACGAAATCAAGGAACGCCTGCGGCAGCTGCGCGATCAGCGGATTAGTGCTGACGGGGTGGTGATCATCAAGGCGCAGGCGCATCGCAGCCTGGACCGCAATCGCCTCGACGCGCTCACCCGCCTGCGCGAACTGATTGCCCGCGCAGCGTTCACGCCGACACCGCGGCGCCCGACCCGGCCGACGCGCAACTCGCAAATCAGGCGCGTCGACAGCAAAGTCAAGCGCGGCGCGGTGAAGCTGCTGCGTGGGCGGGTCGACGAGCACTAATCGATCATCAGCATGGCCACCAAGGGAGCCGCAATGTTCATTTGCCATTCAGCAGCGGGTGCCAGCGCATGACGCCCGCCGATGTCCTCGCTTTCTGGTTCGAAGAGACAAGGCCAGCGCAATGGTGGGCCAAATCCCCCGACTTCGATCGCCTGATCGAGGCGCGTTTCGAAGCGCTGCATGCCGCTGCCAGCCGTTGCGAGCTGTACGCCTGGCGCAGCACCGCCGACGGCCGACTGGCCGAGATCCTCGTCCTCGACCAGTTCCCCCGCAACATTTTCCGCGATCGCCCGGAATCCTTCGCCACCGACGCGCTGGGGCTGGCTCTCGCCCAGGAAGCTGTCGCCGCCGGCGCCGACAGCGCCATCGACCCGGCGCGCCGCGCCTTCCTCTACATGCCCTACATGCACAGCGAGTCGCCGCTGATTCACGCCCAGGCGGTCGAACTTTTCGCCGCGCCGGGAATGGAGAGCAACCTCGCCTTCGAATTACGTCACCAGGCGATCATCGACCGCTTCGGCCGCTATCCGCATCGCAATGCCATCCTCGGGCGACAGTCGACCCTGGAAGAGATTGAGTTCCTGAAAACGCCGGGGTCGGGGTTTTAAGTGGGCGCGTTAGCGCTGGCCAAAGAAGGTAGCACTGCGCGTATCGGTTTTCGCATGCCGCTCTGCTGGCCCGAGAAATCACAAATCTATTTCAGCGCCTCGATGCCGGCACCAAAATTGATATGGAACACGGTGCCATCGAGTACCAGTGCCGGTACCGACTGGACACCAGCGGCTTCGGCTTCCTGAACACGTGACTTGCTCTCGCCGAGGTGGACGACCTCGACGTCGTAGCGTGCGGGATCAAGCGCCTTGGCCAGGTTTTGTTCGGCAGCGACACAGACCGGGCAGCCGGCGTGATAAAAGGTGGCATTCGTTTTCATGATCGTTTACTCCTGAGTGGATCGGGGTTCGTGCCAGAAGCACACGATCATTGTAGGTAGGGATCTGGTACTCCAAAAGCAGGCACTTTTCGGTGCCCCGGTAACTTTCTGGTGTAAATCATTGGCCATGAACGAAATAAATAATTCATCTCGATCGGCGCCATCACTCTACCGCCACCTGGAAGAAGTGGTGGGTTGCAAATGGTCGGTGTCCGTCCTGATGGCCATTGCCGAGGGTGTTTCACGGCCCGGTGGTCTGGAACGCCGCGTTGCAGGGATTTCGAAAAAAATCCTTTCCGAGCGCCTGCGCAAGCTGACTTCATACGGCTTGCTGGACAAGCAGGTTTTTCCGGAAGTACCGCCGAGGACCGTCTATTCGCTGACATCGAACGGCCACAAACTGATCACTATCATCGCTCAGATAAAATCCCTGGATGTTCAAATGGCCAGTGATCGATAGCGCGCGTCGCCGCTGGAATGGCGTGCGGGCTGCTGTGGCCCCCCGCCGCATTCCCGGCGAGGCTTTCGCAGCAAGCCTGACCGCTGCGATGCCCTTATACTTTGCGAGGGCCCCGCAAGGAGCGCGCGCCGGCAAGCGAGGAGGGAAACAGACATGGCTTATCAACAGAGTTTTGACGTTCATAGCCGTGGTCGCGGCAGCATCGAGATTACTGCCGAAGTGGCGCGGATCGTCCGCGCTGCGGGGATGCCGATCGGCCTGGCGAACATTTTTGTCCAGCACACCAGTTGTTCGGTGGTGTTGACCGAGAATGCGGATCCCTCGGTGCGCCGCGATCTGGAAACCCTCGCCGCGCGCTGGGCGCCCGATGGCGACGCCGCCTACCATCATGACAGCGAGGGCGACGACGACATGGCGGCGCACGGGCGCAACATCCTGGCCGGCAGCTCGGTGAGCGTCCCCGTCGGCAGTGGGGCGATGCTCCTCGGGACCTGGCAGGGGATTTACCTCTGGGAGCATCGCACGCTCTCGCACCGCCGCCGGGTGGTGGTCACGGTCGTCGGCTGATGGCCGTTTTTGTTAAACTCGAGCGTTTTATCGTCTGGCGACTGGAAAAGGACTGCAATGAAAATCGGATTCATCGGTTTGGGTATCATGGGGCGCCCGATGGCGCTGAACCTGCTGCAGGCGGGGCACGAGTTGACTGTCTGGGCGCGTCGCGCCGAGTCGATGCAGCCCTTGCTCGACGCCGGCGCCAGCGCGGCTGACAGTCCCGCCGGCGTGGCCGGCGCGGTCGATTTGCTGATCTCGATCGTCGCCGACGCCCCCGACGTCGAGCAGGTGATGCTTGGCGAACAAGGCGTGGCCAGCGCCGCTCGGGCAGGGCTGGTGGCGGTGGACATGAGCACCATCCGCCCGGCAGCGGCGCGCGACATCGGCGCTCGCCTGCGCGAGCAGGCTGTCGACTTCCTCGACGCGCCGGTTTCCGGCGGCGAAGTCGGGGCGATTGCTGGCAGTCTGTCGATCATGGTCGGCGGTAGTGTCGCTGCTTTCGAAACGGCACGACCGGCTTTCGAGTGTATGGGCAAGAACATCGTGCATGTTGGCGATGCGGGGGCCGGGCAAGTGGCCAAGGCGGCCAATCAGATCATTACCGGCGCCGGTGTGCTGACCGTCGCCGAAGCGCTCAATTTCGCGGCCAGGAGCGGGGTCGATCCGGCCAAGGTGCGCGAAGCGCTGCTCGGCGGTTTTGCCTATTCGAAGATCCTTGAGAACCATGGCCAGCGCATGCTCGACCGCAACTTCAAACCGGGCTTCAAGTCCTGGATGCATCAGAAGGACATGAACATCGTCATGCAGAGCGCGCACGAACTGGGCATGTGCCTGCCGGTGGCGGCGGCGACCGCGCAGATGTACAACGCAATGGTCGGTTCGGGGCTCGGCGAGGAGGATTCGGTCGCCATTCTCAAGCTTCTCGAGCGCCTGTCGGGCGGCGAAGACTGATGCACATCGGTTTCATCGGTCTCGGCGTGATGGGTCGAGCCATGGCGCTGAACCTCTTGCGTGGCGGCCATCAGCTGGCGATCTGGGCGCGCCGACCGGAGTCCCTGCAGCCGCTGCTCGCCGCCGGTGCCGTCGCTTGTGCGACGCCGGCCGCCGTCGGCCAGCGCAGTGAAGTGGTATTCACCATGCTCACCGCCGGTGCCGATGTCGAGTGTGTGGCGCTGGGGCTCGATGGCCTGGCCGACGGGCTCGCTGCGGCTTCGCTGCTGGTCGACATGAGTACCATTGCGCCGGGCATGGCGCGCTCGCTGGCCGAGCGCCTGGGCGAGCGTGCCATCGACATGCTCGATGCACCGGTTTCCGGGGGTGGCCAGGCAGCCATCGCTGCCAGCCTGGCAATCATGGTCGGCGGCAAGGCCGCGGTGCTCGAGCGGGCGCGCCCGCTGCTGGCGCTGCTCGGCAAGACGATTGTCCATGTCGGCGACAACGGCGCCGGACAGGTGGCCAAGGCGTGCAATCAGATGATCATGGTCGGCGCGATTCAGGCGATCGCCGAGGCCTTGCACTTCAGTGCTGCGGCCGGTGCCGATCCGGCCAAAGTGCGCCAGGCGCTGGCGGGTGGTTCGGCCGGCAGCCGTGCGCTGGAAGCCATGGGCGGGCGAATGGTCGATCGCGATTTCGCCGCCGGTGTCGAAGCGCGGCTGCATCACAAGGACTACGGTATCCTGATGGACGAAGCGTATCGCCTCGGCGTGCCGCTGCCGCTGGCCGCACCGGTCTGGCAGCAGCTCAATGCACTGATGGCCATGGGTTGGGGCCGCTCCGACACCGCCTCGCTGCTGCGCGTTCTGGAAGCAAGCCGGCGCGCTGCCGGATGAGACGGTCTGGCCGTTGCCTGGCTGGCGACACTAGTCGACAGGGATGATCAGCTTGTCCCAGCCTGAGCCTTCTTCGCCGCTGTTGGCTTTCTTGCTGCGGGCAAGCGTTGCCAGGCGCGCTTCCATTGCGGCGATCGACTGGTCGGTAAACTTGAGTTTGCGACGGTCGGTACCGCAGCGGCGTTCAGGCGCACCTGGCGGGCGCTGCAGTTGCTCCTGGCGTCGGTCTGGTCCTCGTTGCGTGCGCATTTTACTCACTCCTTGAAAATCGCGACATCATCGCCGTAGTGAAGTGGTGCTCCGAAGGCTGTCCGCCAAACCCCGAGGACCCCTGCCGACTTTGCGCGACCGCGATTGCAGCGATGCGCGGGCGATCACCCATAGTGTTATACCCCTTACCTGTCGGCATTATCCAGAAAACACCGCTTGAATACCAATGCAGCAAGCTTATGGTAAGGATGCGTGGCTTATGACCTCCCTCTCCAGCGCCTGCTGCCTGGCTCGTCCTGCAGGCGACGGATCACACGCACCATTGCAGCATCGCACTATTGGCATGGCTCAGCTCCTAGCCGCTGGCGCAAACTCGGCCGGCGGCGCTGTCTGTGCTCGCCCATCGTCGTGAACCAAGCGCAAGCCGGCCGGCAAGGACTCGCCAAAAGCGCGGCGTTCGTCGGCTTTGTCGAGTTCGACGACGCTACTGATCTGCTCGACCCAGTGGCTATTGGCATTGATCGCGCTCAGCCGCGCGACGACGCCCTCGCGGATGCTGTCGGGCAGGTCGCGTGAGCGATCGCCGGTCAGGCGCGCGAGTTGGGTGGCCGCGAAGGCGGCCGGCTCGACCTTTTTCCAGTCCACGGCCAGCAAGCCTTCGAGCCAGCGGCAGGCGTCTTCGGCCGGCACTACCTGGTGGGCGCTCCCGTAAAGCGGTTGGCGTGCGCCGAGGCGACCGAGAGCCCACCAGCCGAGCGGTTTCTCTGCCCCACTGGCCAGGCTGTCGAGCAGCCAGTCACCGACTTCGATCTTGCGTTCGACGGGCAATCTTTCGAGCGAAGCGACCAGGCGCAGCATGTCGTCGTGGCTACCGCTGATCGGTGCTGGCTGGCGCTTGCGGGCTTTGACGGTCTCGGTCTGCAGCGCGGGCAGGAGTTCGGCGAGCAGAAGCTCCTGCGTCTCCGCCGCCAGGCCCCCGGCGGCACGCCGCCACAGGGTCCACCACTCGGACCAGTTCTGGCTCTCATTCACATACTGGATGCCTTGTGACAGCAGGGCGGTCAGTTGCTCGATCCGCCAGTCGTCGATAGCGTCGCCAAAGCCCGGGCGCAGGCAGTAGCCTGCGAGGTTGAGCCACAGACGCTCGTGTTCCGGCGAGCGCCGCCGGCGTCGGGCGCGTTGCAGCAGGGCGTCGAAAAGGGCGCGCAGCAGCGGCATCTCCCAGTCGTCGCGCTTGCCGAGCAGATGTTCGAGCTGGCCGCGCAGGCGGCGCACTTCCTTGTTGTCGACGGCCTGCGAACGGCCGCCGAAAATATGTTCGATGGACTTCACCGCATCGGTGAAGCGTGGCGGCAGGACTTCGGACGAGGCGGTGGTCGCTTCGCCGTCGCTGCGCAACTGAAATTCGAGCAGCCAGCGACGAGCCGGGTTGTCGATGCTGACACAGTGCAGTTCCAGGCTGCCGACCTCGGTGATGCCGGTGATCAGTTCGACGCGCACTTCGCGCTGCGTGTTGCCGGCCTGCGGCTGGACGACGGTGGCAATCGGCGGCAGGCGGACGAAATCTTCATCGTCGAGGGAGGCGATTTGACCCGGCTGATAGCGCGTGTCGGCCACCGACGAGGCGAGATAGAAGCGCACCGGCTGACCCAGGCGCAGGCTGAAGGTACGTTCCGGCAGGCGGATTTCGTGCCCTTCCTCGCTGCCGCGCGGCAGGATGCAGATGCCGCGTCGCTGCTTGCTGCCTTCTTCAAGGACCAGGAAGTAGCTGCGCGCCGAGCCGCCGCCGATGCGTCGCCCGTGCCCTTGGCGGACCAGCGCGTAGGCGACTGCGCCGCGGGCGACGGCAATGTCCGGGTTGTCGTTGTGCAGCAGGCGCAGCGGCGCGCCGCGCCAGTCGGCGAGAGTGGCTTGCAGGCGCTCGCTCAGCGCCTCGGCACGAAAGACGCCGCCGTTGAAGAGCACGCTATCGGGTACCGGCAGGCGCTGTTCGGCCGGCGGCTGTTCGTCGCCCGCTTGCTGCTCTACTTGTCCCTGTGCTTGCGGTTCCTGTGCTGCAAGCGGTGTTTCCTGCTCGGCGAGGGCGCGCTGCGCCGCCTCTTTGTGGCGCCTTAGAAAAGCGGCGACATGGCGGGTGATCGCCGGATCGGCGGGGTAGGGCAGTCCGAATTCGACCAGCCCGGCGCGCCGCTGCAGTACCGGCTGATCGACGGTGACGCGCGGCATGAAGCCATCGACGACCATGTTCAGCACTTCCTGGCGCTGCAACTCGATGCTGCGCGCGCCACCGATCAGCTTGGCGCCGCCGCCGAGCAGGGTCAGCAAGACCGATTCGGGTGCGCCAGGCGCCAGCAATTGTTCCTTGGCGGCGCGGCAGCGCGCCGTCAGCTGCGAAAAACGCGCCGCCGACAGTTTCTTGCCGCCACTCTCCGGCAGGCGCGATTCGACCAGGTGGGCCAGCGCCAGATCCATATTGTCGCCACCGAGCATCAGGTGGTTGCCGACACCGACGCGCGTCAGCTCCGGCTCGCCGTCCCTGAAGGCTACCTGAATCAGCGTCAGGTCAGTGGTGCCGCCACCGATGTCACAGACCATCAGCAGCCGCGTTTCGGCGAGCTCAGTGTCCAGGCTTTGCTGATGGCGGAACAGCCAGTCGTAAAACGCTGCCTGCGGTTCCTCGAGCAGGCGCAGCTTGGGCAGGCCGGCTTGCCGCGCGGCTTCGACGGTCAGCGCCCGCGCGCCTTCGTCGAAGGAAGCGGGAACGGTGAGGATCACCTGCTGCTGTTCGAGCGGTGCCTGCGGGAAGCGGTGCCCCCAGGCGGCGCGAACGTGCGCCAGATAACTGGCGCTGGCGGCGACTGGCGAGACCCTGGCGACAGCCGCTTCGGCACCCCAGGGCAGGATCGGCGCCATGCGGTCGACCGAGGCGTGCGACAACCAGCTTTTGGCGCTGGCGACCAGGCGACCGGGAACCTGCGCGCCGAGTTCGAGCGCGAAGCGGCCGGTGAGGGCGAGTTGAGCGCCCTCGCCAGGGTCGCCATCGTCGCCATCATCGGCACTTTCGCCATCTCCAGCCGTGTCGCCGACTTTCCCGCCACCTGCCTCGGCCGGCCATGGCAATTGCAGATCGCCCGGGCTGAGCTCGCCGGCCGCCGGATGAAAGCGCACCGAAGGCAGTAGCGGCCGGGCGGCGACTTCGCCGGCGCCGACCAGTTGCTCGATCTCGAAAAGCTCGACCTGCTGCCCTCCGGGCGCGGCATAAGCGACAACGGTATTGCTGGTTCCGAGGTCGATACCGACGATGTACTGCTGCTTCACGGCCCTCAGTCCGCCGCCTTGGCGACAGCGTCGGCACTACCGCCAGCGTCGCGCGCGTCAAACTCGACTTTCCAGCGCTCCGGGCCATCGTGCGGCAGCGCTTCGAGTTCGAGCGTACCGGCCTCGGTGACGCGCGCGTGCAGCTTGACGCGGACCACTTCGCCATCGGCGCGACCTTCGGCGGGCAGCGTCGTCTGGATCTCGGCGAGCTCCTGCAGTTCATCGGGCTCCCAGTCGGCGAGCAGGGTGCCGACCTGATCCTGGCGGCGAACCGACGAGCCGAAGAAACGGAAGCGCACCGCTTCGCCGACGACCAGCCCGAACTCCTGCTCCGGAAGCGCGGCGTCGCTGCCTTCCTCCATGCCGAACGGCGCCAGGCACAGCGCCTGCACCGGTGGTTGCATGCCGGGGACCGCCGGCATCACCGATTCGATGGCTACATAGTAGGAACGCGCCGTGCCGCCACGGATGCGCACCCCCTGGCCGCGGCGCACATAGCCGTAGTAGGCACCGCCACGGGCGACGGCCAGATCGAGGTCGGCGCCTTCGAGCGGGCGAGCCGCTGGCGCGCCTTCGGCAGCCAGCCAGGAGTTGATCGTCCCCAGCGTGCGTTCGGCGAGCAGTTCCGACTTGAAGACGCCGCCATTGAACAGCACCGCCGTTGGATGCAGGAAAGTCGCGCCATCCGGCAGGGCACCGGTGAAGCCTTCGAGATCGGCCGTCGCGGCGACCTGGCGAGCCAGGAAAGCGGCCAGGTGACGGGTGATCGCCGCGTCGTGGGCGTAGGGCAGGCCGAGCTGGGTCAGGCCGGCGCGACCCCGTACCTGCGGACGGTCGCCGATGGCGGCGTCGGGGAAGAAGCCTTCCAGCAGGGTGGCAGTCAGTTCGGCGCGCGTCAGTTCGCTGCGCAGCGAGCCGCCGATCAACTTGGCGCCGCGGCTGGCGATGATCAGCGGCACTTCGCTGAGCGAGGCGTCGTTGAGCAGTGCTTCCTTGGCCGCGCGGCAGGAATGGGTCAGCGCTCGCAGCTGCCAGGCGTCGGTCTTGATGCCCTGGGCGCCGAGCTTGCTGGCGACGGCGAAGGCCAGGGCCAGATCCATGTTGTCGCCACCGAGCAGGATGTGCTCGCCGACCGCGACCCGGTGCAGTTCGAGGACGCCATCGCGTTCGAGAACGGCAATCAGCGAGAAGTCGCTGGTACCGCCGCCGACGTCGGCGACGAGGATGATCTCGCCCGGCTGCACCTGCTTGCGCCAGCTTCCGGCGCTTTTCTGAATCCAGCTGTACAACGCTGCCTGCGGCTCTTCGAGCAGGATCATGTGTTTACAGCCAGCCGCCTTGGCCGCTTCGGCACTCAATTCGCGTGCCGCCGGATCAAAGGAAGCCGGGATGGTGACGACGATTTCCTGCTCGGCGAAAGGCGCCTCGGGGTGGGCGTCGTCCCAGGCGGCGCGCAAATGGCTGAGGTAGCGCAGCGAGGCTTCGAGCGGCGACAGGCGCGCCACTTCGGGCGGTGCGTCGTGCGGCAGGATGTCCGCGCGCCGGTCGACGCCGGCGTGGCAGAGCCAGCTCTTGGCACTCGACACCAGTCGTATCGGCGTCGCCGCACCGCGGCTGCGCGCCATTTCACCGACCGCATAGTCCTGCTCGGCGGTCCACGGCAGGCCGAGGTCACCGGGCGCGAGTTCGCTGGCATGCGGCAGGTAGATGAAGGACGGCAGCAGGCCCGGCGACTCGACCGAACCGGGGGCCGTCAATTGTGGGATCGGCAGTACTTCCTGCGCGACGTTCTCGCCGTCGCTGTTGGCGATGTCCACGTAGGACAGGGCGCAATGGGTGGTACCGAGATCGATACCAATGGAAAATTTTGCTTCGCTCATAGTTCAACCTCCGCCGGAGCGACGATATGTAGATCGTGGCTGCCGGAAAGTTTGGGCAGGCGGGTTTCGATAACTCGCCAGCCGCGGTGTGTGATGTGGCCGTTGAAGGGCGGCTCGCCGACGACATTGCCGGTGATGCGAATCGCCGCAGCGTCGAAACCTTCCGGCAGGGTAATCGCGCTGCCTTCGTCTTCCTCGCGTACCGGGTCGATGCTGAAATTGTCGACCAGCACTTTGCGACAGCCTTCATGGACCAGGCGGGCGGCCGCGCCGACATCGGCATCGCCATAGGCGGCGACGTCCTCCTGGATAAAATCGATGAAACGGGCCTCGCGCTGCAAAAGGCCGAGAAGCTGCAGGGCGCCATCGGGGGCAGCTTCCTTGAGTGCCGGCGCCGCAGGCTTCGTCGCGGCGCTCGCCGCTGCCGTGTCTTTGGCCTTCTTGCGTCGGCGCTCGGCCAAGCGTAGCGCCTGGACGCCGCCAGCGAACTCGCTATTGCCAATGATCTTGAAGAAGCTGGCGATGGCAATGCCGATTCTGCTGAAAAAGTGTGGATTGTCTGGCTTCATGGGTGGGTCCTGGTATGTGCCGCCGCAGCGGCTCGGTGACAGGCTTCAAGACCCGGCTGCGGCAGCGCCAGAGCTGGCTGCTGTTTCGCGTCGGGAGTTGAGAAAGTGTGCGTAAAGAGGGCAAAGAATGGCAGGGCTTTTCTTCTGGCTTGCGCATGGTAGCCATGCTCGCAGGGGTACGCAACGCCGGGCGGGAAGTCTGCCCGGGCGCGTGGCGCTGGACATTGTCCGTCAGGCACCTATGTTGCGGTGCAATATAAACCATTTTGGCGATTTCGGGTAGATGGACTGATGGCGCCGCGGCTGCGCCATTCAGCAAGCCGCTGTCGCTTGCCGCCTTCTGCGCCTTCCTGAAGGCCCTTGGCGTGAACGGATCGTAGGCTACGCCAGGCCAAGCGTCCAATGATGCTCGTCGAGGGGATCAGCTGCACGATCCTCGACCACGACGCAGAAATGGTCGAGGCCGCGTGCAGCTTCGGTTTCCGGGTCTTCTACGGCGATGCTTCGCGACTCCACCTGCTGCGTACGGCCGGGTCGGCCAGCGCGGGTGCTGGTCCTGGCGGTCGATGACGGCGAACAATCGCTGAACGGGCGCGCACTAGCTACCTTGCCCCACGCATCGTCGCTGCGCGGGGTAATTCTAGAGCGTTGTGTGCACGTCCCGGGCAGCAAGGGACAGTTGATCGAGGCGTTCTTCGACGCAAACGCATTGATTCAATGTCTGCAGCCACAAGGGAAGGCTGGGGCTTACGCTCTTCCAGTAGAGCGGGATCAGCAGACCGAAGCCCGTGCGAGGGAAGCCTGCGCGCTTGTTGCGGAGCCGGGCGATGTTCAGTTCTTCCTGGCACTCAGGCGATGCAAAGTATGCCGGGCTGAGGATGGACACGACTTTTCGGCAGCTCTCGATGGCTCGATCGATGTCGTCCTGGTACGACTTGCCTTTCTGAATCGAGAGGCGAAAATCGAACACGGTCGCCGTTGGGTCGATTACCGCGAGTTCGCGCTTGAACGCGTCGGCGGCGTTTGCATTGTGGCTGCTGAAGCTCAGAAACACATCGTAGTATTGGGCAACTGGCGGCGGGGCGCTGAGGGACGCGCCTCGCGTCCGCGAGGCATCGTCGCCCTGATCGACCTTTTCCATTAAGGCCACCAACGCTGGCATGCGACTTCGATCGCGCTCGAAGATCATCAGCTCGGAGATGGGCAGGCCACGGCGCATCCATTGAATCGATGCGTCCAGGAGTGAGCCCATCATCACCAGCGGTGACCAGCGTTGATCGCCCGAGCTGAGAATGGGCATCGCTACCCGTCTATCTTCGCTATCGGACAGGAAGGGGAAGAGGCCGCGAAACAGCGCTCCCACCGCCTCGGGAGGGCTGCCAAGCTCGCGGGGCTCGAAGACGGCGAGACGCCGCGCGCCGCGCCATGCCGAGTGATCGGCGAGTTCGGGAGAGAGCCAGAAGCCGGATGTGTGCCGCAGATCGACGGCTTTGTGTCGCGCCAGTTCCGCCACCGACACACCACTTCTCTGTAGCGCGCCGATTAGCGATGTGGGAGTCGGGACATAATCGTCGGGAAAGGCGGATGCGACGAGAAGATCGACCGCATCGTTTAATCCTAGCTCGGTGAGGTCGCCGTGCACCAGTGATATCACCCGCTCGGTTTGACCGTCAAACACCTTGATCGAATGTACTGTTTCCATCGCAGCCTCCGGGTTTCCTGTTGATCTGAATCAGCTCTGAATCAGCTCTGAAGCAGCTCTGAAGCAGAGCTTTCACTAATCGACCACGGTCGCGTTGTCGCTGGCAGTTCACGTTTCAGCTTTTTACGATACCGCAGACCCCTTGCTCAGCGCACTTATACGCGCGCCTCGGCGTGAGCGACCCTGATAACACGTATCGACTGACGGATTGCGGCGGAGTTCGCCGCGCCGTCCTCGCCTGCGTGAGGGCGACCATCAGCTGACATGGGGTCCAGCGTGGGTGGATTGACGAGCTGGAGATGGCAAGAGGGACGCATGTCGGCAGCGAGAAGGGCTTGGGCGCGGGAGTGCGTGCTTGGGGATTTCCCCTCTCCCCAACCCCTCTCCCGCAAGGGGCGAGGGGCTTTTTGTGCGGCGGGCGAGTGGGCGGGTGGTGCTGAGGCGGCTTGGTTAATGTGAAAGTCGCGCACGCGACTCACAAACCTTGCTTCTCCCCTCGCGGGAGTGTCTCGATTGTCATGACCGTCAGGCGGGCGCGACTTGGACCAGGAGTTTGCCGAAGTTGCGGCCTTCGAGGAGGCCGATGAAGGCTTGCGGAGCATTTTCCAGGCCATCGACGAGGTCTTCGCGGAACTTGATTTGTCCGGACTTGATCCAGGCGCTCATCGCGGTGAAGAACTCGCCGTAGCGATCGCCGTAGTCGTCAAAAATGATGAAGCCCTGCATCTTGATGCGTTTGACCAGGAGGGTGCGGGTGAGCAGGCCGAGGCGGTTCGGGCCGGCTGGCAGTGCCTGGTCGTTATAGTGGGCGATCAAGCCGCACAGGGGAATGCGCGCGTGGATGTTGAGTAGCGGCAGCACGGCATCGAAAACGGCGCCTCCGACATTTTCGAAATAGATGTCGATGCCTTGCGGGCAGGCTTCGGCAAGCGCTTGTGGCAAGGTCTCGCCGTGGTGATCGATACAGGCGTCGAAGCCGAGTTCGTCGATCACGTAGCGACATTTTTCGCTGCCGCCAGCGATGCCGACGACGCGGCAGCCCTTGAGTTTGGCAATCTGACCGACCACGGCGCCGACGGCACCACTCGCCGCAGCGACGACGACGGTCTCGCCCGGTTGCGGACGGCCGATGTCGAGCAGGCCCATGTAGGCGGTGAAGCCGGGCATGCCAAGCACGCCGAGGGCCAGCGACGGTCGTGGCATGGCCGGATCGAGCTTGACCAGGCCGCGGCCATCGGAAAGCGCGTAGTCCTGCCAGCCGGAGTAGGCGAGAACCAGGTCGCCCGCGCGATAGTCGGGATGCTGCGACGCTTGGACCTCTGCCACGGTGCCCCCCGGCATGGCTTCACCGATACCGACCGGCGCGGCGTAGGAGGGTGCGTCGCTCATGCGGCCGCGCATGTAGGGATCGAGCGACAGGTAGAGCGTGCGCAGCAGCAACTGGCCTTGGGCTGGCTGTGGGACTGGCGCTTCGTCGAGGCGGAAATTGTCGCTGCGCGGCGCGCCGACGGGGCGCGACGCGAGGACGATGCGCCGATTGCGGGCGCCGTCCTGGCCAACTGGCTTGTTCATTCACAGGGCTCCTTCGAGAATTTTCCGGCTCGCCGCCGCCAGGTTGAAAGGCGTGTGCCGCTACCGAGCCTGGCCTGAATTGGACCGTGTCGGCAGGCCAGCTTGTGTCCAGGCTTCCATGCCGCCGCGGTACCACAACACATTCCGGTAGCCCAGGTTGATAGCGCGCAAAGCCGCGTTGTAAGACATCCAGCAGTTCACGCCTTCGCAGTAGAGCACCAGTGGACGCGACTTGTCGCCATTGGCAATCGTCTGCAGATACGCACCAAACTCGCGCTGCGTATTGTCATTGAACGTGCCGCCTTGTGCTGCGGGCACCACGGAAATCGCATCCGGCAGCGCGGACGGAGCACCATAGACATCGAGCAGCAGTACACCGGACTGTTTGTCTTGCAGCAGTTTCCGCAACGCCTGCGTGCTAATGACCGACCCGCCGGGGATTTCCCTGGGCGTCGGACCGTGCAACTGATGACTGGGCTTGAGCTCTTTTGTTGGAGGGATTCCGAAGTCCTGAGTCTCATCGATCCCCGAGCGCGGCAAATTGCCGGAGGAGGCCGTGGCGTCGCCAGGTCCACGGCCGGTTTCTGAACGAGTGGGCGCGACTGGCGCCGGCGCTTGCTCGCGCGGTGGTATGGGTGGACTATCGAAAGTGTTCTGGGCAGACGAGACAGCCGCATGCAGCGTCGTAAGAGTGAACAGCAAGATCCGCAAGGCAGAGTACGTTGTGCTCGGTTTCATGGCAGGCGCTCCAGTTGAACACCGTTCGTGGGGGCGTAATTCGGGTTGTCGGTGGAAATATAGCGGCCGTCACCGACACGCCAAACGTAATCGTTATGGATGGTGGCACGCACCGGCGTGTTGCTGGCCGGGTCCTTGTACGTGTTGTATTCGCCAATACCTTCCAGGGTGCGCCGCTGAATACGATCATCTGTTTCCTGAGTGCTTTTCCAGGTGTTGGAGTAGATCTGCGAGACCTCACTCAGTGTCTGTTGGCGAATCTGCGAGCGATCATTCGCACCCTTGAGATTGATTTGTGCCATTCGATCGTTATGCCATTTGGTGATGCCCATGGATTGCTCCCTGGCGATGCGATCTGAAGCCTCACGAGTCGTTTGCCCCCACCTATCAACCCATTGTTTTTTCGCTCGCATCGAGTTGCGCAGACGTTCGCCGAGAGCGAAATCCAACTGCCCGTCAGGCGCGTGCTGGGCGTAGATATTGGTGGTACCGGCGACGACGTTGCCCTGCATTTCGGAGAAACTGATGGTGGTGATCAAGGATTCGCGAAATTCCCGCCCATCCTGAGAATAGCCAATCAGCATTTGCCCGGCCTCATAGTGCACCCGGGCACCGCCCGGGCCTGGCGGGTTCTTCGGCATCGCCTCCACAAGGTCGGGACGATCACGGTACTGGAGAATCCTGGCGCGGCCAGCATAGCGCTGATTGACCACCATACCGAGATAGGCGCGCACCGAGTTGATAGGCATGGGTGCACAGGGGTTGAACTGGATTTCTGTGCCCTGCACCTGCCAGTTATATCCAGGCCGGATTTCGAATCCCTGCAGACCATCGCGCGAGGTTGCCTGCCAACTCATGCGCATCATGTTGCCCACACACTGGCTGTTACGGTCCCAGGTAACGCCGCCACGCGTTACCCAGTCTTCCGGGATGCGCACGGTACCAACCTCCATCGGTTGATTGAATCCCTGGTTATCCATGATCGTGACCTCCTGCCATCCCTTGCCGACGGATTCTCGCTTCGCGCCCTGCGGGTCCACCGGACTGGCAACGCCGAAAGCAGCGCCGCTTGCGGCGCCGGCCGGCGTGGACACTGCGCCAAAAACCAGCGCTGTCGCGAGCAAAATAGAGCGTATGCGGTAGATGTTCATCAAGATGCCTCCAGTAGCTGACAGCGAATAGTAAGTGATATGCAATATCGTGAGGGGCTCGGGAGGTCGATCACTTGCCGGCAGGCCTTCTCGAACATCGCGACGGCCTTGCCAGCGCCGATCTTCTCCGCAGCAGTCTTGTGGGATTGTCACCCTTCAATATTTGCCTGCTCGCCGCTGATGCCGAAGACCTGTTGGCGAATGCGGAACAGCTCGTCGCGGGCGGCGGCGGCTTTCTCGAATTCGAGGTTCCTGGCGTATTCGAGCATCTCTTTCTCGAGTCGCTTGAGTTCGCGCGCCAGTTGCTTCTCGCTCATTGCTTCGTAGTTGGCCTGTTGCTGCGCCGCCTTGAGTTCGCGGCGTGCGTCGTCGAGGTCGTAGACGCCGTCGATGATGTCGGTGATGCGCTTGCTGATGCCTTTCGGGACGATGCCGTGCGCTGCGTTGAAGGCGATCTGCTTGAGCCGCCGTCGTTCGGTTTCGGCGATGGCGCGGCTCATCGAGCCGGTAACCCGGTCGGCGTAGAGAATGGCGGTGCCGTTGAGGTGGCGGGCGGCGCGACCGATGGTCTGGATCAGTGAGCGTTCGGAGCGCAGGAATCCCTCCTTGTCGGCGTCGAGAATGGCCACCAGCGAAACTTCCGGAATGTCGAGACCTTCGCGCAGCAGGTTGATGCCGACCAGCACATCGAACTTGCCGAGACGCAGGTCGCGAATGATCTCGACGCGTTCGACGGTGTCGATGTCCGAATGCAGATAGCGGACACGCACTTCGTGTTCGCTCAGATACTCGGTGAGATCCTCGGACATGCGCTTGGTCAGCGTGGTCACCAGCACCCGCTCGCCGCGCCCGACGCGCAGGCGGATTTCGGAGAGCAGGTCGTCGATCTGGCTCGACGCCGGGCGAACGATGAGCACCGGGTCGATCAGCCCGGTCGGGCGAACGACCTGTTCGACGACCTGACCCTGGTGTGTCTGTTCGTAGTCGGCCGGGGTCGCCGAAACAAAAATCGTCTGTCGCAGCAGGGCTTCGTACTCGGCGAACTTGAGCGGCCGGTTGTCGAGCGCCGAGGGCAGGCGGAAACCGTAGTTGACCAGGTTTTCCTTGCGCGAGCGGTCGCCCTTGAACATGCCGCCGACCTGGGGGATGGCGACGTGCGATTCGTCGATGAACATCAGCGCGTCGGCTGCCAGGTAGTCAATCAGCGTCGGCGGCGGCTCGCCGGGCTGGCGCCCCGAGAGGTGCCGCGAGTAGTTCTCGATGCCTTTGCAGAAGCCGAGCTGGTCGAGCATTTCGAGATCGAAACGGGTGCGCTGCTCGATGCGCTGCGCCTCGACCAGGCGACCTTCGGCATGGAAGGAGGCAGTGCGCTCGGTGAGTTCGCGCTTGATCGCCTCGATGGCACGCAACACCGTGGCCCGCGGTGTCACATAGTGCGATGAGGGGAAGACCGTGAAACGCTTCAGCTTGCCCTGTAGATGGCCGGTCAGCGGGTCGAAGAGCTGCAGGCCGTCGATTTCGTCGTCGAAGAGCGAAATGCGGATCGCCTGCTCGGCGTGTTCGGCGGGAAAAACGTCGATGACGTCGCCGCGAACACGAAAAATGCCACGGTGGAAGTCGGTCTCGTTGCGCTCGTACTGCATCTCGACCAGGCGCTTGATCACTTCGCGTTGATCGATGCGGTCGCCGACGCGCATGGTGAGAATCATCTTGTGATACTCGTCGCGGTCGCCGATGCCGTAGATGCACGACACCGTGGCGACGATCACGCAGTCGCGGCGTTCGAGCAGGCTCTTGGTCGCCGAGAGGCGCATCTGCTCGATGTGCTCGTTGATCGACGAGTCCTTCTCGATGAACAGATCGCGCGCCGGAACGTAAGCCTCCGGCTGGTAGTAGTCGTAGTAGGAAACGAAATATTCGACGGCGTTTTCGGGAAAAAACTCGCGAAACTCGGCATAGAGCTGCGCGGCAAGCGTCTTGTTCGGCGCCAGAACCAGCGCCGGGCGGCCGCTGCGCGCAATGACGTTGGCCATGGTGTAGGTCTTGCCCGAACCGGTGACGCCGAGCAGGGTCTGGAAAGAGAGTCCGTCTGCCAGTCCGGCGAGCAATTGTTCGATCGCCGCTGGCTGGTCGCCGGCCGGCAGGAAAGGCTGATGGAGGAGGAAGGGACTGCCCGCGAAGCTGACCACGGGGTGCTTCTTTTCGGGCGAATGGAGGGCAGCTGACATGCTAGAATTTTACGTTGTTTCGGGACCGCCCGGCGTCGTGCGCGCCGCCTGGCCGAGTTGTCCGGAAACAAGTTTCTTTTACGACGTTTCGTTTCTCCCCGAGCTCTGACGTCTCTTGAAGCCTGCTGCGCAGGCCCGACCGAGAGAGGTGCAGCTCAGCAACCGGCCAACTTAGGAAACATCCATGACCGCCTCGCTTTTCGCCGCCGTTGAAATGGCTCCCCGCGACCCGATTCTCGGCCTCACCGAATCATTCAACGCCGACCCCCGGTCGACCAAGGTCAACCTTGGCGTTGGTGTGTATTTCGACGACAACGGCAAAATCCCGCTGCTGGCGGCCGTCAAAGCGGCCGAGAAAGCACGCCTGGAAGCCATGCCGCCGCGCGGCTACCAGCCGATCGACGGTCTTCCGGCTTATAACCAGATTGTCCAGAAACTGCTCTTCGGCGCCGATTCGGCCCTCCTCGAAGCGGGCCAGGTAGCGACCATCGAAGCGCTCGGCGGCACCGGCGCCCTGAAGGTCGGTGCCGATTACCTGCGCCGACTGCTGCCGGCGGCCAAGGTGTACATCAGCGATCCGAGTTGGGAGAACCACCGCGCGATTTTCGAGTACGCCGGTTTCGAGGTCGACGCGTATCCCTACTACGACGCGGTGGGCCGTGGCGTCGATTTCGCCGCCATGACGAGCGGACTGAACAGCTTGCCGGCGGGTTCGATTGTCGTCCTGCACGCCTGCTGCCATAACCCGACCGGTGCCGACCTCGACCAGGCGCAGTGGCGCGAAGTGATCGACACGCTCAGCGCTCGCGGCCTGGTCGCCTTCCTCGACATGGCCTACCAGGGCTTTGCCGACGGCATCCGGGAAGACGCGCAGCTGCTGCAATTGTTTGCCGCATCGGGACTGCAATTCCTCGTCGCCAGCTCGTTTTCCAAGTCCTTCTCGCTCTACGGCGAACGGGTCGGCGCCTTGTCGGTGGTCACCGCCAACCGCGATGAAACGGCACGCGTCATGTCGCAGGTCAAGCGGGTGGTGCGGGCCAACTACTCGAATCCGCCGACGCACGGCGGCGCCATTGTCGCGGCGGTGCTGGCCAGCGCCGAGCTGCGCCAGATATGGGAGGCCGAACTGGCCGAGATGCGTCAGCGCATCCTGGCCATGCGCGTCAGCCTGGTCGACAAGCTGCAGGGCAGGGGAGTGAGCACCGACTTTTCCTTCGTCACCCGCCAGCGCGGCATGTTCTCCTACACCGGGCTTGACGTCGCGCAGGTCGACCGCATGCGCGACGAGTTCGGTATCTACGCGGTAGGCACCGGTCGCATCTGTCTGGCCGCGCTGAACACCCGCAACATCGACTACGTCGCCGACGCCATCGCCGCGGTTCTCTGACGCTTGCTTTGCTGCACGTGAAACGCCGGCAATGCCGGCGTTTTTTTTCAGCGGCGCGCGCATCACTCCTGCTCAAGAACGCAACACGACTTTAATGTCAAAGTCGCGCAAGCGACTCACGAAACTCCCGTCTCCCCTTGCGGGAGAAGGGTCAGGGGAAGAGGGAAACGGTCATGACTTTCATGATCCGGGGTGTCTCCACATGTCATGACCGTTAGTTGCTTTCCAGTAGCGGCGTCTTCAGCGTGCCGCTGATCAAGATCGGAATGGTTGGATCGGCACGTCCCCGCATCTGCACGGCCATGCGGCCGCGCAATTGCAGATCGTCGTTCACTTCGATCTGACCGGTAGACTGCATCGTTCCGGCGTGCAGGAGCAGACGCGAGAATCGATAGCGCTCGGGGGTCAGGCTGATCGCGCCGGTGAGTTGTTCGAAGCGGGTGGCGCCACCAAGCGTCGCCGGGTTGTCGGAAAAGCGGCGCACCGCCTCGGGAAGGTCGATACCTCCCAGGCTTCCCCTGTTTACCGTGAAGCTCCCCTGGCCGTAAATAGAGCGCGCGATGGTGGACCAGGTTTCGGACATTGCCGAGAAGCGCAGAACGCCGGCAAGGTCACCGTCGAACTGTTCGCCGACTCCCAAAGCCGCGCCGAAACGCTTGGCGCTGATCCGTTCGAAGGCAATTTCGCCAGTAATTGCAGGCGGCCCGTCCCCGTGCACGGTGACTGTACCGCTGATGCGGCCGGAGAATATGCGTAAATCCATGTCCTTGATCACGAACCGTGGACCGTCAACATCTCCCTTGAAGCTGAAGGAGTCGAAGCGATACGGCGAATTCGGCGATGGCCGCCAGGCGTGCCCCTCTGCGGAGAGCGTCAGCTGGCCGGCGGCTGGCTTGGCCTCGACTTGCAGGCTGCGGTCAGCAGACTTCAGCGACACTGACTCCAGCAGCCCATCGGCAGACAAGGCCACCTCACCGCTCAAATCGTCAAAGCCAAGCCCGGCGAAGCTGATGTTGGCATTGCTGATCGTCACGCGCTGCACGCCAAATTTGGCAGACTCGCGAGCAGTGGCCGCGAACATTCGCGACAGGCCGGTCAGTGCTGTCGCCGACAGGTCGAGGTCGCGCAATTCCATTTCCGCGAAAACGATTCTTGGTGAAAATAGCGTGCCGAGCTCTGGCCGGAGGCGCAGTTCGGCGATTTGCATCAGTTCCTCGCCAGCGGCGTTTCCGACGCGCACGTTGGCGAGCAGCAAGCCAGGCCGTGGATAGATCGTGACCCGCATTTCTTCGATACTTATTTTCTGGCCGGTCGTCTCCGCGAGCGCGCTTTCCACCGTCGGGAGATATTGCGAATAGGGAAAAAAGAAGGCCGTCAAGACCAGCAAAGCGCTCAACAAAGCGCTGCCGAGCATTGCTGCCATCGGCCAGGTCATGGGTAAGCGACGGCCTTGAAGCGACTTCAGATCGGGTCCTTCACCCTCCCTGGCATCGTCCGTCCCGCCGCCCAGCAGCGCCTTTACGCGCGCGACAAAAGACGGCGCCGCCTGCTCGGCAGTGTCCTCCGGCGGCGCTGTTGGCGCCGCCGAGACTTCCTCTTCCTTGTTGAAGAAAACAGTGCGCGACTCGGGACCGGGTACGGAATTTCTCGGCGGCAAGCTGGATGCGAGCGGCGGCGATGACGTTGCCGCGAGTGAAAACCGCTTGGGGCTTTCTTCCGGCGCAGGAATCAGCCGCGTTACTTCCGCATCCGGTAAAGAGTGACGAGGGGGGGGCGGTTCCGTTCTCTTGCCGAAGGTGGAAAATTCGGACAAGGGCTGGGCAGTCCTGGCCTTGATCTGTTGTGCCAGCCGGCGGCCACGCGTCCATACCGAGTCCTCCTCGACCCGCCGCTCGATGAAGCCATCGTTCTCGAGCTCGAGGAGCGCGCTCAGGGTGAGTTGTTGGTTGCCCGTCTTGTCGCACAGCTCGGCGACGGTCGCATTGCCGTCGACCAGAATCAGCACCATGCGAAGATTTCTCTGGACGACCCTCGTCCGCTGCAACATGGCCTCTTCGCCGGAGGTTGTCTTGGCGTAAATTAGCTCGGAGTCGGTCTGGTCGGGGTCCATTTTCGCACTGTCATCTTGCCCGGTAATGAGCAACGGTTTTTTCGGTTTTTTCGCACAATCGGCATTGTGCACTTAGTTGCCGCGCGCGGAAAGCCGGACATGCCCCTATGCTGCTTCCCCTGCCGCAATCGAGCCTTCATCGCCCACGCTGGCCGTAGCGGGCGGCGGCCGACCGGCGGTCACGCGAAATACAGCAGTGAGGCCGCCCAGGCGAGATCCGCGCTGCATTCGGAAGCTTCACGGCCAGTCACCACTTTGCCGCTCGCGAGAGTTGACGAGCCGCATTCCAATGGCTAGAATGCGCCCTCTCGTGTTCCTCGATAGCTCAGTTGGTAGAGCGTCGGACTGTTAATCCGTAGGTCCCTGGTTCGAGCCCAGGTCGGGGAGCCAGAAAATTCAAGCACTTAGCCAATCCTTCTGGGTTGGCTTTTTGCTTTCTGGCCTTCTGGTAAGCGTGTGGTAAGCAGATTCGAGCAATCCGAATCAGTTCTGCACGCGGAGCCAGTGAGTGCGCTACTCGCTTCGGCTGCTGCCTATACCGTCGCCGGCTCAGCGATTCGTGCAGCCTTCGCACTGACCAGAGACACAAGCACAGACGGTTCCTGCGCGGCCTTGCCTGCAACGCGCTGTCGAATGGCGTCGGCGATGCTGACTTCGTCGGTGCCGGCCGGTCGATCCTTCCACATCCCAAGATGCCACCCTTGCAGCTCCAGAGCCCGCAGCGCCACCGCATGACTGGCCATCAAGACGTTGCCGCCTTTGTCAGTCGTCATGCTCATGGCGCTCTGTTTGACGGCTTCGAGGTCGGCCAGCACCTTGTCCTGCGTGATCCCGGTACGTAGCGCCCTGGCGTCCATGCGCTTGCTGATTGCTTCCTGAACTGTAGTTTTCTGCAGTAGCTGATAGCCGATCTCTGACGCTCGCCGGGGACTGTACCCCGCGCGAATTGCTGCTTTGGTCGCGACCAAGTCACAGAGATACTCGTCAACGAAACGACTTTGCCTTGGCGTCATTGCATCTCCCTTCTGACGGTCGCAACACTACCGTCGCTCGCTCGGTCTTGTGCCACGAGCCAATCGCGGTAGGCCCGCAAACTACCGAACTCGGTCATTACCGCCGCACGAGTCGTTCCTGCCCTTTCAAACGCCCGGTCGAGTTCCCAGCCAACGTCATTGCTTTGTCGGTATTGCTCCAGCTTCGTCACGCGACGTTTTAACGGGCTCACAAGTCAACATCCTGTTCGGACAGCAGAATCACTCGGGCTGGTCGTCGGTGAGTGCCGGCCAAGGCCTCGGCCCTTGATCTTGCCATGAAGTCGTCTTCGGACTCGTCGGCTTGCCGGTCCACAACTTTGTCGCCGATGATCGCTCGGGCAACCTCCCCGGACTCTGTCCGAATGATTCGCCTGACGATGAGCTTGACGCCGTTTGCCTCGGGGTTTGCCGCTGCTTCCAGCTTGGTCATGCGACGAGCCAGACTGGCGCTCATTACGCCGACTCCCGTTCAGCGATACGCGCTTCCACCGCCTTGCCGTCCGCGTCGATTTCCACAACACCACCGCCAGAAATCAGCCGAACGCGAGACGCTACCCGCATGGTGCCCGGCTCGATCATGTGAATGACGAAGTCGAGACCTTTGTAAATACGAATCGAACGTTCCAGCTTTCTGACCCGTTGCTGCAATGCGTTCATTTGGCTGCTTCAAGTGCGGCGATACGTGCTTCAAACTCTTGAGTCTCAAGCGCCTTGCGGCGCGCCTCGACGATTCCGGCCAAGGTTGCTGCCTCTCCCGGCAGGATGTCGCCGGCCGCCACCGCCTGCAAGATGACTGCCTGAGCTTGAGCGACGCCATCAGCAGAGCCCGTATCCGGTAGGCTCAGGAAGATCGGACGCTCCTTTGCCGGTGGCACCAGGCGTTCAAGTACCAGCCTGGCAGCGCTCATGTCTCCCTGTTTGGCCATTTCGACGATCTTCTTGGCGATGGCGTCGGCGCCTTCCTCCATGGCGGCTAATGCCACGAGGGTTACGCGGTTCCTGCTGCCTGCTGGTCGGCCTTTTGGATTTCCGCTTTGACCGGGTTTCCAGCCAGGCCGCAGGCTTTCGGTTTTCGTCTTGTCGCTCATTCGTTGTACCTCGACGGTGTTTATTCAGTGCGCCGCTTGTCTTTTGTGACACTCACGAAACCATATCGCCGGCCAATCTCGACCCAAGCTCGCTCTGCAGAGCGTCGCGCTGGTTCTGACGTTTCGACACGTGTCAGGAGCGCCAGCAGCGCCCGTAGTGAAGCATTTTGCTCGTCGCCTATCGCGTCTATGGTCGCCCGCCTGTCGCGCGTTCGCTGAGCGCGCTTGCGCTCGCTGTCAGTCATCGGTCGATCACCCTTGGGTGGCCTTCCTCGTTTTGTGACTGTCACAGAGCTGTCCGGCATCGCTTTCTCTTGTAATACGTGATTGTCACAATAATATCATAGCGACCACGTTTGCCACCTTCGTCGCCCGAGGCGTTGCGCGGTTGTCGATAATCAGGAAGGCGGCACGCGGCCCATCCTGTTGAAAAACTCACTTTTTGACATCCGTGCCGATGTCCTTCTCCGGTCCTTCCACAGGCTGTTAACCCTTCGCCCTTCGCCACCGGCACCAGGGTGGTCCGCAGTCCGGCTTGGGGAGGCGGGGGCGGTGTGACGCAGTCCGCCGCTTTCCTCAAAGCAGTATGTTCGTTCTCATCTACTTTTACCTTGTCACGTTGGGTCTTGTTTGGTCTCATGGATGGTGGTAGTTTCGCTGCACGCTGCGGGGAAGCCTGCTCAACGGCGTGCGCAGCCTGCGCTTTTTTTTTCGGGAGGGCCGACGATGCCAGAACCCTGGGTCTCCGTGGACGAAGTCGCAAACCACCTAGGCGTGGCCAAGGACTCGGTCTACCGCTGGATCGAGCAGAAGGGCCTGCCCGCTCACCGCGTCGGCAGGCTCTGGAAGTTCAAGCTCTCGGAGATCGACGAGTGGGTCCATGCCGGGGGTGCCGGGCCGGACGATGACTCTGCAACCGGAACGCGGAAAGAGAAGTAGGATGGCGCTACCACTCTCACATCGAGTTGCCGAGCGGGTCGAAAAGGTGGCTCAGCTCTATCACAGGCTGGTGATCGTGCTTGGACCGCCGCGCTCCGGCAAGACGTCGGCTCTGCGCGATCTTCACGCCGAGCGCGGTTGGCCGATCGTGAACATCAACCTGGCGCTCGCGGAGAGGCTGCTCGAGCTCACCGCACGACAGCGTGCGCTGCGCGTCGCGAGACTCGTCGACGACATTGTTCAGGAGCAAGCGGCCGAGACAGTCCTTCTCGACAACATCGAGATGCTTTTCCATCCAGACCTTAAGCAGGACCCGCTTCGGCTTCTGCAGAGTCTCGCGCGCAACCGGACGATCGTGGCTACCTGGCGAGGCGCCCAGGTCGGTTCGTCGCTCACCTATGCGGTGCCCGACCACCCTGAATATCGGCGCTTTGACGACCCGCAAGCGCTCATCGTTTTGACCGTCGGGGCGAACCCCGAAAGCAACGGGCCTTTGTCAGCTCAGGAGCACTCGGCATGAAATACTCGGATCTCATCCACTTCGACCCGATCGAGACCGTCGTCCAGCTCCGTGAGGCCGACCGGGCAGCCAGCGCGAAGCGGCTGGTCGAGACATTTGCCATCTCGAACCGCATGGGCGAGCAGCTCACCGAGCTTGTCTTCCCGCAGCTCCAGTTCGACGTGCCGGCGGACAATAAGGGCCTTCTAGTCGTCGGCAACTACGGTACCGGTAAATCGCACTTGATGGCTGTCATCTCCGCCGTCGCAGAACACGCCGAACTCTCCTCTTCGCTGACGAACCCGGTGGTCGCTGAAAAAGCATCACTCGTCGCCGGCCGCTTCTTCGTCATCCGCGCCGAGATTAACTCCTCGATGCCCCTGCGCCAATTTGTCATGGAGACGCTCCAGGACCAATTGGCCGAGCAAGGTGTGCTCTTCGATGTCCTGCCGGAGGACCAGGTCAAGAACCACAAGGACGTGTTTGCCAGCATGATGGCGGCGTTCGCGGTGAAGTTCCCCGACAAGGGGCTGCTGTTCGTTCTCGACGAGCTCCTCGACTACCTTCGCTCGAACCGCGAGCAGGAGCTGATGCGTAACCTGAACTTTCTTCGCGCAGCCGGAGAGTTCAGCAAGGGTTCTCGCTTCCGCTTTGTCGCCGGCGTCCAGGAGAGCCTCTTCGACAACCCTCGCTTCCAATTCGCCGCCGACAGCCTGCGGCGGGTCAAGGACCGCTTCGAGCAGATGCGCATTGCTCGCGAGGACGTCGCCCACGTCGTCGCGGAGCGTCTCCTCAAAAAGGATGCGAAGCAGCGGGCGCTCGTGCGCGAGCACCTTACGAAGTTCGCCTCGCTGTACGGCACTATGAACGAGCGTATGGATGAGTTCGTCCGCTTGTTTCCGGTGCACCCCGCGTACCTCGACACGTTCGAGCGGGTGTACGTCGCGGAGAAGCGCGAAGTGTTGAAAACGTTGAGCGCGGCCATCCGGCGAATGGTCTCCGACAGCGTACCGACAGACGAGCCCGGGCTCATCGCCTACGACTCGTACTGGCAAAATCTGAAGGACAACCCGTCCTTCCGTTCGGTGCCGGAGATCCGTGACGTCATTGAGAAAGCGGACGTCCTCGAAGCGCGCATCCAGCAGGCATTCACGCGACCGCAGTACCGGCCAGCGGCGCTGCGCATCATCCACGCGCTCTCGGTGCACCGGTTGACGACCAGCGACATTTTCGCACCCATCGGCGCGACCGCCGAGGAGCTGCGCGACGACCTCTGCGTGCTCATGCCTCTACCGGAGCGTGACGCAGAGTTCCTCAAGACGGTCGTCGAGACGGTACTTCGCGAGATCGTAAAAACGGTCAGCGGGCAGTTTCTCTCGTTCAATCGAGAGAACGGCCAGTATTACCTCGATCTCAAGAAGGACATCGACTTCGACTCGCTGATCGACAAGCGCGCAGAGTCGCTCAGCGACTCCCAGCTGGACCGCTACTACTTCGATGGCCTGCGCCGCGTCGTGCTCGAAGACGCTGAGGCGCCAACTTACGTCTCCGGCTACCGCATCTGGGAGCACGAGCTCGAGTGGCGCGAGCGCAAGGCGGGCCGGAGCGGCTACCTCTTCTTCGGTGCCCCCAACGAGCGCTCGACGGCTCAGCCGCCGCGCGACTTCTATATCTACTTCATCCAGCCCTTCGAGGCGCCGTACTTCAAGGACGAGCGAAAGTCGGACGAGGTCTTCTTCCGGCTCACCCAACGCGACAACGATTTCGACCGGGCGCTGAAGCTCTACGCTGGCGCTCGCGAGCTGGCGGCTACTGCCTCGGGCAGCAACAAGAAGATCTACGACGACAAGGCGCTCGAGTACCTGCGCACTTTTACACGCTGGCTGCAGGACAAGCTGACGACGGTCTACGAGATTACTCACCAGGGCAAAGCCCGCACGCTCGGTGAGTTGCTTCAGACGCTGTTCGCTCGTGCACCCTCGCGCGGCAGCGTCCGCGACTACGTCGATGTCGCCGCTGCGGTGTCGTTGTCGACGCACTTCACCGACACGGCGCCCGATTACCCGATCTTCAACACGCCGATCACCCGAGCGAATCGAGGGCAGGCCGCCCAAGATGCGCTGCGCTGGATCGCGGGAAGCGTCAAGAGCAAGCTCGGTGCCGCTGTCCTCGACGCGCTCGTGATGCTCGACGGCGACCAGCTGCGGCCTCGGGAATCGCGGTACGCAAAGCACATCATCGAGCAGCTCGGTGCCAAGGGCGAAGGACAGGTTCTCAACCGCTCCGAGCTCGTCTCCGAGCAAGCGGGCATCGAGTACTGGACCCGCTTCCGCCTCGAGCCTGAGTTCTTGGCCGTGGTCCTCGCCGGACTCGTCCACAGTGGTGATGTCGTGCTGAGCATCACCGGCAAGAAGATCGACGCAGGCGTGATCGATCAGTTCGCCAAGCTTGCCATCGTCGACGTCGCGCAGTTCAAGCATCTCGAACGCCCGCGCGATCTGCCTCTGGGCGCCTTGCAGGAGCTCTTCGACCTGCTGGGCGTGCCCAAGGGACTGATCGTCAACCCCGCCAAGCGCGACGACGCCGTGACCCAGTTGCAGGCCAAGGTTGCCGAGCTGGTGAACAAAGTCGTCCTCGCTCACGCCCGCGTCGCCGAGCTCATCCTGTGGGGCAAGCCGATCCTCTCGGAGCAGGAGCAGGCCGAGTGGCGGCAACGCCTCGGAGAGCTGAAACGCTTCCTGGAATCACTCCAGGCCTTCAACACCGCCGGCAAGCTCAAGAGCTTCCCGCATGACGTCACGACGATTCAGGCTCAGCGGTCAGGTCTCCTGCTCGTGCGGGAGGTAGAGGAGCTGGTCGAGCTCGTTCAGCAGATTGGGCCCACGACGTCCTACCTCGGCAAGGCCGAGGCCGTGCTGCAGGCAGGCCACTCCTGGGTTGACCAGATGCGCGAGCGTCGTGGCGAGCTCATGGCCAAGATCACCAGCCCGAAGCACCGCGCCGACGCCGGCTTCCAGCGAGCGCTGGGCCAGTCGCTAGCAGAGCTGAAGACCGCTTACCAGGATGCTTATCTGACGAGCCACGGTCAGGCGCGCCTGGGCGCGACCGGCGACCAGCGCAAAGCTCGCCTCGGACGGGACCCGCGCCTCAAGCAGCTGCAGCAGCTCTCCACGGTGGAGATGATGCCCACGCAGCAGCTCCGCGACTATCAGAACACGCTGTTCGGGCTGAAGACCTGCTTCAGCCTCACCAAGCAAGACCTCGACGCAGACCCGATCTGCCCTCACTGCTCGTTCCGCCCGGTCGAGGAACCCTTCGCGGGAGCGAAGGTCGGCGACCGCATTCCACAACTCGACACCGATCTGGACGAGATGGTGCAGAGCTGGACGAACACGCTGCTCGGCAACCTGCTCGATCCGACGGTCGCCGGCAACATCGAACTCCTGGGTGCTGGTGATGGCCTTGAGGCTGTAGAGTCCTTCTTGAAGGAGAAGAGCCTCCCGGACCCGGTCGGCCCGGCCTTCGTCAAAGCGCTTCAGGAGATCCTGAGCGGGCTCGAGAAGGTCGTGCTCACCGAAGATCGGTTGCGCACGGCGCTCACTGATGGGGGGGTCCCCTGCACGGTCAGCGAGTTGAAGGAACGCTTCGGCGCCTTCGTGTCCGACCTGACCAAGGGGAAGGACGCCTCCCGCGTCCGGATCGTCGTGGAGCGCTGAGATGGCCGAGACCACAGTCGATCAGTGGCCGCTACGTCGCGGCAGCCTCATCTACCCTTCTCCAGTCGCCATCGCGTGCGGGCGAGTCTTTCGCGCACGAACGGCCCCGGACCGGGTCCACGCCTGTCTCAAGGCTGCAGAGGTACTCACACGATACCTCGCAGCGGTTGCGGTGGCGTCGTTCGCATCCCGGGATGATGGGGCGGACGCCAAGCTCAGTGAGCTGAGCGGCAACCTCTCGTTCGGCCGTTTCCTGACGATGGTGCAGGAGATCACTGCGGCCCGGGGGCAGCATCCAGCACAACAGCCGCTCCGGCACGCTTTCAGATTCAGCAAAAGGGAAGAGGGCAGTGGTGGAACAAACGAGGCGCTGATTCAGCTCCTGACCCTGCGGAACCGACTCGGTCACGAACTCGCCACGCTCGACGAAACTAGGGCAGGTATCGTCGAGGCAGAGGAGCGCCCTCTTGACGCACTGGTTCTGGCGCTCAACGGAGCAGAGGCGCTCCTCACCCTTCCACTGTTCGTCGTAGAGCAGCAGGACTGGGTGAAGAAGGACGCCGTGTTCGTCCTGCGTCGTCTGCTGCTCATGGGCGAGTCGTTTGACCCGCCTCCAACGTTCGTTGTCGTTCAGGGTGAATCGAGCATCGAGAGCCTGCGCATACCATATCTCGCGATCGGCGAATATTGCGTCCAACTGCCACCGTGGATACTTTGGGGAATCGACGAGCAGCGAAAGAACCAATCGCTGTTGTTCCTGGATAGCGTGGAAGTCGACAAGACCGTCTACTGCACCATCGATGGCAACAAGCAGGACATGGTCGGAGGACAGTCTGAAGCGATTCGTGACTTTTTTCGTGGCGTGTCGAGGCCATCTGACCGAGTGCTACTCGTCGACGGTCGGCATCTCGCCCAGGAGTGGGCGGATCATCGAGAACGAATCGAGGAAAATGGGCGGCGCCAAGATGGCTTGGTCGACTGGGGTATTTTCGACACTGCCACCGTGCGTTGGTACGCCGAGCGGTTGGACGGCGATGCAGCCGAACCGCACGCGCTCATCCGGGAGCGACTCTTGGACGGTCGTTTCTTGGTTGAACCCGACGAACTTCGGCAGCTTCGATTGCTCTTCGGTACGCGGGCTACGGTTCGCGGTGAACTTCAGCGGGACGTGCTGGACCTTCGGGTCATTGATCCAAGGACGATGCGCCCTGCCAAGGACAAGCGGGACACCGTTGAGTCGGCAAATCTCATCGAGGCGCTCAAGCGGGCCGTGCGCTTCTTCGCGGCACACACCGGCTTGAAGGATGTGGATCCCGAAGACCTGAGCAAGACCGAGGGGACAATCGACTACCTGACGCTGCGCGAGATCTTCGTCAACCAGACCATCCATCAAGACTACCGAGACTCGACCGCAGCCGCCCAGATCGAGATCTACCCCGACAGGGTGACCGTGTTCAACACGGGCTACTCGCTCGTGCCGACAGACAAGCTCCTCGAAGGCAGCAAGAGCCAGTCGCGCAACCCGATGATCGCGCGGGCACTACGCCTGATTGGCTTCGCCGAAATCTCTGGCTCCGGTATTCGGGCTGTCCACCGTGCTTGCCAACAGGCGCGTCGGCGGGCGCCGACTTTCGAGAGCGACAAGGACGCCAACACCTTCGCCCTGATGCTCGACTGGTCTGAAGGTGGTGTAGATGTCGACAACTACTGGCTCACACTGGTGGGGGCCCACCTTTCGCAAGCGCAGGCCAAAGTGCTCAACGCCATAGCGGAGTCTCCGAGCGTTACGATCGCTGTGATCGAAACATCGACCGGCCTAGATGCGGACGACGTCATCGAGGCACTCGACTACCTCGTCCTTCAGGTTCTCGTCGAGCAGGACGAGTCGAATTACCGGCTGGCGCCGCACATCAGGGAGAAGTTGGGATGAGCAACCAACAGGATTTTTGCTTCGAGAAGCCTATCGCAACGAATGGCCCCGTCGAGTGCCTTGGAAAGACCTTCCAGAGCGACGACGCTCGGCGGGCACACTTCCTCAGGCTGCTGCGCGAAAAGCTCCGGGACCCCGAGTTCCGCGAGACACTCGGGTTCCCGAACGGAACTGACGAGGCGATCCTCCGCATGTCCGATCCACCGTACTACACGGCCTGCCCGAACCCCTTTCTGGAGGACTTCGCTCGGATCTACGGCACGCCCTACGACCCCGATGAGCACTATGAGCGGGAACCCTTCGCTGTAGACACGAGCGTCGGAAAGACCGACCAGCTCTACAAGGCGCACGGCTACCACACCAAGGTGCCTCACCTCGCCATCGTTCCGTCTATCCTGCACTACACGCGGCCTGGCGATCTTGTACTCGACGGCTTCTGCGGTTCGGGGATGACGGGCGTCGCCGCGCAGTGGTGCGGCACTGCGCCGAGCACGTATCGGCAGCAGCTAGAGGCGGACTGGAAGGCCTCGGGCCATGCAAAGCCCGAGTGGGGGGCGCGCAGGATTTTGCTCAACGACCTTGGCCCTGCGGCTTCTTTCATCGCCGCCGGCTACAACCTACCGTTCGATGTGAGCCGCTTCGAGGAAGCGGGCCGCCGCATTCTGGAAGAGGTTGAGGAGGAACTAGGCTGGATGTACGAGGTGCTTCACACTGACGGGAAAACAAAGGGACGCGTCAATTACACGGTATGGAGCGAGGTGTTCTCCTGCCCCCAGTGTGCCGGCGAGGTCAACTTCCTTGAGGAAGCCCTCGACGAGGAGAGCAAGAAGACTCGGAGCGTGTTTCCGTGTCCCCATTGCGGCGTTGAGCTCAACAAGGATCGCCTCGAACGGTCGTTCGACACTCGACTAGACCCGATCACTGGGGAGACATGGAAGCGCATTGTTCTTCGCCCCGTCTTCGTGAACTACAACGTCGGGGCGAGTACCCACGAGCGGCCGATCACCGACGAAGACAAGAGAGTCTTGTCGCGGATCGAGCAGTTGCCGTACCCGGTGGATGTCCCAACCACGCCGTTTCCAATTGACGAAATGTATCACGGCTCGCGACTCGACCCGAAGGGCTTCTCTCGAGTACATCACCTCTTTCTTCCGCGCGCCTCCCATGCGCTCGCCGCTCTTTGGCGCAGGGCACAGGCAATCAGTGACGTGGGCACGCGCCGCATGGTGGTGTGGTTCGTCGAGCAGGCGATCTGGGGAATGTCGGTCCTCGCCAGGTATGCCCCAACCCACTACTCGCAAGTGAATCAATACCTTAACGGCGTATACTACGTCGGTTCCCAAATCGTCGACGTCAGCCCCTGGTACATCCTCTACGATGAGGCGAAGCGGACGTCTAAGCTCCCGCGGCTCGTCAAGTCGTTCACGCCTATGCCAGCAGCCCCCGCTGCGGCGATGCTCCAGACCGGTGACTGCGCTTCGATTCCAATCGCGGACAAGTCGGTCGACTACGTATTCACCGACCCTCCGTTCGGCGAGAACATCTACTACGCGGACCTGAACTTTCTGGTCGAGGCCTGGCACGGAGTGACGACGGCGTCGGCGAACGAAGCCATCGTCGACCAGGCGAAAAAGAAGGCTGTCCATGAGTACCAGGAGCTGATGCGCCGGTGCTTCGAGGAGTACCACCGGGTGCTGAAACCCGGCCGCTGGATGACCGTGGTCTTCAGCAACTCCAGCAACGGGATCTGGCGCGCGATACAGGAGGCGATGGGAACGGCAGGATTCGTCGTCGCAGACGTGCGCACGCTCGACAAGAAGCAGGGTTCGTATCGCCAAGTCACAAGCTCTGCGGTCAAGGAGGATCTCGTTATCTCGGCCTACAAGCCGACCGAAGCTCTCGCTTACCGCTTCGAGCTCGGCCATGCCACCGCAGAGGGGGCATGGGCGTTTATCAAGGAACACCTGGGCAACGTGCCCGTGTTTGTCGGCCGTTCGAACGAGGGTGATGTCGTCGCGGAGCGTACGGCACAGAGGCTTCTCGACCGGATGATCGCCTTTCACGTGCAGCGCGGCGTGGGAGTGCCGCTATCGGGTCCCGAGTTCCTCAAGGGGCTCTCGCAGAGTTTTCCCGAACGCGATGGCATGTACTTCCTGCCGGGCCAGGTGGCGGAGCACGACCGCAAGCGGACCAGCGTGGGTGAGCTGCGCCAGCTCAGCCTCTTCGTCAACGACGAAGCCAGTGCTATTCAGTGGGTTCGCCAGCAGCTCCAGGATAAGCCGCAGAGCTTCCAGGATCTCACGCCGCAGTACATGCGCGAAGTGCAGGCATGGGCGAAGCACGAGGTGACCGTAGAGCTCAAGGTCATCCTCGAGCAGGGTTTTCTCTACTACGACGGCAAGGACCCAGTCCCGAGCCAAATTCACCGCTACCTCTCGACCAACTTCAAGGACCTTCGCAACCTCGCGAAGGAGGATCGGCGCCTCGCTGAAAAGGCCCGCAACCGTTGGTACGTGCCGGATCCGAACAAGCAGGCCGAGCGCGAGTTCGTTCGTGAGAAGGCTCTCGTCAAGGAGTTTGAGGAGTACAAGACCAGCACCCAGCGCAAGCTTAAGGTCTTCCGCACCGAGGCTGTACGCGCTGGGTTCAAGGCATGCTGGCAGGAGCGCGAGTACGGCACGATCGTCAAGGTCGCGGACAAGCTCCCCGAAGCCGTCCTCCAGGAGGACGAGAAGCTGCTCATGTACTACGACAACGCGCTCACGCGCCTCGGAGACGGGTGAGGCCTGCCGATGAGCGTATCCACGGGGGATTGGTGCTTCAGTCTTGACCATGATGAGCCCGGCCGAGTAATCGCGGTCGATTCCGTGTGGGGCGAGGAGATCGCCCAGGTCTGGCTCGCCCGCCGGGATGCAGTTGTGCGCCTGTCCGTGAGTCGCCTGCAGCCGCTCGCAGAAGCCGTCGCGCCGACGCTCGACTACCTAGTCTACGTGGCCGCGGCCGCGCGCATCCTGGACGCGATGGAGCGCGACGCGCTCATTGCGCCGTTCGAGGGTTCGGTCATCCCGCTGCCCCACCAGCTCTATGCGCTGCAGCGCGCGATGTCCGGCGACCGCGTGCGCTTCCTACTCGCCGATGAAGTGGGCCTCGGCAAGACCATCGAGGCGGGGCTCATCCTCCGCGAGCTCAAGGTCCGCGGCCTGGCAAAGCGGATCCTCGTCGTCGCCCCCGCGGGGCTCACGAGCCAGTGGGTCAGCGAGATGCAGACCCACTTCAACGAGGACTTTCGGCTGGTGCAGCCAGGGAACTTTCCGGCCTGGCGCCAGCTCGCCGGTGTCGACGAGAAGGAGAACCTCTGGCGTTTGCATGACCAGGTGGTGTGCCCGCTCGACTCGATCAAACCCATGGACAGCCGCCGTGGATGGTCGCGCGAGCAGGTCGAGAAATACAACCGCGAGCGCTTTGAAGACCTGGTCTCCGCTGGCTGGGACCTTGTTGTGATCGATGAGGCACATCGGCTCGGGGGCACCTCGGAGCAAGTCGCGCGCTACCGCCTCGGCGAAGCGCTTGCGAAGGCCTCGCCCTATCTGCTGCTGCTGTCGGCGACGCCGCACCAGGGCAAGACCGACGCCTTTCGTCGCCTGGTGGCGTTTCTCGATGCCGACGCACTGCCGGATGACGAGTCGGTCACTCGCGACAACGTCGCGCCCTATGTCATACGCACCGAGAAGGGTCGCGCCATTGACGCCGACGGCCAGCCCCTGTTTCGGCCACGCTACACGCAGATCGTGTCGGTCGAGTGGGACGCCTCGCGGCAGGAGCAGCGCGCTCTCTACGAAGCCGTCACCGAGTACGTTCGCGAAGGTTACAACCAGGCACTCCGCGAGAAGAGGACAGCCATCGGCTTTCTTATGATCCTGATGCAGCGGCTTGTAACGTCGAGCACAGCCGCGATCCGCACGGCGCTCGAGCGGCGCCTGGAAGTGCTCGAACTTCCATCTGGGCAGCTCTCGCTCTTTGCTGAAGACGTCGGCGACGACTGGGTCGAGCTCGACGGTCAGGACCAGATGGAGTCCTTGCTGCAAAACCGCCTCAAGGGTCTGAAGAACGAACGCGCCGAGGTTGAGCTCCTGCTGTCGGCCGCACGCCGCTGTGAAGCCCGCGCTCCGGACGGCAAGGCGGAGGCTCTGCTCGGGTGGATCCAGAAGCTCCAGCGCGAGGAGGGCGACCCTGTGCTGAAGGCGCTTGTGTTCACCGAGTTTGTGCCAACGCAGACGATGCTCGCCGAGTTCCTGCGACAGCGCGGCTACACGGTCGTGTGCCTGAACGGTTCGATGGACCTCGAGGCCAGGAAGGCGGTCCAGCACGCCTTCTCTGGCGACGCCCAGGTGCTAATCTCCACCGATGCGGGCGGGGAGGGGCTCAACCTGCAGTTTTGCCACGTCATCGTGAACTACGACCTGCCATGGAACCCGATGAAGATCGAGCAGCGGATTGGTCGCGTGGACCGCATCGGGCAGCAGCACGTCGTTCGGGCGCTCAACTTCGCCCTCGAGGATACGGTGGAACTGCGCGTGCGCGAGGTCCTTGAAGAGAAGCTGCAGCGTATCCTTGAAGAGTTTGGCGTCGACAAGCTGTCCGACGTCCTGGACTCCGAGGAAGGTGGCGTGGACTTCGAACAGCTCTACGTCGGTGCGGTGCTCTCCCCCGAGGAGGCAGAGGCACGGGCCGACGCATTGGCCGAGTCGATCAGAGCCCGTGCCCGTTCCGCCAGGGATGGAGCCGCGGTCCTCGGCGCGACCGACCACCTCGACCCATCGGCGGCCCAGAAGGTTGCAGGGCATCAGATGCCCTTCTGGACCGAGCGCATGACGGTCTCGTGGCTGCGGACTCAGGTCGACCGTGGAGCTAAAGCGCAGGCTCGCGGGCATGGGGTCTACGACCTGGTCTGGCCCGATGGCCAGGAGATCTCCGCGGTGTCTTTCAGCCGTGGTGCGGAAGAGGATCCCGGCAAGACGGTCGTGACCATCGAGAATCCGCGCGTTCGAGGTTTGACTACGCGGATCGCACCGTATGCGCCGGGGCTTCCGATTGCCCAGCTCGTCGTTCCCGGGGTCTCGGACAAGGTGGCCGGGCTCTGGTCGCTCTGGCGGGTTGGGCTGGCGACCTTCGATGGCCGTGAGCAGCGTATCCTTCCGATCTTCGTCACGCTGGAAGGCCAGCTACTCGGCCCGACGGCGCGCGTTGTTTGGGATCGACTGGTCGAGCTCGCTGACGGACTCAAAGTGGATTCTGCACCGGCGCTTCCCGACGCAGCTGCGATCCGCGCTTTCGAGCAGTCCCGCGCCGCAGCCGAGCAGCAGGGCAAGGCACAGTTCGACGAGCTGGTCCAGCGTCATGACGAGCGACTCGGCCAAGAGCGCCGAAAGATGGCCGTCGCGTTCGCCGCACGCCGTCGGGCGGTCGAACGGCTCGGGCTACCACAGGTGCGCGACTTCCGGCTTGCTCACCTCACGCAGGAGGAAGCATCTTGGCGGCTGGACGTCGCGCAGCGGGAAAATGGGCTTCCTGACCTGACCCCGCTGCTGTTTGTCGCCGTCACACGCGTGGAGGCGACGCGATGACCCTGCGAACGGCTGGCTGGCGCGCCCCTATCCTTCAACACTTCAGCGAGGCGAGCGCCAAGGCGGGGCGTCTCACGGTCGTGAGCGACCCCGACGACTTGCTGACCGAGCCCGGGGTGGTCGAGCGACTTGCCGAGCGTGGCTTCGAGCTCATCACCTTCGCAGACCCGGTCGCCTTCCGCTACGCCTACGAGAGCCGCTTCCGTCAGCACTGGGATCGCGGAGAGGCCACGCATCTGGTCGTTGTCATACGCACCGATCAGGGCGACCTCAGGAGCATCCCCTACGATCTGCTGGAAGAGGCGCGTGAGAGTGGTCGTGTGCTGTCGTTCAGCCTCGTCGACCTGTTCCCTTCCTTGGCCCCCAACGTCGTCGACGAGTTGGATCAACAGCACTTCGATGTGCTGTCACTCGCGGTAGAAAAGGCGAGCCCGGGCAAGCTCGGCACGAACGCGACCCGCGACTTCGTTCTGAGGCACCTCTTCGAGATCGCGCCGGAGCTTGTTAAGAAGCCCGTCGACCTGCTCCGCGTACTTCTCCGTCGCCACTACCGGTCTCAGGTCTTCCCCGCGAGCTTCGACGATCGGTTCATCGAGCTGCTGACGCAGAACAAGGTCTGGCGATCGTGGCCACTGGAGCGGATCGTATCGAACCGCGAGGCGTTCCTGGCCTTCCTCGCGGAGCGTTGGCCCCACTTCCTTGTTGCCAATGGCTTCGAGGTGGTGCCCGGTCGCGAGCCTCCCGAGCCGAGCATGTCCGGGCCGCGCGAGCTTCCGTTCGACCATGACGACGTGCGCGTCTACATGGACAACCTGTTCGTCGAGGGGCTCCTCGAAACAACCGCTGCGGTGCGAGCCGTCGACGACGACCGGTGGTTCGGCGTCGGGATCGCTGGATCGCCCGCGTCGAGCGCCGAAGGTCGGTTCTCCCACCTGCTGGACGAGTTGGCTCCGGCCATTCCTAGCGCTGAGGAGGCTAACTTCCAGCAGTGGCAGGAGTTCGCTCTGCGCTGGGGCACCTGGGTGCGCTTGCGCTGGCAGACCCAACCCGACCGGGACGCCCAGAGCGAGGCGGATGCCGTCGCATTCGTCACTCGCGTGCAGGCGGCGTTCTCGACCTGGCTCCTCCGGCGATTCGGACCGATGTCGTCGCTGCCCTACCTGCCGCAGCCTGTGCTGGGACACCACGTACCCCACTATCTCGCTCATCACCTCGGGCAGCCAGGCACTGAGCGTGTCGCGCTGCTCGTGATCGACGGAATGGCCATCGACCAGTGGCGTATCCTCAGAGACACACTCGAAGGCTTTCACGTCGATGAGCACGCTATCTTCAGTTGGATCCCGACGCTCACGCAGATTGGGCGGCAGGCCATCTTCTCGGGCCGCATCCCGCTCGAGTTCGCGACGAGCATCGAAGGCACCCACCGTGAGCCGCAGCATTGGTCGAACTTCTGGCAGGACCGGGGGCTGCCGGAGCGCGCGATTCGGTACCTGAAGCCCCAGGGCAAGAACGAGTCTTTTGAGCCGGTGGCTGAGGGCATCCTGAGCGCGGCGGATGACAAGAACGTGCGCGTTATCGGCGCCGTCATCGGGCTGATAGACCAGAGCATGCACCAGGTGGGTCTCGGCACGCCGGGCCTTCACGGTCTTGTCGAGGTTTGGGCACGGACGAAGCAGCTCTCGGAGCTCGTCAGCGCCCTGATTCAGCGAGGCTTTGTGGTGTTCATCACCGCGGACCACGGCAACGTCTTCGGGCGGGGCTTCGGAAAGCCAGACGTTGGAGCAACCGCGCAGCAGCGGGGCGAGCGCGTCCACATCTTCCGCAACAAGGATTTCCGCGACAACACGGCCCCGCAGTACCCCGACGCGATCGAGTGGCCGCAGGTCGGTCTCCCCGAGAACTACTTCCCGCTGATCGCGCCATACGGCTCCTGCTTCATGCCGGATGGGACGGAGGCAGTCAGCCACGGCGGCATCGCACTCGAGGAGGTGATGGTGCCCTTCGTTCGCATCGCGGCGAGGCCATGAATCGGCGCTCAAGCATCGGATTCGACCGGCGCATCGATCTCGCGTGGCTTGACTCGGCGGCCGCTCAGGTGGCGGCGGAGGCCTCGCCCGCCGAGATGCGAGCGTACCTTTGGAACTTGCTCGAGGGCGTGCTGAGCGGCGACAAGTCCAACAGCGCCCGGGGTAAGAGCGTAACCGTCTTAAATCACATCTGGGGCGACGTCCATGAAGATGCCGAGGCTCTCCGGGAGCGCGCCGCCGTGCAGCTCGTCAGGTGCTCGGCCGACGAGAGCCTCGCCCTGCACTGGGCAATGATGGTGGGCACGTATCCGGTATTCACGGATCTCGCGGCCGCCATCGGGCGCCTCCTGATGCTGCAGGGTAGCTTCACCCTCGCGCACCTGACGCGCCGCCTCGTCGGCACCTGGGGTGAGCGCTCCACCCTCGAGCGCGCTGGACAGCGCATCGTTCGCTCCATGATTCAGTGGGGAGTGCTGCGGGACACTGAAACGCGAGGAATGTACGAAGGCGCGCTACGTCGCAGAAAGGTCGGGCCGGCTGTGGGCACGGTGCTCATCGAGGCGCTGCTCGTCGACGCCGAGGAGGCATCAATCCCGCTTGACCAGCTGATCGGACATCCAGCACTGTTCCCCTTCGAGGTCGACGTGAACGCCAGTCATGTTCGTGGCGCCTCGCAGTTCCGAATGCATCGACAGGGGCTCGACTCGGACGTCGTGGAACTGAAAAGGGGCCGAGCTTGATGCATAACGATGCGCGACAACTTCCTGTCCAACATCTGTCGGTCCGGCTTGTCCGGGTTCCTTGGCACTACACCGGTTGCGTGTGCCAGGCACCATCGGAGAGCAAGTGGTCGTCTGCGCGCTCGACATGATCAATATGGAGCTTTCACATGATGCAAGCCAAGACACACGCCCGGGTGCTCCGGGATCCTGAAGTCGTACTCAACCTGTGGGCGTATGCGGACGAGGAAGGCTACGTCATGCGCATTGCGGGTAAGACCTACGTGATGGATGGCGACGACGCCGAAAAACTCACGTTGCTAAGGCAGTTGTCGGCCACTGACTTTCTGTCCGCGCCGTGGCAGAAAGTCCCCCAGAACTTCACTGTTCACAACGCAGATGGTCAGAAGATGCTGGGCGTTGCGCATGCATCGCTCGTGGGCGACCCGAACGCACAGGAACCGTTGTTCGGGCCGCTCATGGATTCTCTGGCGAAGGGTCTGCCCGAGCAACTGCGAAATCTGCACGGCGATTACTCCAGGTTTCGTTTAGAGCTGTCGAACTCCCCGCTCTGCGTGACGACCGTAGTGATGGAGTACGAAGACGGTCGCTTGGAGCCTATGGTCTCGGCCTGAGCTTGACAGACGACACACGTCGAGCAACGAGAACCCTCGAACGAACCCTGGGCAGAGAAAAAATCTGTAGAAATTCCTGCGGACCACGCCGGCAAGGGACGCATGGCAGACGACATCGTCTTCTCTGCGAGTCTGCGTCGGTCAATGCTGACACGCGCCCTACGGGGTGCGCTTCAACGTTTCGGCCTGCTCGCGCAGCACGCGCGCGACTTCCCGCAGCATGGCCCGGTCGCCGCCCTTGAAGCCGCGCATCGCGGACCGTGCTTTACCCTCGTCGGACTTTGGCCCGGTCGAGTTCTCCCAAGGCTTCCAGCGCCGGATCAGCTCCGCGCGCAACGCTCGATGTTCGGGTGTCCGAAAGTAGCTCATGGCTTCCTCCTGATAGTTGGGTTGGCTTGGTTTTCTTTCCGCGCGCCCGCGAGGGTGCCGCTGCGGCGTTGTTGATCTGCTGCGGCCCGGTCGTCAGGTTGGCCTGCTTGGCGTAGACAATCGGCGGGTTTTTGATCGCAACCAGCGTTTCCAGCGTCGCCCGGCACTGACTCTGCGCTTTTAGTGCCAGGCGCATCGCCGTTTCTTGTTGCGGCAACATTCCGGCTTTCATGCTCGACTCGACCAGCCGTGCGAACAGTGTTTGCAGCGCCGTGGCCTGATTCATCAGCATCGATTCCGTTCGCGACAGATCGCCGCAATGCACAGCTGCTGCCTCGCCGCGCAATTGCTCCAGTATCGTCGGCACGTCGATACTGTCGCCAATGGCTGTGGTTGCTTCGGCGGCACCAATCACGCGGTACGCAGCCAACTCGGCTGAGGTAGTCAAGTGCGCTATGTTGCGCTTGACTTGGTCACCGGTTGAACCGGCTTCGCATGGAGTGCTCTCGTGCGGTGCGCCTTCTGCCTTGGAGGTCGCCTGCCTCTTCGTCTTGTTCATCGTCGTGCTTTCCGTTGTTTGGTTCACGTCGGCCTCGTCAGGCAATTGCTGTTCGGCGAATAGCCGGCGCAGCGATGCAGCATGTCAGGTACTGGTCGGTAAACTCGGGGCGCCGATACCGCGCCACCGGGCTTGGCGACGCTGCACACGCCAGACCGAAGGTTTTCGCACTGCGTACAGAATCGCCGGTCGTCAAGGTCGTCTCCGACAGCGCCACGCGCACGGGCAAGGTAGTACGCCCGCGCCTCGCTGTCTTGCTTGCATCTACTCAGGACGTCGGTAGTGATCGCATGATCGGTTTCGCCGATTTCGGCCAGCCACGGGACAACTTCGGCTTCTTGGTCGGCGGTGATCGGCGCCGCCCCTTCCTCAATACCTGCCACGAATGGTTCAGCCGCCAGCGCGTCGGGATAGCGGGCGAGAACTTCGGCATGGCTCGCAGCGGGCGATACAGACACTTCCAACGGGCCGCGCTCCATGAGGTGGACCAGCCAGGGCGACGAGGTGATCTCTGAAGAAATGGGGCTTTTGAGCGCTATGGGCGAACTGCATAAACTGCGTAAAGTACTTTTTGCAGTTTGTGCAGTTGCCCGCGCTGGCGTTTTCTGCCTGAGAAGTGCGAGGTAGTCGGTCATGTCTTCACCGCCGGAGACGCGGCGTAGACCGGATCACCAGGCCTGCCACCGTTCGACACGCCACCTTCCTGTATCTCGATCAGCCAGCCAAACTCGAACAGCAGGCGGCACGCTTTCTTGACTGCTTCGCGGTCGGCCAGCCCATGCCATCCCTTGCGCGATATTTCCCAAGCCTTGAAGGTGTCGGGCAATTCGCCGCGCCGCATCCGTGCGAGCAGCAGGTCGGCCGCTCCCGTTTCCGGGTGCTGCGCCGCGTGATAGACGCGCTGCGCGTGCGGCGTCAGGTAGTCGATCCACGCCAACGCCTTGAGAATGGTTCGCTCGGATACCTCCGTACCAGCAGGGTCATCGGCAACATGTATGATCAGCGCCAGTTTTCCGACAAGCCCAGGGTATTTCCCGAAGTGCGCCGATACTGGCCCGCTCTCATCGGCCGACGCCTCGATAGATCGGCGGTTCTGCATGAAGGTGATGTACCACTCGTTGAAATGCCCTTGCGCCTTGTCGGACAGGCGAACAAATGGCGGGTCGTTGCCGAAGCCGTCTGTCTGCCCCATGGCGATCGGGTCAAAGCTATCTGCCCGCTCAAACAGGGCGTCGACCGCGGTTCGTGCGTCGCGACTCGGGAATCGATCGACAAGCGCAAACGGTTCAGAATCCGGCCAGGCGATTAGTTGGAATCGTTGCAGCAGGCCATCCGCCCGTTCGCCTGAATATGCGCTGCGCACGTAGCGCGATAGCGGCCCAGGCTGCATTCCGCCGACAACGGAAAGCGCGAACTTTGGTAGCGCCGTTGTGCCCCTGCTGATTGAGTCGAATCGGTATCCCTCGCTGCCGGACCACCCCGACAGGTACAGGCCCCGCAACGTCGCGTTGCGATCGTCTTCCAGTTTGACCAGCAGCGACGATAGCTCGTCGCGCTCAACCAGTAGTCCATGCGGATTCTCGGCCAGCATCACGCCAAGCTTTTCGGCCGTTGGCTCGCTTGTCCAGTAGGCCCGTGCAACAGGCGCGGCAGGCAGTTCCTCATCACCCAGATCGACTGCGGCGCCGGAGTCCTTCGCCAACGCTTCGACGACTTTCTTCCGCTTTGCATCCTTGCGCAACTTGAATGCTTCCGCCCTAAGGTCGTGTTCGGCCCGTTGTTGCCGGTGCAGATCGTCAGCCGCGACTTGCAACTTCTTGAACGGTCGCATGGCTGCACGTTCCGCAGGCGACTTCAGCGCAGACGGCGGACCAATCATTGCAGCCCAGACGTTGGCGTACTCCGTCCAGTCGTCGTACCGCTTCAGGCGAATACCGATCTTTCTGCCGATGACGCTGCCAAGAGCGGCCATGCTCGCCACCGCGGCGAAGTCCGGCCGAAATCGTGCTCGTTCCGATGCGTCTCGAACGTAGTCCACCAGATCATCTGGCAGCAAATCCAGCGGGAAATCTGGCACTTTCGGAAGTCTTGGCAGCGGTTGCGGTGCAGGCCATGCAGGGCTTTCAGAATCGCCCGTTGGCCTGCTTTCTCCTTCCTCCTGGCCGTCTCCCCTTGGCGGTGCCGCCGCGCCGGATATGGAGCGCTTTACGGCTTCCAATCCGCATAGCTGCGCCATGTCGTTGAAGTCTTTGGCGTCGTCTGGTCGGTCAGTGCCGAATTCGGGGATTGCCAGCCTGCCGCCGACGGATCGCGCCGCCTCTATCGCGTGAGGGTCAGGCTCGCCGGTCGCTTTTACGAGATCAGCACCAATGACCAGCGGCCTCGTCGGGTAGCGTTCGCGCATGATTGTCGCCATCGCGATTAGGTTGCCGGACGAGAGCGCCGCAACACTCAGGTCGCCATTCGCCTCCTTTCCGGACAGCGTTGTCGCTACCCCCTCGAATATTTGCAGCGGCTCCGGCCCGTCGGTTTCTGGCAATGACTGTGCCGCCCAATAGCCGCCTATCTTCGCGCCACCGTAGAGGGCCGACTTGCGCCCGTCGCTGTCGATCAGCTCTAGCGTCGACAGGGCAGCACCGACTTTGATAGGCGCGACCAGCAAACGCCCGGTCAGCGGCGCGCCCTTCGATTTCGGCGAGTAGCCCAGGATCGCGGCGGCCTCAGCGACATCGATTTCGCGCAGGGTCGCTACTGGTGCCACACCTTTGCGTTTCAGATATGGATTGGCGGCGGTTGCCGGTGTCGCGGCCCTCCAGATCGCGGTCGAATTCTTGGTGGCTTCGGTCTGTCGCCGCGCTTCGTCGGTTTCGCGTTCGCGTCGCGTGGCTTCGACCTTTGCTCGGTGCGTGCCTTCTTCTGCGGGCGTCAGTGGGCGGCCAATGTCAGCCCGCCAGGATTGCGTCAGGCCTGTGCGCCAGTCGCCGAAGCTGCCGCATGGTATGCCGTCGCCGTGCAACAAATACCAGCCGGCATCGTCATTGCGCCGGCCGTTACTGGCGAAACGCCGAAGTTTGCCGTCTGCCTCAATGCTGTCCGGCGGCGTCAGGCCCGATGCCTGGATCGCATCGCGGAATTGCTCGATAGGATTGTCCATCACCATGCTGGCACCTCGCTATCAAGGAAGCCAGGCGCCGACCATTCCGGTGTGAACCTCGTGTACAGCGATTCGGGGAAGGGGGCTTGCAGGGTATAATTGCGCTTGCTTGGGGCGCTCTCGAATGCTGTTTGGTTCGGGGGCGTTTTCATTTAGCCACCTCGTCGGAAGACAGAGGCTTATCAGCGTCGGCGGTGGGATTGGCTGTAGCCAGTCGCTTTGCTTTGGCGGCGACTTTGCGCGCGATGTGTTTGGGAAGCTTTGCAGGGTCTGCGGCTGCCTTGCGTTCGTGATGCGCTTTTATCGCCGCAGCGTCAGGCTTGACTGGCTCGCCGTTCAATATTCGACAAGCTTCGTCGAGATCCCAGAGAAGGCGGCCGTTTGGTAGCTTGGTCGGCGCCAAATTCATCCAGTGCCCGAAAAGGCAATACGATCGGCGGGGAGTTTGCGCCTTTGCGCCGAACAACGCGGCTACTGTCTCAGTGCTGATTTTTGAACCGGGGCGAGCGCTCCGTTCGGTGTGCGTTGTATTCATTTGAATCGTGCTCCAAGAAGCCGTTTCCACGGCGGAGCGCGTAGTTCAAATTACGGCACTTTTGAGAGGTACCGGCGCCGGTATTTAATCCCAGGAACAGCAAGGATTACCGGCATGAGATACGGCAAAAACGCCGGTATTCCGTGCCGGTATTACTCGAAGTCTTGCCTGGTCTTAAATTCGGGTAAACACTCGGGGAAATGCTTTTTAAGAAAGCTGCATAACGCACCCCTGCTTGCATACCCTTTCTCGCGAAGACAATCAGCGAGCACAGCGGGGTTCCAGAGTGCGGAGGCTCTGCCTGGCGCGCCTTTGCACACTTGAGCGTCGATTAACCATTTAGGTACGTCAGACATGGCTCTGGCCAGACTGTCCTGCTTGAATTTACCGACTAACGGCCAGTCGACGCAAAGAATTTCCCTCTTGCCTAAACCGTGAAGCTGGGAGGGCGCTTCTGTTTTGGCCGCAGCAGGCGTTACCTCTGGCATAGCCTTCTCTGCCGCTCCAGAATGGGCGGTGTCGCTCTGTTCCTGCGGCTCAGACGGTACTTGCGGCTTGGTATTTGTCTTCTGCGCCATCGCGGCTACTGCCCGTCGAAAAGCATCCGGTACGCTGAACGCATTAACACCTGCGCGCAGGGTGTCGACGAACAGCAAGAGCTGACAGGGGGTACAAGGGAAAAGAAGGGGAGGCGTATCGTTGTCACGGAGCATAGGAGGCTGCCACCCTCTGGGCGCAGAAATGAGCGCTTGCTCATCCCATTTCACAAACCGGATACCGGATTCCTCTACGTAATAGTGCGTGTACTTTCCTAATCCAACGCCGCTAAGCTCGATCCAATCCGCTGCTTGGAGACAAGGAGCGCCCGCCAGTTCGATGCACCTTTCGTCCGACGCATTGCCGGCACGCTTCCCTGTCGGGTACAAGGAAGCAAAAACTGCCAGTCCCATGTGCTCGTGATAGCTGGCGGGCTCCAATTCATCCCATGCGGAAACATCGTTTTCCTCGTACATTCTCGTCTCTGGTTTTTCGCCAACAACGGGTGGAGTAATAGCGGCCAGTGGGAGCCCCTCGAAGCCCTCCATAATTATCTCTCGCGTTTCTGGCGGGGCGATTAAAGGCGAAAATTTTAGTGTCAGGTCGCCGGGACGCGCGTGAAGCACGGTAAAGCGCGTAGGCGAATAGCATCGGCGGAATTCCCGCTCGAATTCATCGCGCCAGAGGAAAACTCCGACATGCAGCAGCCTTGTCGACTCGGCCAGCCAAATCGGGCGAGTTAGCTTTTTGTCATCGCTCATAGCATTTAGTCTACTGGCGAGCCCTTCCAACTGGTCGTCAACAACATCCCACTCGCTAGGCAAGACTTGAGAATATCCCCCGTCCGCCAGCAGTTGATAGGCATATACGCCCTCAAAGCGGTTCATTGAATCAGCGTGTGCGAGCGATTTCGCAACCACATCGGGCGACATCCACCTACCGGTCACGAGCGGAATAGCGCGCACCGGAATGGCTTCACGGCCACAAATGAAAACTACAACGCTGGTATTTATCGCTCCCAAATGGACGGGCTTGGGCCGAGTTTTCCTTTCACCCGATACGGTCAGTACGGAGTCTGTGGTCGGTCGATTCTCAGTCGCCACATCATTGGGTTCAATCCATCCGCGCTCGTCAATCCAGCCAACGCGAGATATTGAAAACTCGTCACCTCGCTCACGAGCCCATTTGTTCAGACTGCTGAGCGTCGTATAGATGCACAGTGCGTGCGTCATATTCAGGTCGACGTCGGTTGAACTAGGGCCGCTCAAGACCTCGCTATATGTGCCGTCGCTGTTGGCTCGCTGGATAACCTCGTCGAACGTCCCTGGCCTACCGTCTTGGTCCGTGACTACGAGCTTTCCCTCTCGCGCGTCGCCTACAACCCACTCCAGTAGCTTGCGAAATTTCCCTTGATGGGTGGGCTTGTGAAACGGGGTGTCTCCAGCAGTCGCGGCCGCCCGAGCTACTGCATCGGCGATGGCTACGAGCGGCAACACGTCAAAATTCGGGGCGGATAGTCTCAGCTCGTACTGCATTTCGCGTTCCTTCTTTGCGCTCCTCCATAAAGGGTGCCGCGCCAGCCGGGGAAGGTGCCCGGCTTTCTCCCCGTCGGGATAGGCGCGGCAAACTCGATCAGGCTGGGTGTTCTTCGCGTCGAGCCACGGCCAGACGCAGACCCGCCGCGGACAGGACGGCCAGCAGCGTTTCAAGTGTCGGATTCCCCTTGGGAGACAGCGCGCGGTAAAGGCTTTCACGGCGCAGGCCGGCGCGTTCTGCTACCTCCTCCATGCCTTGCGCTTGGGCGACATGGCGCAGGGCGCGCAGCAGGCATTGGCGCCCGCCGGGTTCATCGGCCTCTTCCAGCGCAGCAGCCAGGTATTCATCGGCAAAAGCCGGATCTTCGCGGAGCAGTTCCACCATTGCGTCATCGTGGGGGCGGGCGGCTTTCATTGTGCGTTCCTCATTTTCCAGTCTTGCCAGTAGCGGACAGCGGTAGCGATGTCGGCTTGCTGCCGGCGCTTGTCGCCACCGATCAGCAGTAACAGCACTCGGCGGCCTGCCTGAGCGTAATACACCCGGTAGCCGGGGCCGTGGTCTATCTTCAGTTCCCATACTCCATCGCTCAGCGGCTTGTGGTCGCCGAAGTTGCCAGCGGCCATGCGCTGCACCCGGACGGCCACCCTTGCGCGTGCCTGCCTGTCTGCTAGGTCTGCGAGCCATTCCTTGAACGGGTCGCGGCCGTCTGCCATCTGTTAGTCGAGAAGGTCGAACATAGGTTTGTAACTTAGATGTTACCCAAGTTTCGCAGGCGTCACAAACCCCATCAAGCCGCGATTCGTGCCACCGGCGCGCGTTCTTTGGCGCGCTCGCCAGCGGTCCACAAGTCGCGTTGCGTCTGCAGCCGTAGCCAGTAGCCGGGCGAGGTACCCAAGGCTTCGTGCAAGCGCAGGTCCATGTCGGCGGTAATGGCGGCGTGTCCGTGCAGGATGCGAGACAGCATGACGCGGCTGATGCCCATGTGTGCAGCGAACGCAGTCACGCTCATGTCGAGGTCGTCCAGCCAGCCGGCGAGCAGGTCGCCGGGGGGCGCGGGGTTGTGCATGTCCATGTGTCGGGCCTCAGTGATAGTCGATGTAGTCGAGCAGCTCCACGTCCGTTCCGTCGAACCGAAAAACCAGCCGCCAATTCGCCTGAACGGTCATCGCATGAAAGCCGGCGAGCTTGCCCGACAGGCCATGCAGACGCCAGGAAGGGCGGGCCAGGTCGTCAGGCGCGGCGGCGGCGTGCAGGGCGGCCAGCATTTCCCGTAGGCGCTTGGCGTGAATCGGCTATATGCCAGCTTGCGTGCCAGAGCGGAAGAACGCTTCCAGCCCTTTGTGGCGGAACGAAGTAATCATAGTTTGTATATCGCCGCTTTACAATTTGTTCCGCACGACACGCAAACCGGCGTCGGATTCGCCGGGCTGCTCGATACCCGCTTCGTTCAGAATCCAGGCCTCGATCTTCGTGTGCCACATGCGCAGCAGGTCGAGCGGCCGAACGCGGTAATGCTTCTCGGCAGTCGCGCTCGGCGCGTGTCCCATGATTTGCGCTGAGACTCCGGCGGGGCATTCTACCCATTCCGCCAGCGTACCGAACGAGCGGCGCAGGCCGTGAATGGTGACGTTTGGGAGGCCCGCGGCAATCAGTGCCTTGTTGTGCTGGATGCGCGGCTCTTGCAGCCTGCCAGACGCGGCGGCAGGGCTTGAGAATACCCATTCATTGCGGCGGGGCAGGGCGGCGAGCAGCGAAGCGACAAAGGGCGTCATCGGAATAGTGCGATTGCCTTGCACCTTGTCGCCGATGGTCAGGGATTTCCACTGGAAATCGACATCCTTCCACCGGATGCCCGCCACTTCCTCCCGGCGCGCTCCCGTCAGCAACGCCGTTTGCAGATAGGCGGCAATAACAGGATTCTGTATCTGGCGCACCGTGGCGAACCACGACGGCAACTGCTCGCGCTGCAAGCAATCATCCTTGGCAATCTTCTTCGGCAGCTCGTTTTTCGCCATACGACTGCCGCAGGCGTCCACGTGCGCCTGAGCGCGGTACTCGGGGCGATCGCTGCACCAGTTCAGGAAGGCGCGCAGCAGCCGGAAAGCAAGCGCTGCTTGTGTCGGTCGTTTGGCGGCCTCGTCTTTCAGCCAGGCGCGCACGCAGTCGGCGGTGATTTGCGCCAAGGGGCGAGCCAGCAACGCCAGAAGTGCGCCCGGCATTGTCGTGTCGCCCTCGCCAGGTCGGCGGCCTCGGGTCTTGGGCTTCCCGCCAGGATCGACAAGCCGCAAATGGTCAAGCAAGGTGCGCTCACCCCACTTCGGCGCACGTGCCACGAGGTACGCTTGCCAGGCTTCAAGGGCCGGTGCCTCGATTCGCTGCGCCTCGACTCGTTTGGCTTCGTCCTCGGCGCGCTTGGCGTCAGCGGCCGCGATTCGGTCGACCTTTTCTTGGCGCGGGTCGATTCCCTGGTCGATCAGCGTTTGCAGTCGGCGGGCTTCGTCGCGGGCGGCGGATAGCGTCCACGCCCTCGGATCGCCAATCGTCAGCCGGACGGTGGCGCCAGACTCGAGACGGCCTTGCAGAACGTAGCGTTTCGAGCCCCCGGCCGATGCCTTCAGGCCAAGCCCGCTTGCGCTGGTGTCCCACAGAAACTCGGCCTGCTTACCTTCTTCGCAGCGGAAAGCCGCGACTCTGCCAGCCGTCAAATTCACCTTGTTGTCGCTCATATTGGCCCCCGTTTTCAGCCTGCCAGTTGATTCTGGTAAGCACACAGTAAGCAGATTATAGGCATGTGCTTCAACGTCGTGCAACGTGCAATTTCGGCAATACGTTGAAAACAAGCGTTTTTAGCATCCTTCGCGCATTCGGTTCAACGTAGAAAAACGCTATTGTTTGCGAACTGTTAATCCGTAGGTCCCTGGTTCGAGCCCAGGTCGGGGAGCCACAGAAAATTCCTAGTAGTACAAGCGCTTAGCCCAGCCCTCGCGGTTGGGCTTTTTGCGTTTGGGGCGGGCGTCCGGGCCTATACCGAGCTGGAGGGTGGGTCGGGGCTTGGCGGGGGCTGGCGCGGGCAGGGCGCGTTCATGTGCGTATGCGGCTTGGGTGGGTCCGTGCTGGAGGCACGGCTGGTCGGCCAACGCTGTCGATATACCTGGGCACACACAGGGCCAGCTGTAACCCCAACTTCAACGGTAGGTTGTCTAGAGGTCCAGTGGCGATTCATAAGAGTTTGTTTAATGTAAGATAGCCACTAAATAATGTAGTGCTGCAATAAAGATATGTGCTAGCATCGCATGGCGACGTACAATGTCCTACCTGATAAGCAGTGAACTCAGCCAAAAATGTAGGCAGAGGGGCCCTCAGTGTGTATGCTGTACAAACATACAGCTTTTGTGCAGGGGCCGTCATCCTGATGAATCGAAATCTGTTCCAGCCACGTCTGTCTATGGCCAAATTCTTCGACCAGTATGGGTCCGTCTCCCTGTGCAAAATGGCGCTCGACCAGACGAACTGGCCGGTCGGTTTTCGTTGCCCTTGGTGCGGGACGTCCGCGCATTGCGTTCTGCGGAGGTGCGAACCGCAAAATGTTCCAGTACAACGCGTGCCGTCATCAACTCGCGCCGATTGCGGGCACGGTCTTCCATGGCACCCATGGCACGAAGCTTCAACTGGCGGTCTGGTTTCTTGCCATCTACCTCATCAGTCGAATTCGGATTTGGGTGCGGGCGCTGGCGCTAGAACGACCACTCGGGGTGGGGTTACCCGACCGCGTGTCCTATTCACCTCAAGTGTGATGCACGCCGTGGCCTCGGCTCGTTGCCGCACTCACTTACCGATTCAACCGTCGATTCGATCTCAGAACGCTGCATCAGTGGTTGCTCGCCGCCGCTGGCTGCTGCGCTCAATCCGAGAACACGATCTCATGGTGGGGTCTCTTGCTAAGCAGGATGCGGTATGACATACGATGAGTTCCTACGCCAACTAGGAAAGGCAGGAGTAAGCATTCGGGAGTTCGCGGAGGCCGTGAAGATGAACCGCAACTCGGTAACAAATCTCGCAAAGCAAGGTGAGGTTCCTTCACACTTGGCCGTGATGGCTACCCTCATGGGCCTCCTTGCAGACCACCACATCCAGTTCTTGGACGCTTTGGCTCGAATTGAAATCAAACCGAAAAAACCTCGGGGAGGTGCAGCGAAGGGACGTTTCGGGGGGACAAGACAAATCGACTTAAGTCTGGACACAGATGCCGATCATCACTAAGCAAGTGCAAGACGGGGAACTGAAATGACTCTTATAGATTCTGCTGTTTCGTGTGGAACGTCATCGGGAACGGGGCAGATTGCTAGCATCGATACGACCATCGATTTAGGCCGATCTATGCAGAGAGTCGCAAAGTGGTCAGTGGGCGATAGCGAAACTGCAAATGCTTTGATCCACGGCGACAATCTCAAAGCGCTTTCTCTGCTAGCTCAGGCTCACCCCGGTAGTGTAAAATGCGCCTATCTTGACCCTCCGTATAACAACGGCGAGAGCTATCAACACTACTACGACAGCATGGGGCATGAGGAGTGGCTGCTGGCGGTTACGGCACGTATAGAGCAGATTAGGGCTCTCCTTAGTGACGACGGCAGTGTATGGATTTCGATTGATGACTCTGAACTCCATTACTTGAAGGTAGCTGCTGACGGAATTTTCGGTCGAGTAAATTTCGTTGGGACCGTCATTTGGGAGCGTCGGACAACTAGAGAGAACCGCAAAGCATTTTCCCGGAATCATGAGTATCTGCTGGTCTACGCGAAGAAGATTGACGTGTGGGCTAAGCAGCGAAACGCTCTTCCTTTAACAGATGACGTAAAAAGTCGCTATAAGAACCCAGATGATGACCCTCGTGGCCCCTGGCAATCTATCACCGCGAATGTCCAAGAGGGACACGCTACACCCCAGCAGTATTACGGAATAATCGGGGAAAACGGCAAGGTGCACCATCCACCGAAAGGGCGATGCTGGGTCTACGTAGAACAGCGGATGCTGCAGGAGATCGCGGCGAATAACGTGTGGTTTGGCAAAGACGGAAACTCGGTTCCTCGTTTGAAGCAGTTTCTCGCCCAGAGGAAGACGGGTTTGACCCCGGAGACGCTTTGGCGGGCAGAAGAGGTAGGTACGACGAGTACCGCTAAGAAGCATTTGTTGGACCTTTTTAGGGAGACATCTCTCTTCGATACTCCAAAACCGGAGCAACTGATTGAACGTGTTCTGGCCATCGCTTCTAACCCTGGCGACATTGTTCTTGACCCTTACCTCGGATCGGGCACTACTGCTGCCGTTGCCCACAAAATGAATCGGATCTACTGGGGAATTGAGAAGGGAGAGCATATCAAGACCCATTGCGTGTTGAGGCTAAGGCAGGTAATTACCGGAGAACGAGGCGGAGTTTCCGGACCTCTAGGGTGGAAAGGTGGGGGCGGCTTTGCTTTTTTCCGAGTTTGAAGAAGTCGCGACTGGAAGAGCCAGCGGCTTTCGTCCGATTTACTATCTGGGCTGCAAAGCAGCATTCGCTGCGGCGATAAAGAGCGCTATCGATGAGGTTGATCCTTCTGGTGGCAGAGCCCTTGATCTTTTCGCGGGTACAGGGGTGGTCGCCACTTACCTTGCCGCAGACAGGGACGTGACGACAGTCGATGTTCAGGAATATTCTCGAGTTCTATGTTCAGCGGCACTTCGACCAGTTGGAGTGTCTCTTGGTGGAATAGAGAAATCCTGCGAACGAGTCGTGGCGGCGAGATGGCAAGCGGCGTGGTGCTTCGAACCGGTCGTTGCCTTCGAGGAGGAAGTCATCGTTGATGCGATGAAGGGGGATGTATGCGGATTGATTGAGCTTCTTGAGTCCCCGCCCTTGATTGCCTTTTCGGATGAGGGGCAACGAGTACCAGATTCACGCCTGGGTTGTGCAATTGAAGAAACCATTTCAAGACTTACGACGACGGGGTTAAGTAAATCTGAGGGTACGCTTGTTGCCAGGAGTTTTGGCGGCGTGTATTTTTCATTCAAACAGGCTGTGGTCTTAGATGCTGCTTTATCAGTTGCCCAAGCGGCGGGCGAGGAGCTACAAGATATGCTCACTGCTGCGACTCTCAGTACAGCTAGCACGCTCGTTAATACTGTCGGAAAGCAGTTTGCTCAGCCCATTCAACCGAGAACTAGAAGCGGCATCGTTAAGCCCGGGCTGGCTAAGACGGTATATAGAGATCGTTCTCTAGATTCGATTGATGTTTATCGTGGATGGCTTAAGAAATACTCTGAGTTGCCATGCACTAATGGCAGGCACCAAGCGGTTCGCTCAGAGTACGTCGACGGTCTGTTGAAGCACGGCCCGAATTGCTCCGTGGTGTACGCCGATCCTCCCTATACTCGGGATCATTACAGTCGCTTTTATCACGTGCTCGAAACCATGTGCCTTCGAGACAATCCATCTACATCGAGGGTCGTAAAGGGTGGAGCGTCAATGATGAGTCGAGGGGTATATCGGGAAGATCGCCATCAGTCTCCTTTCTGTATTAGATCGATCGCGCCCATGGCATTCGAAGCCCTCTTCAGTAGAGCCCGGCAGTTCGATCTTCCGCTTGTACTTTCATACTCACCACACCAGGAAGGAGACGGTACGCACCCGCGTGTGGTTTCGATGAAGCAAATCGTTGATCTGGCGGAAAGGCACTACCGAAGGGTTGAGACCCGCGCGGTCGACGGGGTTAAGCACAATCAGCTCAACCGTAACGGCCTGAAGCTAAAGATGCGCGACCAAGCCGAAGTTATTGTTAAGTGCTTCGTTTGATCACTCTTCCACTTACGGCTCCGCAGTTGGAAGACGGATAGGCAGTAGGTTACCCGGGACAGCCGGCCATGCTGCGCGAAGGTCGTCGGAAGTGGTGAAGAGTACTCGCATCAAACGTCTCTGACCGGGTTTTTTGGCGGGATCTAGGAGCGAGCTCACTTTGTCGTAATCCGCTTGCTCTGACTTTGGACGAATGATTGTATAGCGGAAAGAGCGCTGATCCAGTTTTACCGCTACCAAGAGCATCCGCTCGTCGTGGTCACCGGTCTCGTAATTGCCCTTGGACTCCGGAAGCTCTAAACGGTAGTTCTGGCTGGCGTTGACGAAAAGCCAAACCTTCCTCACAGAGTGAGGCTTGTCACTCAAGTTAACGTACTGCATGAAGATGTACTTGTCTGCTCCCCTATGGCCGAAGAACTCGTCGAGCGCGGTTTTCCCCACGTCTCCTTGGCCGACTCGAGTGCTCGGCAGCTCTCTGATGAGGACCTCGTTCGAGTCGAAATCGCTAGCGGCTGCTGGTGCAGCATCCGTCGGCGGTTGAGCCCCTGATTGCGGCTTGGCCTTTGGTTTCGCTGCTGCCTTTCGTCCGTTTGAATAGCGTACTCTTGCATTTGCGATGGCCTTTTCTACAACGCGGGCGTCATCGAGAGAGAGCAGAGTTCCGGCGACCCCTTGAGCCTTGAGCCATGCGCTAATTTCCTTGGATACTGTGCTGGCATCCGCTCCGCTTAAGGACTGGACGCTGAACGCTTCCCAGTTGGCGGGTTGCCCCCCTGGCTGCTTTCCAAGACCACGTTCTGTAAGGTTGCCAGAACCCGTGATTAGAGAGACTCGACCTTGCTTCTGGAACCATGAAAACTTTGGGTGGAACGTGCTCGGCGCCTGATCATGAAGGAAGACCTGAGCTTTGAGGGACTTACCGTGCGTGGAAACTTTCTCACCAATGCTTAGTAGGGCTTCTGCGTTTGTTATTGCATCAATGCCCACGATCAGGTGAAAAGGTCGGCCTGCTTTTAGCATGTGCGAAATATTAGGGAGGCCAAAAATCGCCTCAACGCCCCCTTTAGACGCGAACGCAAAAACGCCGCCACCACCCTCAGCATCCTTCGAGCAGTCGTTAAGGGTATCAAGAAGGCCGGCAGATCCCGGTTGCTGAAAGAAGAAGGACATGATTTCGCTTAAGAATAGGTCATCGAGCTAAGCTACGAGATGTCGGGGCACGTGGCAAGACTTTCGCTTGGTAATCGATGCTTGATCGTCCTTTCAGGGCGCACCAGCCGACAAAATATTGCAGGAACAGTTGGCGGGCTGCCGCGACTGAATTGCCGTCTGGCAACAGATGTCTGTGGCCGGCAGCTTTAAGATCAGGCCCGGCCATAGCACTTACAGACGCTATCAGGCGGGATGGGGTCGAAGTGAGCCAGCCCCTAAACCGACGGATAGGCCTTCTATCCAGTTCCTAGATTCAGCGCCCCTTCCAGCGAGAGAAGTGTCGAGGGTAGTCCCTTGCCTCAGTTCCTGAACCCCGACAGCCGACCTGGCCTCGCAGCAACTCTTGTTCGCCGCGGAAACCTGACGTCAGCCCATATCACCCAAGCCGACTCGCCAAAAATCCCAACCAGCAACACACCCAATCCCCAACCCACGCCCAGGAGCCGCCCATGAAGAAACTCGCCACCGCCATAGCCATCACCGCCGCACTCGCCGCCGCAACCCACCAATTCCTCCACGCCTCCGCCGACCCTCACCAATCCAACCTCCAGTCCAAGCTCCACGCCGTAGAGAAAACCCTTTCCGAGACCCAGAACGACCTCCTCGGCTATACCACTTTCACCCAATACCTGAAGGTCACCAAGAAAGCCATGTCCAGCCGGACGAAATTCCTGGCCGCCAGAATCGACCGAACCTACGTCCATGTCGAGCACATCAACAGGTCAGCGCTGGGCATCAAGTCGGACGCCACCATCATCCTGAACTACGCGGTGGAGTATTCCGTCGGCTACGACCTGAGCCCCGAGAGTTTCAGCGTTTCAGGAGACGCCACCGGCATCACCGTGACGCTGAAGAAACCGGAACTGGTAGCGTCGCCGGCCATCGGGGCGATTTCCCATGAAATTCCCGGTAAGGGCCTGCTCATTGATGAGAAGGAGCAAGTGATCGCCCTGCAGCAGCAGCTGACCATCGCCGCCGAGAAGCAGGGCAACGCCATCAGTATGGAGGAAGCAGTGAACGCCCTCTGCGAGCGGAAGTTTGGGGATTCCTGCGCGACTTCCTGGCGAAGCAGCCGAACGTTCGCGCCGTCCCAATGATCACATTCGCGTATCGCTGAGTCCCGAGCAGCACCGCAGCACTGCAGTACCGAGCGCCACCAAAGCAGTACCGCAGCACTCACCCGTTAGTTCTCACCCCGCCGAGCCCGCCATTTCACAGTGGTCGGGCATTTTTTTCGTCCACGAAAGGAGTCCCAAATGTCATTCACCATCACCGATCAGCTTCCCACTGATCATCGCACCGCCAGCCGTTACCACCGCCGCAATAGCCACCAACCGCATTCCCTGCCCACACAGGAGGCGACCCATGCTCGTCCTTCGTGATCCCGAGGCCACCCACAGGATCGCCGCCCCGGAGATACGCCGACTCGTAGAGCAGCGGTTCCTCGATATCTGTGCTGAGGAGCCCTACGAGCCAGACCTGCACGGCTACATGATCGTCGTCGAAGCGGGCGATAGCGTTCAGGACGTGGAGGAGGAGAGCGGTTGCCCCCTGTATGGCGCTGCCGGTTCCTCACCGTACTTCGAAGTTCTGGAGGAACTGGACACCTGCTACGAAATGGTCTTCGTCCCCGGCGACGGCGATTTCGGTGTCGTGATCATCATCCCCAAGCTGGTAGGCATCGCCCCCGAGCTTCTCGCCGTGTGTGCCGAGTATGCAGTCCCGGCGCCCTGAAGCGTACCAGGCAGTCCAACCAAGCCGCATCTTTTCCATCTACCCCCAGCCACCCTGGCCATCACGGTCTCGGTGGCTTTTTTCATTTCTGGAGCCCGTTATGCAGAACCATCCCAATCATCCGATCCCCAAGGACGCCATCGTTATCGAGATGGTGGAGCACCTCGATGCCGACGATCGCGAAGCCTTCGAGGAGCGCGCCGCCATCATCGAGTACGACGGCCAGCTGCCGCGTGCCCACGCCGAATGCCTCGCGCTGCTGGAGGTGCTGCGACGTGATCCATTGGCCGTGAAAGGTGTCGTCGTCCTGCAGGCTGAAATCGATGGCGGCACCGAATGGCTGCTGACCACCGACCTTGCCTTCGCCCGCGCACAGCTGGCGGATATCGGGGCAGGGAAGTCGCTGTTCTCGATCCAGTGGAGAGGTCATGGCGGCGCAGTGCGGCGGCGTCGCAGTCCTGGGTACGCTTGGCTAAGGCGCGCCAATCTGACCATCTTATATGGATGAAGAAATCCACCGCCCACCATCACGTAAAGGAGTCACGCAATGAAGAAAGCAGTACAGAAAACACCAGCAGCCACGACCAAGGCGGCAGCCAAAGTAACCACCAAGGCCACCACCACCACCACCGAGCTACCCCTGCGCATCCTGAAGATCGCCCGCTGCCCGACGGTCTCCGGGAAATCTCCGGGAAATCGGCGCTGACGTATCACCTTGGCTGTACCCCGGAATCGGTCATCAAGATTCGCCTCTATGGCAACACCGGAAGCGGCTTCCTGAATCAGGACTGGATAGGCTGGACCGCGATTCAGGAGAAGCTTGAACTGCATAGCCCTTTCACGTCACAGGTGCTGCACGCGCTGTTCAGCGGGAAGTCCCTGAACAGTCCCGGCTTTCTGATGGCGGTGCTCAGGGTGGAAGGCGTGGTGAAGGCTTCGACAGTGAAAGGGCGCTGCTATGAGCTGACGAAGGACGCCGGGTTTCTGGCCGAGATCTGAGCACGGTCATCAATCGTGATGGAAAAAAGAGCGATTGTGATCAAGCAGGTTGATGCTCTTTTCGATAAACCCATGATTATTCACATGTTCTCGACCGATGATGGACTGCTCGAAGTGCCATCACGACGTGATCAGAATTTGGTCATCAAGAATGACGTGTTGCAGGCAGCTGAAATCGTTTTTCTTTTTTTGTTTTTTTGTCATAAATGATCACGAGCGTGATGACCGGCGGCGCGTTGCGGACCGGACCGGCGCTAACGCCATCAACTTGCGCGAACATTGAAAGATTAAAAACCGTGGCGCTACTCATGTTTTCCGGCTCATCTTCTTCGCTCTTCGCTCTTCTGCGTTCTTCGCTTTCCCTCGTTCCCGACGGCACGCGCTTGCTGCCGCGCCAGCCGGGGAAGGTGCCCGGTTTTCTCCCCGTCGGGATAGGCGCGGCAAAACTCGGTCAGGCTGGGTGTTCTTCCCGTCGAGCCACGGCCAAGCGCAGACCGGCCGCGGACAGGACGGCCAGCAGCGTTTCAAGTGTCGGATTCCCCTTGGGAGACAGCGCGCGGTAAAGGCTTTCACGGCGCAGGCCGGCGCGTTCTGCCACCTCCTCCATGCCTTGCGCTTGGGCGACATGGCGCAGGGCACGCAGCAGGCATTGGCGTCCGCCGGGTTCATCGGCCTCTTCCAGCGCGGCAGCCAGGTATTCGTCGGCAAAAGCCGGATCTTCGCGGAGCAGTTCCACCATTGCGTCATCGTGGGGGCGGGCGGCTTTCATTGTGCGTTCCTCATTTTCCAGTCTTGCCAGTAGCGGACAGCGGTTGCGATGTCGGCTTGCTGCCGGC